>Ga0182021_10001331_pt1 | contig 28134 bp, 29 predicted proteins | sample 612E3MmetaG_FD_120493 | JGI IMG/M metagenome (GOLD analysis project Ga0182021, IMG submission 120493) | Permafrost microbial communities from Stordalen Mire, Sweden - 612E3M metaG (Illumina Assembly) | ecosystem: Environmental > Terrestrial > Soil > Wetlands > Permafrost | place: Sweden...
AGAAGTACAGCGAATACCTTAAAGCCTAATTCTTGCTCTATTCCAAAGCGTACCCTCTTGAGGGTAGCGCCGAAAGTTGCAAAATTTCGTCAGAAGTACCAGAAATTTCTTAAAGTATAGGCAATGATCCATTACAAAGCGTACCCTCCTGAGGGTAGCGCCTAAAGTTGCAAAATTCCGTCAGAAGTACAGCGAATACCTTAAAGCCTAATTCTTGCTCTATTCCAAAGCGTACCCTCTTGAGGGTAGCGCCGAAAGTTGCAAAGTTCCGTCAGAAGTACCAGAAATTTCTTAAAGTATAGGCAATAATCCGTCACAAAGCGTACCCTCTTGAGGGTAGCGCCAAAAGTGGCCAAGTTCCGTCAGAAATACAGCAAATTTCTTAAAGCCTAACCCAATTTTTTAAGGTTTTCTCCGCGTTCTCCGCGACCCTGCGTGAGAATGGTTTTCTTCATGACCCTCTCTTACTAAACCAGCGCCCCAACCTTAGATAGAACAGATAAATCGCGCTCAGCATTGCCACAGAGGCTGCCATCAGCCCCAGGCTCATCAGCCCCTGCGTCACGAACAAATGTTCAGGGCTCAGCCCGCGCAGGTTGATCAGCACCGCGATCACGCAGGTATACAGCGGCAGCACCATCGCCAGTCCGCAGCCTGTACACAGCACCACCAGCCGCGTTCCCACGGAATTCGCGATCGAGCCGAACAGGCTGGCTTCGATTTGCTGCCGTCCTGTCTGCGGAGCAGCGAAGGCCCTGCGCCGGGGTAAGACAAGCCTCGTCAACGAACACAGCGACTCCAGGCTCAAGACCGTGCAGATCAGCAGTGCGGCCAGCACCGGCGCAGTCACTAAGCTGGCCTGATTCAGCAGCAGCAAAAGCAGTGCCAGCACCGGCGCCGTGGCGATGCCCACGAAGGCAGCCATCTTCACCTCATCCATGCCGCTGCGGTGCTCTGCCTGCCGGGCTTCGTGTGGAACAACCACCGTCAGCGCCAGGTGCGAGACCACCACCAGCAGCAGAGCGGCCTCCAGCGGCAGTTCGGCAATGTCCTTCACGCAGTCCGCCTGCCCGCCCACGATCTCTGCCAGGCGCGGAAAGATCGCCGCAGCCACCGCCGCCGCGAACACCGAGGCTGCCACTGCGGTAATCGAGACGTTCATTGCCATTTGCGGGTCATTTTTGTTAAACCTCTCCGCGTGCCGGCGCCGGCCGCTGCATTCCAGCCCGCCGCCGAGCGCGCCCAGCCCGCTCCCGCCCGCGAAGAGCAGCAGGAACAGCGCCGTCGTCTGGCGCACGATTGCATCGATCTGCCCGACCTGTGCGCTTGCGCACGAGATTGCCACCCGTGGGAACAGGGTCACCAGCCCGGGCGTCCCCGCCGCGGCTGCTCCCCACAGGCAGAAAACGATGCACCCGGCCAGCCCACCGGCCGTTGCCCCCAGCGCGGCGCAGCGCCAGGGCTGCCCCGCTCCGCTCCAGCGCGCGGCCAGCCAGCCGCCGCAGCCCAACAGCAAAGCTGCCGCGGCCGCACCAATCCATAGCAAATGCGCCGCCCCCATCAGCAAAAAAAGAACGATCGTTAAGATCACTCCGCTCAGCAGACCGGCCGCTCCGGCTCGTGTTGTCATACTCTCCATTTTACGCTCTTCCGCAAATATGGAGATATTCTCGATTATTGATCTGAATGGTCTTTTTCGCTTGCAAAATCCTATAAAAACGGGCATAATCCACTGCATCATTTTTCGGAGGGTTACCCCTATGGCAAAAGAAGTGCGGCTTGGATTGATCGGCTTTGGCAATGTTGGCCAGGGCCTGGCTCAGATATTGAAAGAATCAGCAGCCGAATATGCGCAAAGGTTCGGCCTGGATCTCAAGATCGTGGCAATTGTAGATGCGCTTAAAGGCAGCGTCTACGACCGCGCCGGTCTGGATGCGGGTCTCCTCCTGGAAAAAGTGACCGCGGACGGTACTTTGCACGGCCTGCCCGGCGAAAAACCGGGTTGGGATGCCCTGACCATGATCCGCGAGAGCAATGCCGACGTCATCGTGGAGATGAGCTACACCGACCTCAAGACCGGTGAGCCCGCCACCACCCATCTGACGGAAGCCATCAAGCATAAAAAACACGTGGTGACCACCAACAAAGGCCCGGTGGCACTGCATTTTGCCGAACTGCAGAAGTTGGCCAAAGCCAACGGCGTACAGATCGGCGTCGAAGGCACCGTCATGAGCGGCACCCCTGCCCTGATTCTGGGGCGGGAGAGTCTCTCCGCCGCCCACATCCGCAAGGTGATGGGCATCTTCAACGGCACCACCAATTACATCCTCTCGCAGATGGAAAGCGGCATGAGTTACCCCGTGGCTCTGGCTGAAGCCCAGAAGCTGGGTTATGCCGAAGCCGACCCCACCGGTGACGTAGAGGGATTCGACGCTGCCGGCAAAGTGGTGATCCTGGCACAGTTGCTCATGAATACACACATCCGCATGGAGGATGTCAATCGTTCAGGTATCACTGGCGTCACCCTCGAAGATATCAACACCGCCAAAGCCAATGGCAAGCGCTGGAAGCTCATCGGCAGTCTGGAATGGGTGGAAGGCAAGCTGGCTGCCAGTGTCAAAGTACAGTGCCTGTCCTTCAGCCATCCCCTGGCTGGAGTCAGCGGCGCTACCAATGCCATCCACTTCAGCACCGATTACCTCGGTGAGGTCACCCTCATCGGCCCTGGCGCCGGCCGTCTCCCCACCGGCTACGCCGTCCTCGAAGACATCCTCGCCATCTACCGCTAAAACCCAAGCCCCGGATAAAAAAAACTCCGGGGCTTGTCTGTTGTTGCGAGCCTCGCAGAGGCGACCTGTACCAGCCTTATCGGCAAGCAATCCCCGATGCTTTTCGGGGCGAGTCACGATCTTTGTGACGAAGCAATCCCCGATGCTTTTCGGGGTGTCTACGGAGGACAACGTCCGACGAAGCAATCCCTACTCGCTTGCGCTCCCCACATGACGTTTAATAACGCACTGGTGAACAATTGTAAAAACCAGAAACTCTACCCCCCTACAAACAGGTGATGCCCCCGTCGATGAGCAGCTCGCTGCCCGTCGTATAGCTCGATGCCTTGCTGGCAAAATACAGCACCCCACCGGCCATCTCATCCGGCGTCGCAAAGCGCCCAAAAGGAGTCGAGCGCATCCACACCTCCGTGATCTTCTTGTCCACGATCTGGTTCATTTCCGTCCACACGTAACCGGGGCTCACCACGTTGACGCGGATGCCGTACTTCACCCACTCGATCGCCAGGCTCTTGGTCAGATGCACCACCGCCGCCTTCGATGCGTTATAGGCCGCCTGGCTCTGCGGCTGCACGATGATCGAAGCCGAAATGGAGGCCACGTTGATGACCGAGCCGGGTTTCTTTTCGCTGATCAATTTCCTGGCAAATGTTCGCGCCGTCAGGAAAGCACCATTGAGGTTCACGTCCAGGATGCGCTTCCAATCCGCATAACTCACATCCACCGCCGTCTCGGGGATGTTGATGCCGGCATTGTTGAACAGCACATCGGCGATCCCGATCGCGCCGCTAACCGTGTCGACCATTGCCGTGACCGATGCTTCATCCGTCACATCGCAGCCGATCCCCACAGTTTTGACCCCGTACTCGGCGGCCACTTCCTCAGCCGCCTGCCTGGCGGCGTCTCCGTGCCTCGCTACAATGGCCACCCCTGCTCCCGCCGATGCCAGGTAATTCGCTACACAGCGCCCGATTCCGCTGGTGCCTCCGGTGACAATGGCGGTGTTTCCTTTTAAAGAGAATAGATCTGCTGCAGAGACCATTTGGCTGCTCCTCTTATTGTTTTTTTTGGATTTTGATCTGCACCAATTGTAATCTGAAACGGAGTCGTTCCCGGCAAATTTTCGCTTTATTTGAAAATCTGCTTGACACCTGATCTATAATTTAAATATACACTCATAGCGGGAATGAACTTCCGATGATCTTCTCCGCGCGAAAAGTTTTTTCAGATATTTTATTCACCCTGTTATTTAAAAATCGATAGAGAATGCCTGATAGGTTTGATTTTTTCACTTTGCTCTTGAACATCATTTACTCATGTCCGCAAATGATAAATTCGTGAATATTCGTGAAATTTGTGGACAAAATTATAGCTGAGTAATTCCATCTCTGTCATGCCGGGGAATGAATCGTTTCGAATCGTTTTTAAATTCAATTCAATTCGGCACCCGCCTCATTTCAGGAGCAGATTTTCACCGGGGGAATCGATCCACTCATTGCCCTGCCGCCCCGCTCGTTAAAGTTTTTTGGAGGGAAATATGAAAAAGTATACACACAACGCCCCTTCCAGATCGATTGCGGCGCCGGCAATGACGATGTGTTGGAGTACATGTACACGGTCAGCCGCTATTCCTACCTGCTTTCCTATACTTTCCTGCCCCAGGGTTACACCCCCGATCAACTGGATACGAAGCTCCTCCAGCTCAAGAATAACGCCGGGCTCTCCTTCCGCGCCATGAGTCTCATCTCCCTTGCGGATGCGGTCGATGCCGTGGCCAGGGTCTGGCTGCGCGACCTCAGAAGGTATATCACCTGGCAAAAGCAAGCCAAGTAGTGAGAATTAAAAATTCCGATCTGCCGCCAGATTTGGAGTATAAATACTTCATTCTGTTGCGTACCTGACATTCGATGAATAAAACCTTTCCATTGTTGAAGAAATCCAAACTTTGGCTCGCCAATCTCACTGTCGGCGGCTCCTGGGGGCGTACCCTTCAACAAGAAACACAGCACAATCTGCGCTGGTTCTGGTTTGACGGATTGTTCGCGTCTGCCAGCGACAATATCGTGCTCAATTTCATCAGCCTGTATATTCTCACGTTGGGTGCTTCAGAAATCCAGGTCGGCCTTTTAAGTTCGTTCTCCAGCATCGCCTGCGCTCTCGTCCTTTTGCCAGGTGCCACGCTGGCCGAACGTTTTGCCCGCCGCAAGCTCCTGCCCCTGTTTACCGCCATCGGCGCCCGCCTGATGATCGTCATGCTGGTCTTCGTGCCTATCCTCTTCAAAGGCCCAAGCGTGGTCTGGATCGCTATCGCCTTCTCCGTCATCCGTGACACCTTCACTAACCTGGGTTGGCCAGCCTGGATGTCGGTAACCAATGACACTGTCCCCATTGAAGGCCGCGGCCGCTTTTTCGGTTCCCGTAACTTTATCATGAGCATCACCGGCATGATCGCTACTCTGCTGGCGGGCAAGCTCATCACAATATTTATTGCCCCGCTGGGGTATCAGATTGCATTCGCAGCAGCCTTTGTACTGGGCATGTCTTCCACCTTTAGCTACGCTCACATCCGCGAACAGAACCCGCACTCCGCACGCCTGGGTTTCCCTAAGATCTCCAGGCAAAAAATTGCCGACCTTTTCAAAGGCCGTTCCCAGTTTGTGGCGTTAATGATCACAGCCGCCCTCTGGAATTTTGGCGTCAACATTTCCGGGCCATTTTTTAACGTTTACATGGTGAAAAATCTAAAATTCTCAGCCGCTTCTGTTGGTTTTCTGGCAGTGGTCACCAGTTTCACCACCCTCACCACTCAAAACCAATTCGGGGCGCTGGCAGACCGCTTAAGCTCCCGCCGTTTGCAGTTGGCCAGCATGTGCATCATTCCCCTCTTACCTCTTGCCTGGGTTTTTTCCACTCAGGTCTGGCATATCACCATCATCAACGCCGTTAGCGGGGTCGTCTGGGGAGCGTTTAACCTGGTCTCGTTTAACCTCTTGCTGGCCACGATTCCCGAAAACCAGGTGCCGCGTTTTTCCGCTATCTATCAGGCTGTCGTCATGTTATCGTTGGCGGCAGGCGCGTTGGTCGGCAACGCCATCATCTCCAGATGGAGTTTTATTGGCGTGTTTATCGCTTCTGCGTTATTCCGATATCTGGCCACCGCTCTCTTCGCAAAATTGGTCCATGAACCCAAGAAGCCAAATGGCCTTTCGCGCCGCTCTGCTGCAGCGCCTGTATCTGCTGGCGAAAACCGCTGATCTGCATGAAAGCATTACTCTGATTTCACACATTTCTCCAGTTTTTGAGTATCCATGACGTCCGAGTTAATATCCGTCAGACCCAGGAGTGCTTCAAACTTATTTGTGATTGTTTGAAATAAAAGTCTATCCTAAGGAGAAAAAGGGATTTTACTGCGAATCAATAATTTGATCGGCCGATAATAAAAACGGTCAAGCGAAAATACTTCTGCTTAACCGTTCGTCACCCAAATCAGTTATTCGCAATCAATGATCAGAGTTTGATGATCGCATTCACAACCGACCAAATCCCAAAACCCATTAAAGCGATTCCGGCCACCCGGTTCACCCACAATAACACACTCGCGTTGAGCCGTTTCCCCAGCCAGTGAGATAAAAATGCCAGGGTGACCCACCAGGCCATTGACCCGGAGAAAATGCCGACCACCATCCAAATAGCTGAAGCAGTATTGCTTACCCCTGCTCCTGCGAACATTCCAAGAAATGCAAAGATCGTCACTGGGTTAGACATCGTTAGCAAGAAGGTCGTCAAATATACTTTCCCTAATCCCGCAGCGCTTAGGTCTTTTCCCGATTCGCCAGTAGCTTTTCGCGTCAGAGCAAAACGAAGGCCCAAATAAAAGATGAACGCGCCGCCCAATATTTGCGTCCATGACTGGATCCAGGTGTACTGCTGAAACAAAGCCGCCAGACCAAATGCAACCAGACTGCCATATAATGCATCTGCACTGGCCGCCCCCAGGCCACTTAAAATACCGTTCCAACGTCCGCCTTCGAGTGTGCGCTTAATGCAAAGCAGCCCGATTGGTCCCAATGGCGCTGCAATCGAAAACCCCAGGATCAACCCTTTCCACCATGTTCCAGTCATTTTTCCCTCATTTTTATAATAATATTACACGAAAATTTACTCCGTAAATTAAAACTTAGAAATTTTCGGTATGGGAATCATTCGGTTGTATATACAAATATTAGCTATTAACATAACAGAATTTTTGACTTTCCTGCGATCTTAATCCTCGGTAAGTTTCATATAAGCCGGTAAAACATCCCTGGTCACCAAGCGGGCTGCCTCTCCCACAGGGATAGGGCTGCTGCTCTCCAACCACCACGTCGCAATGCCGGAAAACCCGGCTGTAAAGAAACGCAAAATCAACTCACTTTCAGCGTTGCTGTGATATTCTCCACGCATTGGCTCGAAGATCAATTCTGCCAAAAGTTCTTGAAACAGACTGCTGAAATAAGGGTCACCATTTTTCCCCAGCATCGCCCTGTAAAAACTCAGATATTGTTGTAAATGTTTAAAAACGCATTCAACAAAGGGTTCATAATCCTCCAGGTTCTGCGGCTTTACCTGGCTGGCTTTTTCATAAATTTCATTCCGCATTTCTGCAAAAAGGTCCTTCGCGCAGTCTTCTAACAATTCATGCATGCCGATGTAATGCAAGTAAAAAGTCGACCGGTTCAACCCTGCCCGCTGGGTAATTTCTTGAATGGTCAGGTTGCCATAGCTTTTTTCTGTGACAAGCTGCATGAGCGTCTGCCTCAACAAAGCACGTGTACGGACTACTCGCGGATCTATTTCATCATCTTTTCTAGACATAGTTACCTCTTTTGTCGTTTACTCAACATTCCGTCCAATCATGTTCGCCATTTTTACACTCCCTTAAATATAATACATCTAATCAACGTCGTGTTGATTAGATGTATTATATCTGCGACTTTCATTCGCAGGAATTCGATATTGATAGGAGTAACATGAAAACCTTTTTCGATTATATTTTTGTCGAACCCTTTCCAATGATCTGGATGATTCAAGACATTATTGCGCTTGGACTATCCGTTTTCGTTTTAGTGTATATTATCAAACGAGAAAAACGGCCGGCAATTCTCATCCTTGAGGCCTTCTGTTTCATCTTTTTATATGCCTCAATTTACGAAAACGCAGCCTGTGTTATGGGTCTTTACTCATACGGACGTTCCTTGGTGATGATCGGTTATGTTCCCGCCTCGGTACCGCTCATCGAAGTGTGTATCATGATCATTGGCATCTGGTTCCTCGAAAAGACATCCCTGCCAAAATGGACCTGGCCTCCGATCATCGGTCTCTTCGGAATGCTGCAAGATTTCTCTCTTGACCCTTTGGCCATTCGCCAGGTCTTTCACATGGCAGGTGTCAATTCCGGCCGTTGGAACTGGTTGATCAACCCGGCAACAACTCCAAACATTCTGAATATTCCTGTGTATAACTTCCCCGGGTGGATGTTAATCATGCTTTTCGGTACTACCTGTGCACTCATTGGACGTTGGTGGTATCAACGTTCAGGTTATAAACCAGTTGTAGGGATTCTTTATCCCTTCCTTAGTATGATCGCTGCTCTGCTGCTGATGATCAGCCCGCTCTCCAGTTTCTTGCTCTGGCTGCAGCCCATTTTTAGCAAAGGCAGTTTCTCAGAATGGATCATGCTGGCATTTCATCTGATCTTTCCTACCCTGCTGTTGATTTTCCTCTGGCGCGGCAAAATGAAAGCACCCTTTACTCGAGACGATCTGCCGATCTTTGTTTTCCCAATCGTGCTGCACCTTTCGGATATTGCCTTCACGCTCATTGGAGGTTACACCGAAATCCTTTGGATTGTGCTGCTGGCCAGCGCACTTCAGATCGGGTTTCTGGCTTTTGCCTACTTCAATAATCGCAAACGCTTCCAGATCATCCCGGCATAAAATTGCTTGTTTTTCCCTAGCTAAGTCGATTCGATTTGGCCAGGGAATTTTTTAATCTTTACAATTCACAAGTACATTGATCCTAGTCATTAATAATTTCTCACCGAAGCCAGCGAAAGAAATTGGCTACGGCAAAAATGTTTAGCAATAGTATAAAATCATTTTGTAAAAATATTTTCCATGTGATCATTAATATCCTTGGTATGAATATTGTGATAAAATAGAATTTATATTCTATATTCAAGGATATTCTTATGAATGTATACGAAGCACTTGAGTCCCGTCATACCATCCGCGAATTCACCGATCAACCGCTCCCCAAGGAAATGATCGAAAAACTGATTCAGGCCGGATTTGCTGCTCCAAGCAACAATCACCTGCGTCAGTGGCATTTCATCGTTCTTGATGATCTCGCTCTGCGACAAGAAATTTTGGAGGAGATCATCCATCCGTTGGATCGCAAAGGCAGCCAGGCGGTGATCAACCGTTGGGGCTTGACCGACCCGGTCCAACGTGAAATGTATCTGGAGGCAATTCCGCTGCAGTTTTCCATGTTGATGAACGCAGGCACTTTAATTCTGCCATTTTTTTCTCAACCTTCTCCACTGCTTCACCCAAAATCCCTTTCAGACCTAAACGCATTTGCTTCCATTTGGTGCTGCATCGAAAATATTTTAGACTCTGCTGCCAGTGAAGGGATATTTGGTGTCACTCGCATTCCCTTTGAAGCGGAAAGGAAATTTGTAAAAATAGCCTTCCACATTCCCGCTGATTATGAATTCCCCTGCTGGCTCGCCCTTGGATACCCTTCTCCGCAGGCCAAAAGGGCCAAACAAATCTCAATTGACGCTGCCAACCGGATTCACTACAACAATTGGCCAGATTAATTGTATGTGTGGCTTTCTCTTTCTTTCCCTCAGATTTTCCTTGTAGTCGTTTTCCTTCTTAATTGATCAAACCTCTAGACAATCAAAAATCTGCCACCTGTTCACACGATTATATACAGCAGTTGACAGATTTTATTTTTCTCGTATACTGTTATCTAGACAGTCTAGACAGGAGAGTTTATGTTCGAACACTGGCAATTTCAGGAAGCAAAAAATAAACTAAGCGAAGTGGTCAACCTTGCCCTAAAAAAAGGTGCCCAAATCATTACCCGGCGAGGAGAGGAAGTAGCCGTAGTGATCTCCTTCTCTGATTACAAAAAACTACAAAAATCACGTTCCAGCCTCTTTTCATTCATGCAGGAATCCCCTTTAACGGGGATGAAGATCGAAGAATCTTCTCTCCGCACCACCTGGTTGGAGGGAAAATGACGTACCTACTCGATTCAGGGATCATCGCAGAATTAGCTTCCCAAAATCCCAACCCAAATGTTCTCCGTTGGTTGGAATCTAAGGCTGAAGAAACTATGTACATTAGCGTCGTCACTCTGGCTGAGATCTCTGAACAAATTGAAAAAGAAAATTCGCTTTCAAAAAAAAATCGCTTATATAACTGGCTTAACAACGATCTGATCATTCGATTTGGCGGTCGCATTTGTGAAATTTCAGTGGGGGTGAGCCTCAAGTGGGGAGAAATCATTGCCAAATTTAAAGGTCTTAGCCATTCATTAACCCTGGCTGATTCTTTAAATTTAGCGATTGCTCTTGTTTATGATCATACTCTGGTCACCCACAACATCGCCATCTTTGAAGATACTGGCATACGGGTAATTAACCCTTACGAAAACAATATCTAATTTTTGTAAAATCAATTCATTTATTATTGAGGAAATTATGTCAAAAATTCAAGTCATCACTGATTCAGACTCCAGCATTTCACCAGAACTTGCCGCAAGGTATAACATTACCCTGGTACCGATCACGATCCAATTTGGCGAAGAAACCTTCACCACGAATATAGACATCGACGACAAATTGCTTTTCGAAAAAATCGATAAACTGGGAAAACTTCCCACCACAGCCGCGCCCTCACCTGCAGCCTTTACTGCCGCCTTCAAAGAGGCTTTTGCTTCCGGTGCAGATGAGATTTTGTGTGTTTGCGTCAGCAGCAAGGTAAGCTGCACATACGAATCTGCGCTGCTCGCCTCGCGTGAATTCCCCGGTAAATCAATTCGTGTGGTCGATTCCCTGTTTATGACAATGGGACAAGGATTTTTAGCCGTCGCTGCGGCTGAGGCAATTTCTACTGGAGCCAACTTGGAAGAAGCAGCTAGGCTTACTGAAAGCATGATCCCCCACCTGTGTACATTCGCCTCTTTTGCCACCCTTAAATATCTCGCCATGTCTGGCCGCGTTGGCAAATTTGTTGCCGGCATGGCCGGAGTGCTGGATATTCGGCCGCTGCTGACAATGAAAGAGGGTACACTGCAAATGATCGAACGTGTGCGTACTCGTAAAGCTGCCATGGACCGACTGGTCAAACTGATCTCTGATTCCCAAAGCGGCAAAACCATTGAGCGAGCAGCGATCTATCATGTGAATAATTTAGGTGATGCGAAAATTTTGGAAACAGAATTAAGGGAGAAACTTAAATTGCCCGATCAGGTATATATTCTAGAGTTCACCCCTGGTCTTTCTGTTCATGCAGGTCCTGGTATGATAGGGGCTGTGTTTTACTCAAAATAGCAGAAATTCTAACGCTTTACCTGGCTCAATAAATCCCGTTCCTGAATAATATTCAGATCAGTCAATTGCCACCTGCGAATAAGTTACATCAGAGTGGCAATAGACGAAATTAAAAATAAGTTGGGGCAGCAAGCACAAACTATTTGAAAATAGTAATATAATAATTTTTTTACTTCGAACAATTTGTTCGACAAGTTAAGTTATACTATTCGGTTTTCAAAAATATTTTTTTGAAAGTTGAAAATGGCAGATCAAATTTATATTTAAGTGGATGAGGTTTTTATGCAGAAAGTCCAGGTAATTACAGACAGCGATTCCAGTTTACCCGTTGAAATTGCTGCGAAATACGGAATTAAGCTTGTTCCCATCACCATCCGTTTTGGAGACGAAACCTTCACAACAAATCTGGATATTGATGACATGACGCTTTTTGAGAAAATAAATAAAGTGAATAAATTGCCTTCGACTGATGCACCTACTTCGGGAGCGTTTGCAGCGGCATTTAATGAGTCCTTCGTTTCTGGCGCTAAAGAAATTCTCTGTATTTGTGTGGGAACTAAAGTCAGCAAAACCTATGAATCTGCGGTATTAGCCACTCGTGAGTTCCCTGGTCGACGCATAAAAGTGATCGATTCCCAATTTATGTCCATGGGTGAAGGCTTCCTGGCTATTGCCGCCGCAGAATCGCTTGCCAGGGGAGAATCAATAGACTCAGTTGGCCAAAAGATCGAATCAATGATTCCCAACCTCTACACTTTTGCATCTCTGACGACCCTTAAATATTTGGCAATGAGCGGCCGGGTTGCCAAGTTTGTGGCGGGATTCTCCAGTTTGATGGATATTCGTCCCCTGCTTACCATAAAAGACGGCACGTTGCAGATGGTCGACCGTATCCGTTCTCACGATGCAGCCATGGAAAGCCTGGTTGCTTTAATTTCTAAAGCTGTCAGCAAGAAAAAAATTGAAAGGGCCGCCATTTATCACATCAACAATTTAGATGATGCTAAAATCCTTGAGGCAAAAATGAAAGAGAAGCTTCAACTGCCATTGGAAATGGAGATTGTTCCATTTACTCCAGGTCTTTCCGTTCATGCCGGGGATGGGTTGATAGGCGCAGCCTTTTACGCAGTATAAAGACAAAAGAGCACATTTAGGTGTGCTCTTTTTGTATCACTGTTATTCTTACTTTACGATCGCTTGGACTCTCCCCACTTTGCCATCCGTGAGCATCACTTTTATCCCATGTGGGTGAGTCGGACTGCTGGTTAATAAGCGAGCCACAATTCCTTCGGTTAATTTTCCTGTCGGCTGGTTCTGCTTCTCAACTATAAGCACCTTGATTCCCGGTGTAATTTCGTTTCGGCGAGGGGGGAGTGTATTCTTAATCCCGGCAGCATTGGGTGTGTTCTGCTCTGCCATCAGCGTGACGTTCCAACATGTATCGGAAGGATTTTGTAGATCAACCGTGGGCTGTTTGGATTTTTGTACTTATATTTTTCACCCGTATATTTTATTGCCAGTTGATCGATACCCTCATCAGCACCTTCCTCGGTGATTTCAACTACATTCCCGCGAATCAGAAGATAACGGTAAGGATTTTCAGGATCTTGAACTTCAACGGCAACACGTTTATCTCTACGCATATACAAATCTTTTTGTCGCCCAGCCTCACTGTTTAGAATGAGATATTTTCCATCAAAATCCACCCACAGCGGAGAAACTTGCGGACTTCCATCGGGCATAATAGTAGCCAAATGACCAAAAGCCCGTTTCTTAAACAAATCCAAGAACTCAACCGGGATTGAATTTCCCATACTTTCCTCCTTTAATAATCCATTTATTAATGTTAATTATAGTCTTTTTATTTCACGCCAAGTTTATCTGCTTTTTTGGATTGAACAAATTTAAAATAAAAAGGCCAGGTCGAGTGATTCGAACCAGCCTTTATATGTCTATCAAAATTTCTTAATCTGCTAAGCGCAAGAGCACGGCTTTACCGCGCAATTGATACTTTCCGGTGCTTTCAGTTAAGACCCGATGCACATGTTGTTCAGAGATGTCCACAAAGGTATGGTCAGCAAGAATTTCGATCTCACCAATCGCCTTACCTGGGATGCCAACTTCACTGGCAATGGCTCCAACCACATCAGAGGGGCGGATACCATTTTGATTGCCCAGATTCATCCATAAACGTACCATTCCCGCCTCACGTACACCACCACCTCTGCGGCCTGGTTTCGAACCACGTTTTTCACGTTTTTCATTCCAACCTTCGCGCTGTTTGGTGGTCTGTGAACGACGGTCATCCAAATGTTTATATTTGTCTTCTCTGGCCGGTTCGCTGATCTCGATCTTGCTTAATTTACTTTCACCGGCGCGGATCAAACGGATGGCTGCGACAGTAATTTCAACTGAGCTTAATCCTTGCTCACTTAAGCTTTCAACCAATTTACGTTCAGCGGGTGTAACCCCGGCCACCAATTGATCTGACAGCTTCTTGACCAAACGCTCTTCGCGTCGTTTTTCAACATCTTCAATCGTCGGGATCGTTGAATCCTCAACGGGTTGGCGGGTATAGGCAATTACCTGTTTCTGAATACCGCGTTCCCGGGAGGTGATCAACGAAATAGCAATTCCGGTTTTGCCAGCACGGCCAGTTCTGCCGATCCGATGCACATAATCTTCGGCATCCTGAGGGAAATCGTAATTAATTACATGAGTTACGTCTTCAATATCCAATCCGCGTGCCGCTACATCAGTGGCAACCAATAGTTTGAGGGTATGTTGGCGAAACCGTCCTAATACCTGTTCGCGCCGGCCTTGGTTCAGATCACCATTGAGCGCATCCGCCGGAAAACCGATCCTATTCAATTCATCTGAGACTTCTTGAGAGCGCACCTTGGTTCTGACAAAAATCAGACCGGTATTGATATCTTCCACTTCGAGCAGCCGGATCAATGTTGCAAGTTTGTTTTCTTCACGTACTCGGTAAAAACGCTGTACGGTTTCAGCTACGGTGATGTGTTCCGGGTTGACCGAGATTTTTTCAGGGCTGGTCAGATAGCGATTGGCTAATTTGCGAATCGCATCCGGCATGGTCGCTGAAAAGAGAGCGATCTGGCGTTCAGAGGATAATTCTTTCAAAATGGATTCGACATCATCGACAAATCCCATTTCAAGCATTTCATCTGCTTCGTCGATCACTAAAAAATGTACTTGACTGAGGTCTAACTCACCTTGGTGCATCAGGTCCAACAAACGCCCCGGGGTACCTACAACCACATCCACACCGCGACTGATCGCCCGTTTTTGAATGGTATAAGATTGCCCACCATAAACAGCCAAAATTTTGACTTTGGTTTCTTGACCTAATTGAGTTCCTGCTTCTGCTACTTGTTTCGCCAGTTCGCGAGTTGGTGCAAGAACTAATGCTTGTATCGCATGAGTGGTTGGGTTGAGCCCCTGCATTAAGGGCAACATAAATGCGGCTGTCTTTCCAGTACCTGTTTGAGCTTGGCCAATCACATCACGGCCAGCTAATAAGGCTGGGATAGCAGCCTGTTGTATAGGGGTTGGTTCGACAAAACCCATTTTCCGCACTGCCTGCACATATTGATCTTGCAAGCCTAAATCTTGAAACTGTGAAACCATGAAAAAACTCCTCGAATAAACAAAAAAAGCCCGCCGAAACCGGCGAGGCATTAAAAACCATGCGCGATAACTGCTTCTAGTGGTCTCCCACCAAATTTTATTATATCACACTCTAAAACTTCATTGAATGAATCGTTTATAATAACACTGCTTTTGATTCTAATTTGAGGAGATTCTAATGTCCAAACGCTTGATCCTGGTCGCTGGAAATATTGGATCAGGGAAAACATCCCTTACAGAAAGAATTGGCTCCCGCCTCGATTGGGAAACCGCATTTGAATCTGTCTCAGATAATCCTTACCTGCCAGATTTTTATGCTGATATGAAAACCTGGTCCTTCCATTTACAGATCTTTTTTCTCGGACATCGCGCACAGCAGCACATGGAAATGTTCAACAATCAACAATCTGCCATTATCGACCGCAGCATTTATGAAGACGCCTACATTTTTGTGCGGGCGCTGCAATCGATGGGAAATATTAACGAAAGAGATTATGCCACCTACATGCAGGTATTTAACCTTGTGGTAAAAAACCTGCCCCCGCCTTCTCTGCTGATCTATTTGAATGCCCCCGTTGAAACGTTGATGGCGCGAATTCATTCGCGCGGCCGGGAAATGGAAAATTCGATTTCTGCTGATTACCTGTCTCTACTGGAAAGTTATTATACAGACTGGATCTCTCACTTTGATCTTTGCCCTGTGTTAACATTGCGAACCGATGATCTCGATTTTGTTCACAAGCCTCAACACTTGGATATCGTTGTGGAAAAGATACAAGAAAAATTATCTGGTAAAGAAGAAATTATCTTTTAATTTAAGAAAGAACCAAAACGAAAGAAGTGTTGCAACCTATCCAACGATATTGCGTATACTTCTTTAGAACAAACGGATGAGGATCTTGTGAGCGACCGTACTCCAGAGCAAGATTGGCTTGAAAAAGCAAGAAACGGAGATGATGATGCTTTTGCCCGGTTGGTAGAAACCTACCAAACCCCGGTCTATAATCTTTGCTATCGAATGTTGGGGGAAAGTACTGCAGCGGAAGATGCTGCGCAAGAGACATTCTGGCGCGCGTATCAGAACCTAAAACGTTATGATCCGTCACGCCCATTCATCACCTGGCTCCTTTCTATAGCCGCTCACCATTGCATCGACCAACAAAGAAAACGACGCTTACCGCTGCTTGAGTTGGATGAATTTCCAGAACTGGATATTGCAGATTCTTCAGTGCCAAATCCAGAGAAAGAAATGAGCCACAACCAGGAAGATGCTGCATTGCATCAATTGATCAACCAGCTCAATCCCCAAGACCGTGCTACCGTGATCCTCAAATATTGGTATGACTGTTCTGAGGAAGAAATTAGTCAAATGCTTTCATTAACCGTTAGTGCTGTAAAAAGCCGTTTACATCGTTCCAGACAGCAGTTAGCTGAAATGCTTTCATCCAATCCAATGCTGATCGTGAACGAGAGGAGGACTCATGAATCACCAGCCGTATAGAACAATGCTTTTGGACGACAAACCATTGACTCCAATTGAAAAGGAAGAACTGAGTCAACATTTGGCGAGTTGTACCCAATGCGCCCAGTTGGACAGCTCATTGCGCACGCTCGACCGCGAGTTCAAATCTGCCGCGATGGTTGCACCTGCTGCGGGCTTTACATCGCGGTTTCAGGCCAGTCTGCCCGCTCGTCGTAAGCAGCATGAATATGAACAAACGCGAATTATTGTCATCAGTATGGCTTCAACGGCTGTAGCCACCTGTATCACACTCGCTGGATTCCTCCTCCCCATCATTTCTCCCATTACCATTCTGGCAAATCTCTTTGCTGACCTGGTTAAGTTGGTGAATACCATCTCACAATTTTGGATCATTATCGGTAGCTTCTTCCATGCAGTACCCACAGGATTATCCATCGGTATTGCATTAACGATCTCGGTATGGCTTAGTTTTACTTTATTGCTTTGGGGAATCACATTATACCGGATAACATTGAAAGGCATTCGGACAACAATATGAAAACAAAATACTGGTTAATTTCAATAATTACTGTTTTTTCAATTTGTCTGCTATTTACAACTCCTGTAATGGCACAATCCCCTACTCCACAACCGGAGGGACCAAATTACCAGGGAGATAAAGTTGTTGTCGCCAACACCTATCGTCTTCAGTCTGGTGAGAGTCTGACGGGTAATCTTGCTGTGATCGGGGGCACGGCTACAATTGAAAAAGGCGCCACGATCACAGGTGATATTGTTTTAACCGGTGGAACAATCACAGTTAATGGCACAATTAACGGTAATCTGGTTGCCATAGGTGGAGCTGCCAATCTTGGAGAAAACGCGGTAGTGAATGGTGATATTGTCACCGTCGGTGCCTCTTTAAAAAAGGCAGATACCGCGAAAGTTACCGGAAATATTACCGAGCAAACGCCTGCAGTTGATCTTGGCAAGGATAACGGCTGGCAATTTCCCTGGAAAACCAACCAGAACCTGCTCTCGAAACTAATCACAGCCGCATTCGAATCCCTGGCCCTGGCTGCCTTTGCTGTTGTGATTGGGTTGGTATTGCCTCAACAAACCTCGCGAATCGCGAATACAATCCACCACGAAGCACTCGTTGCTGGCGGAGTGGGATTATTAACAATCGTAGGTTCACCAATTTTATTAGTGATTCTGATCATTACCATCATTCTGATCCCGGTTGCTCTTCTATTTGTGCTTGTATTTGGCCTGGCTTTTGTTTTTGGTTGGATCGCACTTGGAAATTTGATCGGGGAGCAATTAGCGAAATTCATCCATGTTAATTGGGCGGTTCCAGTTGCCAGTGGTATCGGCACCTTGATTCTGAGCCTTGTGGTAGGCACAATGAACCTCTTGCCCTGCGTTGGTTGGATTGTTGGCTTCATCTTCGGATTATTGGGGTTGGGAGCAGTGATCATGACTCGATTTGGTTCTGCAGATTCAACCCCTCAGCCGCTTGTTTCCGTAAACAATCCTCTCCCGCCAACTCCCCCTGCTCCGCCGCAAAATCCTGAGGTTCTCTAGTTTTTTGTTTAGAATATTTTTGGAGAAAGAATGAAAAATCTTAAATATCTTCCTTTGCTGATCCTGGCAATCGTTCTTCTTGGTTGTTCCTTTACAGTCAATGTTCCCTCCGTTGATACCAGCACGTCACAATATTTTGAAATTTCTCAAGCAGTGCCTGCCGGAATAAAGGATGCGGAAGTGATGATAGAGATGGGTGGAGGTAGACTCAACCTTAGTGGTGGCAGTTCTAAATTGGTGGAAGGAACTGTTGTTTACAACGTTTCTGATTGGAAGCCAACAGTTTCTCTTTCCGATAATAGACTCCTCATTTCGCAAGACCAGACCTCAAATGTCGGAATTCCCACTGGAAATATCAAGAACGATTGGTCTCTCAAACTCGGAGCTCTGCCAACAGCACTTAAGATTTCCGCGGGGGCTTACGAAGGGGTAATTGATCTTTCGGGCCTCTCCCTTACCGACCTCGAGATCAATGATGGCGCCAGTAAAGCCACCGTTCGCTTTGACACGGCAAACCCGGTCAAAATGGATCGTCTCACCTATAAAACAGGCGCCTCGACTGTAAAATTAATTGGGCTTGCCAATGCGAATACCTCAGAAATCTCCTTCAGCAGCGGAGCCGGCGATTATACTTTGGATTTCAGCGGTGAATTATCCCAGGATTTGGATGCAAAAATTGAATCTGGGCTGAGTCAGGTAAAGATCATCGTCCCCAAGAATACCCATACAATTGTTAATCTGGGCGGCGGTCTAAGCAATGTAGATGCACAGGGCACCTGGACGAAGAGCAGTTCACAATTCGAAGCCAGTGGATCGGGTTCAACCATCACTATTGACGTAGAAATGGCAGTCGGCAACCTGGTGCTGCAGCAAAATTAAACTTCACTTACATAGAAATCGTCCATCTGAAAAATGATGGACGATTTTTTTATCTGCTTCTCGATTTTTTCCCTTGCACCTTCTATAGAGTTCGCTTATAGTTAACTCATGCTAGATCATACTACTGTTACCCATTCAAACCCACCACCCTTGATTCATGTAAAAGGGTCTCATCGTGAGATTGGCCGCCAGATCGGCGAAGCTGTCCGACCGCTCATTGAGCACAGCATCCATAACGCCAGACATTTGGTCGAAACCACCTACGATAACCTTCAGCTCACCTGGGACGGTGCTCAAATCCAGGCGCGCAAGTATATGCCCTTCGCTCAAGAAAGATACCCACAATACGTGGATGAATTACTGGGTATGGCCGAAGGGGCTAACGTAAATTACACAGAATTGGCTGTCGTCAATGGCCTGGAAGCGGTGACTACTGATGCACTGCATCTCACCAAGTGCACCAGCCTGGCAGTCAACGAGATGAACACTGCTGACGGGCATGTGCTGGTCGCCCACAATGAAGATTGGCTGCCAGATGACGAACCCGATGTGTATATCGTTCATGTTGAAGCAGAAGATGAACCAGCCTTTGTAGCCATGTCTTATGGTGGTCTATTACCCAATGTGGGGTTCAATGAAGCTGGTATTGCCCAATGTTGTGATACAGTCTACCCCTCCGATACGCGTATCGGGATTCCCCGTGTCATCGTCTCACGCGCAGTGCTGGGTGCGAAAACCATCGGTCAGGCATTCCGGCATACCATTGTTCCATTGCGTGCTGCCGGTTACAGCCATCTCATTGCCCATGTCAGCGGAGAGCTTTACAATGTTGAGGTTTCCGCACGCAACTTTGACATTCTCAACAGCGAGGATGGTTATCTGGCACATACCAATAATTACCTCTCTCCAAAAATGGAAGCCATTGAGAGTGAATCGGATGAGCTCGTGCATACCCGGGTACGTTATTTTAGAGCGCGGCGTCTGCTTAAACAAAGTAAAAAACACACCATCAAATCGCTTGAGGCCATTTTGCAGGATCATGTCAATTATCCGGATTCAATTTGCAACCACTCCATCTTTGATATTGACCCATTGGACCGCGAAAAAACGATTGTCAGCATGATCATGGATCTGACAGCCGGTCAAATGATCGTTGCCTGGGGGAATCCGTGCAAGAACAGCTATCACACGTATAACGTGGAACTATAGAAAAATTGACTTTAAAAAAGAGTGGAACCAAAAAATTCCACTCTTTTTTTTATTGATCAAAATATTTATGTTCAACGATACAATTTTGACTCTTTGATTATCTGATAGACATCGTTCGTTAGGTAATAGCGGTAACCGCTGCCATTCTGAATTCGCTGGCGAATCTGGTGAGAAGAAATTTCCAATATTGGAGCCTCAACCAGATGCACTTTTTTAGAGATTCCCGGCAGCGCATTTTCCAGGTCGTTCAAATCCACCCGGTCATCGTGTCTGCGCATTACCCCCAACCCGTTACAAGTCTCGATGAATTCCTGCGGTTTATGCCAGGTCGGTAGATCATGCAAAGAATCCCCGCCCATCAAATAGAACAACTCTGCTGTAGGAAATTGTTTTTTTAAAAGGAGAACTGTATCCAATGCATAGTGCGGACCAGGCCGATCGATATCCACTCTGGAGAGCTCATAGGCAGGGTTTCCCTCAATGGATTTGAGAACGAGTTCTACCCGCCCCTCTATCGGGCTGATGAATTGGTTTTCCTTATGCGGCGGTTCATTGGTGACCACCCACAATAATTTATCCAGGTCTAACTGCGTGCGGCATTCCTCTGCCAGAATTAAGTGTCCTACATGAGGAGGATCAAATGTTCCGCCAAAAACGCCTATACGCATCTTATTCTTGCCATTCCAATTCATATTCGCCGACAAAGACCGAATCACCTTCTTCAACACCGGCCTTTCGTAGCGCGTCATCCACACCCAGTTTATCCATTAAATATTGGAATCGGCGTCTGGAACCATCATGCTCCCAGTAGGTCATTTCGGCAGCGCGTTCGATCGCCACGCCGCTGATGCGCCATCCTTCGTTCTCTCGTTTGACGGTGAAAACTCGCGGGTCTGCTTCGGGTGAATATACTGGAATTTCTGGCTCAGGTGCAGTTTCCTGTACCTTGGCCAACAGTTCGTGGGCTTTCCAAAGGACCTGGGTTAAATTTTCGTGAGTAGCGGCAGAAATTGCCATCGGTTCATAACCGGATTTCTCCAGCTTTTTCTTGATGGTTTTCCATTTTTCCTGAACATCCGGGAGATCCATTTTATTTAAAACGACAACCTGTGGTTTCTCGGCCAGATGCGGATCAAACAATGCTAGCTCGCTGTTGATCTGGGTAAAATCCGCAATTGGGTCTTCAGACAACCCGTTGAGCACATGGATCAATACCCGGGTACGTTGGATATGCTTGAGAAAATCAAAACCCAGCCCAACGCCTTCATGAGCGCCTTCGATCAATCCGGGGATATCCGCCAGAATAAGTGAAGTATCCGGGTCAAGGTTGGCCACTCCCAAATTAGGTTCCAAAGTAGTAAATGGATAGTCGGCAATTTTGGGGCTGGCATTGGTCACGGCGGCCAGGAAGCTGGATTTCCCCGCATTGGGAACACCCACAATACCAATATCTGCCAATAATTTCAACTCCATGCGCAAATATTTCTCTTGTGGAGGTTCACCTTTTTCGGCGGTACGGGGAGCCTGGTTCCGTGAGGTCGCAAAATGCTGATTCCCTAAGCCACCGCGGCCGCCTTTACACACCAGCAATTTTTGATGCGGGAGCACCATGTCTCCCAATAATTCACCAGTAGTATCATCAAATATCAATGTTCCTGGTGGAACCGGAATGACCAGATTTGGAGAAGAGTGTCCGGTTCGATTACTTTTACTGCCATTTTCGCCGTCGACCGCAACATATTTATGCTTATATCGAAAACTTTGCAGAGTATTCAAGGTAGGGAGAACTTCAAATATCACGTCCCCACCCCGGCCGCCATCTCCGCCATCAGGTCCGCCCCGGGGGACGAATTTTTCGCGGTGAAAATGCACAACACCTGCCCCACCGCGGCCGGATCTCACAAATATTTTTGCTTCATCAATAAACATAAACAACTCTTTCGAAAAAAAATCAGGAATTGAGCTTGACTGTCATTAAACAGTTTACACCCAATTCCTGAGTAGGCGGCAATTTATTATTTTTTGCCAAATTTAGCTTTCAAGATTTCTTCAAGTGTGGGCTGGCCAATTTCCTGTAATTCATAGCGAACACGCTGCATGGGTTTGTTTACTTTGATGATCCGGGTCAAGTCGATCGGGGTCGCAGAGATCACCAGATCTACATCTGCCTTGTTGATCGTTGCTTCCAGATCCTTCACCATCTCATCGCCGTAACCCATAGCCGGTAAGATCGGCCCGGTGTTCGGATATTTAACGTAGGTATCATGAATACTTCTCACCGCAAACGGTCGCGGATCAACGATCTCCGCAGCGCCAAAACGGCGTGCGGCTACCCAACCGGCACCATAAGCCATTTCCCCATGAGTCAAGGTGGGACCGTCTTCAATGACCAGAACGCGTTTGCCGCGGATGGCGTCGGCGTTATCCACAAACAAAGGCGAGGCCGCTTCAATGATGACTGCTTTGGGGTTTAACTCATGCAAAGTATTGCGTACCGCAATGACCTTTTCAGGATCAGCGGTATCCACTTTGTTGATCACAAACACGTCAGCAGAGCGAACATTCGTCTCGCCCGGATGATAGGATTTCTCGTTACCTGCGCGGTGGGGATCAGCCACAACGATGCTCAAATCTGATTTATAGAAAGAGAAATCGTTGTTGCCACCATCCCAAAGCACAATATCCACTTCCTTTTCGGCCTGGCGCAAGATCGCTTCGTAATCCACACCGGCATAGACAATTACGCCGTTATCCAGATGCGGTTCATATTCCTCGCGCTCTTCAATGGTACATTCGTTTTTATCCAGGTCAGCATAGGTGGCAAAACGTTGAACCTTTTGTTTTACCAGGTCGCCGTAAGGCATAGGGTGACGAATTGCTGCCACCTTGTAACCCAGGTCGGTGAGAACTTTAGCAACACGGCGAGTTGTCTGGCTCTTGCCAGCTCCAGTACGTACTGCACAGATGGAAACAACCGGCTTGGTCGATTTGATCTGAGTACTGTTCAAACCCATCATGCGGAAATCCGCACCGGCAGCCAATACTGTGGAGGCTTTATGCATCACCACTTCGTGAGGGACATCGCTGTAAGCAAAAATAACCTGCTCTACTTTTAATTCCTTGATCAAGCGAACCAGTTCACTCTCGGGGTAAATGGGGATTCCTTCGGGATAAAGAGAACCAGCCAGTGCAGCCGGATATTTTCTACCATCGATATTCGGAATCTGTGTGGCAGTGAATGCAACCACTTCATAATCTTTATTATCGCGATAAAACACATTAAAGTTGTGAAAATCGCGGCCAGCCGCTCCCATAATTAAAGTACGAACTCGAGTCATATTTCGTTTTCTCCTTTTGCATAATTTGGTTTACAAGACAATTTTCACATCGCTTGTGGGGCTGTGATGCCCAGTAAAGCCAAACTATTCGCCAATGCCTGACGGGCTGCAGCTACCAGACGGATCCGGCTGCTGCGTATGGGTTCTTCAACCTGTAAAACCGGGCATTGCCCATAAAAATCATTGAAAGCTTGCGCTAATTCAAAAGCTAACGATGTTATCACCAACGGTTTTAGATCACGTGCCGCTTTCTGAACTTCATTTGGAATGCGGCTGATCAGATCGACCAGTGCTATTTCTGCATCATTCAGCGGATAATCGGGCAGGATCGATTCGGGAATAGTTCCCCCAGCCTTGCGCAAGATGCTGTTGGCACGTACAAAAGCATACTGAATATAAGGTGCAGCCTGCCCATTGAAATCCAGAGCGGAATCCCAATCAAAGGTAACCACTTTGGTACTCTCGCGTGAAAGCATCGGGTATTTGATCGCACCAATGCCAACCGCGCGGGCCACACTTAATTTTTGTTCTTCAGAGAGATCGGGGTTCTTTTCACGGACAACTTGTAAAGCCCGTTCCGTCGCTTCTTTGATCAAATCTTCCAGCAATACCACGGTTCCCTCGCGCGAAGCCATCACCACATTCCCGGGTAAATTTACCAGTTCATAGGCCACATGTTGGCAGCGTTTGGCCCAATCATATCCTGCCAATTCGAGCGTTTTAAATAATTGTTGAAAATGTAGCGATTGCCGTACATCCACAACGTATAAAGAACGATCAAGCAGAGGATAATCAGTAAATTTTTGTCTGGCTAAACCCAGATCTTCCGTGGCGTATAATGCCGTATTATCCGAGCGCAACACTACAAAAACTCGGTATTTTTCGCTTTTCAATCCAAGTTTTTCATCGATCTTAACTACAACAGCACCACCGTTTGCGCGGTCATCTTCGGCAATACCGGCTTTAACCAGGTCTTCAACGATCTCACGACCTGAATCCTCAAACATGGAATTGAAATAATAACGGTCGAAGCGGATGTCCAGCAGGTCATAGATCTGTTCAAAACCTTCGATGGACCATTGGCGGGTTTCTTTCCAAAGGGCGACAACTTCGGGGTCGCGCTTATCCCAGCGTGCATACAATGCGCGCACTTCACTTTCAAGCTCCGGGTTTTCTTCCAATCTGCGCGAAGCCTCAGCATATAAAGAGCCCATCCATTTGGTGAAATCCTTTTCTGGACGCTCACCCAGATGATACTTCATATAATTCCACAACCATTTGATTACATGCAGACCCATATCCCCGGGATAGTTTGCACGAACTACGTCATAACCGGCGAAATCCAACACGCGCGCCAATACATCTCCTAAAATCGCGCTGCGTAAATGCCCCACATGAAAGGCTTTATGTGTGTTTGGCTGTGAAAATTCCACCATCCATTGCAGATGATTGCGTTCTCCCCGACCAAAATCTTCGCCCTGTTGCAGAACCGAATCAATGACCCGGCGCATGTAATTCTCTCGTGCAAATATCAGGTTGAGATACCCGTTGATTGCTTCAATTTTTGAAAAACCCTCTGCAGGGCCAATGAATTGCACCAGTTCAGAGGCAATTTTTTGCGCTCGTTCAGCTACATTTCCTTTTTGAACTCCAAATGATCTGGCAGCCAATTGAAAAAAAGAGGTTGAAATTCCCCATTGCCCGCTAAATGGAATCCAGGCCCAGTGAAATTCCGGGGTTGGATAATCATTTTTTAAACAATAAGCCTGGATTTTCGCTTCAACCGCCTTTTGTTCTAATTCAAACATTCCCAACCTCATTTATTCAGGGTGATATCAGCCAAGATTATAACACACCCACTTCGGATAGATTAAAAGCAAAAGCGGGAGTTAGAGAGGCTCCCGCTTGCTTTGCAAATCAATCGTTACTGGCTACTTGAGGGTAGCCAATTGCTTCGCCAGACGGCTCTTACGGCGAGCAGCGTTGTTCTTGTGGATAACACCCTTTTGGGCAGCTTTATCCAGAGCGCTGATTGCAGTCAGGACGGCGGCTTTCGCAGCTTCGGCATCTTTTCCAGTGATTGCAGTACGTGCACGAGCTACGTAAGTTCGGGCAGTTCCGCGATAGATGCGATTGCGAATACGTTTCTTTTCGTTTTGCTTGTTGCGTTTAATTGCAGACTTTATGTTAGCCAACTGAATTCCTCCAACAAAATAAAACACGTACGAGGGTCAAGGGTAAGTTCTGTTAAAGCAGCCTAAGTATTTTACTTCAGCGCACTCTTTTTGTCTAGGATTTACCTTTACCGGCAGGTGCTACTTTGCCGAATTTTGGAATCCCTGCACCAATTGATTGCGCTGATCGGTGGACAACTTTGCATTGGGATGCATCCAGGCATAATAGAAAGGCGGCATTTTCCCTTCTGACGCGGCCTGCGCAGCAGAACTAAACAAAGCCTGGCTGACCACTGAATTACTTGACCAATCGCTGAAATTCAAATTCTGTCGACCTTCTTGCACATCAGCCAGAGTCAACCACGAAACTGGGGCAATATTGCTGTACCATGGCCAGGTGGTTTCATTTGAATGGCAATCATAGCAAGAATTCATCACCAGCGTCTTCGTTGCCGCACTATCAAAGGTCGCTTCTGCCACCACCGCAGGGTTCTGGTGATCTTTTCCAAATGGAACCAATTGAATTAAGCCAAACAAAACTATAAGGATCAGTAATGTTTTTATCCACCAAGGCCACTTTTTCATATAAACTCCAATTTTCGGTATCCAAATTTCATGTGAGGCCAATTGCTTTACTTATCAAGTAAAGCGGCAACACCCGGCAATTCAAGACCTTCCAGCATTTCCAAAGAAGCTCCGCCCCCAGTAGAAATATGGGTAATTTGATCTGCCAGACCGGATTCTTGAATGGCTGCTACTGAATCGCCGCCGCCAATAATACTAACGGCCTTGCTGGCAGCAATTGCTTTGGCAATGCCAAAGGTTCCAACCGCGAATTTGGGAAACTCGAAAACGCCCATCGGGCCATTCCAAACCACAGTACCGGCGGCTTCGATCACTTTGCCATACGCTTTCACTGTCTCAGGGCCAACATCCAAAATACGCCAGCCGTCCGGGATCGGTCCGACCGGGATTGTTTTTACTGCAGCATCAGCATCGAACTTATCGCCTAAAACTACATCCACAGGTAAACGCAACTTCTGTCCACCTATTTTCAATAGGTCTTTGGCGGTCTCAAGGGCATCATCTTCGACCAGCGAATCCGCAACGGGATATCCCTGGGCTTTGAAGAATGTATTGGCCATTCCACCACCAATCAAAATCGTGTCAGCTTTGGTCAGGAGGTTCTTGATCACACCAATTTTGTCGCTGATCTTGGACCCACCCATGATCGCCACAAATGGACGTTTCGGATCGGCAATTGCCTGCCCCAGGTATTTGATTTCTTTTTCGAGCAGGAAACCGGCTACTGATGGCAAAAAGTGTGTCACTCCCTCGGTTGAGGCATGCGCGCGGTGAGCAGTTCCAAAGGCATCATTCACAAAAATATCTGCCAGTGAAGCCAACTGTTTGGCCATGCCCATGTCATTCTTTTCTTCTTCTGGGTGGAAGCGGGTATTCTCCAGGACAAGTACATCCCCGGGTTTTAAGGCCTTCGCAGCTTTTTCTGCTTCAGGGCCAATGCAGTCAGATGCAAAGGCAACTGGTTTCTTCAAAAGACCAGCCAGATAATCCGCTACTGGTTTCAAAGAATATTTAGGGTCAGGACCCGCTTTAGGACGGCCCAGGTGAGAACACAAAATTACCGCAGCGCCATTTTTCAACAAATATTCAATGGTGGGTAATGCGGCGCGAATACGAGTATCGTCACCGACGCCACTGTCTTTTAATGGGACGTTGAAGTCTACTCGTACGAGGACTTTTTTTCCCTTTACATCAATATCTTCTACAGTTTTCTTATTGAACATGATATCCTCCTGTATATGCTACATGATGCGCAACCGACTCAATCATGGATTGGCGATCACGCATCATGTAATGTTTTAGGTCAAAGAACCAGGATTAAAGTTTCTTGGCAATCAATGCAGCTAAATCGGTGGTGCGGCAAGAATAACCCCATTCATTGTCGTACCAGGTGAGAACTTTGATCAAATTGCCGTCCATAACCATGGTATTGGGAAGATCAACGATTGAAGAGCGGGGATCGCCTTTGAAGTCCATGGAAACCAATGGATCGTTGTACTCACCGTGAGTAACACCCAAAATTCCCTTTAAAGCTCCCTTGGAAGCGTCAACAAAAGCTGCGTTTAATTCTTCTTTGGTGGTGGGTTTTTCGATGTTGGCAACGAAATCAACCATAGAGACGGTGGGGGTTGGGACCCGCAGAGACAAACCGTCAAATTTACCCTTCAATTCAGGGATGACCAATGCTACTGCTTTGGCTGCGCCTGTGGTGGTCGGGATGATATTCTGTCCGGCTGAGCGAGAGCGGCGTAATTCTTTCTTATGACCCTGGTCAAGAATAACCTGGTCATTGGTGTAAGAGTGGATAGTGGTCATGACGCCGTGAATAATGCCGTATTTATCATTGACAATTTTG
>Ga0182021_10001332_pt1 | contig 28131 bp, 29 predicted proteins | sample 612E3MmetaG_FD_120493 | JGI IMG/M metagenome (GOLD analysis project Ga0182021, IMG submission 120493) | Permafrost microbial communities from Stordalen Mire, Sweden - 612E3M metaG (Illumina Assembly) | ecosystem: Environmental > Terrestrial > Soil > Wetlands > Permafrost | place: Sweden...
ATAAGTCAAGGGAGAGAAATGTTAGCAAAGAAAAAACATCGGTGTTACAATAATGATAATTGATTATTGTTTTCGGGAAATCATAAAATGGTTAGGTTTACGCAACAAGGGAATGCCATTCGCAAGGTTTTACAAAATGCCGGGAGGCCGTTGTCCCCCCAAGAAATATTTGATATAGCCCAGCGGAAGGTTTCCGGATTAGGGATTGCAACAGTATATCGGAACCTGAAAACTATGCAAGAAGATAGATCTGTCGTGGCCGTTGACTTACCTGGCCAGCCGCCGAGGTGGGAAATATCTCCCGAAAGTCATCACCATCATTTTCTTTGTAATAAATGCGACAAGCTATTCGAGATAAATGCATGTCCAGATGATCTCAAACATCTATTGCCTGATGGCTACACTCTGGAAAGCCACGATATCCTATTCCGGGGACAATGTAAAGACTGTTCAGTAAAATAGTTTCGTAAGTTAGCTCAAAATTAGTCTGAATTATCATTCATTATATCTGCCTTGGGATCAGGTATTCATTGCCTGTAAACTAATTATCAACTTTCTAACAACATTTAGTCACAAAAGGTACACAAAAAGTACACAACTTGGACACTGGGCGGTACAGGACTCGAACCTTTATTTTAATATTTTATCTACGCATGAAAAGGCAAACATACCCTTCTACTCCACATCACCCGATGGATACGAAATTTTACGACTTTAATAAACCGATAACCATTAATGCCCCGTTAGATCACAATGGGAAACTATTAGACGCTGGCAAATCGATACCGGTAACTGAATATTCAATATCTCAGACTTGCCAGGATTTTGAACTCCCGCTGCGAGTCTGTTTCAGCTTTTTCTTTGTGAGGGAATGTATTATCAAATTCTGTTACTTTTTTCTCATCGACTTCATAAGCGATGCTCTCGATAAATTTACCTGCCGTGTTTTGCAACGCACCATGCTTCAACTCTAATGCCTGCAAGGCCACCGCAAATTTGTCGTCGGATGTTTTGATTTCGTATCTTTCCGCGCATCTAAAACCGAAACGGCTATAATACCTGGGATCCCCATAGATACAAATCGCCAAACAGCCCATATTTCTTGCGAGATTAATAGTATGAAGAATCAAAGCGCTTCCTATCCCTTGTTTCTGATATTCAGGTAGTACGCTTATAGGTCCAAAACTAATGATTTCTTTTTTCGCTCCCTGTTCGTTCTTTATAGTCCCACGGCTATAGGCAATATGCCCAACAATCTGCCTTTCTTTTTGCGCGACAAAGGTGAGTTCCGGAATGAAATCCGGGCTATTTCGTAGATTATTCAAGACGAAATGCTCGCTGCAGCCCGGAACATATAAGTTCCAAAATGCTTCGCGCGTGAGTTCCTCAACAATTCTGTAATCGGTTGTATTTTCGTTTCTGATAACTATATCCATAATTTTTAATTCCGTCCATTGCAAAACGTCATTGGTTACTATGCCTAAAGTATACTCGAGAAATACACGAAAATCTATTTATTAGCCTTAATTACATATTACTTAAAGGAAAATGTGGTCTAACCAACATTAGAAGGGATATAGTCCGGTGGTCGGCGAACAATTATATTGGGATCATCATATTATATTTTGGCGTTAACTTTCACAGGGATACCCTTATACCAGATTGCCTCAACTGTCCGGGTGCTCTATAATAGGCTATTCCCTGACTCGAAACATAACATAAGGATACACCGATGAAAAACGCCATTGATGAACTGATAGCCAACGGGAAAGCCGCGAAAGAGGCGAGCCGACGTCTGGCTTATCTTTCCACGGACATAAAGAATAAAGCCTTGAGGAATATCGCGGAAGACCTGCGAGGCAGGACCAGGGAAATCCTCGCTGCAAATAAACTCGACCTGAAGCAAGCGTCGGCAAACGGCATCAATAAGACCATGCAGGACAGGTTGGTGTTGAATGAAGCACGTCTCGAGGGGATGGCCAAGGATGTCTTAACCATCGCCGGATTGCCCGATCCCGTAGGGGCTATTTTCGATATGCGCACCATGCCCAACGGCCTACTCATCGGTAGAAAGAGAGTCCCTCTGGGAGTTATCGGTGCCATGTACGAAAGTCGCCCTAACGTGACTATCGATATCGCTGCCTTATGTCTGAAATCAGGCAACGCTGTGATTTTACGTGGCGGGAAAGAAGCCTTTAACTCCAATCTGGAATTAGCCAAACTGGTTCAGGAAGCCGTCAGGCATGTCGGTATCCCTGAAGGTGCCGTACAATTTATTGAGAATACCGACCGTTCGCTGGTCAATGAAATGCTGAAGCTCAATCAATATATCGACCTGATGATACCGCGCGGAGGCGAACCTTTCGTTAAATTTGTTATTCAGAATGCGGCCATGCCTGTTGTTGCCGGAGGTATTGGTGTTTGTCATACATATGTCGACCGTACCGCCGATGTAGAAAAGGCGGTGGCGATTGTCTATAACGCCAAGGTACAAAAACCTTCCGTTTGCAACGCATTGGATACGGTTTTGGTGCATAAAGATATTGCTAACGTTTATTTGCCCCTGGCGGCCAGGGAATTAGCCAAAGCCGGAGTGGAACTGCATTGCGATAAATCCTCCATGTCAATTTTAAAATCGAAACGGGGCTTGAAATTGAAGGTGGCGATTGCGGGGGACTGGGGTAAGGAATTCCTGGCGCTCATCGCTGCCATCAAGGTCGTCGATTCTCTGGATGGCGCGCTGGAACATATTGCTAAATACGGCTCCGGTCATTCCGAAGCTATTATCACCGAAGATTATTCTGCCGGGATGCGCTTCCTCAACGAAGTGGATGCCGCTTGTGTTTATGTCAATGCCAGCACGCGTTTCACCGATGGCAGTCAGTTCGGACTGGGGGCAGAGGTAGGTATCAGCACGCAAAAAATGCACGCCCGCGGACCTCTGGGACTGGAGGAACTTACCAGCTATAAGTGGATCATCTTCGGGAGCGGACAGGTCAGGCCATAGATAGCCTATTTTGATCGGATTATCTATGAAAATCGGAAACATCTTAGAAGCAGCCGATAGCAAAGGATGGCGCAACTGGCTGGCGAAAAATCACAAAACCGAAACCGAAATTTGGCTTGTTTTTTATAAGAAAGCGTCCGGCAAACCCAGAATTTCCTATAACGATGCCGTCATGGAAGCGTTAAGCTACGGCTGGATTGATAGTACCGTTAAGGCTCTGGATAAAGATCGATTCGTCCAAAAGTTTTCCCCGAGAAGAAGGACGAGCGGCCTTTCCCAAATGAACCGGGAACGTATCCATACTCTTATCCGCCAAAATAGGATGACGAAGGCTGGACTGGAAGCCGTCGCTCATGTCTTTAACCGTGAACAAGACAATGCGGAGGAATTTGAAATTCCGGTCGATATTCTGGAACCGCTAAAAGAGAATCGACAAGCCTGGACAAATTTTCAAAAGTTTCCGGAGAGTTATAAACGGATTCGCATTGCCTATATCGAATCTCGTAAAAGGCATAGTCAGGAACAATTCCAAACATCATTAAATTACTTTATAAAAATGACCGCTAAAAATAAACGTATTGGTTTTGTCAAAGAAATGAGATAGAAAATCCTGAAACTGGCACCAATATAGAGCCCTCTATGCTATCTTCTGCGCGCGGCATCGATGACAGCTTTCTGAATGGCGAACAATTCTTTGATGCCTTTTTCCGCCAGCTCCAGCAGGAAATCGACGGATTCTTTGTTGAAAGGTTTAGTCTCGGCGGTACCCTGTATTTCCACGAATTCGCCTTTACCGGTCATAACGATATTGAAGTCAGCTTCGGCCTGGGAGTCTTCATCATAACAAAGGTCGAGGAGCCGGTTATTATGCACTATTCCGACACTGGTGGCGGCAACGGCAGAATACAGGGGTACCGAAGATATTACGCCCATATTGGCCAGCTTGTCCATCGCCAGGTAAAGCGCCACATAGGCGCCGGTGATTGCCGCAGTTCTCGTGCCGCCGTCTGCCTGTAAAACATCGCAATCAATAGTAAGTGTCCTCTCGCCAAGTGCTTTCATATCCGTCACGGCTCTTAACGACCGGCCGATCAGACGCTGGATTTCCTGGCTTCTTCCTGACACCTTGCCTTTGGCTGATTCGCGCTCGTTGCGGGTGAGAGTCGCTCTGGGTAACATGGAATATTCAGCAGTGACCCAACCTGTGCCGCTATTTCTCAGGAAGGGAGGTACTCTGTCCTCTACACTGACCGAACATACTACCCGCGTTCGTCCCAACTCGATCAATACCGAGCCTTCAGCAAAGCTTTGAAAGCCAGGGGTTATTTTTACCGGCCGTAATTGATCGTAAGTCCGTCCATCGCCTCTTTTCAAAAACTACTTCCTTTCCTAATAAAAACGATTAGAGATTTAATCGAATACATGATTTCTCATCTTAACATATCGCAGATGAAATTGTGAATTGGCGGGGCAAAGAATCGATATCATGATCATCGAGAAAAATTAGAAAGTTTGACGTGGGTTATTCATTCTTTTGGAAGTAATAACCGATACCGGGGTCGGTGAGAATGTAACGCGGTTGAGATGGGTTCTCTTCTATCTTCTGCCGCAGGTGGGAAACATAGATTCGCACGTAATCGATATCATCTGTGTACTCCCAACCCCAGACTCTTTCGAGTAATTGCTTGTGTGTTAAGATCCTGCCGGCATTGTTTAAAAGTTGGGAGAAAAGCCGGAACTCGATTGGAGTGAGTCTGATCCTCTCGCCTTCTACCAATACTTTTCGTTCCTTAATATTAACCACAAGGTGATTGTCGATGTAAATACCGGGTTGTTCCACTTCTTTGGCCGACGGCAGTTCCGCGCGGCGTAAAATCGCTTTTACCCTGGCTGCTAATTCCCGGTTACTGATCGGTTTGAGAATATATTCGTCGGCGCCATGGTCCAATCCGCGCACAATATCATCTTCACTTCGGCTCTGTCCGCTGAGAATGATGATGGGCACATCGGAAGCTTCCCTGATATATTTACAGGTTTGCCATCCATCCATTTGGGGCATAATGACGTCCAGCAGGACAAGATCTGGTTTGGATTCAAATAGCGTACGCAGTGCTTCTCTGCCGTTTGAGGCGGTGAGGACTTCGAATCCTTCGTGAGTCAGGACAATGTTAACCAGTTCGGTAAAATCCGCGTCGTCGTCAACTACCAGGATTCTTTTGCTCATCTGAATCACCCCTCCGGTCAATGACCGTACAGTTGTTGGAATATCAAGAGCAATTCTTCTTCAACTATTAACCCTATTGCGCTGGATTTGGTAAACCTCGCACTATCGATTTTAGATCGTGCGTCTCAGATGTTACTTTACCGTTTATCAGCCGGGAGTGGTTATAGTATACATCAATATTTTATTGTTGCTCAACTTCTTTTTCCATATGACATTAATATCGGCCGATTTCACGCAAACGGCCGTCGCTGATTCCGAAGTAATGGGCAATTTCGTGTTTCACGACCTTCTCAATTTCAGCGATTATTTCCGCGTCATCCCGGCAATTGGCTTCAATCGTTTTTTGGAAAATAGTTATTTTGTCGGGCAGTACCATTCCGTAATTGCTGTTGCGTTTGGTTTGAGGCACTCCCTCGTAAAGTCCAAGCAGTGTCTCGTTGGACTTCAATTTTGATTTACGCAGCTGGTTCGAATTCGGTTGGTCTTCAACGATAACATCGATATTTTCCAGATGGTTGAGAAATTCTTCCGGCAGGCTTTTCACAGTTTTGTCCACTAATTCTTCAAATTTATCTCTATCCATCAAGTACCTTCTTCATTGCCAACGTACTTTTTATTATACTATTTGCGGCGACTGCGGATACAATGTTATATTGCATTTGTAAGAATAAATTAAGGGCGGGGGGCTGTCAATGAAACGGCTTGGTTTGCTGATGGGTTTGGTGTTATTAATGCCCTTAGTATCCGGTTGCGGCAACTCTGTTTTGGCAAAGCTGGATTCCGAGTTCACGCTCTCGCCAGGGCAAAGCGCACGGATCGCCGGTGAAGGGATGGATATTAAATTCGTCGATGTAACTGCCGATAGCCGTTGTCCGAAAGGTGTTGAATGTATCCAGGCAGGTGCGGTGACCTGTGAGATTGCGATTACGAAAAATAACGTTAAGACTCAATTATTTCTGGGTGAAGTGGGCACAATGATCAACAGTACTCCTTTTCAGAATTATACTTTCACTTTTCATGTATCACCCTATCCTGAGGCAGGGAAGAAAATAGCTGAGAACGATTATCGTCTATACCTGACGGTGAGCAAATCAGGACAGTGATGTTTTACCCCGGGAGATAAATTCTTTCACTCGGTGTTCAAAGACACTACGGGTTAAAAGCACGCGCCTCCGGCATTGCAGGCAAACAATGCCGATGTCCGCGCCGACTCTCACCACCTGCCAATCATAGCCGCCGCAGGGGTGTTTCTTTTTCAGTCTGACAATATCACCGGTATTGATTTCAATGGGCATTATTGTACATATCCTGCTCTATTGCGAGACCCGATGAAATCGGGGCGTGGCAATCTCTGTCAAGAAAGGTCTTTCGCACAGGTAAGATTGCTTCGGGTCGTACCCTCGCAACGGTGCCGTACTATTACTTCTTGAGTCCCTCGATCACTTTGTTAATATCGTTTCGCAGGGTTTCCGTCGCGCGTCTGGAGGCATCAGCAAAATCTGCCCCCTTGCCGGCGTAAATAATACCCCGCGAGGAATTGATGATTATGCCTCTTTTATGACTGTCAATGCCGTATTTCACTGACAGTTTCAAGTCACCGCCCTGAGCGCCAACACCCGGAATCAATATCGGCATATCGGGGTGAGCCTGACGGAGTGTTTTCAATTCTTCCGGATACGTCGCACCAACAACCAGACCGATATTATGATTAGTATTCCAGCGGCTGGCTTGAATCGCCACAACTTCATAGAGCGGCATAGTTTTACCTTCAAATTGACACGGCAGCGATTGAAAATCGGCGGCGCCTTTGTTAGAAGTGCGGCAAAGGATAATCACACCCTTTGCTTTGTATTTCAAGAATGGATCTACCGAATCGAAGCCGAGATAGGGACTCACGGTCACGGCATCGCAATTAAAGTAGTCGAAAAGCGCTTTGGCGTAAGCGGCGGAGGTGTTACCGATATCGCCCCTCTTCGCGTCTATGATTACGGGGATGTGCTGCGGAATGTGTTTGAGAGTTTGGTATAAAGCATCCAGCCCTTTTTCTCCTTGAGCTTCGTAGAAAGCCATGTTCGGTTTATATGCGCATACCAAATCTACTGTGGCGTCGACAATTGCCTTGTTAAATTCCAATACGCTCATCCCCGGAGGAATTAACTCTGGGCTGGTATCCAGTCCCACGCATACCATGGAACGATTCTTCTCGGCGGCGGCATTCAGTTTTTCAACGAAGTTCATTTTTAGTTCTCCTGCCTGTGCTGTCATTCTGAATCCATCATTGACAGAATAATCAAATATTAGCACAATTACAAATTGACTTCACTACTGAACTAAACTAATATTGAATTGTAATTTCGGGAGAATTAATATCGAGGCAGATATAGCTTGTCAATGCTTAAAAGATTACCTTTATTCCCCTTAAACTCCAGTGTAAATGACAGAGGGCATCTGGTTATAGGCGGATGCGATACGGTAACGCTGGCGGCTAAATTCAGCACGCCGCTTTATCTCTACGATGAATTGACATTACGCGCCAAATGCCGCGAGTTTAAAGAAGAGTTCGGGAAACGATATCCAAATATAATGGTGATCTACGCCAGCAAAGCCTACTCGAACGGAGTTCTATTGCAACTGGTCAAAACAGAGGGTTTGGGATTGGATGTTGTCTCTGAGGGCGAGCTGGGAATCGCCGAATCCGTGAAATTCCCGATGGGAAAGATCTATTTCCACGGTAATAACAAATCTCTGCGGGAATTGGAACTGGCATTGAAACTGCATGTGGGGCGGATCGTGGTGGACAATTTCTATGAACTCGAAATGCTTGATAAACTGACCAAAAAGTCGCGTGTCAAGCAGGACATTTTATTACGTATGACTCCCGGTGTAGACCCGCATACCCACAAGTACACTTCTACCGGTTCACTCGATAGCAAATTCGGCTTTCCACTACCCCTGAAAGAGGAGGCAGTTGCCGGAGCGCTAAAGATCCGCGGGTTGAACGTTGTCGGCCTGCATTTTCATATTGGTTCGCTGATTTATGAAACGGAGCCTTATGTAGAATCAGCTAAATTAGTTTTAAAATTTGCCGCCGATATGAGAAATAAGTATGGTTTGGAATTAAGTGAATTGAGCACAGGTGGGGGATTTGCTGTACAATATACCCTCGATAAACCCGCTCCTCCTATATCGCTATTTGCACAAAAATTAACATCTGCGATTATCGCGGAATGTCACAAATACAGAATGGAATTGCCGAAACTGATTGTCGAGCCGGGTAGAGAGATTGTGGCTCAAGCAGGCGTCGCTCTGTATACGGTCGGTGTTATTAAAGAAATACCGGGCGTCAGAACTTATTCCGCGGTCGATGGAGGCATGGGGGATAATATTTGCCCTCCGCTTTATGGCGAAAAAATGGAAGCTGTGCTGGCAAACAGGATGCGCGCGCGGAATGCCGGAAAAGTTACTGTTTGCGGGAAGTTTTGTGAATCCGGGGATATTTTGATCCGGGATATCGTGATGCCAAAACTTGCTGCCGGTGATATACTGGCAGTTGCAGTCAATGGAGCTTACAGCATACCGGAATCAATGAATTATAATGCCTGCTTTAAACCTCCGGTAATCATGGTAAAAAACGGCAAGGCGAGGTTGATTCGGCGACGTGAGACATTGGAAGATATTACCAGATGCGACGTCAAATAGAAAATCATTATTGTTCTGAGTCCTTCATTGGAAGGACTCAGAATCTCCTAGTGATACATATGGAGACACTTCGGTACGCTCAGAGGGATATACTGTAGGATGTAGGATTTATTTTGATGTGGGATATAGTTGGTCAAGAGAAAGCTGTTTCATTCCTTCAAAAGAGTCTGGAAAAGGGAAGTCTGGCGCATGCCTATCTTTTCGTTGGGCCGGCTCATGTCGGCAAGATGGCTTTGGCTGTCAATCTGGCTAAGGCGATCAACTGTGAATCGGCGGAACCGCCTTGCGGTAAATGCGCATCCTGTCTGAGAATCACCGCTGGCAAACACTCTGATGTTCAGGTAGTCGAATTGGCTCAATTGGCTGAGTCCGGCGAGGGTGAGAGTAAAACCAAGATCAGCGTCGAGCAAGTCGATCAGATTCTGCATTCGGTAAATCTGGCCCCATACGAGGGAAAATATAAGATATTCATTATTGATGGCGTGGAATTTATGTCCGTAGCCGCCGCTAATCGATTGCTCAAGACAATCGAAGAACCCGTGCAGAATGTCGTCTTCATCTTACTCACGGCGAATCAAAGTCTGGTGCCGGCGACTGTTGTTTCGAGATGCCAGCGGATTGAACTTTTACCGGTTGCTGTTGAAGAGATCGAGGAAGCCCTTATAAGTCTTCATCATATAGAGCCGGTCAGGGCAAAATTGCTTGCCCGGATTTCAAACGGTTGTTTCGGATGGGCAGTATCGGTAATTACCGATGATTCATTGATGCAGCAAAGGATAGAATGGGTTGACGGATGGCGCGAGATGTTTGACGCAGATTACGACCGGCGTTTCAATTTTGCCGCTAAATTAGTAGAAAAATACACTCAAAACCGGGAAGTAGTGCAAAAAAAACTTGACCTCCTGCTCAGCTGGTGGCATGATTTGCTACTAGTGAAGGTCGGTTGCGAGAACGATACCACGAATATCGATTTTCAGGATGAATTGAAAAAGATGGCGTCACGATATAATTTGCAGCAAATCAGGAGCTTTATTAATAAGGTACAATTATCTAGGGAAGAATTAAGGCTGAATGCGAATCCGCAATTGATCATAGAAGTGCTGATGCTGAATATTCCCGATAAAACTGTTAAAGAAAATATAGTCGCATAATGAGGTGGGTTGATGGTAGAACAGGGTAATATTGACAATGCGAATGAACCGATAAAAACCGAGCCGCAAAAAAATGACGCGAAAATGAGTATTGAGGCCCCGGTTGAAGCGCCGGCTTCGGTAACCGCTCCACCGGCCAACGTCAGAATCGTCGGCGTGAGATTCAAGCGGGCGGGCAGAATCTATTACTTCGATCCGGCAGTATTGGAACTTGAAGTAAATGATTCGATTGTTGTGGAAACCGCCAGAGGACTTGAAGTAGCGCGTGTGGTTATTGCGCCAAAACAGGTGTTGGCCGGTGAGATAGAAACACCCTTGAAATCTGTAGTCCGTAAAGCTGAGCCGAAAGAAGTGCAACATAGTGAAGAAATCGAGACTAAGGAAAGAGAAGCGTTAACCGAAACCGCCAAGATAATCACCAGACTCGGTTTGCCAATGAAATTGCTCTCTGCGGAATATAGTCTGGATGGCGGACATATAACCTTTTTCTTTAGCGCCGCGGAGCGAGTTGATTTCCGTGAACTAGTGCGGGAATTGGCCGGCCGGTTTAAAACTAGAGTGGAATTACGCCAGGTAGGCGCCAGAGATGAAGCTAAGATTTGCGGTGGCTTCGGGCGGTGCGGGCGACAATTGTGTTGCGCCAGTTTCTTGTCCGAGTTTGTGCCCATTTCTATCAAAATGGCTAAAGAACAGGATTTGCCCCTTAACCCTATGAAAATATCAGGGGTTTGTGGGCGTCTGCTATGTTGTTTGGCTTATGAACACGATTTTTATCACGAAATTAAAAGTAAAATGCCCCGGGATGGACAGAATGTCACTACCCCGATGGGATTAGCGCGCGTGGTAGGTAGCAATCCTCTCAAAGGAACAGTAGTAGTGGAGCTGGAAACTCAGGTAACAGTAGAAGTTCCCATGGGTGATGTCAAGGTTACCAGCCAACAACCTATCATCCGGCCGCCGGTAGAGCCAGTAAAAAATACCAAAGAAAATGAAGAACCGAAAGAAAACGGGGAAAATCCTAAATTACAGGCTCAGTGAAACTATAACTTTTAGTGTGGGAAATATCTTTCCCATTCGTGACGTAATTTCATGTAATGCGTGGGAATATAAGAATAGCGGTTAGTATGCGGCGGCGCCGGTATCTTATGCAGTTTCATGTTGGCTTCTTCGGGGGTTCTCCCAGCTTTACGACGATTACATGGAGCGCATGCGCTCACGACATTTTCCCAGGTGTGCTGTCCGCCGCGGTAACGCGGTATCACATGATCCAGGGTTAATTGTCTCGTTTGTTTTCCGCAATACTGGCAGGTATACTGATCCCGATTATAGATCTCTGCGCGGCTGATTCTTCGTGCAACATGAAAGGGGCGTTTTACAAGGTAGGGGAGGCGGATGACTGAGGGAATGGGCACTTCCCGATTGGCAGTATGAATGTAACCATAGCCATTTTCCAGCATTTCAGCCCTACTCTGGTAAAGAAGTGTTAAAGCCCGCCGGACATGGCATATGTTTAAAGGTTCATAATTCTGATTCAGTACAAGCACGGAATGTTCAAGCATTACGACACTTCTTTGTTCCAGAATTAGCTCTATTGTACTGTAATGATCAGTGAGTGTGCAAATTCCGGGCGTATATTCCATTATGGAAACCGACTTCTGACGTTATCCAGACTTATAATTCACTACATTCGCTCCGCGGAGTACTTACAGTTTCCAACTTCCAGCCTTTAATCCCTCCCGTAAAATTCTATCGAGATTCAGAGGGATTTATACGTGTTGATTCTGGCACAAACGGAATTAAAAAATGAAATGAACAGATAGAGACGCGTTTCACTGGAATTGCTAAAAGCCAAACGCTGATTGCTGATAGCTTACTGCTCAGCTCTTTCTTTGCGGACGATATGTCCTTTTCGATGCCGGTCTGTCGCCTCGGAAATCGGGTGCCATTATGTTGAAGAGGACACTGATTTTAGGGTCGACCAGTCGGGAACTGATGCGGTTCTCGATCTCATCCAGTGAACTCGATGTGGTGATAACCGTTGCCAGACGGCCATTATAGCGGTGATTGATTACCTGATACAACTTCTCCTGCGCCCACGGTGTGCCGGCTTGCTCGCCGAAATCGTCCAGTACCAGCAATTCGGCGCTTCGTACACTTTCAAACAACTGGTCGTAAGAAACCTTACTGTCAGGACTGAAGGTAGAGCGTAAATGATCGAGAAAATCGGGCACCACGATAAACAAAGCAGGTTTACCGAGTTTGTAGCGGTAATTAACTATCGCCGCTGCCAGATGAGTGTTGCCGCAACCGTTGACGCCGGCAAACACCAGCCAGCCGTCAGGGGATTTAGCAAAATCCAATGCCAGATTATACGCCGCTTCAAGGTTCTGGCGTTGTTCCAACGGTAAATTAGCCCTTTTCCAGTCAAAACTCTCGAAGGCCATGTTTTTCTGTAGTTCGAACCACGGCGCCCAATTACTCGAATACAACGTCGGGGGTTTGCTGCCGATCGTAAAAATCCGGCAGAATTCGGTATTCGTTAACCGGCTGCGGGTTCTATCTTCCAGCTCTTCGATGGGAGCAATGGAAATAATAACGGTCGGCAGGTGGTTGGCATAACGGTGATTGAGTAATTGGTCGAGTTTTTCTTTGGCCCAGGGTGTGCTGGACTGAGCCCCGAAGTCGTCCATTATCAGCAGAGGCGCGTTCCGCACCTGGTCGAAAAATTCATCATAAGGCATTTCACTTCCCGGGCTGAAACTGGCACGGAGGTGGTCTAATAAGTCGGGAGTAGTAACATAAAACGCCGACTTCTTGTGCGTGATACATTCGTTGGCGATCGCCGCGGCTAGATGTGTTTTACCATATCCTGAAGGTCCGGCTATGACCAGCCAACCTTCCGGTTTCAGGGCAAATGCTTTGGCCGCTTCATAAACAAGTCGAAACTGCTCCTGACTGACGGATTCCTTGATTTTACCTTCCGGAGACAGATTAGCAAAGGTGAGACGTGTCAGGTTTCCGAGGTTGCTGTACCTCTGCATTCTGGATAGCCTTTTTGTATCGGATTCTTTTTCGACGCAGCGGCAGGGCACGATGCGGCTATAGTCCGGTTTACCGGGCGCCAGCATCGGGTGTACGAATCTGGTGCCTTTACAAATCGGGCAAATCTCTTCAGGCTGGGTTTGTTCAGCGTTTGACGGCGTGGCCATATTTACCTTTGATGAATTTGTCCGGGTCTGTTTTTTTAAAATCTCTGAGATGTGTTCCATCACTTTTGCCTTCGGTTGCCCAGCGTTCCAGAATGGCGGAAATATAGCGCAAATTCCGCTTGCCGGCATTAACCGCTTCTTTTATGGCATCTTTTATCCATGACTCGGGGTAAGTTTTCTCCGCGTCGCGCAATTCTTCTGCGATCATCGGTGTCAATAACCCGATATTTTCCTCATACAAAGTAAAGATATTCGGTAGTTTTTCGGTGATAATTTCAGGGGATATATATTTTGTTTCCAATCCTGTAAGATGGATCTCGCCATTCTGGATTTTTTCCAATACTTCCCGATTTTCCGGTGTATTCAACAGATAAATATCTTCACGGTTTCCATCTTGACCGGTAATATGCAGCATTACTTTCCTTTGAACTGCCAGTTCCAGCGATTGTTGTAGTACGGCATTCTGATTACCGGATTCTCTTATCCCGGCTACTAAACCGGAATCAGTTGCCAAGTCATTGAAAGTAACGAACTTCGGGAACCCCTTTTTAAAATAGAGCTGCCGGAATATATGCAGCATTACCTTCAGTTCCGCCAGATCCGTCATTTCCGGAAGCACATTACTTAGGAAGTAATTGGGGACAGGCGTATATTCCATTCTGGAAGGGAAACCATTGAACTCGGTCATATTAAGCTTTCTTCTTGCGCTGCAATGTTCTCAAACCGGTAATATTTCGGTGTGAAATGAATACTGACCTCGCCCGTCGGCCCGTTACGGTGCTTGGCAACGCTGATATTGGCGATACCTTCCGGATATTCTTTGTCGGGATGATCGGCTTCCCATTTTTCTCTGGTGGGATAGTAATAATCCTGCCGGTAGATGAAGATGACCACATCGGCATCCTGTTCGATCGTACCGCTGTCTCTCAAATCGGAAAGTTGTGGTTGGCGATCTTGACGGATCTCAGCGGCGCGGCTCAACTGTGAAACGGCCACCACCGGAACCTGCAGATCACGGGCCAGAGCTTTCAGGTTACGGGTGATGTAACCGATTTCCTGCACACGGTTATTCATGATACCGTCGGCATCTATCAAACCCAGATGGTCAATGATGATCATGTTTACCTTCTGTTCATAAAGGAGGCGGCGGGCTTTACTGCGTATCTCCGACATCCTTAATTTCGGCGAATCGTCGATGTAGATCTTGGTTTCAGAAAGCGTCCCGATGGCATTGAGGATTTTCCTTTCATCCATTTCCGAATGCATACCGAGTCGGACGTGAGAGGAAAGCACGCTGGCTTCTGTGGAGATAAGTCTGGTTACCAGTTCCTCACCGGACATTTCCAGGCTGAAGATTGCCACACAAGCATTTTGCTCGATAGACGCATTACGGGCAATATTCAGGGCAAAGGATGTTTTACCCATACCGGGACGGCCGGCCACGATCACCAGATCGGAGCGCTGGAATCCTCCGAGAATGTTGTCCAGGGCATTAAAGCCGGACATTACTTTTTGGAGTTGAACCGGTTGTCCGTCTTCCGTTGTGGGATGCGGCTCGAAATATAGATCCAGCACCTGACGGACCGGCATGAAATCACGCGTTCCTCTGGTCTGTGCCAGTTTAAGCAGGATATCTTCGGCCTTGCTGATGCTGCTGCGCGGCTCAGCCTCAGCCTGAAAACCGATATTTGTGATTTGCTGGCCGGCTGTAATCAGATGGCGGCTGATCGAAAGACGATAAACAATATTGGCATAATCCAGGATGTCCAGCGGTGTCGGCACTACGGAAATCAGATGAGAAAGATAAGCGACGCCGCCGGCCTGCTCTAATTTACCGAGACGGTCAAGTTCCTGCGCCACGGTTATCTGATTGATGGATTCGTTGCGCAGGTAAAGAGTCAGGCAGGCATCGTATAGCCACTGGTGCGGCTCATGATAGAAGTCGGCTTTCTGCAGCAAAGTGGCAATCTCATAGATTGCCGCCCCGTCGATCAATAGAGAACCGATGACTGCTTCCTCCGCCGAAAGGTCATGAGGTGGTAGTTTATCGTTATACACGATATTTGCTCCTGGCAACGAAAAAATAATTACTAAACCGTGTCTTCGGCGACTACGGTTACTTTGATTTTGGTTACGATATCTTTGCCCAATTTGATGGATACTTCAGAACTGCCGGTTCGCCGGATCGGTTCCGCCAATTCAATTTTGCGTTTGTCCACTATGGCATGCAGTGAGTTCTCCAGTCCGACGGCGATATCAGCCGATGTGATGCTTCCGTACAGACGATCCTGCTGTCCAACCTTAGCTTTCAGGGTTACTTCTTTGCCTTCCAATTCAGCAGCGAGGGCTTTCATCTCCGCTTCTGTCTTGGCTTCGATACGTGCCCGCGCTTTGATTTGAGCTTCAACTGCCTTGATATCCTGAGGTCTGGCGGACACGGCAAGTTTACGGGGCAATAAATAATTTTTTCCGTAGCCGTCGGCAACTTCTTTGATTTGACCGGCTTTGCCTACATTCGGCACATCTTCCATGAAAACAACTTTCAATTTTCTTCCTCCATTGTAATTATACTTGTTATGATTATGATGCAATCAGGTGGATAAATTATACCATGCCTTACATTAAATATTTATGAGCGTAGATAGCCGCCGTAGCGCCATCGCCCGCAGCGGTTACTGCTTGACGGGCTGAATTGTGACGGATATCGCCAGCCGTAAAAATTCCCGGAACCGGCGTTTCCATGTTTTCATTTGTTATAATATATGCATTTTCATCCAGCGGTAAGATACCTTTGACATAACCGGTGTCCGGATTGGTGCCGACCGAAATGAAGACTCCTCCGACTTCCCTCATGGACTTCTCACCGGTTTCTATATTTACCAGCCGGATCTTTTCCACCATATCGGTGCCTTCAATTGCGGATACGGTTGTATTCCAAAGGAAATCGATTTTCGGTTCGGATAAGATCTTCTCCTGCAAAACATGAGTAGCGCGGAGCTGATCACGCCGGTGAACGATCGTTACCTGAGAGGCAAATTTGGTCAGGTGCAATGCTTCGGTAATAGCTGTGTCCCCGCCCCCTATTACAACGATTTTTTGGCCCTGAAAGAAAGAGCCGTCACAGACCGCGCAATAAGATACGCCTCTACCGGTCAATCTGGTTTCTCCATCGACCCCCAGTTTTCTCCTGGTGGCACCGCCGGCCAGGATCACCGCTTTAGCGGTGAAATCGCCATCGGTGGTTTTCACAACTTTGAGTTCACCCCTTATTTCCAGTCCGGTCACTTCCGCCGCTATTGTTTTCAATCCGTGTTTCTGTGCCTGCGCAAAGAGCTTTTCTCCGAGCTCCAGTCCACTGATACCCATCGGGAAACCGGGGAAGTTTTCCACATGCTCGGCATAGGTTATCTGTCCACCGAATATCCCCTTCTCGACTAGTAAAGCGACTAGCCCCGCTCTTGAACAATAAATTCCGGCGGTCAACCCTGCAGGTCCTCCCCCGATGATAATAATTTCGTAGCTATTCTCACTCATGGTTATCTACCCCAGTAATAATCTAAGTATTGGATTCATTTGTTTCGCTTGGTTGCACGGTCGGTTCGGTAAATTTGTATTGTTGAATGATCTCGCAGACATTGCGGTCGATGCTCTGTTTCGCCATGCCGATGGCATTCCGTATGGCTTTGGCTTGACTGCGTCCGTGAGAAATAATAACATTGCCATTTAATCCCAGCAAGCAGGCCCCGCCGGACTCCCGGTAATCGATTCTTTTCACCAGCGAGCCGAAACCGACGTCTAACTGAATAGAATCATTAGGAGATGGCACCTGCCCGATGTTTTTTAATTTTAAAAAGGCCTCCCCAACTCCCTCCAGCGTTTTCAGAACTATATTTCCGGTAAATCCGTCCGTTACCACTACATCAGCCATACCTTTGGAGAGATTCTGTCCTTCGATGTTACCGACGAAATTTAAATCTGACGCTTTCAGCACCTGGTAGGTCTCGCGGGCAAGCTGATTACCTTTTTTCTCTTCCTCGCCGTTATTCAATAAAGCGACACGTGGCGAACGCACCCCAAACACTTCTCTTACATAGATATTACCCATTTGCGCGAATTGGAGCAGATGTTTCGGACGGCAATTGGGGTTAGCACCGCAATCGAGCAGCAGGAAGGGGCTGGTAATGCTGATGGTGATGATGCTGCCGATAGCCGGACGTTCGATGCCTTCTACTCTGCCCAGCATGGAGAATGCGGCATACATCACTGCTCCTGTGCTGCCGGCGGAGACAAAAGCCTGTGCTTTCCCTTCTTTGACCATATTCATACCGACCACAATCGATGAGTTTTGTTTTTTTGTCACTGCTTCGATCGGTGATTCCGCATCTTCGATCACTTCCGGGGCATCGATGATAGAAACATCAAGGTTCTTCATATGGCGGCTAGCTTGAACGTGGAGGATTTCCTTTTTGCCCACCAGAGCAATCCCGATCCTGAAGTCCTGGGCCGCTTTCACAGCGCCTTTTATTATTTCGTGCGGGGCATATTCGCCCCCTGAAGCGTCAACTGCAATTATCATTTGTTCTCCTGTAAGGCATGTGGTTTCCGTTAGTTGTAATTAGTCGTTATTGCCGGTTAAATTCATACCTGACCTTTTTTAAATTATCCGGATTGGATAGCAGGTCGAATACGGTCATTGCCAGAGCTTTGGCAGCATCGTACATCCCATTGATCCCGTCTTCCGAAGCAGCCGCAGCCGCAAATTCCGGAGAATGTGATAAAACGCTTTTGGGAGCAATCGCCACCACCGGTTGGATGGCAGCGGTTACCTGACTGACGTTGCCCATGTCCGTGCTCCCGGTATTGATGAAAGACAGTTTCGATCTGGGAATTTTCACTTCTCTGCCGATCATACACATATTGTTTACATAAAGTTGCGCCAGTGCCATGTTGTTGCGCATTGTGGCATAACGTAATTCATCCTGTTTATATTCCAGCCGTGCCCCGGTGGCCGTGGCGGCACTCTTGAAGCAATTTAATACTTTTTGCAGCAATTCATCGAGGTAGGCGTCGTCTGAAGCACGGATGTAGAATGTGCCTGCGCTGTAATCGGGCACGATATTGGGAGCAATCCCGCCATGCGTAATAATACCATGAATACGCGCCGTGCTCTGGATGTGTTGCCGTAAAGCATTGATATTGTTAAATGAAAGGATCATCGCATCGAGAGCGTTAATACCCTCGGTCGGATTTGCTGAAGCATGAGACGATTTACCGAAGAATTCGATTGTCATTTGCTGGCAGGCAAGCGCAAAAATAGTCGCTGCATCGACAGTATCTGGATGAACCAGCATTGCCACATCGAGGTCGGCGAATGCGCCTTTGGTCGTCATCACGATTTTCCCGCCGTAGTTCTCCTCAGCAGGTGTCCCGATAACCACAACACTGCCGCCATAGCGGTCGACGACCTGCTTTGAGGAAACGGCTGCGCCGACAGCGATCATACAGATAAGATTATGTCCGCAGGCATGTCCAACAACCGGTAAAGAGTCATATTCCGCCAGTAGTCCGATAACAGGCTTACCCTCACCATAAGTAGCTCGAAAAGCGGTAGGCATATCGCAAATGCCGTTTTCGACGGTAAAGTCTTGTTCTTCCAGGTACTGACTCAGCCAGGCGCTGGCTTTATATTCCTTTAACCCCAGTTCGGGATTATCATGGATTTTCAAAGCAAGTTTTTTTAATTGACTCCTGTCAGAGTCAATCTGTTTAATAACAGCCTGTTTAAGTTTTTCCAATTTAACAACCATGTTCCTGATACACAATAGCACGTTAAATAGACCGAGTAAAACCTGGAATGTAAAGCTTAAAAGCGAATAGCTTTTATTATAACTCAGTGTTTAGGTGATTTCTACCGCGCATTTAATCGAGAAAAATAAGAAACTCATTGGCTGAACTCCTGCGGGAATCAGCAGAAATCATTCCCCCGCGGGAGGGATTAAAGGCTGGAAGTTGGAAACTGTAAGTACTCCGCGGAGCGAATGTAGAGAATCAATCGTACTTTCGATGGAATGCACAAAGTAGCGCGTGAAAGCGTGTCGCAGAACGTTAAAAGTTGCTTGTTTTTTACTTGCCTATTTATTTTAGATATGCTATACTCCAAGGTGTTTGAAGTGGGTGAAATTCCCACTTTTTTTCTTGAACGGGAAAAATTTGATGGAGGCTTAGCCTGAAATGAAGAGCGAGTTTCTGCTCGCCATCACACAGTTATCGGCTGAGAAAAACCTGCCCAAAGAGGTAGTGATCTCAGCGGTTGAGTCGGCGCTGGTATCGGCTTATCGTAAAGATGCCTTCACGCCTACTCAGAATATCGAAGTGAAAATTAACCGCAATACCGGCAGAGTGGAGGTATGGGCAGAAAAAACTGTTGTCTCTAAACCTGTAGATATTAAACAGGAAATATCCCTGACTGAAGCCAAACGTCTGAAAGCTGATGTGAAACTTGGCGAATTGATCATGGTAGAATCGACACCGCAGAATGCGGGCCGAATTGCTGCGCAGACTGCCAAGCAGGTTATTTTACAGCGCCTGCATGAAGCGGAACACAGCGCGATTTTTGAAGAGTACGCTGGCAAGTCCGGTGATATTGTCAGTGGCGTCATACAGCGTATCGAAGCCAGGCAGGTGATGATCGATCTCGGCAGAGTTGAAGCGGTATTACCGCCGAACGAACAGATGTCGAATGAACGGTATAGGATCGGACAAAGACTTAAAATCTACATGGTTGAAGTTGCCAAGACCCCTCGCGGTCCGCGAGTGATCGTTTCACGGTCTCATCCTGATCTGCTAAAACGTCTCTTTGAATTGGAAGTCCCGGAAGTATCCAATGGAACTGTAGAAATAAAATCTGTTGCTCGCGAAGCCGGTTTCCGTAGTAAGGTAGCGGTCGCAGCGCGTCAACCGGGCATCGACCCGGTCGGTTGCTGTGTGGGATTGCGCGGTATTCGCATCCAGAATATCGTCAGTGAATTGAGCGGAGAAAAAATAGACGTTGTATTATGGAACGCCGACCCGTTTGCTTTCATTGCCAGTAGTCTCAGCCCGGCGCAGATTGTGGCTGTCGAGCTTAATAAAACAGAAGGGCAGGCAACTGTCATTGTGCCTGATAGACAACTTTCTTTGGCTATTGGGAAAGAAGGACAGAATGTTCGATTGGCAGCCAAATTAACCGGTTGGCGTATTGATATTAAACCGGCTTCCATATATGAGGCGGAACGGGCTGCTGCCAAACCGGTGGTGGAAGCTGAAGCTGAAGTTGCGCTTGAAGAAGGGGCATTTGCTCAGCCTGAGCCTGTAATGGCAACTGGCGAAGGGGAAGCGTCTGAGATATTCGTCGAAGAAGAAGCGGAAGAAGAAAAAGCCAAACCGGTACGGGAAGAGCCAATTGTCGGAAAACCCGTAAGTTTTGAAACAAAAGCGAGACCCGGCAAAGTGGAAATTCGCTTTGCCGAAGATATTTTAGGTCCTAAAGCCAGTCAACCCGATACCAACGCTAAAAAGAAAAAGAAGGGACAGGGGAAGACAAAAGAGGACGAAGGCGCCAGACCCAGAAAGGGCGGCCGCAGACAGGAGTTTGTGGTTGACGATGAAGAGGGAGAAACATATTGACACCCACACGGGTCCGACAAAGCGTCTACCTGAACGTACCTGTATAGCCTGCCGTCAGGTAAAAGCCAAGCGGGACCTGGTACGCATCGTCAAGACAAGTGATGAAGGTATTGTAGTAGATACTCACGGTAAGAAACCGGGACGCGGTGCTTACCTTTGTAAAACAAAAGAATGTTGGGAAAACGGTCTGAAGGGTAATCGTCTCGAGTACGTAATGCGCGGGGCATTGACTCAGCAAGACCGGCAGAGATTGGCAGAATACGCAGAAAAGCTCTGACGGGAGTAGATAGTGGTAAGCTCGGATTTTAAAAATGATGGTAATAAAGTTACCGATGAGAAGAGCGGGAGCGAAACCTCCGGGCAAAAACTCACTGTCGTAGAATTACCCCCGGCTCTCAGCGTCCGGGAGTTATCCGATCTGCTTAAGGTAAGTCCTGTCGATGTTATCAAACGATTGATCAGAACCGGTGTGATGGCCAACATCAACCAGGTTATTGATTTTAAAACAGCTTCTGTTATTGCTACCGATCTTGGATTCGAAGCGCGTCTTAAGCGACGCGTTGCCGGAAAAAGCGCTCACCTCAGTGAAGCCAACAAACAGAGCGCACAAAAAGCCGACCAAACTGCCGGTTTATTGCCTCGCCCGCCGGTCGTGATTATCATGGGACATGTCGACCACGGCAAGACGAAATTATTGGATGCTATCCGGAAAACCAATGTCGTAGATAGTGAAGCCGGTGGTATCACCCAGCATATCGGGGCTTATCAGGTCGACTTCAACGGGCAGAAAATTACCTTCTTGGATACGCCGGGTCATGAAGCCTTCACTGCGATGCGCGCCCGTGGCGCCCAGGTTACAGATATCACGGTTCTTGTGGTCGCTGCCGATGACGGTGTGATGCCTCAGACACTGGAAGCGATCGACCATGCCCGCGCGGCAGGTGTGCCGATCGTCGTGGCAATTAATAAAATTGATAAACCCGGTGCCAACGCCGACCGTGTCAAACAGCAATTGGCAGAAGTCGGTCTCGTCGTGGAAGATTGGGGTGGCGATACCGTCAGTGTGCCGGTTTCCGCTAAAGAAAAAAAAGGTATCTCCGACCTGCTGGAAAACTTGATGGTCGTGGCGGAATTGGAAGACCTGAAAGCCGACCCATCTAAACCGGCTGAAGGCACTGTCATTGAAGCGGAAATGGATAGGACACGCGGCGCACTCTTTACTGTGCTGGTGAGCTCCGGTACATTGAAAGTGGGCGATATGATCGTCGTGGGACAGGACTGGGGTAGAGTAAAAGCCATGTTCAATGATGCCGGGAAGCGTGTCAAGAAAGCGATGCCTTCAACTCCGGTAGAGGTACTTGGCTTGCCTAATGTGCCTCAGGTAGGCGCGGTCATGTTGGCTGTCAGCGATGAAAAAGAGGCGCAAGCTCTAATTGAAAAGCGTCGTCAGGAAAACGATTTGGAAGCAGCAGCCGCCAGAACGGTAAGTCTCACCAATGTTTACGACCAGATTAGCAAGGGTAAGGTCAAAGAGCTCAGTATTATTTTAAAGACAGATGTTCAGGGTAGTATCGAGCCTATTAAGACGTCTCTGGAAAAACTTTCATCGGACGAGATAAAAGTCCGGGTTATCCATAGTTCTACGGGTAATGTAAATGAAAATGACATCATGCTGGCAATTGCCTCCAAGGCAGTCATTATCGGTTTTAATACCGATTCTGAACCGGGTGCTAAGAGTTCGGCGGAAAGGGAAGGTATCAGCCTCCGTTTCTACAGCATTATTTACAACATGATAGATGATGTCACTAAAGCCCTCAAGGGAATGCTGACACCCACTTTTGTGGAAGTAATCGACGGACGCGGTGAAGTGCGCGCTGTATTCACCGCCGGTAAGAAAGAAAAGATAGCGGGAGTATTCATCACTGAAGGTAAAGTCACCAGAAATAGTTCCATCAGAGTTCTCCGCGGGAAACAAAAGGTTCATCAGGGGACAATCAGCAGTCTGAAGCGTTTTAAAGACGATGTCAGAGAGGTAGTGACCGGGTATGAGTGTGGCATCGGCGTGGAAGGTTTCGGCGATTTTCTGGTTGGGGACATTCTGGAGTTCTTCAGAAGTGAAAAATCAGGCTAGAAAGTTGGCGAAATGACATATCGCGTTGCGAGATTAAACAGTCTCCTGCGTGAGGAAATCAGCGATTTAGTGCAACGCCAGGTTAAAGATCCGAGACTTGGCAGTTTCGTTTCTATAACCGCCGTCGAAATTTCTAAAGACATGAGATATGCTAAGGTCTTTGTCAGCCGCTACGGCACCGATGTCGAGAAAAAAGATACTATCATCGCCTTAGGATCGGCCTGTGGTTTTATCCGTCATGAATTGTCTGAAAGATTGAAGACAAGGCGCATCCCCGAACTCAGTTTCCGATTGGATAATACAATGGAAAAAGCGGACAAGGTACTGAGGATTATCGACGTAATCGCTTCGGAAGAGGGCCCCAAGCCTTCTTAGGCGTATATATGGATGGGATATTAAACTTCAATAAACCGACAGGTAAGACATCTTTTAGCATCGTGGCCATGGTGAAACGTTTAACCGGCGAAAAACACGTCGGACACGCAGGCACTCTTGACCCGATGGCTCAAGGCGTGCTACCTGTCTGTTTGGGGCAGGCAACCCGTCTCGTGGAATATCTCATGGATGCCGGTAAAACGTACAAAGCGGAAATCGAACTGGGTGTTTCGACGGATACTTATGATCGTGAAGGAGAGATCACTCAGCGAGCCGATGCTTCAGGCATCACACTGGATCAAATAAAGATGGCATTGAATGCTTTCCGCGGTGTGATCACTCAGGTTCCGCCGATGTACAGCGCCGTGAAGCACCAGGGCAAACCGCTTTATGAACTGGCGCGGGCTGGTATAAACGTCGAGAGGAAAAGTCGCATTGCGAAAATATACTCTCTCGAGATTAAAGAATGGGAATATCCCGTGCTGACCATCGAAGTTGTTTGTGGTAAAGGCACCTACATCCGCTTGCTGGCTAATGACCTGGGGCAGGCTTTGGGTTGCGGCGCCAGTTTAAAGAATCTGGAACGCTCCCGATGCGGTATCTTTGAAATCGGTGATGCATTAACGCCTGATCGTTTCGAGGACGCTTGCCGCGGCGGATACTGGGAGAGTTATCTATACCCCATGGATAGTATATTATCTGATTGGGAAACAGCCATTGTCGGAATAGAAAAAGCGCAGGCGATCCGTAACGGCGCCTTGATCAACCTGGAAGATAGCACATTAAAACTGGAAAACGATCGCTGCCGTGCATATACCTGGGATGGGAATCTACTCGGTGTATTACGTTTTGATACTGAAAAAAAATTGTGGCAACCGGAGAAAGTTTTTAATTAGCTTGACACCACCATTGCTATGTGGTACGAATAATAGTCGGGCTGGTTGAAGATAACGCTGTCGCACTAAATAGGAGGGAATTATTTAAATGGGAAAAATTAACGTAGCAATCATCGGTGTCGGCAATTGTGCTTCTTCACTCGTACAAGGTGTTCATTATTACCGGAATGCAAAAGAGGATGAATTTGTTCCGGGTTTAATGCATGTTAATTTGGGCGGCTATCACATCCGGGATATTAACTTCGTGGCAGCTTTCGATATCGATAAGAATAAAGTCGGCAAAGACCTGTCCGAAGCAATTTATACCAAACCTAATAACACCATCAAATTTTGTGATGTACCCACAAGTGGCGTGATCGTCAATCGTGGTATGACACTCGATGGGCTGGGAAAATATCTATCGCAAGTTATCGAAAAAGCTCCTGGTCCCACTGCTAATATCGTTAAAATTCTCAAAGAAACAAAAACGGATGTCGTGTTGAACTACCTGCCCGTCGGCTCAGAGATGGCGACCAAATGGTATGTCGAACAGATACTGAACGCCGGTTGCGGCATGATCAACTGCATACCTGTATTTATCGCCAGACAGAAAGATTGGGGAGATAAATTCGCGGAAAGGGGTTTACCGGTAATCGGCGATGATATCAAATCGCAGGTGGGTGCTACGATTGTGCACAGAGTTTTAACTAATCTTTTCAGAGAGCGCGGTGTCAAGCTGGAGAGAACCTATCAACTAAACTTCGGCGGCAATACCGACTTCCTGAACATGCTGGAAAGAGAGAGACTGGAATCCAAGAAGATTTCCAAGACAAATTCTGTTATCTCGCAACTCGATTATAAAATGGATGCGGATGATATCCATGTGGGTCCCAGCGACCATGTGCCGTGGTTATTAGACCGTAAATATTGCTATATCGATATGGAAGGACGCACTTTTGGCGATGTTCCTCTTAAACTCGAATTAAAACTGGAAGTATGGGACAGCCCGAATTCCGCCGGTGTCGTCATTGATGCCATCCGCTGCTGCAAACTGGCAATGAATAACGGATTAAAAGGCGCTCTTGTTGCGCCGTCATCATATTTTATGAAATCGCCGCCGGTCCAGTATACAGACGCAAAAGCTCATGCCGAGACGGAAAAATTTATTTCCGATAATAAACTGGCTAAAAAGTAAAGGTACTCTTGAAACCGGAACAGAGCTAACCGCTGGACAGTAAATTATGAAGATTGCGCTGGTATCACCGTATGATTTCTCCCACCCGGGCGGGGTTGGACGCCATATCAGTTCACTATATCTTCACTTTATCCGTATGGGGCATCAGGTCAGGGTGATTGCGCCTGCCTCCAGAGAGATAAAAGACTTCGGCGATAATTTTATTCGTATCGGCAGACCGTTTCCCATTCCCGCCAGCGATTCGATCATCAGAATTCCTCTCTCTTTGCACTTGGCACCGGCGATCAAAAAGGTGATGGAAGAAGAGAAGTTCGATGTCGTGCACCTGCATGAACCGTTTATGCCGATGCTCTGTAGCGCCACTTTACGCTTCTCGAACACCGTTAATGTCGGCACTTTTCACGCGGCGCAGGGGAAACCGGGCTACGGTTTCGGCAGGCCTGTCTCAACCTGGATGTTGAGTCGTCGTTCGCGTAAATTGCACGGACATATCGCAGTCTCCAAACCGGCAATGGATTATGTCCGACAATTCGTGCCGGGAGATTATGAGATTATCCCGAACGGGGTTGATCTGGAACACTTCAGGCCGGATGTACCGCTGATCAATGATTTTTGTGATGGCAAGTTGAATATCGTTTTCATGGGCAGACTGGAGTTTCGTAAAGGGATAAATTACCTGTTGAAGGCATTTTGGGATGTAAAGAATCAGATGCCGGATACCAGGTTGATCATCTGCGGACCCGGTACCCGATTGCGAAAACGTTATGAAACCTGGGTCAAGGATGTCCGCTTGAAGGATGTGGTTTTTACCGGTATGGTCAATTATGAGCAACAGCCGAGTTATTATCGTACCGCGGATATTTTCTGCGCACCGGCTACCAGCCGTGAAAGTTTCGGGCTGATCTTACTGGAAGCCATGGCGACCGGCAGACCCATCGTGGCGACCAATATCGAAGGTTTTGCCAGTGTGGTTACCAATGGCGAAGAGGGACTTCTGGTGCCGCCGATGACCGTACAACCGTTAGCCGAGGCCATTGTGACCCTCCTAAAAGATAAGGAAAGACGTTTACAAATGGGACAAAAAGGACTTATCACCGCCCAAAAATATAGCTGGGAAGACGTTTCGACACGGGTACTGAAATACTACGATAAAATAATTGACCAGCAGCGCCGGAAACGGGCTGTGAGGTGATATGGCTAATTTAGAGGGCATCCGTAGAGGATTAGGCAAGTATTTTACCGAACCGGTTGTGACCGTTCTGGAAAAGACACACATCACGCCAAATGCCGTCACATGCATCGGGTTAATGATAACAATTGTTGGGGCAGTGCTGGTAGCCGTCGGACATCCCTTTGCCGCCGGCTGGGTAGTATTGTTTGCCGGTTTGTTCGATATGCTGGATGGGGCGCTCGCCCGTCGCACTAATCGCATCACGAAATTCGGAGGCATGCTTGATTCCACATTTGACCGTGTTTCCGAGGCGGCAGTGCTTATTGGTATCTCTGTGCTATATGCTAACCGGCATTCTACCTGGGGTGTTGCCATCGTCGGTATCGCGCTTATCGGTTCACAATTGGTCAGCTACATCCGGGCAAGAGCGGATGCGCTGAATATTGATTGTAAGGTCGGCATCTTTACCCGGCCGGAGAGAGTAGTTATACTTTCTCTTGGGCTATTACTCAGCAAGTTTAATAATGTGTTATTTATCGCTTTGACTGTCATTGCGGTTCTGAGCTTTGTAACCGCGGGTCAGAGGTTATTGCGCGTCTGGAATAAAACAAAATCCGGTTAATTGGGGGAAAACTATGCCAGTTATTGCTGTTATCGGTGCTCAATGGGGTGATGAGGGCAAAGGGAAAGTAGTTGACCTGGTGGCGGAAAAAGCAGATATTGTCGTACGTTTTTCCGGAGGAGATAATGCCGGCCATACCGTTATTAATTCTTTCGGCAAATTCGCATTACATCTAATTCCATCCGGTATTTTTTCTACGACTGCGGTTTCCGTGATCGGTAATGGCGTCGTTATCAATCCGAAAGTCCTTTTCCAGGAAATCGATATGTTGAAAGAACGGGGAATTGATGTCTCGCCTTTAAGACTATCCATCAGCGATCGTGCTCATCTGATCATGCCCTATCATTTATTGCTTGACGAACTTGAGGAGAAAGCGTTGGGTAATAAAGCGATCGGCACCACGCGCAAGGGCATCGGTCCCGTTTATGCGGATAAAACTGCCCGGCGCGGAATCCGCGTGGGTGATTTACTGGATAAGCAGGGATTCAAGGAAATGTTGCGGAATGTGATCGAAGGCAAGAACCGGATTTTAACGAAAATTTATAACGTTGAACCGTTATCGCTGGAAAAGGTCTATAACGAGTATGTCGAATATGGAGAACGCCTTAAACCGTACGTCCGGGAGACTACGATGATATTGAATGAGGCTCTGGAAGGCGGTAAACTGGTTCTCCTTGAAGGCGCTCAAGGCACTTTGCTCGACCCGGATTTCGGTACTTATCCATATTGCACTTCGTCTTCACCGATTGCCGGCGGCGCTTCTATCGGTTCCGGTATCGGACCTACCAGAATGAATGGCATTCTCGG
>Ga0182021_10001333_pt1 | contig 28100 bp, 25 predicted proteins | sample 612E3MmetaG_FD_120493 | JGI IMG/M metagenome (GOLD analysis project Ga0182021, IMG submission 120493) | Permafrost microbial communities from Stordalen Mire, Sweden - 612E3M metaG (Illumina Assembly) | ecosystem: Environmental > Terrestrial > Soil > Wetlands > Permafrost | place: Sweden...
CACGAACAACGGGACAAGCTGGACCCGGGTCAACTCTGGGCTCACCGACACGCTCGTTTTGTCTCTTACCGTCAGTGGGGCGAATCTCTTTGCGGTGACGCGTTGGAGTGGGGTCTTTCTTTCAACCAATAGAGGCACAAGCTGGACTGCGGTCAACAACGGCCTGCCCCCCCTTGCTTCTGCCAATACCCTTGCCGTCTCCGGCACGAATCTCTTTGCCGGGACAGATGGAGGCGTCTTCCTTTCCACCAACAATGGTACTAGTTGGAGTCCAGCCAACGGCGGCTTTACGCCCGCCACTGTCTCTTCTTTTGCCGCATCTGGCGAGAATCTCTTTGCAGGGACTTCGGGCGGCGGCGTCTTTCTTTCGCGCAACAACGGCGACACATGGAGTCCGGTCAATACTGGTTTGACCCACGACAATGTCAGTGGTCTTGCCGTCTGCGGTACGGATCTCTTTGCGGGCACTGGTGGCGATCCTACCGGCCCGCCTACGGGCGGTATCTTTCGTTCCACCAACAACGGGACAAGCTGGAGTGACGTGAGCTCAGGTCTAACGAGTGTCCGCTGCGTTGCTGTTAGCGGGACGAATGTCGTGGTAGGCTCTATAAGTAATTATGTTGGGGGCATCTTTCGTTCCACCGATGCAGGAGCAAACTGGACTAGATCAGACTCGACCGTTCTTGGCAACTGCACTGTTAATACCTTCGCTGTCATCGGGGGGAAAATCTTCGCCGGGCTGAGCGGCCCGGGAGTGTTTCTTTCCAACGATGGGGGAGCCACCTGGGCTAAGGTGAGCTCAGGTCTGCCCGACGTCGCGCTTGTCAATTGTATTGCAGTCGGAGGGACGAATATCTTTGCAGGCACCAGTGAGAGTGGGGCCGGGGACTTGCCCCGCTGGTGGGGGGGGGTGTTTCTTTCCACCAACTACGGCACGACCTGGAGTGCGGTCAATAGCGGACTGCCGCTATCAGACCCCAATCAGGCGGTCTATGCAATTGTTGCGAGTGGCTCGAATGTCATTGCTAGTACTCGTCTCAATGGGGTCTTTGTGTCCACCGATAGCGGGAGTAGCTGGAGTCGCGCCAACTCAGGCCTAACGGACTCGACGGTCTATTCTTTCGCTCTCGTGGGGAATAATCTGTTTGCAGGCACCTCTGGTGCGGTATGGCGGCGACCGTTGTCAGAGATGATCTCTTCGGTGATTGTGCCATCAGGTCAATTGCCGGCGGTGTTCAGATTGGAACAGAACTATCCCAACCCTTTCAATCCAACCACGACCATCCGCTATGCTCTGCCAACCAAGACACACGTCACGTTGACCGTCTTCAATACTCTTGGCCAGCAAGTCGCAGAATTGGTGAACGGATATGTCGATGCTGGAATTCATGATGTAAAGTTCGACGGTTCAGGATTGGCCAGCGGTGTATACTACTATCGCTTGATAGCGGGGGAGCGTGTGGACTCGAAAAAGCTCATCTTGATGAAGTAAGCCAGAGCTCTTTGGATAAGACTTAGAAAAGAAATTGCTGGAAATCCAAAGGATCTCGATCCCAGCCCGTTGATGTAAGGAGCGCGGTCTGTACTTTGTCCGGGCTTCTTCTTTCACCCTCACGCGAGGACTGCCTTTATTACCCCCAAGATCCTCTGCTTCTCTTCGCTCGTGAACGTCTGCCTTTTCGTATTCGCCAGACTATCTGCTCGTCCATGCGCGAGTCGAAACACCGAAGCTGGGTTCCCTCAGATTTGACAGGGGAAAATCGATTTCCGGATTCTTTTGTGGGATTGGTTTTCAGCCCTATTGGCGTTTCCGAAGGTATCGGTGACCTCAATCGGCCAACCTTGGACGACGTTGGGCCCGCTCGCCAAAGACACAAGCATGGCAGTATTGAAGGACATGAACGAGCTTGAAGCGGGGCACGACGAGTTCCTAAAAAGCCTGGGGCCGAGGGTGGATGTGCTATAACAGGAGGAGAGAAGAGGTTTCCTCGACTTGTACGAGGCAACTAACCCATCTTAAGATGAAATGGCTCTATTTGCCCAATTCCTTTTTCAGCTTTTCTAAATTATTGAGATGGTATTGCAACCATCCAGCAAAATATTTCAGTTGTTCGACCGACTTCAGACCGCCATCGGCAATGTCTTTCAACTGTTGGTTGTGCGTTCTCTCGTGGACATATCTCCGCCAGAATGCTGCAGTCTTCTTATATGCACCAAAGAACGTTTGCACCTTTTCGATAGCAGGTTTCAGTTGACTGATATACATATCCAGCTCGCCCACAACTTGTGATTTGGTCATTGTGGTGCTCCTGAGGGAGTTCAACGGAGACAGAGATGGAAGGAACTGGGAAAGAGAACTTGCAGGAATATCGGGGAATACCCTGGGAGTGTCAAGATCAAGGGGGACGATGCGGAGTAAGATTGTAGCCTGACATGTACGTCGTTTAGCCCTTTCGGCCACTCCATTGTTGCTGCTAGCCATTATCTTTGAATAGATCCGTCATTGTCTTTTCAACTCCATCCATATCATTCTTGAAGTTCGTTTTGAACTCTACCCATTTGCTTTGTCCCTCATCCTTATAATCATCCAACTTCTTCTTCAGGTCGCGATTGTTCTGTTCCAGCACTGCCACTTCCTTGCTGTACTTCGCTTTAGCCTTGCGACCGGCTTTATCCATTTTGTCTTTGAATGCATCAATCCTCTTTTCATTCGCCTCGATTGTCTGTTCAGACTCGCTCTTGAAGGTTTGCCATTCTGCGAGATACTTAGTTTGATCGTCTTTCAACCCTTGTTTGGCATCCCCTAAGGTCTCCTTGGCATCTTCGACTTTTCGTTCCGCCGTTTTCTCGCAGCCCGTTAAAAGTATCCCTGCGAGAGACCCGATAACAGCGAAGACAAGAATACTGTTGTTCATGGCTCTCCTTTTTGATTGGTTAAAGAGTCTATCGATATCGGTGCAGACCGCTTCTTCACACTGTCTTTGACTTACGCGACAAACCCACCAGCCCCAGAACGCTCATGGCAACGCCGCCCACTAACATCCATATCGACTTATCGGTGGCTGAGCCGGTGAAGAATCGGGAAATGTCGGAGCTAGATGAATTGTACGCATTGATGCCAAAGATCAGAAGAAGAATGCCGCCGGCAAGCAGTGCGACTGAGATTGATTTGGTCATAGTTGTCCCTTTGTTGTGATGTTCCATATCTGGCCTAACAAATTCGTCAACCGCTTTTTCGCCCGCTAATGACATTGTAGAGGATGACGATAATGGCGACCACCAGCAGAATGTGAATGAAACCACCCATGGTGTAGGAAGTTACGAGACCCAGGAGCCACAGGATCACCAATATAACGGCGATTGTCCAAAGCATGACAATTCCCTTTCGTGTGTGTTGAAGGGTTAACGTCGATCTTGAGGTGAAGTGACGAGAGTAAATATCTCGCCATGCCGTTGAGCGCAAACAAATACCGTTCAGCGATTTACTGCTAAACGGTATCCCACCATAAATAACGAACTCATTATAGTTTGGCGATCAGATCGCGCAGTCCATCTTTGGTGGTGCCGAGTTTTTTCTGGAGTCTTCCCATCAACTCGTCTTCTTTGCCTTCCTTGAAAAGCAAATCGTCGTCTGTCAGGTTAGCATACTTTTGTTTCAGCTTACCGGAAAGTTCCTTCCAATTGCCTTTGATGCTGAGCTTGTCCATGTGTTACCTCCGTGCGTGAATGAATACAATAAGAAACTACTCTCAGGCCGGGGATTATATTGACATTGACTGTGAACAACCATAGAAACACTTGCCCCGGATAGTAATCGGCCAAACGGATGAAAGAGTGGTTAATCCCCATTGTGAGTACCTTGATTAGGCAGGAGATTCAGTGTCCCTTTCACCGCGTGGTCTCCCCCTTCAGGCGGAATTAACTACCCTTCCATCCTTTCGGGCCATTTTTCTTTGCAAGTTACACAATAGCTTCTAATGAGTAGGAAGGTTCGCTTGATCGGGGTCGCCGAACATCCCCATCATCATCTGTGGACCCGGTTTGACTATTTGGCCGAATAACCATTCGAGGATTCACTCATGAGTGATTTTACCGTCGTTTGCCCTCATTGCTTCAACAATGGTGTCCATTCACTTTGCTTGACGACTGGACCCATGGATTCACTCGAATCAACTCGTCTCCTGTGTGATAACTGCTATAAGAAATTTAGGATCTATTTCCAGGGCGGAGAGATAAACGGTGTGAAGAAAAGCTGAATCAATCTTCGTCATCAAAGCCGGTTAACTGCAATCATAACCCTACGACACAACCAAGGAGGTGCCACCATGCCGGAAAATCGGATTAGAATTGCGCCCAATACAGTAGCGTATGCTGACGGGGAGAAAAAGAAGCTCGTCGTGGAGTTCGCCATCCCAGGAGCGCCAACGGATACCATCGATCTAAAGGTCTTGGCAGACAGCGTTCATCTGACAGCGCCAGCACGGGATATCGAGTATGTTGCAGCACTGGCCTTAGCTTGGCCGGTGAAACCTGACAAAGCTGAAGCGATCTACGAGCACGGTCTGCTCCGAATCGAAGTACCCTTCAAAGATCCGATGGAAGATGCTGTGAAGGTTGCCATCAAGGTAAGTGGCGCGGAAGCCACAGCTAAGAAAATCAAAGCTTGACGGTGCAGAATGTGCGGGTATTGAGCGAAATGAAGCAATTGGGAAAGGCAAACAAGCAGACTATTCAGGATGGCAGGCCGACAATCAATATGCTTTGATGGGAGAGACGATAATTTCTGGTAGTCCGCTCAATCAAGGCGACTACAAATCCCACCTTCTTTAAAATCGACCTCTTCCGCAAGGGGGATGGCCGTTATATCTCTTGGGGATATCCCGGCCGTATCGAAACCGTTTGAATTTCTTCCCGCAATACCTTTTCTGCATTCCCAATTGATGATTGGAGTGCACATGACGATCCCACGAATAGCATTGCTTGTAGCCATTCCACTGCTTCTCTCAAGCTTTCAGTCTCAAGCTCAATGGGTGCAGGTCAGCAATGGATTAGTTGATAGCACTCTTCACATTTCCGACGAGATAATAGTTTCATTTAACACTGATTGTGTAAATGCTCGTTCGATTCCGTCACTGACAGGCTCGATTATCTATAAATGTGAACCTGCAGGCACCGCCGGCACCATTATGGCTGGCCCATCTCCCGATGTCAATGGTTCTTCCAGCATCACATTCTGGCAGGTATATTACTGGGACGGTGTCATTGGGTGGTCTGCTGGCAAATCTCTGGTCAAGAGCCCTAACGTCGATTATGTTGTACTGTGCGGGACGAATCTCTTTGCCAGCACAGAACCCTCAGGAGAATTTCGTTCTACAAACAACGGCGCGAGCTGGACTCCCGTCAACTTGGGACTTCCACATGAATTTGAAGACACGACGAGTGGGTCGGTCTGGACAGGCGTCGCCGAGATCGGGAGTCATCTATTTGTTGGAACAAGCCAAGGTGTCTTTCGTTCAACTAACAATGGCGACAGTTGGACCCAGGCCGGCCTGGCGAACAGTGATGTCTATGCTCTCGCCGTCTCTGGCACAAACCTTTTCGCCGGGAACGTCATAAATGACCCTGGCTATGGTGGTGTAGCTCTTACCACCAATGGGGGCGACAGTTGGACCTTTGCAGGTCTGGGGTTATCCGCTGTCTATTCTTTTGCTGTTAGCGGAGTGAATCTCTTCGCGGGGACAGAAAGGGATGGTGTCGCCCGTTCGAGCGACAGTGGATTGAATTGGACTGCTATCAACAACGGCTTGCCCCAGGAGGATTTGTTTGTCGGACCAGTTGCTTTTTCCGGCAGAAATCTATTTGCAAATGTGATACGTTGGGAATCTCCTACTCCCCAAACCTATCGTTCGACCGACAATGGAACAAATTGGATCAAAGTTGATACGGTTGGATTCGGCTCTATCGCCGTCGTCGACAGTAATCATTGCTTCGGAGCCTTCGGAGGAAAGGTGTTTTTGTCAACCGACAGCGGAATAAGGTGGACCGCGATCAACCCAATGTTGCCCGATGTCACCGCAGGGTCTCTTGTCATATCTGGTACAAATCTCTTTGCGGGGACTCGGAGCGGCGTCTGGATGATACCGATTTCGAAAGTACTGCCAATTCAACTGGCATCGTTCAAAGCGTCAACCGTCAGCGGTGAAGTTATATTGACCTGGACAACCGTGAGCGAGACCAACAACTACGGATTCTACGTTCAGCGCAATGGTGTTGATATCGCATTTATTTCAGGTCATGGTACTACGCTTCAAGAGCATTCCTATTCGTACACGGACAATCCTTCGCCTGGTCAGCATGAGTATCGGTTGAAGCAGGTGGATCTGAACGGAACTGTTGCTTTTTCAGAGAGCATTACTTCAGAAAGCTATACTAATGGGGCGACTGCGCCGACGAGGTTTGCACTCAATCAGAACTATCCGAATCCATTCAACCCTTCTACGCGGATTTCGTTCTCGATCACGAAGGAAGGCCCGGTTACTCTTCATATCTATGATATTCTTGGCCGGGAAGTAACCACACTGGTGAACGAGAATCGGAAGGCTGGGCAGTATACCGAACAGTTTAACGGGAATCAGACGGCATCCGGAGTGTATATGTATGTGCTCAAATCTTCGGAAGGACAGCTTGTTAGACGAATGATCCTTTTGAAGTGACTTGTGAGCGGTAAATGGAAAGGGAAAAACGAACTCAACATTGGTACACACACCGGGGGCAGGTCAATCACTGCAATCAACAGATGCTTCTACAGCTTGTGCCCGGAACAGGACTTGAACCTGCACGACCTCGCGGCCACTAGCTCCTGAAGCTAGCGCGTCTGCCAATTTCGCCATCCGGGCATCGAAAACAAGCTTTTTTGGGGCACCTCGGTCACCAAAAACGCCAAAACTCGACAGATGATGGTAAGGTTTTGTAACCGGGGTCAAAGAAGCTGAACGGCTTTGGTGAGGATAAGGTAAGGAAATCTCGGGACAATCCCAAAAGGAGAGAGGGGAGGATTTTCCGTTTGGTCCGCCACCTAGATCGTTGAGTGAAGTTCTTGTTGAAGAGCGGCCCGGTGCAATCGCCGGCCTCCTCTTTTACCCCTTCACGGAAGGACGGCCTTCACGACACGGCCGATGCGCTGCCGTCCATCCCGTGTAAACGGCTTCCTTCCAATGATTGTCCATGGATCCCACAGGTCTTCGCATTCGATTTATTCGTATCAACCTGCGATCGCACTAAACCTCCTGCGGGATTGATTTGTCTAACACGGCAGCTGGACCAGTCCCTGCGATTCATCGGAGTCGAATTCATGATGAAAATGGGACGGATGGGATTGGTTATCGCTTGCATGTGAGCCTCCGCGGCCGGTGGTCCTTGGTCACTGGAAGTTGGCGCGGACCATGCACTCATCTCATGGATCCATGAGATTCGCAATCATATCCTCCCCTCCTCGATGAGAAGCGCGTTCATAACACTGTCTCACGTGCTTTCTGTCTGCATTCTCATTTGCCTCTGCCTTCCCGGCTCCGGCGCACGGGCCGGTCAGACCAGGCATTATGACCTTGTCTACATCTCTCCTTTACCGAACTCAAAGTACCTTCACCCGGGCACGAATATCATCCTGCGGGCTGCCACCAGAGTTGCGGGGAGCGATGCACCACTCCTCGTCAGGACGATCACAGGCGGAAGGAGCGGTCTGCATAGCTTCACAACTCATATTTCAGACGACTGCCGCACGGTGACATTCCAGCCGGAGGTTCCGTTCGCATCAGCAGAAGAGGTCACGGTTCAGATCGACACGAACGAGGCCCGGTGGACTGGCCGGGAGACGTCCGGAAAGTTCCGGTTTTCCACCGCCGGCAGGACGCCGGATCGCACAGCAGTCCGGAAGGTGCTCAGGGCGGTCGATTTTCCCACTGTCGTTTTTCCCCCTGCAGTCTCCGCTTTGCGAAAGGCCGGGAAGAAAGGATCCGCAGTGGACTCCCCCGCGGTAGTTCTTCCGAATATTAGCGTAACGGTTTCCGATTCCACCTCGCCCGGATATCTCTTTCTCGCGCCCATAATAAGCAGCGTAGACTCGGTCCCCGCACTCCTCATATTGCAGAACGACGGAACCCCGGTGTTCGCGCTCGATCTCCTGGCAAATGCCTACGACTTTAAACCCCAGCCGAACGGGATGCTGACTTTTTATGACGATGCGTCGTCGATATTTAAGGTGATGGACCGAACCTATGCTATTGTTGACTCACTCCAATGCGGAAACGGGTACGAAACGGACATTCACGAACTACGGATCCTTCCGAACGGCCACGCATTGTTGTTGGGCGTGAATGAAGAGATTGTGGACATGTCGCAATTCGTCCCGGGCGGAGATACCGCTGCGGTGGTTGTGGGGTCCATCCTCCAGGAACTGGACACGAGCAAGACCGTCGTGTTCCAGTGGCGAAGCTGGGATCACTACAATATCACGGATGCGGTGGGCATCGATTTTACGTGGCACACGATCGACTACGTGCATGGAAACGCACTGGACGTGGACACTGACGGGAATATACTCTTTTCCAGCCGTATGCAGAACGAGATCACAAAAATCGACAGAGAAACCGGAGCGATTATCTGGAGACTGGGGGGGAATAACAATCAGTTCAGGTTTGTCAATGACTCTATAGGGTTCTCCTATCAGCATGCCGTGCGTCGAATCGCCAACGGGGACATCACGCTTCTCGACAACGGGAACCTTCACGTCCCGGCTTTCTCACGAGCCGTGGAATATGCTCTGGACACCTCGCAAATGACGGCAACATTGGTCTGGCAGTACCGTAACACGCCGGATATCTTCGGCCAGGGGATGGGGTTCGTGCAGCGGATGGACAACGGGAATACGCTCATCGGCTGGGGGGCGACAAATCCGACCGTGACGGAGGTGACAGCCGCCGGGAGAAAAGCATACGAGATGACATTCGATAGCGGCGTGCACAGTTACAGGGCTTTCCGGTACGATTGGCCGCCTGTGGTTACAACGGTCCCGATGAGAAGGATGTCGGCAACCTACAGGCTCGCACAGAACTTTCCGAACCCGTTCAATCCGGTGACGACGATACAGTTCTCCATTGTGCAGCAATCTCCCGTGAAACTCGAAGTGTTCAATATGCTCGGGCAACGGGTCGCCACACTCGTAAACGGGGAGATGGCTGCCGGCAGCTATTCTGAACGGTTCGACGGCACGAACCTGGCGAGCGGCGTGTACCTGTACAGGTTGCAGGCGGGAAGCTACATTGACACGAAGAAGCTTCTACTTTTGAGATAGGGACATTTGTCCTCCCACTTTTGCCTTATTTTGGTGTCACAGTGTTTGCTTCATGTAACCTCTGGAGGACAATCATGAAAGACTTGGCTTACCTGTCATCTCTGTTCCTGCTTGCAAACAGCTTCATCTTTGCTCAATCATTTGTGTACATCTCGCCGAAAGACAATTCAATACTTGTCTCTCTCGGTACGAACATCATCCTCAAATCAAATGATATCATAGATCCGGCAAGTTTATCCCAAACTGAGTTTTCCGTTCTGGGAACTGTTAGTGGTGAGCACAACGGCACGATACAATTGTCGGATGACAACAAGACGATCCTATTTAGTCCTTCAACGCCGTTTTCAGCCAACGAGAATGTAGGCGTCAATGTCAGCCGGGGTATCAAGACTATTGATGGAGCGGCTCTTCCCGCAGTGACAATACATTTCACAACGACGCCCCTTTCACAAAGCATGAAGATAGACCTGTCAACGCTGACAGAGGACGTACCGCCGGGTCAGCCTGCATCGGCAAATACGGTCCATAGAGCAGCTTCAAGAGCTGCGTCACCGGATTCGCTCCCTTCGAACTTTCCGACAATCTCTGTGGATACTTCAAATAGTCCTGCCGACGGAAAAATATTCATGGCCAATATATCACAAACCTCTAGTGTCGGTCAGTATCTAATGATTGTGAATAACGATGGCAGTGTTGTAAAATATAACAAGGTAGGCGGTCTATTCGGGCTAGCCTTTACGGTTCTTCCTAACGGCGAACTTTCATACGCAGAGGTCATCGCAGCGTCCGGCGGGTGGCTCGCCAATGGCAGATTCATCGTGATGGATACTGCTTTTGCACCTGTCGATACGTTCCAAGCTGGCAATGGTTATAGTTTCACATTTCCGGCCGAATTCCAGCTGCTCCCCAATGGACACGCCCTTCTCTATGCGATTGACCCTGAGCCGGTTGATATGAGCCAGTACGGCGGAAGTCCGAATGCCATCGTCGCGGGAGAGGTGATACAGGAACTTGACGCATCAAAGAATGTTGTTTTTCAATGGAGAACCTGGGACTACCTTCCAATATCGGATTCATACATAAGCCTTACCACCAGTGTTATCGACTTGATCCATGCAAATTCACTCGATGTGGATGCAAATGGGGACATCCTCTTCTCCATGAGACATCTTTCAAGTATAATAAAAATAGATCGGCAGACGGGGAATATAGATTGGATACTGGGAGGAAAACAGAACCAGTTTACATTTATCAATGAGCATGCATCCAATGCGCCAAACTATTTTTCATTCCAGCACGACATACGTGTGCAACCGAATGGAGACATAACGTTGTTCGATAATGGTTTCCAGCATACCCCCCAATATTCTCGCGGGGTTGAATATGTATTAGATGAGCAGAACAAAACGGCAACCCTTGTCTGGGAATACCGGCACTCACCCGATTTCTTTGCAAGCGCAAATGGCTCCGTGCAGAGGCTGGCAAACGGTAATACTCTCATCGGGTGGGGACAAGCAAGTTTAGCCAGCAAGGTGATGTGCACGGAAGTTCATCCTGATAATAGTATAGCGCTTGAATTCTCCTTCCCATCAGGGCAATATTCTTTCAGGGCTCTAAAGTTTCCCTGGGCAAGCGGAACTCTGGCAGCTAGTGTAACTCGAGAAGTGTTGCAGAGTAACACATATACGTTCAACTCCAGCGCAGACACGACTGGAATAAAGATAAGATTTGACTCTCTTAGTAACGGTTTTTATGAATTTGCGACAGTTACAAGGTATACCTATTCTCCGGTCAACCCTGCATTCGGTGGACCTGCACCGATCATGGTTTCAAATTACTTCAATATCCTGGGTTCCGACATAACTTCCTACACAGGGTTTGTAAACGTCAACCTCAAATACTATCCTGCAGTCACCAATCCCAAATCAACCATCGTGTATGCACGAGCGAACAGCAATGGCACCTTCGTCCCTTTGCCGACAAGCTATGACTCAACACACGGTGCACTGACGTTTACGACGTCAAACATGGGTGATTTCGCATTCGGTATACCGCAGACGGGTTATTCCGCCTATGCGCCCGTCCCTCTGTCGCCGGCGGACAGTGACATTGTAAACCAATCCGCCCCGGTAAAGCTGGTCTGGGGTACGCGCGGGAATGTTCAAACGTATCATCTCCAGGTTTCGACGAACATGTCATTCAGTACCCCTGTCGTCGACAATTCGGATTTGACCTCTACCTTCTACACGCTAAGTCCTGCAAATAACAAGACGACCTATTACTGGCGGGTCAACAATACGAATGCCGCCGGCACAAGCGCCTGGTCAAACACAGAAATCTTCAGTACCGCCCCCGCATTCATAAAGATGGCATCTCCGAACGGTGGAGAACAATGGCATCTGGATTCAACGTATATTATTCGCTGGAAATCCAACATCGGCGATACGGTAAACATAAAGCTCCTGGACGGGAACACCGTTGTATCAGTTATCGGGGACACCATAGTCGGCGGAACGAACGCCTATCAATGGCAGGTCCCATCCAGCGTAAAACAGGATTCCTCGTATAGGATCAATGTTTCCAGCATAAGCAATGACAGCCTGTACGGTATAAGTAGTTCTTATTTCACACTAAGAAGCGTTGTTACCGGTATTACCGGTGTTACCTCTACTGTAAAGACTTATCAATTATCTCAAAATTATCCCAACCCCTTCAACCCGTCAACCACGATTCGATATGCGATTGCCAGTCGATCCCTCGTGACGTTGACGGTGTTCAATACGCTCGGGCAGCAGGTTGCTACGCTGGTCAACGGGAGTGAAGATCCCGGGAATTACGATGTGCGCTTCGATGCCGCCGGATTGGCGAGCGGCGTCTATTTCTACAGGCTGCAGGCCGGAAGCTTTGTGTCCACGAAGAAGCTCTTGGTTCTCAGGTGAGCGCCAAGGTACTGTTCCTGATCTTGTTGGGTGAGGAGCGAGGGCGCTCTGCTCCAAGTGGTGCTTTAGCGCGTTGTCCCGTGTCCAGAAATCGAGGTCATATCTGCTCCATTCCGCTGGATATAGAAGCCGTGGTTATTGGTTTCGGTCGCGTGGTCCAGTTCAAGGCGACATCCTTGTCGCCGATCGCAACTGTACCTCAATGACTACGGGATGAAAGAGTGCAAGGAAACGTACAACGGGGACAAGTTGTCGCACGTGTTCTTCAGCGATAGTAAGACTCTGTATAGGCTCCTTCCCCCACAGAAGAAGACGATCAAGAGTGGTGATGCATTCAAGGGGACTGAATTGCGCTATGACTGGGAAGAAGCTTCCTCTAAAGGCGAGGAGGAACGCCACGCCAAAAAGATCCCCAACATGATTATCGCTGGAAAAAACTGCGAAGCGTTTCAGACAACGCACAAGGAGACGACCTGCATTTTCGCCGGCTGGGGCCACGTTCTTCTCACGTCTGAAATCGGCGGCAGCAGCAAGTCGCTTATCAAGGCGGTAAATTTCGAAGAGAACGTCCCTGTGCCCGCAGACAAATTCCAGGTTCCGGCCGGCTACACCATTCAGTGACTCTCACGCGACTTCCTCTTTTTTGGATGAATGCTGAAGGAGCCGCTCGTCCGGGCGGCTCCTCCGTGAATCGATCGTTCACTTCTACCGAATTTGCCCCGGTGTTTGGTTGCTGGATGGTTCATTTCGCCGAATTCCGCCGAATTTGGGTGTTGATTTCATCACTCGGAACCCATAACTTCATAGGCACTTTCAACCTCATCCACACCCCGATCGCTGAAGATGGGCAAAAGGAAAGCCATTTCTATTTTTCTAGGGATTAGTCTCCTCCTTGCAGTTCTCCTCTTGAGTGGCACTGTCACACCTCTGTTGAGCGCATCTATCTTTGCGGTTTCCCTTGTGTCTGTCGGAATCGCCTCCATGGAATTCCGGCATTAGGGCCGGCCGTTCATCGAATTCTGCAGCCTTCACCTCTCAACAACCCAACGTAGAAAATGAACCACGCAATTGAAGAATTCATAAAGTGCAGAAGCATCGCCGTAGTCGGCCTCTCCAGAGGCGGCAGGAAGTTTGGGAACAGCGCGTTCGCGGAGCTCGCGAAACGAGGATACGAAGTCTTTGCTGTACACCCCCATGCAGTTGAAATCGGGGGGACGAGGTGTGTCCCTGATCTGGCTGCACTGCACGGAAAGGTGGAGGGGGTGATTGTGTGTATCCACCCGGGGGAGGTTCCGGGAGTCCTCAGGGACGCCGCAGCCAGCGGGGTGAGAAACGTCTGGCTGCAGCAGGGAGCCGAATCTCCAGAGGCGGTCGCCCTGGCGGAGGACCTCCGACTTAATCTTGTTACGAAGAGGTGCATACTGATGTATGCGCCGCCCGTTGAAGGGTTTCATGCGTGGCATCGGGCGGTCCACCGGATATTCGCCAAACTCTAGTCATACCGGCAGATGAAGAAATATACACTGGACATAAGGTCTGAGACAGGCTCGACGGTCCTGAAGAAGGTGAGGGTGGTCGTCATCACCACCGTCATGCTCACTTTTATCTCGTACTGGAGGGCGTCGGCGATCGTTCTCTCGGACCTTGCCTCGAGTGCATATTACGCGTTGGGGATTGCGGAAAAGGCGGTCGGACCGTCCGCTCCCTGGTTCGTTCTTTTCGTGATGGTGTTCGCATACGGGATCCGAGCTGTCTATATAGAGTCTTCGAGCATGTTCGTGCGCGGCGGCGTCTACCGGGTGGTCCATGAGGCACTTGGTGAGACCGCAGCTAAGTTTTCCGTGTCGGCCCTGATATTCGACTATCTCATCACCGCCCCCATCAGTGCGGTATCGGCGGGTCAGTATATCGCCGGTCTGGTCAATTCAATTCTGGTTTCGGTCAAGTTCGCGTACAGGGTCCCTCCGGACACGACCGCGATGCTTATCGCCATCGTCATCGAGCTCTACTTCTGGCGGAAGAATCTTATCGGGATTGAAGAATCGAGCGGCAAAGCGCTCAGGATATTCCAGATCACGAGCGTGCTGGCAGTTGTTCTCCTCGTGTGGTCTGTCGTGACGATCGCCGTCCGGGGGGCGTCGCTCCCCCCCTTCTCCGTGACGCTCTCGAGCGATGCGCTCGGCCTCCTGAAAGGCGTAGACTGGCTGAGGACGATAGGTGTGGTGGGCGTGCTCGTGGGGCTGGGGCATTCGATCCTTGCGGTCAGCGGCGAAGAAACGCTCGCCCAGGTCTACAGAGAAATCGAGGCGCCGAAACTGAAAAACCTGCTCAAGACAGGGATGATCATTTTCGTGTTTGCGCTCATTTTCACCGGGATCAATTCCCTTTTTGCCTCGATGATCGTCCCCCCGGAGGAGCTTCTCGGGCTGTACAACGACAACGTCCTGAGCGGTCTGGCAATGCACCTCGTTGGCAGCCGCCCCGTGCTTCTCGGACTACAGGCGTTCGTCGTTGTGGTCGGATTCCTCATCCTCGCAGGAGCGGTCAATACCGCGCTTATCGGCGCAAACAGCGTCCTCAACCGGGTGGCGGAGGACGGTGTCCTTCACTCGTGGTTCCGGAAGCCGCACGACAAGTACGGTACGTCGTACCGGATCATTAACACTTTGGCACTCCTTCAGCTCTTTATTATCATCGTGACCCGGGGAGACGTCTTTGCGCTTGGCGAAGCGTATGCGTTCGGCGTGGTGTGGAGCTTTGTCATGAAGGCATATTCGATGATCGTGCTGCGCTACAAGCAGACGGCGCACCGGGAGTGGCGGGTGCCGATTAACGTGAAGATCGGGTCCGTGGAAATTCCTATCGGCCTTGGCGCGGTCTTCACCGTCCTCCTCCTTCTCGGCATCGTCAATCTCTTCACCAAACCTTTCGCCACTGTCTGGGGAATCGGGTTCACCGTTGCCCTGTACGTCGCGTTCGGAGTTTCGGAGCGCGCCAACAAGAAACTCATCGCTTCCCGGGGCGAGCCCGGACTTGAGAAGTTCAATGTTCACGGCGAAGACCAGCTCACCGTCGAGGCAATTGGCTGCAAGCACGAAAGGCGAAAGCTCGTCGCGGCGAGCGCTCCGAACCGGCTGTACCAGCTTCAGAAATGTCTCCAGGAGAGCGACTCGGAAACAACCGATATCATTGTGATGCACGCGAAAATCCTGGCCGACAAGGAAAACGCGACGGTGGATGATTCGATAACGACGGACCAGGATCAGCTGTTTTCGGAAGTCATTAAACTGGCCGAGAAAGAGGGGAAACCGGTGCTCCCGATTGTGGTGCCCACGAATAACGCGCTGTTCGCCGTGGCCCAGACGGCCGCCCAGCTCGGTGTCGACGAGATTTTCCTGGGGGTATCACAGCGCTACCCGGCTGATTATCTTATCGAGCAGTTCGCAATATACTGGGGGATGGTGCAGGCGGACAGTCATCAACATGTCGTCCTGAGGACGATCGACGCACGCAGGGAGGTAAGAGAAGAGCTGTAATCTGCGGCCGCAGGACTACCCCGAACCCCGAAGGACTCCCTCTGCGGATCGGCGCAGAAATTTTTCAGCAAGATGTTTTCGGTGTACATAGAATTATTTGGTGTTGTGTCCGGGGTGTAATTGCTTCACATCACACAACCCTTCCCCCGCTTTTTGTATACTACATCTGTCGCCTCACTCCCGGCCCCCCCCTCCGGCAAACCGTTCGGCGAACTGCTTTTCACCCTTCTCACTTGACACCGAGGCTGTGATGTCGTGGTACAGGATCAGTTTCACTCGCGATAAGGCTAGTACACGTATTGGCGATCTGGCTCAGGATTTCCTGGACACGTTACAGACGTCCGAAACCCGTGACGGAATTGCGCTTTACCGGCAGAAGCAGCATAATGGGGATCAGGAGGTCGTATATTACCTCAGCCTCAACACCACACGCCCTTCACAGAGACTGATGGATATCTACGCAGCCGAAGCGTGCCCTCCGCCTGACCGGCGCGTGGTGGAACACTTTGGAGGAGATGAAGGGGTGCTGGATTTACAGCGCTGAGCAGGAGGGGAGGGTTACTTCTTCATCGTTTCCTGAATCGCACGAACGGCTCGTTCCTCCGAATATCCGTTCTTGTAGTAGTGCTTGATGACCGTCTCCCACCATGCGGAAGGGAGAACGCTTCGGTCCAGTTCGGTCAACTTCTCGTACACCTTTGCCTTGTACGCCTCGAAATATCTGTCTTCGGCCGTCTGCTGCGCCACGCTGAACCTCTCTTAATATCGTCAATGTACTCCTGATCTGTCTCTAAATCAAGTCGAATTTGTGCGTTATGTCACGAATTTCGGGCTCGCAATTTCTTATTGTTAATACGAGAACTCTTGTCAGCTTCGCTCATTCGGGGGATTGTTAAATGAACAGATTATGGAAAGTGGCTGCACTCGTTGCGTTGGCGGCTATACCTCTCATCCTCCTCGGCAGAAAAAAGGCCGACGAGAAGGGGCTCGTCCCGGTATCGGGCGATGAATCGGACATATTCGAGCGGGAACTTTCCGTCGATTGACGGAGAATTCGCTTCAGGTTGACGTCGAAACGCTGGAAGAATCGGTAGGAAATCTCTGCAAAACGGGTTACCAACCGGAGGGGGATGTGTCGCCCTTCGACTGGCAACCCGTTCCGCTTTCAATGGTCAGAAGCTGATCGTTCCCGCCCCCTGTTCCCCTTCCCTCCATTTTGAAGTTGTGTGCTTCTCGCAGTTACCCGGACGCGTTTGGTCTGTGAAATACTCGATCATCTTGTCGGGGCAGAATGGGGTTGCCAGTTTTTTGGTCTCCATGCAAATGGTGTCTGCGTAGACCTTTGCGGGCTTTTCGAAATACTCCAGCGGCATGGCGATCGTCGGGTCGTCGTAGACGTATTTCATGAACCGGCCCCAGATCGGAGCCGCCGCCCTCCCTCCCTGGCCGTCCCAGGTCTTGAAATGCACGCTTTTGTTGTCAAATCCGACCCAGACTGACGCGGCGATCTGAGGGGTGTACCCCACAAACCACGCGTCAGCGAACTCCGTCGTCGTGCCGGTCTTCCCGGCCGCGGGGAGCTGGAAAAAGTCCCTTACGTGGCTCCCGGTTCCCCCGTTGACGACCCCCTCCAGCATGGACGTCATGATGAATGCCGTCTGGTCGCTGAAAACCTCACGGCGCAGGGGTGAACTTTCCTCTATGATGTTCCCGTCCTTGTCTTCAATCCTTGTGATTGAGTAAGGAGCGACATACACTCCGTGGTTGGCGAAGACGCTGAACGCACCCGCCATCTCGAGAGGGGAGACCTCCCCCGCGCCGAGAGCCAGCGACTCGTACGGCGGGAGCGGAGAGGTAATCCCCATCCGCTTGGCATATTCGATTACCTGATTGACGGGCGCAATCTGCATTATCGCGCGCACCGCCACCAGGTTGATCGAGTGCTTGATCGCCTCCCGTATCGTGCTTTTCCCGCCGAACTGGCCGTCGGAATTTGAAGGGGTCCAGCGCTTGCCGTTGGCCATCATGACCGTGACCGGCTGATTCAGGAGCTCGTAGCTCGGGGCGTATCCGTTGTCCATCGCGACCGTGTAGACGAATGGCTTGAATGCGGAACCGACCTGACGGCGGATCTGCGTCACGTGGTTCAGCCCGTACTTGAAGCTCTTGAAATTCGCCCCGCCCACCATGGCGAGTATCGCCCCCGTTTTCGCGTCGAGCGCCACGAACCCCGTTTCGATCGACTGGGCGGTGTGCTTCATGGAATCCACCCAGGCATGATTCGCTGAGAGCGAGGTATAGACGCTGTCCCTTCCCGCGGCGCTCGTGGCTCTCCTGTACTGCGGCGAGGTTTTGATCGCCTGATCGGTCACCCGGCCGAGGACGTCCGCGGAGGTTGTCCAGTCCCACTCCTTGTCGAATTCCTTCTGATAGATGGCGAGGTGTTCTTCGACTGCACGGTCGGCGTGCCGCTGCATGCGGCTGTCGAGTGTTGTAAATACCTGTATGCCGTCGCGGTAGATGTCGAAACCGTATTTTTCCGCCTTCTGCATGAGCTGCTGGCGGATGGATTCGACGAAATGGGGGGCGATCCCGGTGGCGGTGAACTCATCGGCGGGCTTGATGTTGATGACTTCCGCGCGCGCCTGATCCGCCTGCTGATCCGTAATGTACCGGTATTTCAGCATCTGGGAGAGAACGGTGTTCCGGCGGTTGAGCGCCCGTTCGGGATGCTTTCCTGTCGGATCGTAATACGCCGGACCTTTCAGAACGGCGATCAGTGTCGCCACCTCGCCCAGTGTAAGGTCGGCGGGCGCCTTCCCGAAATAGGCCTGCGACGCGGAGGCGATGCCGTACGACCCGCGGCCGAAATACACGACGTTCAGATAAAACTCGAGAATCTCATCCTTCGTGAACGTCTGTTCCAGTTGCACCGACGTCAGAAATTCGCGGATCTTCCGCGTGAACCCGTCGAAGACGTTCCTGTCGCTGTGTCCGAGGTAGAGGTTCCTTGCGAGCTGCTGAGTGATCGTGCTCGCCCCTTCCTTCAGGCGAAGCGCGAATATGTCCTTGATGATGGCCTTCCCCAGCCGGACGAGATCCACCCCCCAGTGGTTGTAGAAATCCTTGTCCTCCGTTGCGATAAGCGCATCGACGACGGTCTTGGGGATGTCCGCAAACCCGAGATGCGATCTGTTCTTGATGTAAAACTGATCGAGTACTTCCCCGTCTGCGGAAAAAACCTTCGATGCGAGTTCGGCTTTCGGATTTTCGATCCGCTCGAGCGAGGGGAGCCCCGAGACGAGATAGTTCCAGTATACGATCCCCAGTATCAGCACGGCGAGACCCGCCCCGGCGGTTATTTTCGCCTTCCGCGAGAACCGCTGCCAGAGATTCTTCTTGCTGTGCTTCCTGCGGAACTCGGGATCGTTGAAATATCGTTCCATGTCGGAGGGTGTGTACTTCGGCGCATCCGGCTGCTGCTTCGGTTCCTTGCTCTTTCCTTCGTCAGGTCCTTCGGACATTCCCGAAATCCTCCATTCCTTTCCAGGTCTTCAATTCGATCACGCCTTCCGACATCTCCCCGTACGTGTTATACGTGATCCAGTCCCCGAGGTTAACGTAGACTCCCGGGCCGAGACGCATAAACGCCGGTCTGTGGTGGTGTCCCATGACGACGATGTCGGCCCCCTCTCCGATGACGCGCTCGGCGTACCGGATCATCCCCTGTTCCTCGCCGTAGTGTTTTGTCGTCGTGTATGCCCTGCTCGAGAGCGACGTTCTGTGTGCGATCCGGACTCCGATATCAGGGTGGAGCCAGCGGTACAGCCGGACGGCGAAGGGGTTCCGGAGGAGCGGTTTTATCATTCTGTATCCGCGATCGTTTTCCGCGAGCCCGTCTCCGTGGTGTACATGGACCCGTTTCCCCTGCACCTCCGTCTCGAACGGCTCCCTGTGGAGCGTCACCCCGATTTCGGTCTCGAAGAAATTCCCCATCCAGCAATCATGGTTCCCGACGAGGTAGTGTATCCTCTTTCCGGCGTCTGTGAATTCCTGGAGTGCGGCGAGCGTCCTGTGAAATCCGCGGGGGATCACCGTGTCGTAGTCGAACCAGAAATCAAACAGGTCTCCCCCGATGAACAGGACTTCGGTATCGGGGAGCGCGCCGCGCAGGAACTCGAGCAGCCGGTTTTCCTTTGCCTTTTCCACTTCCCGCGGTCCCAGGCCAAGGTGAACGTCAGAAATGAAATACGCTTTCATGAACTCCAGTGTGAGGCGTTGAGTGCGGGAGGCGGATCCACAGGGCGCGTACCGGTTCCTTCAATGTACGAACCCTGCGTTGAAAAGTAAACCGGGACCTACGTGCGAGACGGGGCCCGTACGGGTTCCTGCACCCCCTGAAGAATGGTAAATCCCGTGATGAAGAACACCGAAATGATGAGCGCGGCGATCCGCTGGTTCGTCAGATCGGCGACAATGCCGTAGACGACCGGTCCGATTACCGCGGAGGCCTTTCCGCAGAGGCCGTCGTAAAACCCGAAGAACTCCGCTTCGCGTTCCCTGGGCGTGAGGAGCGCCATGAGGCTCCTGCTCGCGGACTGGGAAGATCCGATCGCGATCCCGGCGGCGAACGCGACGACGTAAAAGAACGCCACGCTGTCGACGAAGTACGCGGCAACGGCGATCCCCGTCCAGAGCACGAGCGTCATGCTTATCGTCTTTTTCGGTCCGATCCTGTCCGTCACGATGCCGAACACGAGCGATCCCGCGACGGCGCTCGTCTGAACGATGGCAAAGAACGCAATAATGGCCTCGTCGCTCATATTGAGCGACTGCTCGGCGAATATCGCTGCAAACGCGATGACGGTCAGTATGCCGTCGTTATAGATGAAGAAGGCGATGAGGAACCGGGCGATGGAGGGGAACTCCCTGTCAATGAAGAGCGCCCTGAACGTCCGGCTCGACCGCGCAAGTCCGGCCCTGATGAGAGACGGGGGACGTTCTCCCGACACCGCCGGCTCCCGCACAAACAGGAAAAGGGGGAGGGAGAAGAAGAGAAAAAAAGCCGCCGCAACGACGAACGAGAGCCTGACGTGGAACAGGTACGAAGGGTCCGACGAGTCGGGGAGCAGGAGGCGGACGATGAGAAGAACCGCGAGCGCCCCCAGGTATCCCATGGCAAAACCGTATCCGGAGACCCGGCCGTACGAGGTCTTTGCCGTGATGCCGGGGAGGAAGGCGTCATAGAACACGAGCCCCCCTTCGAAACCGATGTTGGCGATGACGAAAAGAGCGAATCCGGCGACGACCATCCCTTCCCGGACGAAAAAGAGGAGGGACGTCGCCCCGATGCACGTCAGCGCGAACAGGAGGAGGAATCCCTTCCTGTTGCGCGAATAATCGGCGACAGCACCGAGAGGCGGGGAGAGAGCGGCAGCACAGACCATGGAGAGCGAGACGGCCGCCCCCCAGAGCCAGCGCTGGCCTCCGGCCACGTGGTGGGTGAAATAGCGGGAATAGACGACGGTGATAACGATGACGGAGAAGGCGGTCTGTGCGAAATCGAAAAGGGTCCAGGAGAATATGCGCCAGCGGGAAACGCCCGCCCGGGGGGGGACCGCCGGACCGGGGTGCTGACCCCCTGGTCGGGGGATCGGGAGTGGGGGAGGAAGATCACTCATGCAGAGTTCAGGTTGCCCGTTTTCCCTTTGCCCGCGTGACGCGGATGGTCCCGTCCCCCTCGTAGAGGCCCCGCCCCGCTTTTGTAAGCCCTCCCGCCGCTTTCATGTCGTTGAGGACGGCGTCGAGGACGCCGTTGACGAACTGGCCGCTCCGCTGCGTGCTGAAGAGCTTGGCGAGCTCGATGGCCTCGTTCATGGAGACCTTGGGGGGGATCTCCTTGAAGTACAGAAGCTCGCAGATCCCCATCCGGAGGATAAGGCGGTCGAGGACGGCGATCCGCTTGAAATCCCAGTTTGTCACCTTCTCCTTGATCACGATGTCGATGTCGGGGGTGTGCGTGATCGTCTGCTGGACAAGCTTCTTCGCGAATTCGTATGCGGCAGGATTGTTCTTGAGCCCGACGAGGATCGTCTCCACGACGTGTTCCACGGGATCACCGCTGATCTCGAAAGCGTAGAGCGCCTGCACGACTTTTTCCCTGATGATTCGTCTTCTCACGCGCTGCGCTTCCTTTCCTTGCTGTGAATGGCGTCTTCCCCGTTAACCGAGGAGCGACACCCGTGGTGCACCATGTACCGGATGTGTGTCGACGATGACCGGAGTTCTGAACACCTCGCGAATCAAATCGCCGGTCAGGACTTCCGCGGGTGGGCCGAGGGCCGCAAGCCTGCCGCCCACCATCATTGCGATCCGGTCGCTATAGGCTGCGGCCAGGTTGAGATCGTGCGATACCGACAGCACCGTCAGCCCAGATTCAGTGTTCAACCGCTTGATTATCCGGAACATCTCCACCTGGTGGGCGATGTCGAGGTGGGCGTTAGGCTCGTCCAGCAGGATGATCTCCGGCTGCTGGGCGAGCGCGCGGGCGATGAATACGCGCTGGCGCTCGCCGCCGGAAAGGTTCGTGATCGGCTGATCGGCAAAACCCGCAATGTCGGTCAGTCTCATCATCTCCGCGGCGACGTCCCTGTCGTGGGCATTTTCAAACGCCATGCCCCCGGTGTGCGGTGACCGCCCCATGAGAACGATCTCCGCGACGGTGAAGGGGAACTGGATGCTGTTGTCCTGTGGAACAAATGCTATGCGCCGTGCGATGGCCCTCCGCGAGAACTTTGCGAAGGGCTGGTCGCCGAGAAGAATTGTACCGCGGTTCGGGATGAAAATTCTGTCGAGAAGGCGGAGGAGGGTGGTCTTGCCTGATCCGTTGGGGCCCACAAGGCTCAGGAACTCGCCCGGGCGCACCGTGAGTGAGACATCCCGCACAACCGGCACTGCCGGTTCATAACCGAACGAGATGTTGTCAACGGTGATTGCGTGCATAACGGAATTCAAAGCACAGACAATGAATCCTCACCACAGGCCCCCGGGGGAGCGGACAGGGGGACGCCGGTTTTTCTTTCCGGTAACTCAATCTAATGAAATTGTGTGCCGAAGGCAAGGTGTCTCCGCGGACGGAGCGGGCGGAGTTCGCGTAGCGGGCCGAGCGTGCTTCACCGCCCGGCGGGAGGAGGTCTCTACGCTGGAAGGTCGAGCACCTGGCGAAGCTTGTGCAGCACGTCGGCCGTCTGGAAGGGCTTCGGGATGAATTCCTTCGCGCCCGCGACAAAGAGTTTCGACTTAAGTTCAGGACTGAGGTAACCGCTTGCAAGCATCACTCTGGCACGCGGATTGAGGTCGCGGATTTTCAGGAACATTTCGAATCCCGACAGCCGGGGAAGCCCCATGTCTGCGATGACCGCGTGTATTTCCTCGGCATGTCCGGCATACCTTTCGTACCCCTCGACGCCGTCGGCGGCGCTGAGGACCGTGTAGCCCCTCGCGCGGAGGACCTCCTCGAGGAGCAGCCGGAGGGCTTCCTCGTCTTCCACGATAAGGATCGTTTCGTTCCCTCCGGGGATGGAGCCCGCGGCGGGCACTTCCTGGGCCTCGGTCTCGACGTGGATCGCCGGGAGATAGATCGAAAATGTCGTTCCCTGTCCTTTCTCGCTCGACACGTTGATAAGGCCGTGGTGTCCCCTGATGACGCTGTAGACTGTCGCGAGTCCCAGCCCGCGTGCGCCTTCGGCCTGTTCGTTCTTGATGTACGGTTCGAATATTCTCTTCCGTTTCTCTTCCGTCATCCCCAGGCCGTTGTCGCTCACGGTCACACGGATGTAATTCCTTGCGGTCGCTTCCCGGAACAGGTCGTGCACCGCCCGCCCGTCGACGCTGATCGCCCCGAACGAAATGATTCCGCCTGTCGATCCCGAGGAGACGACCGCATCGCGCGCATTCAGGCCGAGCGTCAGCAGGCTCTGGTAAAGCTGGGGCTGGCTTGCCAGCACGAGGGGAAGGTCGCCGGTGCTCAGGTTCTCCACGCCTATCGTCTTCTCGATGCTGTTCTGGAGCGACGACACGACGTCCCTGATCACGTCGGGCAGAGCGATCGGGATGTGCCGGGAGTTGTCGACCTGGGCGAACATTGCCAGGTGCTTCCCGACGTCCACGCCGCGGCGCACCGCCTTTTCCCCCATCATCAGGTATTTATCGATGAGGGGATCAACGCTGACCTTCGCGCGCAGGAGCGTGAATGCTCCCAGGATGACGTTGAGGATGTTGTTGAAATCGTGGGCGATCCCTCCCGCGAGCTCCCGGAGGCTCTCCATCTTCTGCGCCTGGCGTAGCTGATCCTCCATCTGACTCTCGCGCGTTGTGTCCCGTTTGACGGCGGCGTAATTGACGACGGTGCCGCTTGCGTCCCTCACGGGTGAAATGACCATCTCCTCCTGGTACTTCGATCCGTCCTTCCGCCTGTTCACGACCCGGCCCGACCAGACTTCCCCCCTGAGGAGAGTGGCCCACATCATTCTGTAAAACTCGTCCGTCTGCGCTCCGCTTTTCAGGATTCTCGGGTTCTGCCCCACGACCTCTTCGCGCGTGTACCCGGTAAACCGTTCAAACGCGGGATTTGCATACTGTATCGTCCCTGACGCGTCGGTGATGAGTATCGCCTCGTGCGCCTGCTCCACGGCGGAGAACAGGCGCGTTCGTTCCTTTTCCGCCCGTACGCGGTCGGTGATGTCACGGCCGACGACGATTACCTTCTCGGGCTTTCCTCCGGCGTCGCGAATGACGTTCCCCTGGGATTCGATGAACCGGACGGTGTCGCCGGCACCCCGGAGCCTGTATACGATCCTGCTGCCGACCCCCGTTTCAATCGTCTTCCGGAATATCTCCCTGACCATTTCCCTGTCTGCGGGGTGGACCTCCTCAAACGAATCGGTCCCCCGCAGCTTCTCCCTCTCCCCGAAGATCGTCTCGTACGAGGGACTGTTGTAGAGCCGGCGGCCGTTCAGGTCCAGGACTGCGATAAGATCATCGATGTTGGCGAGTATGAGATGGAGAAGGCGTTCGGTCTCCGAAGCGCGTTCTTCCTGTTTCATGAAGGAACCCCTTTTTCCACGTGGCCGCTGACCTCGATGACGCCGGGGATGACGCGGAGTGTATCGTCGGGCTGAGACGGCTTCTGCAGAAAGGCCTTTGCGCCGAGCGTGAAGAACTGTGATTTGAGTTCGGGGTCGAGATACCCGCTGGCGAGGACGATGCGGGAACAGAGGTCCACCTCGGGGTAGGAGGGGCTGTTGTAGATCCTCTTTCCGTCCTGGTCGAGCATGACGATAAGATCGCCGGCGTTCTGCAGTATCAGGTCGATCAGGCGATCGCTGCCAATAGGTGATGTTATGATCTCAATCGAGGGGTGACCCCCGGCCTGCGACCGGGCAGGCGCTGCGTCTCCCTTCGCGGAGATTGACGTTCTCTTCATCTCGTTCCTCTCCGGCACGCTGTCATTCGCAAAAACGTGTGCTTAAGTCAGATGATTTGCGAAACGCACGCAGAAAGATAGGCAAACTGATAGAAAGTTACCTACCTGTAGTAATAGGAACCAAAAACCAAGTTAAGACAATGTGACAGCTGTCACCGGAGGGGAAGGAAGGGGGGTGTAGGAATCACGCCTTTCTTAGCAAATACACAAAAAGAGGGGCGCCGATTGCGGCTGTGACGGCGCCCACCGGGATCTCTGTCGGCGCGAGGGCGATCCGTGATATCAGGTCGGCCAGGACCAAAAAGATCGCCCCTGCCAGGAACGAGGCGGGGAAGAGCAGCCGGTGGTCCGGGCCGAATACCATCCTGCATATATGAGGAATGATCAGTCCGACGAATCCGACGACTCCGCTCACGGAGACGACCATTCCTGTGATGAACGAAGCCAGGAGGTACGACCCTTTTTTCAGCGTGCCGACGTTTATCCCGAGTTGCATCGCGGTTTCCTCGCCCGTGGCGATGAGGTTGAATCCTTTCGCCTGACTGTAGAGCGCGAGCGAGGCGATGACGACAGGAACGCCGGCGATGGCGACGGAGGCGGGATTCGCCCCGGTCAGGTTCCCCATGAGCCACAGGAACGCATTGCGGATTTCCTGGTTGATAACGGCGACGACAAGAAGGACAAGCGCATTGAAAAACGCACCGATCATCACCCCCGCCAGGAGGAGCGTATACGTATCGAGCTTCCCCCGTCTGTGGGCGACGGTGTACACGAGCCCCATGACGGCCGCAGATCCGGCGAATGACGCCAGCGGAACGGTGAACAGCCCCGCTCCTGCGGAAAGTGTCATGGCGAGTATCGCCCCGACCGTACCGCCGCTCGAGATTCCGAGTATATAGGGTTCGGCGAGGGGATTCCTGAGGAGTGCCTGGAACACGAGCCCGGCGATGGAGAGTCCGGATCCCACGATGATCGCAAGAAGGATCCGGGGGAGGCGTATGTCAAGTATAATTGCTTTCTCTGCCGCCGTTACGGAGTTGCTTCCGCTCAAAGCCCCGGCAACGCTCCCCATGGAGACCGGGACGCTGCCGAGCGAGAGGGACGTGAGCACCGCAAGTATCAGCCCCGAAAGGAGGAGGAGGACCACAAGGAGCGTCCTCCGGGGTGTGAGTGGCGGGTGCGTCACGTCCCCTTTTTCCTTTTCACCGCAGCAGGCCGGATCTTTCCCCACATCTCCGTGACGAGTTCCTTGACTCCCGCACCTGTCACCGCCGATATGCGGAGGGCGGGACGGGTTCCGAACCGGAGCCGGGAAAGTGCTTTCATGGCCGCAGGGTCGAGGAGATCCGTTTTCGTGAGGACGATAAGCCGCGGCTTGCGGAGAAGCTCCTTCTTGAAGAGTCTGACCTCATTGAGGAGCGTCGCGTAATCTTCGCGCGGATCTTTGCTCGTGCAGTCGACGAGAAAAACAAGGACCCTGGAGCGTTCTATGTGCCTCAGGAACTGCAGCCCGAGCCCTTTCCCCAGGTGCGCACCCTCGAGTATGCCGGGGATGTCCGCCAGGACGAAGCTCGCCCCGTCGTTCACGCGCACGATGCCGAGATTCGGGACGAGTGTCGTGAAGGGGTAGTCAGCGATTTTGGGACGGGCGGCGGAAACGACGGATATGAGCGTCGACTTTCCCGCGTTCGGGAATCCGACGAGCCCGACGTCGGCAAGGAGCTTCAGTTCGAGTTCGAGATCCTTCTCTTCCCCTTCTCCTCCCGGTTCGAAATGGCGAGGCGCCTGATCCGTCGACGTAGCGAACGCCCCGTTTCCTCTTCCTCCCCGCCCGCCGGCTGCGGCGACGGTCTCGTCCCCGTCCTTGAGCAGGTCCGCGAGAACCGTGCCGGTTCCCGTTTCGCGTATGATCGTCCCGACGGGAACCTCGAGCGTAATGTCCTTCCCGCTCTTCCCGCTCTTGTTCGAGCCCAGGCCGTGTTCGCCCCTCTGTGCCTGGTAGTTTCTCCTGTACTGGAAATCGAGGAGCGTCGTCAGGTGGCTGTTTGCCCGGATGATCACCGATCCGCCGCGCCCGCCGTTCCCGCCGTCAGGCCCTCCTTTCGGCACGAATTTCTCCCGCCTGAAACTGACGCAGCCGACCCCGCCGTGACCTGCTGCGATGTGAATGAGGGCAGTATCGATAAATTTCATGAACCGTTTTTCTCCGCGTCAAGATAGCGTCGATGGATGACATCTGTGAATTCGACGACGTCAGGGTCGAACGGGTCAAGTCCGTGTGCGGTGTACAGCGAGTTCAGGAGGAGGGCTGCCTCCCGCCACGTCCGGGAATTGTTCAGCGATGTAATGACGTCTTCGTATCTGTTTTCATCCCGGTCAAAAAGCCGTCGGACAAACATGCTTCTTGTGTGACCATGTATCATCTCGTGCAGATCGGTGAGTTCTCCTGAAGGCTCCGTCCCGCCGAAGAGACGCTCATAAGGCTCGGGGGTCCTTGGCTTCCCAGCCCCGGGATTGTCGTTCTGTATAGGGGGTGGGGGAGAAGATTTTCGCACCGGCGGGGGGGCGGGCCTCAGCGGCCTGACCTGGTCCTGAAGCGCGCTGTCATCCCTCCCGTCCGGCTCTTCCGTGACGAAATCGAACAACGAGGGGGCCTGTAGCGGACGAGGGGGTTCCTCACCCGGGGATTCCTCACCCGCGGGTTCCTCACCCGGGGGTTCCTCACCCGGGGGTTCCTCACCCGGGGATTCCTCACCCGCGGGTTCCTCACCCGGGGGTTCCTCACCCGGGGA
>Ga0182021_10001335_pt1 | contig 28089 bp, 22 predicted proteins | sample 612E3MmetaG_FD_120493 | JGI IMG/M metagenome (GOLD analysis project Ga0182021, IMG submission 120493) | Permafrost microbial communities from Stordalen Mire, Sweden - 612E3M metaG (Illumina Assembly) | ecosystem: Environmental > Terrestrial > Soil > Wetlands > Permafrost | place: Sweden...
CATGCCCGCCAAATCCGTACTGCGGTTTTAAGCTGCCCTCTGGATGAAGCTTTGCTTAAGTTGGAGAAACCAACCTCAGGCAGGGCACCGCAAGAATCAGTTTTAGCGCGGCGCAAAGCCGTTTTAACTTTGCTGGCACAGGAAGCTGCCCCGGTGGATGTTTCGATGATCTACGCTGAAACTGGAGCCAAGCCGGCTGACCTGAAGATGCTGGCTGAGCAGGGCCTGCTCGCCCTGGGAGAAAGCGAGATGTGGCGCGATCCGCTGCGGGCCATCGACCTACCGCTGCAAACCGCACCCGCGCTGACGCCCGGTCAGGCTGCGGTCTGGCAGATATTGGAACCGCAATTCACGGGTTCACCGACACAAAAAATGAACCTGCTGGTGGGGGTCACCGGCTCAGGCAAGACCGAACTGTATTTACGCGCGGTTGCGGCCGCATTAGCGCAGGGGAAACAGGCGCTGGTGCTGGTGCCAGAAATTTCACTTACCCCGCAGACCGTACGCCGCTTTTACGCACGCTTTCCGGGTAAAGTGGCCTTGGTGCATTCGCGCCTCTCCCCGGGGGAACGTTACGATACCTGGCGGCGTATTCGCAGCGGCACGCTGCCGGTGGTGGTAGGAGCACGCAGCGCCCTCTTTGCACCGGTGCCCGATCTGGGCTTGATCGTGATCGATGAATGCCACGATGAATCTTATTTTCAAGATGATTTTCGCCCGCATTATTCTGCTATCGAATCTGCGGTCGCTTACGCGCGCCTGGCCAATGTGCCGCTTTTGCTGGGGTCCGCCACACCTGATGTGGAACAGCTCTATCGCGCCCGTCGCGAGAAATGGCATGAACTGCGCCTGCCTGACCGCATCCTGGCCCATCAAACCCCTTCTGTTCAAACCGAGTTAGTATCTGCCGACCCCGGCACGCTGCCTCTGCCGCCGGTACAGGTGGTGGATATGCGCGTTGAATTGAAGTCCGGCAACCGCTCCGTCCTCAGCCGTGAGCTGCGCAGCTCGCTCACCGAAACCCTGCAGCAAAACGAACAATCGATCTTATTCCTGAACCGGCGCGGTTCAGCCACTTACGTCTTTTGCCGCGATTGCGGCTACGTGCTGCGCTGCCCACGCTGCAGCACTCAATTGACTTTTCACGCCTCGACCGATGCGCTGCTCTGCCACATTTGCGGCTATCAACGCCAGATGCCGCGTAAATGCCCGCAGTGCGGCGGCCCCAACATCAAGCAATTCGGGTTGGGCACGGAGAGCCTGGAAAAGACCATCGTGGAGGAATTCCCCGGCGCGCGCGTGCTGCGCTGGGACGCGGATACCGCCCGATTCAAAGGCGCTCACGACCTCATTCTGGATCATTTCAGCCAGCACCGCGCCGATATCCTCATCGGCACCCAGATGCTTTCTAAAGGCCTCGATCTGCCATTGGTGACCCTGGTGGGCGTGGTGCTGGCCGACGTCAGTCTCAACCTGCCCGATTTCCGCGCCAACGAACGCACCTTTCAAATTCTCAGCCAGGTGGCCGGCCGTGCCGGGCGCAGCAGCAAGGGCGGTAAAGCCATTTTCCAGACCTTCCACCCCGAAAACTACGCCATCCGCTACGCCTCGCTGCATGACCTGGATGGTTTTTACGAAGAAGAGCTGGCTCTGCGCCAGAAAACAGGCTACCCCCCTTTTTCGCGTTTGCTGCGCATCGAATTTCGCCATGCACAGTCTGCTTTCTTGCAGCAGGAAGCCGTGCAGGTCGGCGAGAAGTTGAAAGAATGGGCACGGGAGAATTCCCTGGAAATGATCGGCCCGGTCCCCTGCTTCTACTCGCGCATCTCCAGCCTGTACCGCTGGCAGATTCTGCTGCGCGGTTGGGAATTCAATACCCTGCTAAACGAGCACCCGTTGAATACCTGGCAGCCAAAAGGTATTGAAGTGGAGATCACCGTTGACCCTCCCAGCGTGCTTTAAATAACAACACTCCCGGTTTTTAAGACAGCCGGGAGTGTGTATTTATAAATTTGGTTTTTATTACGGCAAGACGTACCAGGGGTTTACAAAACCGCCGTTTGAACGCACTTCAAAATGAAGGTGGGCGCCGGTGACGTTACCGGTTGCCCCGGCAGCGCCAATGACCGTACCCTGATATACTGACGATCCGCAGGTGGCATAAACCGCAGAAAGATGGCCGTAAAGGGTCTGATAACCATCATTATGGTCGATCATCACCATGTAGCCGTAACCGGTATCATTCCAGCCGGCATAGACCACGGTGCCGTTATCTGCAGCCCAGACCGAATCACCCGTTTGCGCGGCGATGTCGATGCCTCTATGAGAGCTGGTGTAATCGAAGCCTGAAAGGTAATGATTAGCGCTCGGCCAAACAATATTTCCTGAGCCCACTGGCCCGGTATCAGGAGCCTGGCAGCCGCCAGCACCTGCGATTACGCGGGTCACCCCAGAACGTGGCGTATATTCCACGGCCTGGATCCAGGATTGCACCTCACGATAACCGCCGGGGATCATCACCACCGAACCGGTTGTGATCACCGGGTCAGTGATATCCAGATGGTTGGAAGGCCAACTGATGATCTTGGATTCGTCCGCGACATATTTACCGGCAATGTTCTGCAGCTTATCGCCATCTTTCCACGTGTATAAAATACCGTCAGTGGGGGGAATCGTCAACTGAGCCCCAATACTTAAGGCCACAGTGGGGTTATCCCCGAAATAATCATAATTTGCCCAAAGGATAGATTCCGGTTTCAGGTTAAATTGTTTGGCAATGCTGAAGATCGAATCCCCCGCTTCAACCGTGTAAGTGACCACAGAAGATCGTACACCATCCGGAACAATAGTGTTCAGATTTGGCCGCCGCGCAACCGCAATCAGGTTGCTGACATCAGCGGCTTGAGTGGTAGGTAAGGCAACATTGAGGGGGGTGGGAGTATATTCAACCAAATCGGACTCGTCATTAGACTGTCCGAATAACTTCCCTTGAAACAATACCAGCAGTAAAACGACCACCAATAAAGCTGTCACGCCCCAGGATACTGCTGCCTTCCATGGAAAACTCTTTTTTGGAGAGGGCTTTACTTCCTCTTCGGCAGGTTTTTCTGGAGTCAATTTTTTTGAACTCACTGATCCTCCGTTAAACTCTCCAGGAATTCTTGGTTATTCTTCGTTCGCGCAATTTTCTGCAGAATTGCCTCCGTGGCAACTGATGGATCCATGCCCGCGCCTTGCGGTGGGGTACCAATCATCTGCAAATACATGCGGCGCATTAACCAAACCCGTTGTAAAATATCCGGCCCGAGAAGGAGTTCTTCTCGCCGGGTGGAAGAGCGCTCAAGATCGATTGCCGGGAATATTCTGCGTTCTTGCAAGCGGCGGGAAAGTTGAAGCTCCATATTTCCCGTGCCCTTAAACTCTTCATAAACCACATCATCCAACCGGCTGCCCGTATCGACCAATGCTGTAGCAATGATGGTCAAACTGCCGCCGCCTTCGATATTTCGCGCCGCGCCGAAGAACTTCTTGGGGGGATACAGCGCCGAAGGATCCATACCGCCGGATAGCGTTCGCCCGGAGGGGTTGACCACCAGGTTATACGCCCGCGCCAACCGTGTTAGCGAATCCATCAATATTACCACATCTCGTCCGATCTCCACCAGACGCTTGGCGCGCTCCAGGGCGATCTCAGCAGTGCGGACATGTGAACTTACCGGCTCATCAAATGTGGAAGCCACTACTTCAGCATCCACGGAGCGGTCCATATCGGTCACCTCTTCGGGGCGCTCACCGATCAAACTGATGATGAGGTGCACATCAGGATAATTTGCAGAGATAGAATTTGCCAGTTGCTTTAAAATAGTGGTCTTACCAGCCTTCGGCGGCGAGACGATCATACCGCGTTGGCCGCGGCCAATAGGGGCAATGAGATTGATCAAACGGGAAGAAAGGATAGAGCGGTCGGTCTCCAGGTCGAAACGTTTTTCCGGGAAGATGGGGACCAGGTTCTCAAATGAAGGGCGGTCGTGGATCTCTTCGGGAGTCAGCATATTGATCGACTCCACCTTGAGCAGCCCGTAATGCCGTTCGGCGTCACGCGGCGGACGTACCACACCCATCACGAAATCACCCATGCGCAGATCATAGCGGCGCAGTTGGGCCTGTGAAACATATACATCATCTTGTCCGATGGAATAATTTGTGCGTAAGAATCCGACGCCCTCAGGAGTGATCTCTAACACACCGCCCCTTACTTCAATCCCCTCTCCGGCAGCTTCAGTTCTGCGAATATTGAGGATCAGGTTTTCTTTCTTGAGACGTTTTGCATTGGGAATGTTCAGCTCCTCTGCAAATTGACGTAATGAAGCCAGGGAGGCGTCTTCCATTTCAGTTATTTTCATTTATATAGAATCCATGAATTAAGAATAGGTTTGTAGTTTATCCCTGCAAACGCAGAGAGATGTTTAGGGGAGTTAATTATGTTGTAATGGAATGGGTATTTTCAATCGACGAATAATATCTCAGAAGCCTTATCGCAACTATGTTTGAGTATATCATGAAAAATTACCCGATGCAAGAACTGTTGTTATACAGTAAAACCAATTTGTCAATCTCCCTAAATCAATTTTAGTCCCAATTTCAATTATATATTCAATCAATTTAACTGTTGATATTTAATTTGTGACCAACTATAAAAATCGTCGACCTGAAAAAACAGAGCTGAAGTGTAAATAAGAAAACATCTTATTTACACTTAGCATGAGGAAATCTACAGCATGGAACGATTGCGGGGGATCCGTACGAAATATCAAGTCATCGCGGATTATAGGGCTTATCGGTTTTTCAGAAATGTCTCTAATTCACGCAAAGCTTCGGGCATGTTCTTGCGCCCGTAACCAATGCGAAAATGGTTGCTGTCATCGCCATACAATGTGCCCGGCAGCAGCAAAACACCCTGTTGGGTGACCAGATCGTGGCAAAAAGTCTCCACATTACCTTCTTTTAACTTGGGATAAGCGATCGGCCCGGCCAGGGGTTTGACCCATGAGAATTTCTCCGTATGGCGAGCAAAGAAAGCATCCAATAACTTCAGGTTTGAATGGATAATATCGAGGTTGCGTTCAGCCAAAACTTCGCGGTGGCGCAGCGCCAGTTCAGCCAAAAACTCGCTGGGAGCACTGTTGCAAATACTGGTGTAATCCTTTAGAGCGGCCATGCGTTCATAAACCTGCGCGTTCTGTGTAGCGATCCAGCCAATGCGCAGACCAGGCAAGCCGTAGGTCTTGGAAACCACCCCCAGCGATACCGCCAGCGGGTTGATCTGGCAGGCCGAAGGCAGACGCAAATCAGCAGAATATTCACTCTCCCTATAAACCTCATCCGAAAAGAGCACAATGCCATGTTCCTGCGCAATTTGATTGAGGGCCAGGTAATCGGCTGCGGGCATCAAGAATCCGGTGGGGTTATGCGGAGTGTTGACCACGATGGCCTTTGTGTTCGAGCGGATCGAGTTCTTCAACTCTTCCAGGTCAAGCGCCCAACCATTTTCCTCGTGAGCGTGCCAGAAAGCAACTTCAACACCGATGCTTTGCGCCACCTCGAACAAGGATTGATAGCACGGCCAGTGCACGATGATATGATCGCCGGCTTTTAGAACGGCGTGCATAAAGAGGAAGATGGCTTCCTCGGCGCCGCTGTGTACCAGAATATGTTCCGCTTGAATGCCGGGGTAAAGCCGGGTGATCTCTTGGCGCAGTGAGGGGGCGCCAGTGGATTCTGTATAGCCCAGCCAGTGCTGCTCGAAACGTTCGGCAGCATCCGGTTCCAACGCCAGCAGATCAGCGATCGTGCGCGACTCGCAATCCGAACTGCACAGGGTATATTTTGTGTTGAATTCGTAACGCGCAAAATATCGTTCGAGTTTGAATGGCTTCAATTCCATGATCGTTCCTTTTAGTGGCGTTTGCGTTTCTTTTTCTGCTCGCCGGCATCTTCAGCCGGAGCGGCTGCTTCAGCAGCAGTTATCGTAGGTACATTGCGCTCGGTCTGGCTGGCGGAATTGGCGCGGCGCGGTTGGAAGAGGAACATGCGGCTGATGACACCGGCGCGGATCTCGCTGAGCAGATCCTTGAACATTTCAGCCGCCTGGCTCTTGTACTGCACCAGCGGATCACGCTGGGCAAAAGCCTCAAGCCCGATCGAGACGCGCAGGGAATCCACCTTGGTCAAATGGTCCACCCACAGCTCGGAGATCACAGTGACGAGAATATGCTTGTAAATGCCGTTCTGAATACGCCGGCCCAATATTGTTGCCAGCAGATCGCTTTCATCCTCGCTCAAAACGTCCAGCTTTTGGGGTTCCACAATATCAAAGCGTTCCTGTCCCAATTTTTCGGCCAGCATTTGTTTGATCTTGCCGTCCAATTGAGAGATCGGCAGGTCTGCCAGGCGGAATCGTTCGTATTCCATCTTGCCCCAGACGATCTCGAGCAGTTCCTGGGCATCTTCGAGATGGTTGAGGATCTGACGGGTAATTTCATCGCTTGAGGTTCTCTGCTGCAGTTTGGCTGCCAGAAAAATGTAGTTCAGCAGGGTCACCCGGCGCATTACCCGTTGATGGGTGCGCGTGTCGATGGCCATGCGGTTGCCTACCGACAGATTCATGAGGATATCTGCCAGTTCATCTGCACCCAGGTCTTCAGTACCCAACCGCGACAGAATGGAATCAAAGTTCTGGGCAATGGGTCCCTGCGGCCCGAGTAAGGCGTCGTGGCGTTTTTGTAGATTGCTTTTCACGGCCTGCATCAAGCCTTCCTGAATTTCCGTCCAATCCAGATCGATCAATTGAGCCGGACGCATGTCCAGGTTGTCATCCAGGCGGCGTTCAAAAGCACCGATAATACGGGTCAACGCCAGCAGGGTCAATCCGTTGCTGATCTGCCCGGAAATTGTTTCTTTTACATCATCATCGGCAGAAGGCAGGCGGCGCAGTTCATCGTTGGACAACCGCAGTTGGGTGCGCACCAGTCCCGAAAGTTCATCGAGAATTTCTTGCGGGCGGCGTGGTTGAGCCCCTTCTTCAGCGCCGGTTTCGAGCCCTTCAAAGTAAGTATCCAGTATATCCAGGCGCTCCTGCAAGATCTGCTCGGCAGAGGCGCGCGTCTTTTCCAGCAGGCTTTGTGAAGTGGAAAGGATATGTTCTTCCTCCTCAGCCAGGGTCTCGTCTGCCAAATCGAGCAAAACGTCCCTGCTTGTTTTACCGGCCGGTTTCTTGGCCAACCGTTCGAGCATTTCTTCAATCACCAGATGCAATGTAAACGAAGGCACACGGATGTTTTCCTGGTCAAAATACATCGATGGCTGCACTTCTTCCAAATAGGCAAGCAGCTTCCACGGACCTTCTTCGTCTTTGAGGGCAACCGGGATGCGTTCTTTTAACTCGCTGTTCAAGATCTCGATCACATCTTCGTGCAGGTCTTCTTTGGAAAGCGAGCGGTCGCGTTCTCCATAGATGCGCTTGCGGTGGGCATTCAAGACATCATCGTATTCCAGCAAATGCTTGCGCATGTCAAAGTTGTTGCCTTCTACACGCTCCTGGGCCTGTTCAACCATACGTCCTAACATACCGCTCTCGATAGGCAGGCTTTGATCCACGCGCAGGCGGCCCATGATATTCTCCATCTGAACTCCGCCAAATAAACGCATTAATTCATCTTCCAGAGAAAGATAGAAACGCGACGATCCGGGGTCGCCCTGACGGGCAGCGCGGCCGCGCAGTTGGTTATCGATACGGCGAGCTTCGTGCCGTTCGGAACCCACTACATGCAGACCACCCAGTTCGCGTACTTTTTCCATGTCTGTAAAGTAATTTAAGAAAGTATTCACCGACTCGTCATAGATGCCGTACTGGTCGGCGCTCAATTTTTGCAGAGCCTGGCGACGGGCTTCATTATTCATGCTGTAAGGGTCTTCGATTCCAGCACCTTCCAGCACGCGGATCACATCAGCGGTCACTTCCTCGCTCAGTTCTCCACCCAACTTAATATCCACACCGCGGCCGGCCATATTGGTAGCAATGGTGACCATGCCATAACCGCCGGCACGGGCAATGATCTGCGATTCTTCGTCATGCTTACGTGCATTCAACACCTGGTGCGGAATCCCACCCTGTAACACCGTCCATAACCGTTCTTTGTGGCTGTCTTCCAGATCAAGCAGTTTGAGCAGCCGTTTCATATTTTCTGGGTCGTCGAGGTTGAATGAGGCCATCCCCGCCTGACGGGAAAGCTGACGCAGTTCATTGGTATTCAGATCTTGGATCGGACGGTTCAGCCCGGCCAGTTCGGGGATCTCCAATTCGGGAGATTTATCATTCTTTTCGATCCAGGCATCCCGCAAGATCATCACCTGGGCCAAACGGCGCAATAATTCCGCGCCAAAGCGCTGCGAAAGTCGCTCGGAATGTTCCACCGAAGTAGTACCCACCAACTGAGGTTGGCCAATGACATAACAGCGCAGCACTTCGCTGGTGATGGCACGCAGCTTGCCCTCTTCGGTGCGGTACACCAGGTCGGGGTAATCTTGCCGGCGCCAGAACACCGGTTCGTCAGAATTATCATTGCGGCGGACATAATACTGAATCGGATAGTTTTTACTGTCCTTTTTTTCCACCAGTTTCAAGGGCGAATCATTTAACAGCGCCAGGTATTCCAGGTTCATGGGGATCGGAAGAACTTCCAATTTATAGATCTTGTAAAACTCTTCCGCTTCTGTGATTGCCGTACCGGTCATGCCAGCCAGTTTTTCATACATGCGGAAGTAATTTTGAATGGTGACGGTCGCATAGGTGACGTTTTCAGGTTCGATATTGACGCCCTCTTTGGCCTCGATAGCCTGATGCAGCCCTTCGGACCAGCGCCGCCCCGGCATCAAGCGGCCGGTGAACTCATCCACGATGATCACCTTGCCGCCCTGCACGATGTAATCTTTATTGCGATGATAGAGATGCTGCGCCCGTAGCGCCTGTTCCAGATAGCCTAGCATGCGCGCCTGTTCATTGGTGATATCCTCGGGGCGGTCCGGGTCGCGGATCGATTGTCCCAGGATGGCTTCGACATGCACCTCACCCACCTCGGTAAGCGAAACCTGGCGGTCTTTTTCGTTGACCTCAAAATCTTCGGGGAGAAGTTGGCGCACCACCTGAGACATTTTCACATACCATTCGGTGTCTTCAGAAGCCGGGCCGGAAATGATCAAAGGAGTACGCGCTTCATCTATGAGGATGTTATCCACTTCGTCGACGATGGCATAATAATGGCCGCGCTGCACCCGCTCTTCCAGGGTCATGGTCAAATTGTCGCGCAGGTAATCAAAACCAAACTCGCTGTTGGTTCCGTAAGTAATATCCGCCCGATAGGCTTCGTCGCGATCAACCAGCTTCAACTGATTGAGGTCTTCACGGGAATTAGTGCTTTCCAGATCGATGACAAAAGCTTTGCGGCCATTCTCGGTGCGAGTGGCCATTTGCAGTACTCCCACCGTCAGTCCCAGCGCGTAGTAGATGGGCGCCATCCAGCGCGCATCGCGGCGGGCCAAATAATCGTTGACGGTCACCAGATGTACGCCTTTGCCGGTCAGCGCATTCAAATACAGCGGCAGCGTGGCTACCAGAGTTTTTCCTTCACCGGTACGCATCTCGGCGATCCTGCCCTGATGCAGGGCAATTCCGCCGATCATTTGAATATCATAATGGCGCAGGCCAATGGTACGTTTGCCGGCTTCGCGCACAGCAGCAAAAGCTTCCGGCAAAAGATCGTCCAGGGTTGCTCCCTGAGCCAGACGTTCTTTAAACTCAGCCGTTTTGGCTTTCAACTCATCAGCCGAAAGCGCTTCAAATTCAGTCTCGTAGCCGTTGATCTCATCAACGATCAACGCGGATTTTTCTATTTCGCGCTTATGGGAATCTCCACCAAAAACGCGGCCAATTGTTTTTAAAACCATAATCACCTCTGCCCCTTTGTGTGGGGAAATTCTTCAATTGAAGATTATAGCATAGGCGAAATGACAATCCGGCTGACTTGATATATATTTTTTGTTAGAAAAATTCATTTTGAAGACTCTATTTAAAATTTCCTGATTGTATTCACTTCTAAAAAGTGGTATTAAGCATCCGTAGTCTACACCCTATATGCTGGAGGAAAACTTATTATGGAAGAAAAACAAGCAGGGATTACGGCATTAATTACCGCGTATGCGCGTGCCTATCACGCCACTCATGAAACTCCTTATATTTTTAACGATTTCATGGTGGATCAGTTTTATACAGATGAAGAACGAACTACTTTTAACCAACAATTAGCTAGTTTGCTAAAACTGGTCGCCCCGGAACTTGAAGCACAGCATCCTGACCAGCAGACCGCTTTATCTTTGGTGATGCAGCTTCATCTCGCACCCATCACCTTAAGCCGTTCACGTTTTTGCGAAGACTGCCTGGAAGAAGCCGTTCGTGAGGGTGTCAGCCAATATGTCATTCTGGGCGCAGGCTTTGATACATTTGCTTTTCGTCAACCAGATCTGGAAAACCGCCTGCAAATTTTTGAGGTAGACCATCCGATTACCCAGGCGCTAAAACGCCAAAGGGTAGCACTGGCCGGTTGGCAATTCCCGATGAATTTGCACCTGGTACCGATCAATTTTTCAAATGAAAATCTTGAAGAGGCGTTAATTCGTTCGCCTTACGACCTGACAAAAAACACATTTTTTAGCTGGTTAGGGGTTACCTATTATTTATCCTACGAGGATATCGAAAATAATCTGCGATTGATCACAAAAATTGCTCCCAAAGGTAGTGTGATCGTGTTCGATTATTTGGAAAAAGAGGCGTTCCTTCCTGAAAAAGTCAATCCTCGGGTGCAATTAATGCAAAGTATCGCTTACCAAGTCGGCGAACCAATGAAAGTTGGTTTTGAGCCGGATGAACTAGCTGAATATTTACGTCGGTTGGGTTTAGACCTCGTAGAAGATATGAACCCTGCAGCTATCGAAGAACGCTATTTTTCCAACCGGAATGACCGGTATCACGCTTTTCCGCAAATCCATTTTGCACAGGCTGCCATTCTTTAGCATAAGATCGATCGTGTATTTTCGATTAAGAACTGATATGGGATCGGTAAAACCCATGTCAGTTTTTTTAAAAACTCACGTGAGCAAAATGTAAATTCATAATGCAAAGATTTGCATTTGCAATTATAATTAGAGAACAAAATCCAATAAAGCGGAGCCCTAAAAAATGAAACGGCTCATCCAAAGTATTCCTGCAGGGATGAAACTCTATTATGCTGTTTTGGTCGGCTGGATGCTCACCACTGCCATGCACATCCCGGACGGCTATCTTAGCCCGGTGACCTGCATCGTGATGTTCGCGCTGGTGCTGCCCTTCTGGGCGCGCGGCGTGAAGAAGCTGCGCGAAAAACTCAACGCCAAAACCGCCCCATTGGTGGCTTTGCTGGCGGCTTTCTCGTTCGTGATCATGATGTTCAACGTTCCCCTGCCGGGCGGCACCACTGCCCATGCCGTCGGAGGCGCACTGATTGCTATCATCCTTGGCCCGGAAATCGCAACCATTGCGGTATCGATTGCTCTGCTGATCCAGGCCGTTTTCTTTGGGGACGGCGGTATCCTCTCTTTTGGCGCCAACTGTTTTAATATGGCCGTTGTGCTGCCCTATGTCAGCTATGCCATTTACCACGCCATCACAAAAAACGTGACCATTACTTCAAAACGCCGGCTGTGGGCCTCTGCCCTGGGCGCCTGGGCAGGATTGACCGTGGCTGCTTTCTTTGCTGCCGTAGAGTTTGGCATTCAGCCGGCTCTCTTCCACACTGCCGACGGCACACCGCTCTATGCACCGTATCCCCTTTCGGTTTCCATCCCGGCGATGGTAATCCCGCATGCGCTGATCGCATCTGTGGTCGAGGCATTGGTCACCGTTGCCGTGGTAGCTTATCTGCTGCGAGCCAACAAACCGGCATTGCAAATAAACCAGGAAGCACAAGCTCCTGCTGAAGTTGGCGGTTTCGCCCGCTGGCGTCCGCTGTGGATCACGCTTGGCGTCCTGATCGTGATCTCTCCACTCGGGTTGTTAGCACCGGGAACAGCCTGGGGCGAATGGGGAACTGAACAATTTGCCAGCCTGGGGTTGAAATTTATTCCTACTGGTTTGGCATCTCTTTCATCGCTGTGGTCAGCCCCTTTGCCAGATTATGATTTGCCAGCACTCGGTAACACTAACATCGGCTATATTCTGTCCGCTGCGGTAGGCATCATTCTGATTGCAATAATTGCCTGGTTGTTCACGTTTCTGGTTACAACCGGTAAAAAATCCTCTAACAATATAGCCGCTTCACAGGGTAAATAATTGGCGCAAAACAGTTTCGTTGAAAGCACGCTGGTCGAGATCAATCGTACTCTGGAGCAGTCTGTATTTGCCGAGCAAATTGCCCGCGAAGACGGACTGCTGCAGCGTTTTGATCCGCGCGCCAAGTTGATCGGCATTCTGTTGCTGCTCATTGCCGTGGGTTCCACTCACCAACTGTGGGTGCTTGGAGTCTTCTTCGTAATTGTCTTGTTGTCAGCCGTTCTTTCCAAAATTCCGCTGTGGACTTTTGTAAAGCGGGTGTGCCTGCTGGTGTTGCTCTTCACCAGTCTGATCGCCCTGCCCGCGCTCTTTTTAACTCCCGGTCCGGCTTTATGGACCTTGCCCGGAGCAGTCATCATCACCCGCACCGGGGCTGCCACCGCCGCGTTTTTACTCCTGCGCGTGACCACCTCCATTTCACTGGCCACGCTGCTCATCCTGACGACCCCCTGGAACGATGTACTCAAAGCAATGGGCATCCTTCACCTGCCGGATGTGATCGTGTTGATCCTGGCTATGACCTATCGCTACATCCACCTGCTGCTGCACGAAGCCAACGATATGTTCACAGCCCGCAAAAGCCGTCTGCTTAGGCCACTGCCGCGAGCACAGGAACGCCAACTTCTGGGAGCCACCGGCGGGGTATTATTGAGCAAGTCTTTATCACTCAGTAGCGAAGTTTACCTGGCCATGCAGTCGCGCGGCTACCATCACTACCCGCGGACACTGGATGACTTTCAATTCCACTGGTGGGACGGGCTGATGCTGATCATTTCATTGGCCGTACTGCTCAGTGTTTTATTCCTGGCCTGACAATAAAGGTATTTTATGCATCAATCCCCCTTAATAAACGCCCCACTCTTTAAACTCGTCAATGTTTCTTATACTTATGAAGGCGCAGTGCTGGCGCTGGACAACATCAACCTGGAGGTACACTCCGGAGAGAAGCTCGTCCTGCTCGGTTCCAACGGCTGCGGGAAAAGCACACTGCTCAAAGTGCTGGACGGGTTGTACTTCCCCACCTCGGGAGAAATTTATTATTCAGGGAATGCAATAAATGAAGAAAAATTTCGGGACGAAACATTCAACGCGGCATTTCGTGCGCGGGTAGGATTGGTCTTTCAGGACAGCGATGTGCAGCTCTTTTTACCCACTGTGCTGGATGAATTGGCCTTCGCTCCGCTGCAGATGGATCTTTCGCGGCAGCAGGTGCAGGAACGCGTCGAAAAAGCCTTGCAGACGCTGCATATCGAAAGCCTGCGTAACCGCGCTCCGCACCAACTCTCGGGCGGAGAAAAAAAGAAAGTGGCACTGGCTTCGCTGCTGACCCTGGAACCGGACGTCTGGCTGTTCGACGAACCCAGCGCCGGACTCGACCCGCGCACTGTTGCCTGGCTGACCGAGTTCATCAATCAACAGGGAGCGTTAGGGAAGACCATCATTTTAGCGACCCACGATCTGGAGATCACCCGCGCGGCGGCTGACCGGGTTTACCTGCTGAATGAAGATCACCGGCTTAGCAGCGAGGGTACGCCCACAGAAATTCTCTCCAACCGCGAATTGTTACATTCGGCAAACCTGATCTAAACACCATTTTATTTAACACGGTAGGGGTAATTCATGAATTACCCCTACAAAATATCCCTATTTCAACCAATAGAAGAAACCTTCCATCTGAATGGCATATACACGATACGGCTTCGGACCAACCAACGGTTCGCCGTTGATGAAGATCGTGGGCGTGCCGTAAAAATTGGTCTTACGCACCTCGGTGAAGATCTTTTGCACGTTCGCCTCAGTAGCCGGGTCATTGATGCAGGCATTGACGTTATCCACGTTTAGCCCCAGGTCGCTTAAGATCTTTTCCGTGGCCGCATGGTCTTCCAGTTTGGATTTGTCCTCAGCAAATAGGACGTCGTTCATCTGCCAGTATTTATCCTGATCCTGGTTGAAGACGCAATAACCCACTTTCGACAAATAATCTGTTTTCAGCTTGGTCGGGTATTCCGCGAAGAAAAACTCGGGCTGGAACTTTTCTACCAGCGCCTTGATCTCCGGCCAGACCTTGCGGGTGTAATCGCAAGAATAACAACCCACGAAAACCACTTTGTTACTGGCGTTGGTGTTCTTCACCGGCCACAGGCTCAGATCGACACCCTGCAGGGTTAACCCGCCGCCGCCGGCTTTATTCGTCGGCACCGGGCAGGCACCCCCGTTGGTGCTGGAGGTCTCATTATTCTCTCCAGTCGGATCGAAAATGCAAAACCCGCTGTTGTTGACGCCGTTGCAATTCCCGGTGGTGTAGAAAAGATAAACTCCGCGGACAGCAAAAACGCTGGCGCCCAATATTAACACGAAGAAGATCCAGGCCAGCAGCTCAAAATGGCTGTTTAAAAAGCGTGCGGTTTTTTCTGAGCGATTGATGACTTTGCCCAGGATCTTGGCCTTCATTTTCTCGTCGAACCCGGTCGTGCAGGGTCGGAAGGTGATGCGATGAAAAACACAATCCAGCGCCTCTTTTGCCAGTTGGCGGTTGGCGGCGCTAAAGATCCCCAGGATCGATAAAATAATTGCGGCTGCTACACAAAACATAGGCCTTAAAGCACCTTTCTAATTTTTTTGAGGTTCTCGATGAATAATTCGGCTTCTTCTTGTGTGTTGTAAAAATAGACCGAAGCACGTACTGACCCCTTGATGTGATGCTCATTGAACCAGGAATGTACGCAGTGCTGTCCCGATCGGACGCAGATATTGGCCATCTGATCGAGCATCAGGGCAATGCGGTGGGAATCGATGCCGTCAATGTAAAAAGTAAAAATGCCGCCGCGCAGAGCCGGGTCAGCCGGGCCGATCAAATGAAAACCAGGAATGTCGCTCGTCCCTTCACTGAAACAGCGGTTCAGCAGCAGTTCCTGCTTCTGGATTGCATCAAAACCAACAGCCTGCAAATAGCGAACAGCTTCTCCCAGACCGATGATACCGGCATAATCTTGCAGCCCGGCCTCAAATTTCTCCGGGACAGGTAAAAACTCACAGGTTTCATAGGTGGAAGTGGCAACGGTATCTCCGCCGACCAAAAAGGGAGAAAGCGCATCCAGCAGTTTGTATTTTCCGTAAAGCACGCCGGTACCGGATGGGCCTAATAACTTATGCCCCGAAAATGCCAAAAAATCCACATCCAACGCGCGCACGTTAACCTTGTGGTGCGGAACGGTTTGGGCGCCGTCCAGCATCACCAGCGCGCCGTGTTTGTGCGCCAGCTTGATGATCTGTTCCGCCGGCAAGATCACGCCATCCAGGTTGGATGAAAAGCCGAAAGAAACGAGCCTGATCGGCCTGGATAGTGCCTGTTCGAAAGCGGCCATATCGAATGTGCCGTCTTCTTTCGGTTGCAAAATTTGCAGTTGGATGCCCTGCTTTTTTGCCTGCATCTGCCAGGGGATGAGGTTGGAGTTGTGTTCCTTGCCAGTGATCAGTACAGTATCACCTGCGTTAAATTTCAAGCTGTTCGCCACCAGGTTGATGCCTTCGGTGGTATTGCGCGTGAAAACGATCTCTTCTTTGCGCCCAGCCCCGATAAACTTGGCAACCTGTGTACGGGCGTCATCACACTGATTGGTGACGGCTGCTGCCAGTTGGTGCATACTGCGCCCGCTGCAGGCAGAATAACGCACATAATAATTCGTGACCGCTTCGATCACCTGGCGCGGACGTAAACTCTGGCAAGCACTGTCCAGATAGATTACCTGCTTCTGCCCGGGCTGGGAGTCCAATAACGGAAAATCTTTGCGCACCTCAGTCAAATTCATAGGCCATCCGATTGTTTCAAGCGGGATATTTTTCTTTTTTATTATAGGGTTAAAAAATGAGTATTCGATTAATCGCTGCTCTGCCGGGTCAGTCGGTTTTGCGTTTCCACCACAGGCCGGTACATTCAGGCAAGATTACCCCTTCGATCTTTTGTGCCATCCCTTCACCAAAGAAGAATACACTGGATTCAACGGCCTCTTGCTCGTTGTTGAAGCGGTAATCCGTACGGAACCAGCTTGATTGAAAACCGCGCTCTGCCAAATACTGATAATACTCCACCAGATGATCGGGCGCGTGCGGGGTGGTGAACCCGGTTCCCTGGGTCTCGATCAATATGGTCGTTCCGCCCGGCTTGAGCATCCTTTCCATCTCGGCCAAGGCTTGTTCCACATCCGCCTTCCAGGCCTGACGGTTCCAATCGACCAGGTAGCAAATGCTCCAGCCCGAAATACTCAGGTCAGCACTGGCGTTATCCACCGGCAGGGCACGGTTATCCGCGACCCCGGTGCGCCAATTATGCCTGCCATCTGCCGCAAGTGAATCTGCGGCAATTTGCAGCATGTGGGCGGAGGAGTCAAAGGCTGCGATTGAGTTCACCAGCGGCGCCAGCAGACGGGTGACCCGCCCGGTGCCGGCTCCCAGTTCCACTACGTCGATCCCTTGCAGCGGCAATACTCCCTGAATAGCCTTCAGAATATTCCCCTGATAATCTTCGCGGTTGACCAAACGTTCGTAATTGAGCGCAGCTTCGTTATAGATCGATTTATGATCTGGTGCTGAAGAACTCATTCGTTTTTTACCATCCGGCTCAATTCCAGCATGGCAGCGATCAATTCACTGGTGATACCTGGTTCGCTGCTGGAATGTCCTGCTCCCTGTACCAGGTGAAGCTGCGCCTGCGGAAGCTCGTGAGCAAGTGCCAGCGCGCTTTCAGCCGGGCAGACCATGTCGTAGCGGCCCTGCACAATATGACAGGGGATATCTTTCAACTGGTGTGCCGAACGCAGCAGATAATCATCCGATTCCAAAAAGAGATGGTTGACCATGTAATGGCACTCGATGCGCGCCATTGAAAGGGGAGCTTCATCATCGAGAGGATCCGGTTCATCCGGAAGCAGTTTTAGCAGGGAACCTTCCCAGTTCCTCCAGTGATAGGCTGCCGGCAAATGCACCAGCGGGTCGGGGTTGAAGAGGCGGCGATGGTAAGCAGTCACCAGGTCGTCTTGTTCTGCCGCCGGAATATAATTGCTGAAAACTTGCCAGCCTTCCGGGAAGATGTGCGAGACCCCACCCCGGTAAAGCCAGTCCAACTCGCGCTGTCTGCCCAGGAAAATGCCGCGCAGCACCAGTGCTGAAACGCAATCGGGGTACTTGAGCGCATAGACTAAAGCCAGGGTGCTGCCCCATGACCCGCCGAATACGATCCAACGTTTGATGCCAAAAAGCGACCGGATCGCCTCGATATCTTCCACCAGCCGCGCGGTATCATTTTCGCGTACTTCTCCAACCGGCGTACTGGGGATACAACCGCGCTGTGAGAACAAGATAACGTGAAAGAGTTCCGGGTCAAAGAAACACCGGTAATGAGGCTGTGCGCCAACGCCCGGGCCGCCATGCAAAAAAACGACCGGTATACCGTTGGGATTGCCCACTTCTTCCACATATAAAGTGTGCAGTGCTGATACGCTCAGATGATGCACAGCAAATGGTTCAATTTCGGGGTAGTGCGTATATACGATGCTCATTTTACGGGTTCGATCTCGATCGAGCGCAGCCGCTCGGCAGCAGTTTCTGGAGTCAGATCACGCTGCGGCATGGCCATCATTTCATAACCGACCATGAATTTGCGCACTGTGGCTGACCGCAAGAGCGGCGGATAGAAATGCGCATGCAGCACCCATTCCGGATGATCTTTATTATCAAACGGTGCCTGATGGAAACCCATCGAATATGGGAAGGAGATCCCGAACAGGCCGTCATAGCGCCGCGTCACATCCAAAAAGAGGGCTGCCAAGTCATTCACCTGAGGTTCGTTCATATCGGTGAGAAGGCGTAGCGGCTGGTTCGCCAGGATCATCACCTCAAAAGGCCAGATCGCCCAAAATGGCACCAGGGCAGTGAAAGATGTATTCGCACTGATGATGCGCACCGGATTGATTTGTTCTTCCTTTAGATAGTCCATCAGCAGAAGAGAATGATGTTCTTCGAGGTAATCGCGCTGGCTGTACAGTTCTTTCATTGGCTCGTTAGGGATATGAGCCGTGGCCCAGACCTGGCTGTGCGGGTGCGGATTGGAACAGCCCATCATGGCACCTTTGTTCTCAAAAACCTGCACATAGTTAATGCCGGGTTCCACGCCCAGTTCAGCAGTCTCTCGCGACCAGGTATGAATCACCTCAGCAACTCCGGCCACGTCCATGCCCGGCAAAGAAAGGTTATGCTTGGGAGAAAAACAGATCACCCGGCAGCGCCCGGTTTCAGGTTCAGCCACCAGTAAAGAACTGCCCGTCGTTTCTGCGGTCGTTGTTTGTTTTTCACGCAGCAGCGCCGGAAAGTCGTTATCGAATGCATAAGTCTGTGAGTAGACTTCATTCACCACCCCACTGGCGCGTTTGTTGCCAGGGCACAACGGGCAAGTTGGGTCGTAAACCGGAATGGATTCAACCGACATTTTTTCCACCTGACCCAGCCAGGGTCGTGTTGCGCGCTGCGGTGAGACCAATACCCATTCTCTGGTCAGTGGATTAAAACGTCGGTGCGGTGCATTAAACATGATGAGTTCCTTTTCAAGAAATTTTTCTAATTATACTTCCTTGAACTGATCTCTTTAACAGTTTATACATTTGGCGCTTTTGGGTTTTACAACCTATTGTAGGGTAGCGATCCAGAATCGAACCAGCAAAAATACCCCGGCTTCATTCGGGGTATTTTATACCATTTTGCTTGTATTGGTTTTTTAGTAGGGACACGATCTTATCGTTTCCCTACTAAAATTATCTCATAATTAAGTGGGGTTTGCTGTAGGCACGGGTGAACTTGTTGGTACAGGTGTACTTGATGGAACCGGCGTAGACGATGGAACGGCAGTTGGCGCTACTGTGGTTGTGGGAACAGTAGTCGCAGTAGGTACCAAAGTGATCGCGGGTGTTAAAGTTTGAGCTGGCGTTAAGGTAATAGTGGGGGTTAAAGTGATTGTAGGAGTCAATGTTGGCGTTGGAGTCATGGATCTCCTCGGAGTTGGTTGAGGAGTAAAAACCGGCAAGCTGGAGAGCTTTCCTTTGACCGAGGCATGGTAGTAAAAGACCCAACAATATTGGGTGGTTGACCCGGGTACGCGTACATAATAATAATTTTGAAGCGCATTTGTACCGGTGGCCTCAACCACTTGCCCTGCAGTCAACAATACCACAAAGGTGAAGAAAGAACCCTCGCCGGTACGGCAGTTGGAATTCTCCAGAATAGTGACCATTACTGCTGAAGGGGTCTCCGTACTGGTTACAGTGGCAGTCAAGTTTGGAGTTTCTGTAAAAGTCGCGGTTGTAGTCAAATCTGAAGTTGATATTGCGGTGAGAGAACCCGTTTGTGTACTGGTGGATTGCGTTGAAGTTGAAGCGCTGCATGCAGCCAGTGAGATGATCATAAAGATCGAAATAAGTACGAACACAAATCTGTTTTTCATATTTTCTTTCTTGGTAAGAAATCAGCTTATTTATGCAGCTATTTTGCGTTCAGTTTACTAATAGTATGAAAATCGGGCTGTTAATGTCCCGACTAGGGTCTGTAAAATAGCTATCAATTTTGCAGTTTGTGTAGCGGGGAAAGGCACCGGATTCATTTGATAGCCTTGACAAGGATTTTTGCCTGTGTCATAATACTAGAAAATTATTTCTATAGCAACGTTTGATTTTTGGAGTTCAACAATGACCCGTCTGCTCTATCTCCCTGATGACGTTACCATCATCCAATTGGATGTGGATATCACCGCCCGCCAATTGGCAGCAGCCGTCAATGCCGGGCTGCGCCCGGTGCCGGTGTTGAGCGCGAATAACGAAAAACTGGCTGCCAGACAGATCGGCAATACTGTGATCGTTTCGCCGCAGCGTAAGCGCGGCCATCCGGGCAGCCCATTACAGCAAAACAACCTAACCCGGCGCCAGCGGCAGGTACTGGAACTGGCTTCGCATGGTTATTCCACGGTTGAGATTGCTAGTTTGATGGGTATTTCGCGGCGCACGGTCAGTTACCACCTGAAAAGCATCAAGTCTCAGATCAAACCTAAGCAAATGCCGCCCTGTAAAGAAAGCCTTTGACTGTCAAATCCGCTGCCAAACCTGATAAAGGCTCAAGTCCCCGCTGGCTCCATCAGATTGAAATTCACTCATCATTTGAAAGCCGCTGGTCGCTGCCAGTGTTTCCAATTCATTTCGTGTAAAGAGATGCACATAGCGCAATCCGGGCTTATCGGTCTGCCCCGGCAGCAAATGGCGCCAATCTAACAAAGTATCCCCCGTTTCCAGCTCTTCATCCGCCAGGCCTACCAAACTCCAGGGTTGGATACGCGCCACCAACTTGGGGTTCTTGTTGAACTGCCACTCGGAATGGATGAAACAGCCCCCGACCGGCAGCAGCCCGGCAATTTGACGCAGCAAACGAGCCCGCGTCTCGGCACCCGGGATGTGATGCAAAGCCGCGAACATCATCACGCCGTCGTAGTGCGACAAGCTGCATGCCTGTGTCCAGTTTTCAGCAGAGAGATTCACCTCGTTGAACAAAACGCGTTGTTCTGGAGTAAAAGAGTAGCTCTGGCTGGCCTTTCTTGCGGCCGCGATCAATACCGGGCTAAAATCCAATCCTTCATACAATCCGCTCAGGCCTTGCTCTACCCAGTTGGCCGAGAGCGCGCCGCTGCCGCAGCCCAGGTCAAGCCAACTGCCGTCGTGAATTTGCTCATTCAAAATACGCTGTACCCCGGGTTGGATGCGCCGGCGCGTCTCAGCGAAGGCCTCTCCATAATCCTGGTAAAATTGACCATTAATGTCAAATAATTTCTGTACGACCGTTTTATCCATTGCACCCATTATAATGGTCGTAAGGTGATTCATGAATATTGAAAGCTGGAAAAAAGAACATAAATACACACCCGAACTCTTTGCCATCGCCAAAGAAGTTCTTGAAGAAGTACGCGGCGGCCGCAGGTTGGACCGCGCCTTACGCGCTCACACAATGACGGGCGGCGGCATGCTTGCCAAGCATGTGTTGATCGCCGCTTACCACGAGCTGGTTGCCAGCGGCGATTGGCCGGAAGACCCCGAACTTTTGTCGCGCATTCGCATGAAGCCGGTGCGCACCCTTTCCGGGGTGACCACGGTGACCGTGCTGACCAAAGCATATCCCTGCCCGGGGCGTTGTGTGTTCTGCCCGACCGAAGCCTATATGCCCAAAAGTTACCTGGTGGATGAACCCGGTGCTGCCAGAGCCTTTCAGAACAAGTTTGACCCTTACAACCAGGTGCATTCACGCCTGCTGGAATATGATGCCGTCGGCCACCCTACTGACAAGATCGAGCTGTTGATCCTGGGAGGCACGTGGAGCTCTTACCGGCGCGATTACCAGGCCTGGTTCATCAAGCGTTGTTTTGATGCTATGAACGGAGAATCCACTGACCCGGCCGCGGATGCAGGGGTAACCGATTCCTCCAATGAATCGGTCAACCTGGATGTTCTCAAAAAAGCCCACGAGATCAACGAAAGCGCGACCCACCGCAATGTGGGTCTGGTGATCGAAACCCGCCCGGACGAGATCACCCCCGCTGAATTGGTCTGGCTGCGCCAACTGGGAGTGACCAAGGTGCAGATGGGTGCGCAAAGCCTGGATGACCGTGTTTTGGAAATGAACCTGCGCGGACACACTTCCGCTGTCACGCTGCGGGCTACGGCCCTGCTGCGGGCAGCCGGATTCAAGATCGTGCTGCACTGGATGCCCAATCTGCTGGGCGCCACCCTGGAATCTGACCGGCGCGACTTTTTACGCCTGTGGCAGGACGGTTATGCCCCCGACGAGATCAAAATCTATCCCACCCAACTGTTGGAAACCGCGGAATTATACCGGTACTGGCAGCGCGGCGAATACACTCCCTACACTACTGAAGAACTGATCCAGCTTTTGGCCGATCTCAAAGCCAGCATTCCTGAGTACTGCCGGGTCAATCGCATCATCCGCGACATCCCCTCCACTCACGTGGTGGAAGGCAACAAGCGCACCAGCTTGCGCCAGGATGTGCTGCTCGAAATGCAGCACCGCGGCCAGCACTGCCGCTGCATTCGATGCCGTGAGGTCCGCACCAGCAAAGTGGATATTAAGGAATTGCAATTCAGCGACCTCACCTATCAACCGGCTTACGCCGAAGAGCACTTTCTCTCTTTCGTGACCCCCAAGGATCAGATTGCTGGGTACCTGCGTCTTTCACTGCCCTCCTCGACCACCCCACCCCTGGGCATGGCTGACCTTGAAAATGCCGCCCTCATCCGCGAAGTGCACGTTTATGGGCAATCCCTGGCAGTTGGCTCAGAACAAACTGGAGCTGCTCAACACATCGGGTTAGGGACAACTTTATTGAAAAAAGCAGCCGAGATCGCCTCTGAACACGGTTTTTCCAGGCTGGCAGTGATCGCTGCCATCGGTACGCGCCGCTATTATGAGAACCGCGGTTTCAGGCGCGGTGAACTTTACATGATCCAGGATCTGCAAAAATAAGACTAACCAGCATGCGAACTGCCTAACACACTGCAGTTCTTGCCCTCTTGTTTCCCCTTATACAAGGCCAGATCAGCATTACGCAGGCAGCCGCTAATGCCAGTGAATTTATCACATTCGCTAATTCCCAGAGTGATTGTCACTGGGATGCTCATTTCATGATAAATAAAAGGGGTGTTTTCTACACGGGAACGAATCTTTTCCGCGACGTATTTACCGTTCTCAGGGTCAGTCTCCACCAGCATGATCAAAAATTCATCTCCACCCCATCTTGAGATCCGATCATTTTTCCTTACCCCAAGTTTAAGTTTTTCTGCCAACATCACCAGTACAAAATCACCGCCATCATGACCATACTCATCATTGATTTGTTTAAAGTTATCCACATCGATCATGATTAAAGAAAATGGCGGCCCATCACCATCCACTTTCACTTTTTCTTCCTCAATAAGGGTCGTCATAATTCGTCGATTCAACAAACTGGTTAAAGGGTCTGTATTCGCCAGGGTTAAGAGCCTTTGATTGGCATTGACAATTTCAGCTTCGGAAAGCATTTTTTCTTTTTCAATCGTATAGGTGACAGTAATTAAGATCGAACAGCACTGAACCAGGTTGAGAATAAAAAAGAGGCATTGAAAAGTTGGATCTACAAGAACGTTGGTTTTCAAAGATTGCAAAACAGCAAAAAGGGCAGCTAAAAAGACCACGATCGAGCCGCATAAAAACGTTCGCAGCTTTCCCCTGGCCGCTCCATTGATCATGATCACCGGCAAAAGACTGATCAAAGAAAAATATGCCCCTGAATTCCACCCCAATTTCAGGGTTGCTAAAATGCAGTAAAGAATTGATTCGAGAATTCCAAGCACTAATGGCGGTGTTTGATATCCTTTCTTGGTCATTTTGTAGATCCATATCCAGAGCAAAACACCAAGCAATGAATAGACCGCCAATGGCCAATAATGCATGAATGCAAGAATAACTGCAAAGAGTAAACGAAAAATGATTATGAATAAAGCCGAACTATTAAGTGCTTTAGTCAATTGGTTTTGTTGCAGAAATTTTGCCTGTTTATGAATCGACAAATTATCCCCCACAGGAAATTAAACGGCAAAGTAATCCTTGACTGACCCGGTTGGAAATCAGAATAAAATATCTTCTATCATCTTTGTTTGTAATGTTTAATTAGCTATCAACATTATAGCCATTAAAAAAACCAAATTCATTAAAAGTATATAAAAAAGACCCGGAGGATTAAATCCTTCAGGTCTTTTCATAAACAAATTTGGAATTAATAGGTACTGTTGTTATAGAACCAGTTATACCCGTTGTAATATCCGTTTGATGTTTCAAGACGAATAGCGATCTTGGGACTGCCGGCTAACGCACCGGGAATCGAATAAGTAGCGCTGAAACTGCCGCTGGACCCGGAATTTTGCGTGGTCACCAGAATACCGCCAATGCCCAGGGTCCCATATGGTCCCATGCGTACATTCAAAGTTTGATTCGGTGGAAAATTATTTCCGCTGACGGTCACTGTAGAATCTCTGGCAACCGCACTGATGAATATAGTCGGAACACCATAAAAACCGGAATATGGAGCATACGGAGGGGCCGGGGGAACCGATGTCGAGCCAGGAATTGGAGTGTAGATCACCGGCGCAGCGTTATTGTAAAACCAGTTGTAAGCGTAATAGTATCCCGTTGGACCATCCAGGCGGATAGCTAATTTCGGTTTGCTGGCCAACGCGGAAGGAATCGCGTACGTCGCGCTGAATGACCCACCCGAGTCCGAAGTGGACCCTACAACTATACCGCCGATACCAAGTGTTCCAAAATCACCTATGCGCACGGTAAAAACTTGCCCAACCGGCATATTGTGTGTCAAGATCGTGACCGAACTGCCTGCAGAAACCGAGGAAATATCAAATGTCGGATAACCTGTATAACCATATGGGCCAAACGGGCTACCCGGAACAGCCGGGGCACTGGTCGATGCGGTATTGTTAAACCAGTTATAGCTAAAGATTCCCTGTGGACTCTCAAAACGGATCGCAATTTTGTCTACGCCCTTTAAAGCCGAAGGGATAGCATAAGTTGAAGTAAAATACGCGCCTGAACCGGTGTTATATGATCCAACCACGGTTCCACCTACTCCATCACTGCCATAAGGCCCCATGCGCACTGTAAAATTTTGGCCGGAAGGGAAATTTGTTCCGGCAACTGTGACAGATACACCCGAATTGATGGATACGATCGAAGTAATCGGGGTTGCATATGCCTGAGCATTTCCAACCAGACCAGTGGCAAGTCCAACCACGATAACCAGAGAAAAGACAACTAAAAGTATTCTTTTTTGGGAATACACTTTTTTCAGAAACATATAACCTCCTCATCATCAATTACTGTCTAATCAGTATAGCAAGAAAAAAGCACAAATCAAGGATAACAGTTATTACAGATGTGTAATGCGAGCGGCCATCCATTGAGCCATGTCATCTGTGGGGTTGCCGTTACTGCTTACCTTTAAGTAGAAAATCATATTCTTGCCATCCATTGATGACAGGTCAATATTAATGGACACAACGGTGTTGTCGTATTTTTTATTCCAGGTACCCAGGGATGTGACTGTAGAACTCCCCTGTTCCTGAGCGAGAACTTCAAAAGTAACGTTGCACGAAGGCTTCTGATAGGAACATAAAGCCGTGGCTACAAAATGGTCTCCGGAGTGAATGACCAGGCTTGGAAATTGTCCCTGGATCATCCCATCACCGCCAACTGCAGGCACAGTGATGATTGCGCCTTCGTCATCTGCCAGGCCATTTTCAAGTATGGGGGCATAAGAACGAGTTATGGAACCGGTGGTGTAGTTGATCGATGAACTTGGGCAAGTGATGAAGGCAGCATTGGTACGCCACTGACCAGAACAGTAATTCTTCACGAAATCATAAATGGTATTGGGGTCTTTTGCTGTAGGCACAGAAGCTACGTTGATTACTACAGTAAGAGGCACTCCCCCATTAAAGCCAACTCCAAACTGGACACCATTTGGTGCTTGCAGTATCCATCTGCCGGTATATTTGCCGGTATCGGAAGGCGAAACCATAGGTACAGATACATCCACAGATTCACCAGGCCGCACAGATTTGGGTAAGATCACCGAAGCCGGGGCTCCCATGGCATTGCCGCTGGAGAAGACAATTGCATATCCGCTGCCCCAGGTGCAGGCACCTGCATTGCGAATTCGCCAGGTCTTAACAAACGAAGAACCAACCACAAACGAGGAACCATCCGGGATGGTAACATCTGTCACAAATGCAGCCTGATTACAGGGAATAGGAATTGGGGTAATTGTGGGAGGGACTGCAGTTGCAGTAGGCACGGCTGTCGCCGGTATGGATGTCGCGGTCGGCAAGGGATTTGCAGTTGCCGTTGCTGCCGGAGGTGTGGCAGTGATGATGATCACGTGTGGAGCAGCAGAAGCCGTCTGCGTAGTATATTGGTTCACCTGCGCCTGGATCGTCTCTGCAGCCAGGGTTTGTACCTGCACTTCAGAATTCACACCCTGCATGCCAGGGAAATTACATGCCGCCAATAAAACGGCAAAAATGGTAAATAAAGGTAATACTATCGTGAGAATTTTCTTCGCCATTAAAATACTCCTCTCTCTTGTATTTATTTAGACGGCATATCCCCCCTTTTTGTTCCCATCGCTTTATGTAATAAAAAAGAACAGGTTTTAAAACCCCGGAGGGGAACCTCTTGATCAAAATTTTTTGATCTTCTGGTTCAACTTTCTAACACGCAAAGCTAAACTGAGGGCATAGAAGATCACACCCAGCAGAATCACGACAAAACCAGCGATCATATAAATAGTGGTATTGGGGGTCATTCGTTCTCCTCCTGAGCCTGTTGGAATTCCAGAGCTTCCACCTGTTGTTGGAGCAGCCCCAAACGCAAGCGATGCCAATAAAACGCTGTGAACAGGATCGTGAAAGTAAATAAAGAAAAGAAGAAGGTCTGTGACATTCGGGTGCTCATCTCAAAACTGCCCGCCCCGGCTGATGCAGCTGAACCAATGATCACCGGATGGATTGTACGAAAAATGCGGATCGAGAGAAAGGTCAACGGCACGGTGATAAACCCGACAATAGCATACACCGCGCTTAACCGCCCTCGTTGATCAGGATCTTCAACGCCCCGGCGTAAAAACAGATAGGCTGCATAGATCAATTCCATGATAAAAGCGGTGGTCAGGCGCGGATCCCAGGTCCACCAGGTATTCCAGATAGGCCGCGCCCAGATGGATCCTGAAACAACACAGAGAGCGGTAAAAACCAGTCCGATCTCCACCCCGGCCAGGCTGGCAACATCCCAGATGAGTTTGCGCGTACGTAAAAAAGCGATGCTGGTGAAAACAGCCAACAAATATCCGAGCATTCCCGTCCAGGCTGTAGCAACATGGAAGTAAAAAACCCGCTGCACATCACCCATCTCGATCTCACGTGGGGCATAAGCAAGCGCCATCCACATTGCAGTCAGCAGAAAAACCGCAGCCAAAATATCCAAAACGATCAATAACCTGGGAAATGATTTTGAACTCATCGAATCCTTCTTGATACCAGTCAATCCGCGATCACCGTTTCAAAAAGCAGTAAACCCACTGCCATAAAAAGGATATCATATCCAGCCAGCAACAGCAACCATGTTCCCAGTTCACCTGCAGCGCCGCCATTGAGCAGCGCCCCGGTAGCTCGGATGGCAGCCAGTAAAAGAGGGATGATGAGGGGGAAAAGCAGCAGCGGTAAATACAGCTCACGGTTGCGCAGCCGACTGGTGATCGCCGCCAGAAAGGTCCCGACCAGGGAGTATCCCAATGTACCCAGCAAGATCACGCCGAGCAGCGCCCAGTGAAAGGGATCAAGGTTAAAGAAAAAAGCAGCAGCGGGCACAAGGATCGCAGCTAAAAGCAGCATAAAAAACCAGTTGGCCAGCGCTTTTCCAAAACAAATGGCACTGCGGTCTATCGGGCTCATCAGCAGTGCCGCCAGAGCGTTGTTTTCCCGTTCCAGGCTAAATGACCGGGTTAGCCCCAACGTACCGGCAAAGCA
>Ga0182021_10001336_pt1 | contig 28077 bp, 20 predicted proteins | sample 612E3MmetaG_FD_120493 | JGI IMG/M metagenome (GOLD analysis project Ga0182021, IMG submission 120493) | Permafrost microbial communities from Stordalen Mire, Sweden - 612E3M metaG (Illumina Assembly) | ecosystem: Environmental > Terrestrial > Soil > Wetlands > Permafrost | place: Sweden...
AACTTTTAGACAGCTCCTTTCATACTGATCTCTTTGGCGCTTCCAGAGACTTTGTCGAAAGCAGTTCGAATATTTCATTTGCTCTTGTTTTTGCTATGATACTGATCTATCTGATCCTTGCAGTGCAATTCGAAAGTTTTCGTGATCCTTTTATCATCATGTCTACAGTTCCTCTTGCACTTGCCGGTGCAATGTTAAGTCTTTGGTTATTCGGAAAAACATTAAATATTTTTTCAGAAATAGGTATGATTATGCTTATCGGTATCGTAACCAAGAATGGAATTCTAATTGTAGAATTTGCCAATCAGAAACGTAAAACTGGCTTGAAAATTGCAGAGGCAGCTTTTGAAGCAGCTGCTGCCCGTTTGCGTCCGATTTTGATGACTTCCCTTGCAACCGTTTTTGGAGCCCTCCCGATTGCTTTTGCATTGGGTGCAGGAGCTCAGAGTCGTGTGCCACTGGGAGTTGTTGTTGTAGGTGGATTGCTTTTTGCCCTGATACTTACTTTGTTTGTTATCCCTGTGATGTATATATTAATGGCGGATAAGAATTTACGGAAAATGGATTCAGCAAATATTAATTTGCTACAGCAAGTAGATTCAACCAATGTAAATAATCAGATTATTTGATAAATTGAAATTAAATGAAAAAAATCATTCTGAATATAAGCTTGTTGATATCTTTTTCCATAAGTTCTTTAGCTCAGAATATATTTACTGCCGAAGAAGCAGTAAGTATTGCTTTGAAAAATAATTATGACATCCTGGTGGCCCAGAATTCTGCCAGTATAGACAGTGTTAATAACACACCTGGAAATGCAGGCATGTTGCCAAACATGGCAATTACCGGTTCTAACAGTTATTCTCCGGGAAATAACACTAAACAAAAATTTTCTGACGGAACACAATTAACTTCCCCGGATCTCAGGTCAAATTCGCTTAACGCAGATATTGGTCTGAACTGGACATTATTTGATGGAGGTAAAATGTTTATCACCAAGAGAAAATTAAATGAAATACAGGCATTGGGCGAAATTCAGTTCAGGGATAAGGTTCTACAGACTATTTATGACGTGATTCTGGCGTATTATGATGTTGTCAGGCAAAAGCAGCAATTGGCTTCTATCAACGAGGTCATTACTTATAATTTAGAGCGTGTAAAAATCTCACAGACAGCATTTGATGCAGAACTTACTCCAAAAACTAATTTATTACAGGCTAAAATTGATTTAAATGTTTACCAGGAAAATGCAATTAACCAGCAATCTGTTATTATAGCTGCAAAAAGAACTCTGAACCAGCTTCTTGGCAGAAATGACGATGTCTTGTATGAGGTTCTTGATTCTATTCCTCTGAATTATGTTCCTGATAAAACCAAATTGATACAGCAGCTTGATAATAATAATACCAGTATATTGGCTTTTCAGAAACAAGTCAATGTTTCTGAACTGAGTATCAGGGAGATGAATACATTGTTGTTACCCCAGATAAACTTTAATGCAGGTTATGGATTATCTCAAATTAATAACAGAGTCGGATCTACTTTAATGAACCGTACATACGGACCACAGTTTGGGGGTACTATATCCATACCGATTTTTCAGGCAGGTTATGCCAGCAGACAAATAAAAACTGCAAAAATTCAACTCAGCACCTCTAAGTATAATCTTGAAAGTATCAGACTGCAGGTGAAGGAGCAATTACAAAATGCGCTTACCCAATATGACAATCAGCAACAACTATTGAAAATTGAAAAAGTCAATTCCGTGCTTGCGAAAGAAAATCTGGAAATAACCATTCAACGCCTGCGATATGGACAAACTACATCATTGGAAGTCAGTCTTGCGGAAGGGAGTTTTGTGGAATCACTCACCCGTCTTATAAATTTTGAATACAACTTAAAAGTCGCAGAAACAAAATTAAAGCAATTGCTGGCAAGATTTTAAAATTTCCTTTTAAAATTCTAACTCCATTCTATTATGAGAGCCATGATTTTAAATTTAATAACAGATCTTAATTTTAACAGCAATCCACTGGTCCTGGTAAATTTACCTGAACCATCGCCGGAAGATCATGAAGTTCTGATAAAAGTTCATGTATGTGGTGTTTGCCATACAGAACTTGATGAAATTGAAGGAAGAACCGTACCTTCCAGATTACCAATAATTTTGGGTCACCAGGTAGTCGGAGAAGTTGTCGGGAAAGGAAAAAATGTAACAAAATTAAAAATCGGAGAAAGAGTTGGAATTGCATGGATCTACTCTTCGTGCGGAAATTGCACTTATTGTCTTTCCGGCCAGGAAAATTTATGTGCCGGTTTTAAGGCCACAGGGCGGGATGCAAACGGTGGATACGCTGAATATATGACTGTTGCAGAGGCTTATGCATATCCTGTTCCGCAATTTTTTACTGATTCCCAGGCTGCCCCGCTGTTGTGTGCAGGAGCTGTAGGTTACAGGTCGCTTAAGCTGGCAAACCTTAAAAATGGTCAGAATATTGGACTGACAGGTTTCGGAGCTTCGGCTCATATTGTCCTTCAAATACTTAAATACAGTTATCCGGATTCAAAAATATTTGTTTTTGCCAGGAGTGAAAATGAAAGAGCTTTTGCAAGAGAATTAGGAGCATTCTGGACTGGTGATTCTTCTGATATTGTTCCTGAACTCATTGATTGCATAATTGATACGACACCTGCATGGAAACCTGTCCTTGGTGCTTTAAAGAATCTTAAACCCGGAGGAAGACTTGTCATAAATGCAATACGTAAAGAGGAAACTGATAAGGATTATCTGATGAACCTTGACTATACTGAACACCTCTGGATGGAAAGAGAAATCAAGAGTGTGGCAAATGTAACACGAAATGATGTTAAGGAATTTCTTGAACTGGCGGCTAAAATCCCGATTATTCCCGAAATTCAGGAATATAAACTTGAAGAAGCGAATATTGCTCTGACAGAACTAAAGAAGCAAAAAATACGAGGCGCAAAGGTGTTAGTAATTAATTAGGATAAAGTCATGCAGGTTATTAAAATGGATAAATACTGCGGTGATACAGCATGAAAGAACCCAATCAGGAATATTATCCTATTTTCGGTAAAACCTATTCCTTATTCGGGAAATCAGATTCAACATCAGGTTATTATGAAACAATAAGTAACCTGGTTGATAAGATCCTCGCTTTAAATCCTGATACCCGTGATCTGATTAATAGCATCCGGGAGTTTTCATCAAATAAGAAAATCCTGAAAAAATCCCTCAAAATTAACGATACCGGAAACCTGATGGTAGTCATTTTGAACCTTATTGATCCTTATCTTAAGGTTTACACGGAGAATACGGAAAATCATTTAAAGACACTTCCCCTGTCCAAATTCTGGGATCGCAGGCTTGCCACCACAAGGGAACAATATCACCTTTACATGCTTGAGATTGAACTGACCAACCGTTTGTTTGCGCCTGAATTCATTAAGGCTGATAAAAAGATCGCTTTAATGCCCTATTGCCTTCAGGATTTTAATGTTAAGTGCAAATCAGAAAAAAAAGGATTTGATTACCAGTGTAAATATTGTTCTGCAAAGTGTTTTCAAAATCAAGCCAGTACAATTCTGAAAACCCACCAGATCAAACCAATTCTTTCCAAATTCCATTGATCTAGCCCGGCTTGATCAACTCCTTAAATCAGCCTTGTAACTTATGGTGACTTGTTGGTCCGTGCTTTTTTTATTTTTTATACTCACTAATAAACTCAACTTTATTTACAGCTGATGTTTTAAAAAAGCCTAACGCACCATTATCAATGTTCCCGGGCGGTGAAGCCGGGGTTGGAGAATACCCTCCCCCATCATTGCTGAATTGCAGAAGTAATGCTTTATAATATTCATAACCTTCCCTGGTTAATGAGTGCATTTCAATATAATAATAACTCAGATATGCATCAGGATATGCGGTCATCCAATAATCAGGAGAGACGCCTCTGCAAACATCAAGTCCGTTCACATAATCTTTTAAATATTCGTCACTTAAGACTGAATAAGGCCAGACTCTGTTATTACCCGGAGTTATAAACAAATAATAATTTCTTTCATTCTGAGGTTCTTTGAAATAAAGAAGCGGAATATTGTAATCATCCTTTCCCGTTTCAGCTTCTGTAAAATTGAAATGCACTGAATCTATAGAAGGTACAGGTGGCATGTAGCTGACTGAATGGTATTCCCTGTTTTGCCATTTAATTTTCAGAGAATAGGTATGGCCGGCAACACCAATAAGATTGGTAGTCTTATAATATCCTAATAAGATACTAGTGTCAGCGACGGAAAAATAAGACCATTCTTTTTGATTAACTGGATCTTTATAATAATGCCATATGCCGGTCGGGCACTTTATTAAGGAATCAATTAATCCTGAAGTATTGTCTGTTATGCAAACATCGGCATCCTTAATGGCTTCAGCACCATCGTCAAGGTAAGAATAGGAAGTATCGGTATTGTTGTGTATATACGGGTCATTTGTAAGTTGCGATCTGCTTTTTGTCAGACGTACCAGGTAAGGCCCCTTCTGGTTTGTAATGTTCGCTTCGACTACCATCTTTGGAGTAATGGAATCAAGTTGAAGATCATATTCCTCACGGCAAGAGATCATTAACAACATTAAAATGACAGCAAAAATAGGTTTGTCAGGCATTACTCAAAATTTTATGTCATAAGTTACGGTCGGCACTACTCCCATCAGATACATTTTATAAAAACGACTTGATGTAAGCAAATCCTGTTGAACAAACAGGGCATAAGTGTTCTTTCTGTTATATAAATTATAGATACTATATACCCACTCTGATTTCCATTTACGGGTCAGGTTTTTAGTAGATTTATAGGTTAATGCTAAGTCGAGCCTGTGATATGGTTCTAATTTATATCCGTTTCGCTTTGTATAATAGTTAAATGCAGATCCGCTATAGACAAATGAGCCTTCGGGAATAGTTACAAAACCACCGGAGGTAAGTTTGAATGTTGAGGAAACCGACCATTTCGGGTTGATCATATAGCTTCCTGTAATGGATAGATTATGACGAATATCCCAACGTGGAGAGAAGTATTTATTATCATTTACCCCGCCAATCTTATATTGTGTCTTTGAATATGTATAGGCAATCCAGCCGGTGAATACCCCAGTTTTCTTTTCCAACATATATTCATTTCCATAAGCAAAGCCTTTGCCTTGTAAAACCTGGGTTTGAATGTGATTATTCATAAAGAGGCTGGCATTGTCCTTAAAGTCAATTATGTTATCGAGTGTTTTATAATATAATTCTGTTGTAAACTCGTAATTACTGTTTCCGGAAAGATGGTAATATCCCAATACATATTGGTGGGATGATTGTGGTTGAATGTATTTATCGGGAGGCATCCATACATCGGTTGGCAAACCTAAAGAAGAATTGCTTAACAAATGCAGAAACTGTGTGGTATATCCATAAGCCAGTTTAACTGAATTATGATTGCTGAAGAGGTATCGGGCAGAAAATCGGGGTTCAAAACTCTTATAAAACTGCACAATTTCACCCTTATTATATGATCTGTAACCTGTTACCTGCGTTTTTTCATTATTGTATTGAAAAACCGTATCAGGGCCGATGTTGGCAAAACCAACGTAACGGATACCATATTCTATACTTATATGATCGGAGAATTTTAATTCATTACTGAGATATGCAGAAAGTTCCAAAGCATTTTTGTTTTCCAGGGAAAGCGCCTTAACACTTGAAGTTGATGAACGAGGTTCGATTATCCCGGGTTCAAAATAGTGATAAATGGCTGCAAAACCGAATTTAATAGTGTTTGAAGCGCTCAGGTAAGTATTAAAATCAGCTTTTGCTCCAGCTTCCTTAATATTTGATTTCCATATGAAATTTTTCAAATCAGCATTGATATAGTAGGAGTAATTATAATTGCTGTAATATGTTGTGAAATTTGAAAATAACCTGCTGCTGAATATATGATTCCATCGGGCTGTAATAGTAGTATTACCCCAGTCCAGAGCGTTATTATTATTAAGAGCGTAGCTGTAAAACCTGTCCCCTCCCATATAAGTTGAAAAGTAAATATGGTTTTTATCGTCTATCCTGTAATTTACTTTGCCGTTCAGATCGTAAAACCTGATGTCGTTCTGGTCATTGAAATTCCTTAAGCCACGGATATTCATCAGCTCGCTTCCCAGTTTACCAGCCAGCAGATTTAAGGTTTGTCCGGCGTAACTGTAGCGTCCTGAAACAATAAATGATGCCTTATTCTTTATTGGTCCCTCAATTGTTACTTTGCTGGCAACCATGCCAATACCGGCGCTGACAGCAAGTTTTTTAGTATTCCCTTCTTTCATTGTTATATCAACGACAGAAGATAAACGACCTCCGTATTGCGCGGGAAATGCACCCTTATAAAATGAAATATTATTCAGTGCATCTGCATTGAACACAGAAAAAAAGCCTAAAGCGTGGGAAGGATTATAAACAGGTGCCTCATCAAGCAAAATAAGATTCTGATCAAAAGAGCCTCCGCGGACATTGAGATTAGCAGTACCTTCTCCGGCAGTTTGTACGCCCGGTAACAGTTGTAGACTTTTCAGAACATCAGGTTCCCCTGAAATGGTTGTAATTGATTTAATCCTCCCGATACCAATAATATTCTTGCTTACAGTTGTTGAGTTACTTGCCGGTTTATTACTTTGAACAATAACTTCATTCAACGATTTACTGATTGGCGTAAGCTGGAGATCTGCTTTTGTATTCCTTTCAAGTACAATCGTTTTTGAATTTGTGGAATATCCGACATAACTGCAAATGATGGTATAATTTCCCGGGGTCGAAGTAATAGAATAAAACCCGTAATTATTTGAAGTCACAACCTGATTCGTCTCTTTAATTATTACATACGCTCCAATTAAATTCTCTCCGGTAAGTGAGTCTTTAACTGAGCCATACAGAGTAATTTTTTGTGAAAAAAGAGATACAGAGAAGCTTAAACCTATTATTAATAAAAAAGATTTTGGAATTAAGCCTTTCATAAATTTGAAGGAAATATCATAGTGCTTTTATAACGAACATAAATTATGGTTATTATGTCGAATATATATTAAACATGATGAACACCAACAGGAGGCCAAAAATATGATATTCTGAACAGGGCTATTTCAACCCAGCCATGCCCCCTGTTGTTTAAGCAGCTGCTTAAGTTTTTTAATATCTATGTTCTTGGCTTTCTCCCATTCTTTAATTGCCAGGCCGGCTGCCGCTCCTGCCCCATGCCCTGTTACCAGACAGGTTCCGATTATTCTTGCATCTTCAACCAGCTCACGTTCAAAACAGAAACATCGACCGGCTACCAGAAGGTTCCTCAATAGAAATTGACATCACTCTAAAAAATGGCAAAGTGAGAATAATAATTGATCCAAAAACTAATATGGCGATAATATGATTTAACGCGACGATAATTTAATTCTTTTGCCTGTATTGAGACCCTTATAAAAGATGCCATTTTTATAAATTAGCATTTCCCCGGCTTGATTAATCGATATGCCTGCATCAACTCCCACGATTTTATTATTGAATTCTGATCTGATATCCTTAAAAGTAGTATGACCTACAACGATATGTCTTGTGTTATAGAAATTAAGAATGGAATCTAATCTGCTTTCAGAAAATTTTGTATCTGTAAAATATCCCCTGTACCAGACAGGACCATAATCTTCACTTAAAAATATCTCATCTTCGTTCTTTTCGTTTGGCTTCATCTCATTCCCAACGATACTGTCAGAGAAAATCTTATTTATCTGGCTTATATTCAGATTTTTGTGAACCAGATCAATTGAAAGTCCTCCGTGAACAAATAAGATGCTGTCTATGGTAATAACTACCGGTTTGGAACGTAACCATTTACCCAATACAGAATTCGCTGAGTATAAATCAAAATATCTGGTACCGGAAATTGTTTCAACTTTCGCATATTTTTCATTTATGTATCTCTGGTCTTTGCTGAGTACCAGAAGTTCATGATTTCCAAGTAACACATGAACCATTCCGCCAGCCTTTGCAGCTTGTTTCTCTAAACCAAAAAGATGCCAGAATACTTCAGTAACCATATCCCCTCTGTCGAAAATGTCACCAAGAACCACCAATTGTCCTTTTCCGAATTTCCACATAAGGTTTTTATCAATTATACCCATTGCTTTTAACAGGTTTATATAAGTTTTATACTCTCCGTGAATATCACTTATAATACCTATGCTGTCAACGTTACTATAACTTTGGGAATAATTTGATCTGAGCAAAAAACTATCAGTCAGATCTTTGTAATTGAACGTCAGATTAAATTTATTTTTCATTTCAGGAAAGTTCTCAGGAACAATATTGTCTTCCTTTAAAATATTGTTCTTAATCCACTTTACTTTAAATGTGCCATTGAAGTTAAAAATATAAGGCCCGTCATTTATTGAATCGGTACTTACCTCTGCTTTATTGAAATTCGCTACAGAATTCAGACTAAGGAAGAAGCTAATTACCAGCCAAAAGAGTTGCTTTTTCATATTTACCCTTATTTATTACTAACCGGAATAGTTAACAATTATTTATATTCTTTTGTTTTCCGGAAAATCCAACAAGATTGGATGATGATCAGAGGATTCAGTGGCTGGTCGGTTTGATATAAATATTTAAGGAACCTCCCTGAAAGGCAGCTAAGGAAGTATATTGACATAAATTTCCGGTGAAGTAAAAAGATGACTTGTGAATATGTCCTGCGAATATTGCTACTATTTTGTCGCTGTTTGATGTTATGAGATCAATCATGGAAATCATTTCCGGTTGACCAGTCCCATTATTTAAATTGTAAGGAATATGACTTATCAATACTATAGGTTCCTTCCGCTTTAACTGATCTTTTAGAAACTCTACCTGCCTGTTATTTACATTCTCAGTTGAATTATCGATACCCACAAAATTGATACCTTTGATAATCGCAGAATAAAACAATGGATTACTTCCGTTGTAAAAAGGTAATAAACTCTTATCAATCCACGTCTTTCGAAGAGAATCTAAACTCCCGCTCATTCCTTCATAATGCCAGTCATGATTCCCGGAAGTATATAACCATGGAATGCCGGTTTTTGTTAACCTGTCATAAACTTATTTTACAGAAACCGCAGATGGAAAGTTTACAATATCTCCGGTGAGAAGCAATAGCTCAATATGGTCATTTTTTGCTTTAAGAAGCAGATCATCAAGATATTTAAATGTAGTTTTACTGAAATCCATTGAATAATGCTTACGCGGGTTCATGTATGCCTTATGCATTCGGTCACCGTATTTCATTAAATCAGATTCCTTTTCATCCGCGATACTTATATGAACATCAGTAATTTGCATTATTTTCAGACTGTCTTTATAATCCGGAATTTTAATTGTGGTTGATAATTCCCCTGAATTGCTGATATAATGAATTACCTTTTTACCATTATCATTGGTTGTCGCACTAATAGTGAATATCAGGATAGTTAATCCTAAGGTATTCAACCATAATTTTTTGATCATCATATACTTCTTTTATTAACCAGAAATAAATTTACAGGAATTTCTTACCAATAAAGTTATGAAAAATTTGCGATTTGAGATGTGCGATTAACGATGTGAGATGTGCTAATAACGATTTGAGATTTTGTTATATCTGAAATCTGATATCGTTAATCTAAAATCTCATTTTTGATTTGAGATTTGAGATGTGCGATTAACGATATGAGATGTTCGAATAACGATTTGAGATTTTGTTATATCTGAAATCTGATATCGTTAATCTAAAATCTCACATCAGTTTGATTTCCCCTGCAGGTATGATGAATTAAAGATTAAATAAAGTCTGGAATTGGTATAACATTAATATTGATTAAATTTGATATTGTATTATCAGGAATATTTACCTAAAACCCCTAATTCTTGAATTTATGAAAGATCATACTTTTTCAGTTTCACGTCGCCGGTTTTTACTAAAAGCTTCGACAGCCGCCATTGCAGCACCATTTATCTTCAGATCCTCTGCGAATGCGGCATCACAGAACAGCAAGCTCAATCATGCCTGCATTGGAGTAGGTGGAATGATGGGAATGTCAGACCTTCAAAGCTTCAGGAGTCATCCGAAGGTGCAGATTGTTGCTATATGTGATGTGGATGCAAACAATTTGAAAAAAGCTTCAGAGATTCTCCCTGATGCCCGTACTTACACCGATTGGCGTGAACTTCTTAAAAAGGAAGGTGATAAGATTGACTCTGTAAATGTGACTGTACCTGATCATAATCACTTCTCAATAGCTTATCAGGCTATTCAGGGGAGAAAGCATGTTTATTGCCAAAAGCCCATGTGCCATGATGTAGCGGAAGTACGGGTGCTTACCGAAGCAGCTGTCAGGGCAGGTGTAATTACGCAGCTCGGCACTCAGATAGCTTCAAGCATCGGTGACCGGACAGCTGTTCAACTGATAAAAGAAGGAGCGATTGGTAAGGTCAAACATGCATATCTCTGCTCAAACCGTCCGGGTGCCGAGAAATACAGGCTGTTAGGTCCGCGTCCAGCTGAGGGACAGGAGCCACCACAAAATCTTAACTGGGAGATCTGGATCGGGAGTGCTCCTATGCGCCCGTACGTGCCGGAAATTTATCATCCGGTTAACTGGAGAGCATGGCAGGATTTCGGAACTGGTTGGTCAGGCGATATCGGTTGTCATATATTTGATGCCGTCTGGAAAGGCCTTGGTTTAAAACCACCAGTTTCTGTCATTGCAGAAGTTCAGAAATCCTGGAAGGATTCGAATGAACGAAAATCCGATACCTGGCCGCAAGGCAACCATATCACCTGGATGTTCCCCGGTAGCAATCTCACAGAACTTAAGCTGCTGCCTCTGGAATGGTTCGATGGTGAATTTTATCCTCCACAGGATATCAGAGACCTGCTAACCGGAAAAGAATATCCTGCCGAATCGTCAATGCTGATTGGTACGGAAGGTGCTCTCCTCTCACCGCATCAGGGGAAGCCGGTATTGTTACCCGAAAGTAAATTCAGGGATTACAAGATGCCGGTATTCCAAGCAGGTAATCACTATCACCTCTTTGTCGAAGCTTGCCTCGGAGGTGCAAAAACCGAATCGCATTTTGCTCAAAGCGGACCGATGACTGAGGCAATCCTGCTTGGCACTGTGGCAGTTCGTGTGCCGGACAAGGTACTTGAATGGGATTCGGTCAATATGAAGTTCCCAAATTACCCCGATGCCAACAGATACCTCAAACGTAGCTATCGCAAAGGCTGGAGTGTCAATGGATTTTGATGATTCTATGCATAGCATATGGTGATCCTGAATGTGTAAGGTTTAATTTTGTATAACCTCGTACCACAGGAATTTATAAAACACCAGGTAATAGCAGGATTAGAGATTTGTTTGTACTTTCATTCAATGAATCCAGATAGAATAAAAGCCGACATTCACAAATAATCATTAATTTCAATACAGTACGTATATTGGTCACCAAAAACCCTAAATTTGGTCATCCAATATATTTACTTATGAATATAATCAAACCTTTTCTCTCAGTACTTTTAAGCTGCTTTATCACGACTGTGGCTCAGGGACAATCAACTACTTCAGCATCAGGCGGTAATTCAACCGGCAGCGGTGGATCGGTAAGTTACACAGTTGGTCAGTTTGTGTATTCTACCAATTCCTCTTCTTCCGGATCTGTTGCCCAGGGTGTTCAGCAACCTTACGAAATATCAATAGTTACCGCAATTAATACCAATAGTGAAATTACTCTTGACTACAAAGTTTATCCAAATCCTACGGGAGGCATTTTTAAACTTGTCATAAGACCTTTCCGTGATGATAATATCAGGTTTAGTCTGTATGATCTGAATGGAATATTGCTGCAGGATAAAAAGATTGAGAATGAAGAGGTTGAAATTTCTCTCGAAAGTTACCCTGCATCTGTCTTTTTTCTGAAGGTTTTAAAAGAAAATATGGAAGTAAAAGTATTTAAAATAATTAAAAGATAATATTAAATGAAAAAACTATTTGCTTTACTGGCTTTAATAGCATTGGTCACTTTAATTTATGGTCAGGCACCCGAAAAAATGAGCTACCAATGTGTTGTCCGCAACGCTTCAGGTGCATTGGTGACAAATCAGCCTGTCGGTATAAGGATAAGTGTCTTGCAGGGATCAGCAACAGGTACGGTGGTCTTTTCTGAGATCTACAGCCCAATCCCTCATACAAATTCTAACGGACTTGTCAGTCTTGAAATCGGAGGCGGAACACCGGTGACAGGATCCTTTTCTTCAATTAACTGGTCAGTCGGGCCGTTTTTTCTTAAAACAGAGACTGATCCACAGGGAGGTACAAATTACACAATTACAGGAACTTCTCAGATATTAAGTGTCCCTTATGCGCTTCATGCCGGTAGTGTTGCCAGTTATGCAGAAACCGATCCGGTTTATGCTGCTTCTCCTGCGAGTGGGATCTCAACCTCAAGTATTGCAGGCTGGAACACATCATATGGCTGGGGGAATCATGCCACAGCAGGTTATCTGACAACTGAAACTGATGGTATTGTCGGGAATGAAATTTCCGTTGTTACAAATTCAACTCTGTTACGCAGCGGATCAGGAACAAACGCTTCTCCGTACAGTGTAGCTCTTAATTTAGATAATACCAATTCTTGGACCGGCCCCCAGACATTCACATCATCGACTGTTTTTCCCGGTTCAGGCATCTGGAATAGCGCTGGCAATGTGGGAATAGGCACAACAAGTCCTACCAGTAAATTACAGATTCTGAATGGGAATATGGTTATCGAAAGACCATTGTCAGTTTCTACAATTGCTTTAGGATCAGTAGCAGGCACAACACAAAGAATTTTTGCCGGAGACGGATCGGGAGGAAGTCTTAACACCAACTATAACCAGGTAAAACTGACAGCAGACCCCGCTAATAGCGAGGAACTTCTAAGGCTCCATACAGGAGCTGATGCAATGAGCAATTCAGGAACGGCTGCAATCAATTTCGGCCAGTTCAATCTGTCAGATATGGCAGCAATAAAAGCTGTAAATGAGGGCGGACAACCTCTTGGCAGGACGGCCGGACTGAGTTTCTGGACCGAACCTGCAGGAACCGGTGTACCACTTCAGGAGAGAATGCGGATCGCCGGTACAGGCAATGTAGGGATAGGAACAACCTCTCCGGTCAATAAGCTGGATGTAAACGGAGTAATTTCAGCCATTGGAGGCAACTCAACTAACTGGAATACTGCATATTCATGGGGAAATCATGCCACGTCAGGTTATTTAACTACTGAAGTTGATGGTATTATAGGAAACGAAATTTCGAACGTAACAAATTCAACTCTCTTACGCACCGGATCAGGAACAAACGCTTCACCATTCAGTGTTGCTCTTAATTTAGGCAATGCCAATTCGTGGACCGGTTCACAAACGTTCACTACATCAACTTTTTTCCCCGGATCAGGAATCTGGGGTAGTGACGGCAATGCAGGTATCGGTACGGCGACTCCAACAGCAAGGCTCGAAGTAGTTGGTAATGTAAAGATGAGCGGCAGTTCTTCCGCTACAGCAGGACTCTCGGTAACTGGACCAATTCTTGGTGGACCACCCGCTGTTGAAGGTATAAGCGGCGGGGGCGGTTCCGTTAAAGGACAGCTTGGAACTTCAGGTGGAGTTGGTGTTTTCGGTACTTCAAATAATGGTAATGGTGCCGCAGTTTGGGGAGAGATGACCGCAGGCGGACTTGTAACATCATCGGGCGTGTATGGCAAGGTTGCCGGCACAACAGGTTCAGGAGTATTTGGAGATGCAACATCGGTAACAGGAACCAATTTCGGAGTTTACGGAAGAACCTCAAGTGCTACCGGCTGGGGATTGTATACACCTAACAATATGTATGCAGGAGGCAAGATAAGTATTGGCACAACCTCAACAACCAGCAAACTTCAGGTCGAAGGACTTCCGGTCTTCCCGAATAATAGCGCTGCAGTAACAGGAGGGTTAACGGCAGGAGCATTTTACCGTACAGGCGGTGATCCGGATTTTGTTTGCGTTGTACATTAGTGTCAAAACAAACAGATCATTGATTATGCTACCCTGCTTTCCGCAATAAACTTAATGATGAAATTAGTTCTTCAAGTTATCTTATAGAAATATCACTACAAGTAGAGAACTTTTACTCTGTTTCTGTGTTATAATGTTGATTATTAACCGGAAAAATAAGTATGCTTTTTTAGCATTCGGTTTTGTCAAAAAATTCTGATAACTAAAAAAAATAATCATGACAACAGTAGTAGCCAGACACAAAGTAGGTGATTTTGCAACATGGTTGAAAGGACATGAAGAGAGGGTACGGTTATTTGCTCCTGCCGTATCAAGTTTTAAAACGTTTCAGGATAAGGATGATCCTAAATCAGTGGTGCTGGTCCTGGAAGTAACAGATATGGAGAAGCTTGTAGCAATTATTAATGATCCAAAGAACCAGGATGTGAAAGACCGGCACACAGTTAAAGAGCCTATAATTATTTCAATGCCGGTGAAGGTATAACTGCTGATTATTTGCTATAAAAATCTAGCTTATGCTATAAGAATTTAACAATAGCATTGATATTTGTATGCCTGCGTTTATCAACCCCTGAAGAGTTATAACCTCTTCCTTATTGCATCCATCTTACCAATCCGTTCCTGTGAATAGGTCTTGTACTCCTTATCAATAAACTCCATAAGTATTAATGCCTTATTTGAGTATTCTATACTTCCTGGCCTGTTGTTCTGTGCAAGGCAAAGCTCCGCCTCTGCACTGAAAAGGTCTGCCAGTATCTCCAGATGGCCATTTGTATAGTTGTGCTCCTGCAGTAATGTTTCAGTGAGCCTGTCCGGGGGTAAATCGCGGAAAAAGGCTGCATCCTGCTGAAGAAAATCATAATAGAGGATATTAATATCCACCGAAGCCTTTGTCAGTTCACCCTTTTTTATCAATCCAAGAATGGCTGCAATCATCCTGCCAGCCATCTCTATCATGCGAAGGATATAGTCTTTCTGGTACATCTTACAGGTATTATTACTCAAAGGTACCTGTATTTTTCCTGGCAGCATATTAGGTTTTTAGAAAATCATGAATTAAGTTTACATCAAACACCTGCGTGATAAAACCAGTTTTAAAAGATTCACTGAAGAATAGTTTAGAGTAGCTTTTACTAATATATGTTAACCTCCTTAATCATGAAAAATCTTTATAAACTTTTTGTTCTGGTATTGATCATCGGATCTTCTGGATGCACTACTAAAAAAGAACCGGTAGATTATGCCGATCCGCTAATGGGTACTTCAGAATCACGATGGATGCTGAATCCCGGCGCTAACCTGCCGTTTGGAATGGTGCAATTGAGTCCTGACAACCAGGGTAACTGGTGGAAGGCTGGCTATGAATATACTATTTCAAGTATTTCGGGTTTCAGCCATATTCATTCCTGGACAATGGCCGGATTATCCGTGATGCCAACAGTCGGTATAATAAACCCGCGTATCGCACCACCTGACGAACCGACTACAACAGGAGGCTCTGCAGGACATCGTTCAAGGATAGATAAGAGTACAGAAAAAGCCAGCCCCGGTTATTATGCTGTGGATCTTTTGAACTACAATATAAAAACGGAATTGACAAGTACTACAAGGTGCGGCTTTTTTCGACTTACTTTCCCGGAAACGAAAGAAGGAAATGTTTTATTCAATCTCCTGTTCCCCGCTGAATATCCGTTTAAAGTGCTGGATGCCAACATAACCAGAGTAAGTGATACAGAAATTGAAGGTTATTCGAAACAAACGAGTGCCGGATTTAATGAGTACACAGTACATTTCGTAGCCCGCTTCAACAAACCCTTTAAGGCCTTCGGAGGTTGGGTAGGGAGAGATATCCAAAAGAATATAACTGAAATAAAAGGAACGGATGATGTAGGCGCCTATATTAATTTTGAAACGAAAAAGGGGGAAGTCGTTTTGTTACAAACTGCAATCTCTCTGGTCAGCATAGAGCAGGCAAGACTGAATCTGGAAACAGAAATGAAACCTTTTGGATGGGATTTTGATGCAGTAAGAAATAATGCCAGGGATGTCTGGAATAAGTTATTAGGCAAAATAGAAGTGCAGGGCGGAACAGAGATAAATAAGAAAAAGTTTTACACTAATCTTTATCGTTCCTATTGCGCGCGTACTATCTGGAGCGATGTAAACGGGAAATATTCCGATCCTTGCGAAACAATAAGGACATTAGACGATCCTGCCTCACCGATGCTTGGATCTGATGCCTTCTGGAACACATTCTGGAATCTCAACCAGTTATGGACTCTGGTAAATCCCGATATTGCCAACAAATGGGTTAAGTCGGAACTGGAAATGTATAAAACCGGAGGATGGTTGTGCAGAGGTGCTGCAGGGATAGAATATTCGGCTATAATGGTTGCTTCACATGAGATACCGCTTATGGTAAGCGCATATCAGAAAGGTATACGGAATTATGATATAAATTTAGCCTGGGAAGCAATACTTCATGAACAAACCAGGCAGGGTGAAAAGTATCCCTGCGGTGGTTTTGTAGGGAATGAGAAATTAGATATTTATATGAATTTGGGCTACATGCCGGTAGATTCCGGATATACCTCCAATACACTGGAATATGCGTATGATGACTGGACTGTTTCCCAGTTTGCAAAAGCGCTGGGAAAAACAGATGAATATAATTCCTTCATCAAACGGGCTCATAATTATCAGAATATCTTTGATCCTGAAACTAAATACATGCGGCCAAAACATGTCGACGGCAGATGGGAAGAAAATTTTAATCCTCTGAGCTCACCCGGTTACGTGGAAGGTAATGCCTGGCAGTACACATTTTTTGTTCCTCATGATTTAAAGGGTCTAATAAATCTGATGGGTAAGGATGAATTTAACCAGAGGTTGAATGATGGATTTGAAAAATCAAGAGAAGCAAATTTTAATGCTACCGGTGACCGGATGGAAAGCTATTACATTAATCACGGCAATCAACCTAATATGCAGGCTGCCTACTTATTCAATTATTCCGGAAAACCCTGGCTTACACAGAACTGGGTACGGGAGATACAAGACAGGTATTACGGATCGGATCCTTACAATGCCTGGCTGGGCGATGAGGATGAAGGACAAATGGGAGCCTGGTTCGTTATGAGTGCCATGGGTCTTTTTGAAACCGATGGAGGAGCATCGGTTAAACCATTTTATGAGATAGGAAGCCCAATATTTAATAAGGTCATCATTCACCTCGATCCTGCATATTATCCGGGAAAGACCTTCATTATAGAAGCAAATAATGTTTCTGACAATAACCGGTATATTCAATCTGCCGTTTTAAATGGTAAAAAACTCACGAAGCCCTGGTTTTATCATTCTGAACTGGTAAATGGGGGTAAATTAACATTAACCATGGGTGATAAAGCAAATATGAAATGGGGAAGTGGAACGGAAGACGCGCCACCTTCAATGTCAGATACGGATCAGCCAAAACCATAATTATTTTTTATTTTCTTCAAGCACTACTGCCTCATAGATATAGATGTCTGCATTTTTCCATCCATCCCAACCGAGGCCGGCTTTGTCGCGTGAAGTATAACCCAGAAATTGCTCCAGAGTCCAGTGATTCCCTGTAGCAACCTGCGGTAGCATTGTGCCTGATCTGAAATCTTTCTTTATATATATTCCATGTTTGCCCAGAACAATTTCGGAAATGTTTTTGATCTTCTTTAATGGTCCCAGAACAGAGATCTCTATTTTGATCTTATTGAATTCTTCTTTTGAGAGTGGAGTAAAACGTGTGTCATCAAAAGCCGATGCTATAGCCATCTGGTTCACAACTTCATAAAGTGGGTCATCCGAAGTGAACCGGCCTATGCATCCGCGCAGATTGCCGTCGATATTCAGGGTAACAAAAGCACCCATGTTTTTCTTAAGATTTGGTGAGATAGTTGAGGGATCAATGGTCAGCTTTTGGTTTTCATAGAGCATCTTATGAATGCTGTTCCTGGCTATCGTAAAGAGCTGATTAATCTCTTCTTTTGTAAATGACACTTCAGAATCCATTCCCCTATCACCTGTATTTTTCTGATCCTTCTCAATCAGGCCAATAGCATTGTAGCCCACTACCTGATTTTTATCACCTGAAGGAGAATCGCCTGAATTGCAGTAGCTTATCTTTTTGAATTCCAGCTTTGGATCTTTATTGACAAGATATAGTAAAGTCAAACCTGATGTCCAGGCACACATACTTGTCGCTAAATCAGGGATAGATTTTTGGGCATTCTTCTGAAGAGTCTCTAAAAAGATCTCACTGTCACCCGAGATAATTGCATCAGCCGTGGTTTTATCTACTTCCCGGGCATCTTTGTAAGGAGGATAATGTGAAAAGTCGCTGCTGATAACAAATAAATTATCCTCGGTAAACCATGGTCTCAAGGCTTCAGCTATAGCTTTTATGGTCCTCAAATTGTCTGTGGCGATAATTACAGGTACAATTTGCGGAGGATTTGGAAAATAGTACTGTATAAACGGCATTTGATTTTCCAGACTATGTTCCTTAATATGTGCAGTTTCGGGAAACATGAAAATTGAATTGGTTCTTAACTTTGCTGCGATTTCCCTGTTCACTTTCAACTTGCCTAACGGTGTAACATAATCTCCTGTGTGATAAACTGAAGCTCCGTCAAATGACATGATATGACTTGACCCGATTATAAAAATATTTTTATAAACGGCATTCTTCGGGATGCATGAAAATGCTGAAGCGGCAATCCCGCCGGAAAATATATATCCGGCATGTGGGCTTATTATTGCTCTAACTTTCCAATTTTCTGTTGTTTTTACACAGGATAAAAACAGCTGTGAAAGATCTTTGGTAAGTGTCTCTTTATCCGATGAATAGAATTTGCCGGCTGCATAAGGTTCCCTGTCTGCGGACTTTGTCTGGGAAAAACCATTCATCGTGATAAGAATTGATATGGAAATAATTACTAACCTGCACATGATTCAAGTGTAATTTTTGATAAAGTTATACCAAAAAAATATAAGATTGTTTTAGCAACCGTAAAAAAATATACAAGATGCAAAAACCGGAAGTCTGGTCTACTTCAAACCGGTCAAATTACATCATTATCAATTGATGGATATTCCGGATTATATTTCCACTTTATAAATTCCGTTATCATTTCCCTGTCTGCGGGTAGCAGGCTTCACCCTCTGATAATCAAAACCCCGCATAGATTTATCTTGCGGGGTTTGTGGTATAATTCGCCTGAAAAAATTTGTTCCAGTGAAATATTATAACTTTAATTGGATATCTCTACCACTGCATATTTTGAAATTTTCCAGAACTGAGCAGGATCTGTTATCTCCAGGGATTCAATCTTTTTGTCTTTGTCACGTATAAATTGATATGAATTCGCGGGATGCTCAGTGATAAGCTTTGCATTTTTTGAATTTACAGCAATTGATTTTGTAACAGTGATATCGATTTGTTTGAATGAGCTATCGGAAAAATTTCCGGCTAAAGATTTCGTTTTACCAAGCCCTATAAATCCACCTGCCCTTGTTAATAGTCCCTTGGCTCTCAGCTCTTTATATGTTCCACAAACAATAAATGCCTTATTCATCTCATAAGTCTGGGTATTGATTTTCTGAGTATTCTTTGCAATTGTATCCTGCATAACTGTCACCTGAGTATTGAGTTGTTCAACCTCAAATTTTTTGTTAACCAGTGAGGTCTTCAAATCAGAAATATCATTTTCATTCTGTTTCACTGAAGCTTCCAGCTCAGAAATTTTGTTCTGCATAACCTTCATTGTTCCGCCTGACTTCTTTAATTGAGCATTCAAAGAAGCAATTTTCTGTTTGTTCTGTTCAATCAGGGCATTAATGTATTTAATATCTTCCAGAACTTGTTGTCTCTTATCCTTTGATAATTCCGCACTCGATGAATTAATAGTGATCGCATGCTCTTTTTCCTTAATCATTGCGATATTTTTATCAATGTCATCAAAAGTCGTCATAAATTGGCTTATCACAGAATCACGGGCAGTTACTACGCCGGAAAGGGAAGTCTTCGTTGAGTCCATCTGATTAACCAGCAAATCATGCTCTTTGTTAAAATGTGAAAAAACAATAAACCCGGCAATCACCAGAATTAAAACTCCAATTATTGAAGTCGTTAGAATTCCTTTTCTTATGCCTTCCTGCCTGGCCTTAATTTCTTTATCTCTTTGAGCTGCTTCTTTTTTCCTGATTTCCGCATTCTCATTTGCAGATCTGGGATCGATGTTTTCATCAATTTTCATTTCATTTCCTCCTCAATTTGTTTTAGTTATAAAATTTATATTTAAAATTGTTACTTTTTCCAGTCTAATGCCTGATTAAGAATAAATGACCTTTTATAATTATTTCAATACCCCATATTCCAGAGATCAGACCAATAATGCTACATATTCTGATGGAGTGGAAGGTTTCATTTTTTTATTTTTTGCCCATAATAATAACCCCAAAGGTAAGCTTATGCTGAAGTTCAGGTATTACACAATTATTTAAAAAGGTTGCATTATTCACACAGTATCAGATGTCTAAAAAGCACACCACCTTTCAATGAAGCTTCAGTCAGGGCACTCCTTCTCTGGAGAGGATGAGAAAATTATAGTATAGAATATTGATTTTTACTTCCTTAAAGGAGGTGTGTCACCCGCCAACTGACTGACGACGAAGTGGTTATAAATACTTTTATAATAATGGTTCTTTTTTATGAAATTGGGGTAGGAATCACCTTATTGATTGTTTTTCAAAAAAATTCCAAATCACCTCAGCGGCATTCATATCCCGGCTTGTTTTACCAATAATTCTTTCATTCAGATACTGGTAACCACCCGGCCATGTGTGACCTCCACCTTCAATGATATATAGAACAACCTCGGTATTGTTTTTGCCATTCCTATAAGTTTCTTTTTTTATCCGGGTTCCATCCTGCGGGTCTTTGTCCGGTTCATAAGTAATGACCGGTGCTGTTGAACATTTATTATGATTTACCCAAAACTTTACAGACTCTGATACGGATAACACTTTTCCCAGTTTTCTCAGTCCATATGGTCCTGTAACATCGCCACCCTCAAAGGGAACCAGAGGATCATTTACATTATTAATTGCCAGTACTGAAATTGGTCTGGAAGGTGAACATGTCAGAAGTAAATTTTGCGGGATAGATCCGGCGACAGGTGCGATCGCAGCTATCTTTTCAGACAACTCACAGCCAAGCCGGTATGACATTATTGCACCATTAGACATTCCTGTCACATAAACACGTTTTGGATCTATATTCATTCCTTTAATAAGATGGTCAATCAAAGCGGCTATAAATCCGACATCATCAACGTTTTCTCTATTTATCCGATAGCTTGATTTTTCACTATTCCTGCCATCATTCCAATGCTTTTCAATTCCATCCGGATAGACCACAACAAAACCTCTTTTATCTGAAATCTCATCAAACCTACCCATAGTGAGTTTCACCATATTTTTGCCAGTCCCTCCTCCTCCATGTAACACTATTAAAAGTGGCATTGATTTAGTATTATCATATGTTAGTGGAATATGGAGAAGATAAGTTCTTTTTAATCCGCCAGCTAATATTGAACCGTTAATATTTGTTCCTTGAATATTACTGCATGAGAAACTTCCAAACAATAAGAACGCAAAAAAAACAGAAGGTATTATTTGCTTTTTATTAATCATAATCTTTTCAACGACGATTGAAATCTAAAATTGCGTTTTTATCATCGTTTTTCATCCTTAAGAGCTATACATTATTTAAAAAAAAATCTTCGCATGGATGCATTTAGATAATTTTAAAATCAGACTTTTTCAAAGCTGATATAATCTATTTTTATAGGAAATGTTGAATTAATTATGATAATGCGGTAAAATATTAAAATTACCAGATCATTAATTTATTATCGTATCTTTAATTATTGTATCAGATGAAATGAACTGTTAATTGACAGGGTAAAACTATGGCTAACGTCTCTGCAACCAGGAATTCAATTCTTGGTATTGACATCGGCTCGGTATCACTTCATATAGTTCAATTGGATCAGGAAGGCAAAATTCTGCGACGGTTCTGTCAATTTCATAAGGGTAATATCCGGGATACTTTTTCAGAAGCGGGGAAAATATTTGATCTGTCTCAGATAAATAGCATTGCATGCACTTCATCATCAATTTGTTTAAACAAGAAACTGATTCCTTATTATAATACTCAGGTAGCGATTATGGCAGCTGCCCGGCATTTTTGCCCGGATGCCGTATCGGTATTGCATATTGGTGCAGAAAAATTCATGCTTATTAAGTTTGATTCCGGTGGTAATTATAAATCAGCTAAAGTAAATTCATCATGTGCAGCAGGGACAGGAAGCTTCCTTGATCAGCAGGCAGTGAGGTTAAACCTCTCAGGTATTGAAGAACTTTGTGATAAGGCCTTGAAAAACACAGAAGAAGTTCCCGTCATCGCATCACGTTGTGCAGTATTTTCCAAAACAGATATTATTCATGCCCAGCAAAGAGGTTATTCTGTCAATGCAATCTGTAACAGCCTTTGCAAAGGACTTGCTGAAAACATAAACAACACGGTTTTTAATATGGAACCACCTTCCCTGCCTTTACTTTTAACCGGTGGCGTTTCTAAAAATTCAGTTGTAAGAGAATATCTGGAAAAACAATTAAAAACCACATTTTTAAATAATGAGGATTCTGATCTCTTTGGGGCGATTGGCGCCGGACTTATGCTTCTAAAAGAAAAAGCCGGTATTATTCCGCTCAGCATTAAGTCTTTTGAAGATATTCTGATTCAGTCAAATACTGAAAAACAATATTTTCATAAACCTCTTTCTATAAGTTTAAGTAAATATCCCGATTTCTCAAGTGAGGAATCATACTGGTTAAATCCCGGTATTTCATTGCACCTTTCGGAAGTGGAGGTCGATATCTATTCTGAATTAATACCCTGTAATAATTATAAGGTTTTTGTGGGCATAGATATTGGTTCAACAAGTACCAAAGCTATTCTAATAGATGAAACTAAAAAACCGTTAGCCGGCTTTTATACCTACACGGTCGGGAAGCCTTTATCAGCTGTCAAATCAATACTGGAAGCAATTGATAATATTTCCACAAAAAAGAAAATTGAGTTTACAATCGCAGGTGTCGGAACTACCGGTTCAGGCAGAAAGTTTATCGGAAAAATTTTAAATGCGGACTTAATTATAGATGAAATTACCTCTCACGCCAGGGCAGCTTATGAGCTCAATCCGCAGACAGATACAATAATTGAGATAGGCGGACAGGATGCAAAATTTACATTGATGCATAATGGAAGCGTGACATTTTCCCAGATGAATAGTGTTTGTGCGGCAGGTACGGGAAGTTTCCTGCAGGAACAGGTTGAGAAGCTGGGCTTCACATTATCAGAATATGCACCGATGGCTGAGAATATCAGTGCACCACTGGCCAGCGACCGCTGTGCTGTTTTCATGGAAAGGGATATCAGCCAGCTAATTAATAAGGGTTATTCAGTCAATGAAATTCTTGCAACAGCCCTTCATTCGGTTACGGAGAATTATTTGCAAAAAGTCGCTACCGAAGCATCCATTGGAAATAATATTTGTTTTCAGGGTGCAACTGCAAAAAATAAATCACTCGTTGCGGCTTTTGAGCAACGGTTAAAGAAGCCGATTTATGTATCTGAATATTGTCACCTGACAGGTGCGCTTGGTACAGCACTTTTACTTCATGAGGAAAATATTTTTAAATCCGGTTTCAGAAGCATTGATTTGTACCGTGAAGAGATTGTTATTGATACCGAAACCTGTTCCATGTGCACAAATAATTGTTGTATAAGCCTGGCAACTGTTTCCGGAGAAAAGGTTGCTTATGGTTTTATGTGCGGACGCGATTACGAAACGCACCATTTTACTTCCAGAAACAAATCAGGTTTCGACCTTTTGAAAAACAGGGATAAAATATTTTCACATGAACCGGTAACCGACTTCAAACAGGATATTATTATCGGAATACCAGCCTCACTTCAAATGTTCGAGGAATTATCACTCTGGAAAAGGTTCTTTAATAACCTGTCAATCAAGACAATTACGAGTGAAGATTACCGCGATCCGGTGAAGACGGGGAAATGCCTGGCAGGAGCTGAATTCTGTTCCCCTATAAATTCAATATTCGGTCATGTAGTTTATCTTTCCGATAAAGTGGATTATATTTTTCTGCCTGTGCTGCTTCAGACAGGTGATGATTCAAAAGAGGACAGAGGCCATTATTGTTACTATACTCAATTTAGTGCATCACTGGTTTATACCCTGAAGATTAATAACATTCAGAATAAGTGTTTATCACCGCTGTTAAGTTTCCAGGCAGGGAAATATCATGTGGCACAGAAGCTCCTGCAATGTTTAAAACCTTTGTTAAAAAACGGAATCAATTATTTAACAGTATTCAATGCTTTCAATGAGGCATTATCTTTCTATTCAACCCAGAAAATGAAGCTGGGAGTTGTGTTTAAAAAACAATTTCAGCCTGATAGGGATATCTCTGTTGTATTGCTCGGAAGACCGTATATAGTACTTTCGAAGACTCTCAATAAAGGGATCCCGGACGTTTTCAGCAGTCTGGGAATTAAAACCTTCTATCAGGATATGATTTCTTCGGATGAAATTGATCAGGAAGATATCACAATTTTATTGAAGAAGGTTCCCTGGTATTTTGCAACCAAAATACTTGAAGTTGCTAAAATAGCAGCTGAAACCAGAAATCTTTATCCGGTCTTGATAACTGCATTTAAATGTGCCCCGGATTCATTCATTATTGAATATTTCAAGAAGATCTTCAATGATTGCCGGAAACCATATCTGATTCTTCAGATTGATGAGCATGATTCGAATCTGGGCTATGAAACCAGGATTGAAGCCGCTATACGTTCATTTAAAAATCATGCTTCAATTTTCGAAGGAGAACAAAGATTTGTATCTAAACAGATTCTTCCTCAGATATCAAAAAATATAGATGGAAAGACATTATTGTTTCCTATGTGGGACCCAATTGTATCCCCTCTTCTGGTTTCTAATCTGAAACGATTGGGTATTGATGCGCGTTTAATGAAATCGAGCGATCTTATAATTAAAAAGAGTATGGCACATAATTCCGGACAATGTCTGCCCATAAATATTATTGCCCAGGAATTTATTGAGTACATCGAGGAACAAAAACTGGATCCCGGGAATACAATGTTATGGGGGATAGAATCAAAGGTTTCCTGTAATCTCCGGCTTTACCCCGAGTATATTAAAAGTATTCTCGAGAATTATGGGCAGGGTCTGGAAAAAGCACATGTTTACAGCGGGTTACTCACCCATCTTGAGATATCATTAAGCGCTTGTTATTATGCTTATTTCGCCTATCTGCTGGGAGGATTAATCCGGATGGTGGGTTTCAGAATAAGACCCTATGAAATAAATAAAGGAGATACTGATCAGGTATTAAATAAGACCGTTGGAATTCTTGAAGGGGCTTTCCTTGGTAAAAAATCTATGGAAGAATCTGTTGCTAAGGTTATTGGCATGTTTGACACTATTCCCAGGACAGATGGTCAGAAACCACAGGTTGCATTGTTTGGCGATTTCTATGTATGTGACAACGATATTATGAATCAGGATTTAATCCATACAATCGAAGAGTCAGGAGGTGAAGTAGTAACTACTCCATATACCGATCAGGTTAAAATGTCGCTGGATAATGTGATACGTCGCGCAGTTTACAGAGGCGAATATTTTACTGCAGCACAGCAAAGAGTTGTCAGCTCATGTCTGAAATTATTTGAGGATAAATATTACAGGTATTTTGAAAAATATTTAGGTCCGCAGAAAATAATTAATCCTAAGAAACTTGAAAGATATCTTGACAGATTCAATATAAATCCTTATCAATCAGGTGAATCTTATGAGAATATTTTGAAAATTTTTTATTTTATTGAAAACTACCCTGATATATCGCTTTTTGTTCAGGCAAATCCTGCGTTTTGCTGCCCCTCTTTGGTTACTGAAGCTATGACCACCGAAATCACCGGTATAACAGGAGTTCCGGTTGTTACCATAACCTATGATGGTACGAATGATTATAAAAATGATGTGATAATTCCCTATCTGCATTGTAAAATATTATCATAGAATGAACTCCCTGGCTTCTGAGTTAAATTGATATCTTCGAATGTCGGAAAACGCAAGTCAGACAAAACTTTAATATGGGAAAAATCTTTAAAAAAATATTCAGCCTGCTCTTCTTCCTACAGGCTTTAACGTCTCAATCATTCCTGTTCCCGCAGGCATCTGCCAAAGATCAGGTAACTGATACAGTCCGGTGCCGCGATGAGATTGGACAGAGTTATGCTCTTTATCTGCCGGCACAATATGATAATAAAAAGAGCTGGCCGGTCATCCTTATTTTTGATCCTTCGGCTAGGGGAAGAACAGGTGTTAGTACCTTCATTGAGGCAGGCAGAAAATATGGATTTATCCTTGCCTGTTCAAACAATTCGCGAAATGGACCAATGGGTGATAACTTTATTGCCGCTGCTGCAATGCTTAAGGATGTTGAAGAACGATTCACTGTAGATCAGAGACGGATTTTTACTGCAGGTTTTTCCGGAGGATCACGTTTTGCCATAGCATTTGCTGTGAAAGAAAAGAGGATCTCAGGTGTTATCGGTTGTGGGGCAGGACTGCCTAATGACAGGAATTATTTCCCGTCAGAAAATTCAGACATATTATATTATGGCCTGGCAGGCACCCGCGATATGAATTATCTTGAAATGTACGACCTGCATAACTTCTTCAGCAACCAGACCAGGGTGATATCATATCTCAGGACATTCTCAGGGGGACATCAATGGCCCGGGTCCGATTTGATCACTGAAGCTGTGGAATGGTTTGTCCTTCAGACAATGAACAGGAAAATAATCCCGGCCGATCAGACTTTTCTTTCATATCTTGAAAACAAAACACAAAACCTGATCAATTCGCAGTTATCCGCCGGAAATCAGGCTGATGCAATAATGTACATGAGGTTTGCCGCAAGAGACTTCCAGGGAACTCCTTTTGCCTCCAGGATGACTCAGCTGTTGACCGATTCCGAAAAATCAGCTGAATATCAAATTGCAACCCGCAGATGGAATAAAATGGCTGCAACTGAACAGGAGAGAAAAGAAAAATATTATAACTACCTCGGTGAGATCATTAATTCAAGGTCATTACCCGACAGTGCATCAACCTGGTGGAAAAATGAGACCAGAGCACTTATAAGCCTTCGCGATAAAGGCAGTCCTGAAAACAGCCAGATGGCATCAAGAGTTCTGAATTTCATTTCTATCCTCTGCTCTGAGCAGGGGACATCATATTACAGGAACAGGCTTTACCCAACGGCAGCCTTCCTGTTTGAGATCTGCACATTGTCGGACAGTGAAAACCAGAATAATTATTATAATCTTGCCAGGGCCCTGGCCGGATCAGGTAAATCAAAGGAGTCGGTTGAGGCACTTTCTGCAGCCATGAATCGTGGTTTTAATTCACGACAGACGATCGAGTCCGATCCTGCCTTCGGGAATATCAGGGACGACACCCGGTATAAAGCCCTGATACTTAAAATGAAATAGAAGAGCTTGGAACATGCCTTCCTGAAATTCCAGCATGCTTGCACCCGGAAATATACTTTATGGTATGCTTCTTTTATTAAATGAGTTACCTGATATATTTAATAAGGGTTCGGAAATATGCCTGATTCAGCCAACTTCTTACCTTGTTCAGACGGCCCTTGTTTAAGAGCATCGATCAACAATTGGTCGCGATCATAGATATCTTTTGCAAAAGTAACTGACCC
>Ga0182021_10001337_pt1 | contig 28072 bp, 23 predicted proteins | sample 612E3MmetaG_FD_120493 | JGI IMG/M metagenome (GOLD analysis project Ga0182021, IMG submission 120493) | Permafrost microbial communities from Stordalen Mire, Sweden - 612E3M metaG (Illumina Assembly) | ecosystem: Environmental > Terrestrial > Soil > Wetlands > Permafrost | place: Sweden...
ATCGAAAATCGAAAATCTAAAATTGCATGACGATTTATCCGGCCATCGACATCAAGGGAGGGCGCTGTGTGCGGCTGACGCAAGGTCGCGCCGACCAGGAGACGGTTTACGCCGAAAATCCCGCCGACGTGGCGGCGCAGTTCAAAGCCGCTGGCAGCGCGTGGGTGCATGTGGTCGATCTCGATGGCGCGTTTGCCGGTGAGCCGCGCAACCTCGACCGGGTCGCGGCCATTGTCGCGCTCGGGCTGCAAGTGCAGCTGGGCGGCGGAATGCGGACACGGGCCACGGTGGAACAGGCGCTCGCGCTCGGAGTGCGCCGGGTGGTGATCGGCACGCGGGCGGCGGAGAGCGAAGCTTTCGTTACCGAACTCGTGCAGGCATTCGGCGACAAGATCGCGGTCGGCCTCGACGCCAAAGGCGGTCAGGTCGCCGTGAAAGGCTGGGTGGATACCACCGGCACCACGGCACTCGCACTGGCCCGGCGCATGGATGCGCTGGGCGTGGCCACGCTCATTCACACCGATGTCGGCACCGACGGAATGCTCACCGGCCCGAATCTCGCCGCGCAGGAAGCGATGTGCAGGGCCGTGCGATGCCGCGTCATCGCCAGCGGCGGCGTGAGCCGGCGGGAAGACGTGCAGGCGCTGGTGGCCCTCGCCCGGCGTCAGGCCAATCTCGACGGCGTGATTGTCGGCAAGGCGCTCTACGAACGCCGGGTGGAACTACGCGACTTGATCAGCCTCGCGGCGTAAGGCCAAATTCCCCCGACGAACGGCCGCGCTGCTCCGGGTCGAAAGACGCGACGGTCAGGTCCGCGCCCCGGCGCCGGCGACCGCGATTTTCTCCGCCACAAAATGCAGCGTCAGCAGAACGGCGAGCAGCGGTTGCAGGCGGCGGGCGTAGGCTTCCTCACGGAGCGGCCGAGGCACGAACTGATCCAGGTGCGGGCTTTCCAACAACAGCGCCTTGGTCTCGGAGAGAGCGAGCACCTGGCCGAAGATATTGAAATCGGACGTTGGCCGGGCCCGCAGCCAGTAAAACGGGCGATCGTGCTGCGCCATCGAGGTGGCGGTGTCGTCCGTGGGAAAATCGAGCAGACGCGGGCAGAAACGCGCGATGAGGCGCCGGTGAAACCGGTTCGATAGTTTCCACCGCCGGGGCAGCCCGGCGCCCATCCGCACGAAGGAGGCATCGAGAAAAGGCGAACGCGTGGGAATGGCGGCGTGGTAGAGGGCCAGCCCATTGCCGATGAAATGGCGCACGCGGTGGCAGGCATAAAACAAGTCCAGCCGGTCGAGAAAACACGCCGTGGTGGGCTCGCTGGCATCGATCAACGAAGGGATGTCGGCGAAGGTGCAGGCGTGCTGGGCCTCGCGGAGCCGGTCGAGCGCCGGTAGGCGCAGGCGGCGGTCAGGGCCGTATTTGTAGCGCCAGAAAAGGGCCGAGAATGAGCGGGGCAGGGTGTCCGCGATGAATGCGGCCAGACCTTTGTCGAAAAAATAGGTACGAACGAACTCGCCGTTGGAGCCGGCGAGGTGCGCGCAGCCGGCGGGGAATTGCACCTGGCGGATGAAAAGATGCGTGTGCCAATGGTTGGCGGGTTTGGTGCCGCTGGTGATTTCGACGATCCGGGCGGCTTCCTCCAGATATTGCCGCGGATCGAGCTCCACGATCCGGTGCTCCAGGCCAAACTCCTGCGCGAGGCGCGCGGCGATCCGGCGGTCGGTGTCTTGCGCGCGGCCCATGGTACCGAGGATGGGCTTCGCGCCGAGATGCAATGCGCCGGCCAACAGCACCCGGCTGTCGTAGCCAGCGCTGAGCGAAAGTGCCACCGGTTCCGGTCCGATCATAGCGGCCAGTGTAGTTTCAAATGAGGCGGCTACCTCCTCGGGATCGGTGCGCGCGATGTCATCGAAAAGAGTTTCCCAAAACGGTTCGCGGGCGATCTCCAGACTGCCCGGGCGATGCACGACTACCGCGGCGGCAGGCATCCGCTTGATGTCGGCATGGAGGGAATCGTCGCCGAGCGTGTGCTGCAGCAGCGGGAGACATTGCAGGGCGCGGTCGTTCCAGCGCCAGGCGATGCCCGCCTGCCGCCAGACCTGAAAAACCGTCGCGGCGTGCGCGAAGCTTTGCCGGTCGGGCGACACCCAGTAAAAATAGGGCAGTGCCGACACCACGGAGCTGACCAGCACGGTCGCAGGCAGACCGTCGACGTTGCCTTCCGCCATCAGGACAAAATCGCCGGGAAGAGCCGAGGGAGGCTGACCGGTTCGAAGCGCCTGCCACAGGCGGTCGGGTGCCCAAGGCGAGAAGCCATGCACGTGCAGGCGTGGCGGCCGGTCAAAATTCGGGACGTTGATTTTCACAACAGGGAGGAGGCGTGAACCCGGGACGCCGATCGCGGGTCCGCCGATCGCGCCGCCGGCGCTCAACCGATCCGGGCGGCGATCTCTTCCAGCGGGTAGGTGATGATTTCGGCGAGCGTCGGATGGTACCAGGGGGCGCGGAGCAGATCGAAGACGGTCGCCCGCAGCGCAAGCGGCCCGCTGAAACAGTGGATCAACTCGCCGGCAGTGGGGCCCACGATTTCCGCACCGAGGATTCGACCGCGACGCGGCTCGGCGACCACTTTGACGTAGCCATAATTGGCGTCCATGAGGATCGACTTGCCGTGATCGCTGAAGGGGTAGCTGGCGGATAGGAAGGGCTGACGGCGCTTCTTCAATTCGCTTTCCAACGCGCCGATTGTGGCCAGCTGCGGGTCGGTGAAGACGACATTCAAAAGCAGCGAGTAGTCGACGGGCTTGGCGCCCTTGACCCTGAAGGCGTGGCGCGCGGCGAGTTCCCCCTGCGCGACGGCCAGGTGCACGATGTCGTGCGGGCCGCACACGTCGCCGCCGGCGTAGATATGCGGCTGGCTCGTCTGCTGCCAGCGATTCACGGCGATGCGGCCTTCTGGCGTAATCTTCACGCCGGCGGCGGTGAGGTCCAAGCCGGCCGTATTGGGTTCGCGGCCGAGGGCGTTGAAGAGATGGCGGGCGTGGCGGATCACGCGCCGGCCGGTGGCGCGATCCTCGAAGGTGACGGACACGCCGCGGGCGTCGCCCGCCACGCGCACGATCCGGGTATCGGTGAAAAGCTCGATGCCTTCGTCGCGAAAAGCTTGTTGCACGACCGCACCCGCGGCCGGCGAATGATCGCGCAGGATGTGCGGGCTGCGCTGGATCAGGATCACCCGGCTGCCGATGCGCCGGAGGAATTGGGTCAGTTCGCAGGCCACGATGCCGCCGCCCAGGACGATGACGCTCGGGGGGATGCGCTCGAGATCGAGCACATCGTCGCTCGTCCAAAACGGCGTGTCGGCCAAGCCCGGCACCGGCGGCACGCTCACCCGCGAACCGGTGGCGACGATGAACCGCTTCCCGCGCAGAAGCGTGCCGTCGGCGAGTGCGATGGTGTGCGGGTCCACAAAATGCGCCCGGCTCCGATAAAGGTCGTATTGGCCGGATTCGAGCTGACGGACGCGGTCGTCGGCGAATTCGCCAATGATCTTTTTCTTGCGCGCGTGCAGCGCCGGCAGGTCGGCTGCGGCGTGGGGAATACGCAGGCCGAAGGTGCGGCCCTTCTGGGCGAGGTGCAGCACCTCCGCCGACCAGAGCAGCGTTTTCGAGGGCATGCAGCCGCGCAGGATGCACAAGCCGCCAAGTTTTGGCGCGCCGTCGACGATGGCCACTTTTTTGCCCAGGCCGTGCGCCACCCGGGCGGCGTTGAAACCGGCGGAACCTCCGCCGAGGGCAATAAAATCATAGTGGCGCATGCGCGGTCCGGATCAACGACCTTTGCCGAATATCATCACGTGGATGGTCTTCAGGACGATCGCGGCATCGAGGGCGAAGGAAAAATATCGGATGTAGTAGAGGTCGTATTCGAGCTTGCGCAGGGTATCGTCGAGATTGGCGCCGTACGGATAGTTGACCTGCGCCCAGCCCGTGATGCCCGGTTTCACGAGATGACGGAAATGGTAGCACGGAATCTGGCGCTCATAGTTGACCACGAGCCGGTCCCATTCGGCCCGCGGACCGATCAGGCTCATGTCGCCGCGCAACACATTCCACAACTGCGGCAGTTCGTCGATCCGGGTGGCGCGCAAGAAACGCCCGACGCGGGTGACCCTCGCATCGCCCGGATGGGTGTAGGGATCGCCGCCCGGAGCCTCCGAACGCATCGTGCGGAGTTTGACGATTTGGAAGGGCACGTGATTCTTCCCGATGCGCCGCTGGCGGAAGAAAACGGGACCGCGATCCTGCAGCCAGACGGCCACCGCGCCGCCGATGATGAGCGGCGAGAACACGATGAGCCCGGTCACGGCGAACCCAAGATCGCTGACCCGTTTCAGCCGCTCGAACACCGGTTCCCGCGCAATCTGAAAACCCTCTTGAAAGAGCCAGGTTTGGTTGAGCCGGTAGAGCGGTATTTTCCGCCAATACAACTGATGGAATAATTCGAGGGTATAGGTGGGGACGCCGCCAAAATAGAACTCCACCAACTGCTGCGCCGTCTCGAGTGGAAACTCGCGATTGCTCTCCCGCAGGACGATGGCTTCGACGGAGAGCGCGCCGTCTTTGATTTGCTGGAGCACCTGTCCGAATGGCTGGAGACCCAGGTCGGTCGGGTCCGCGTCCTCCGCGGGTTCCTGCCCGACCACACAAAAAACGACCGGCCGGTCCAGGTGGTTGCGCTGACATTCCTCGCGAAAGGCGAGACAACTGGGCCGGTCGCCGACGAAGATCAGGTTGTATCTGCCGTGTCCGCGGAGATGGTACTGGTAAAGGGCGCGGCGGTAGGCCAGGGTCACCGGAGTCAGGGCGGCGAAACTGCCCAGAATGACCACGCGCGACGACTGGAGAGTAAAGCTCTCGGTGATGATGACGTAGGTCAGCAGCAGGGTGCCGACCATGGCCGAGAAGAGCGCGATCACGTGCAGGCTGGTGTAGTCCAGGCTCATCATGTCGGTGCGCGGCTTGTACCCATCGATCAGATAGAGGGCAAAAATGAGAAAGCCCAGGGGGGCGGCCAGCGCTTGCGGGGGGTATTCGGCCAAACCCGCGAGTCCGCGCAAATACCCGGCGAAGTGGAAGGCCGCGTATACCGCGACCACGTCGAGCAGCAGGAGCAGCAGCGTGATTTTACGATTTTGGGTCATCCGCAAACTAAGGTTCTACCGTGAAGCCAGCCCCAGCACACGGCAAACGATGCGCCGGGGCAAGGCTGCACCACGGGAAGGAGAGAATCGCTCAGGCGCCATCCCCGAGAAGCTTCTCCCAAGCGGTCACTGCGCGCGCCAGTCCGTCTTCCTGGCGGTGAAATTCGGCGGCGGCGGCGCCCAGCGCGCGGCATTCGTCGGGGGCGGTGGCGAGCCGGCGCAGGCAGGCCGCGATGGCGGCGGTATCCTCGCGCGCGAAGGCGAACCCCAGCGCGTGGTTCCGCACGAGAGCGGCGAGCTCGCATTCGCGGGGCCCGATGAAAACCAGGGGCCGGGCGACGGCGGCGATGCCGTACAGTTTGCTGGGAAACACGACCGCCTGGCAGCCGGGGCGGAGCGTGACCAGATGCAGATCGCCCGCGGCCAGCGCGGCGCCGAGCTGCGCGCGCGGTTGCGGCGGAAAAAAGAAAACGTTGGACAACCCGCGCGCCTGCGCCTGGGCGGCGAGCGCGCGATGCCGCGGACCCGTGCCGACAAAGAGAAAGACGATGCCGGGCGCATCGCGGAGCGCGGCGGCGACCTCGAGCACCGGCTCCAGGTCGTGCACGCGCCCGAGATTGCCGGAGTAAACGACCGCGAATCTACCCGCGAGATGCCATTCGCTCCGCTGGTGTTCCACCGCCGGGGCGGAAGGCGACCCGAGCCCGTGCGGAGCCCAATTGGGGACCACCGCCACGCGGTCGGGAGCGACGCCATGGCGCAGGATCAAACCGGCCATTTCATGCCCGAGCGTGACGCAGCCGGCACTATGCCGCCACGCGAAATTGCGCGGGCCCCGCAGGCAGCCCAGCAACCCACGCACGGCCGGCCGGGTGGCGAGCGCCATCGCCACCTCGGGGTAGATGTCCTGCGCCCAATGGATCAGGCGGGCCCGGCGCAGCGCCACAATCGGCCAAAGCGCCACCCCCAGCATGGGCGGATCGGTCATCGCGACCACGACGTCGCCGCGGCGCAACGAAAACAGCGTTTGCCAGGCGGCGCCGAGGAGGAAGGACAGGTAGTCGGCCAGCTTTCCGCTGACGGCGGTGCGACCCCGGCGGGGACCGCGCCGGCGATAAATCCGGACTCCATTCCGGATTTCCTCAGCCGGGATTTGCGTGCCGCCCGGATGGCTGGCAATCACGCTGACCGGCCAGCCGCGCGCGGCCAGCGCCTCGGCCAGATCGCCGAGCATTTGCGCCGTGGCCGGTTCGTCCGGCCAGTAGAAACGGTTGATGAACCAGACACGCATGGACTCAGCGACCCGCGGCCCGGCGTAGCTGGCGCAAGGCTTCAGCCGTGAAGCCTTCGTAGCGGGCGAGCAGCCGACAGTACTGCAGACCGGCGGGCCCGTCAAGAAAACCGCCGCGCAGAAAATACTGGTAAACGAATCTCAGCGCGGGTCGCGCCGGCAGCGCGTAGCTCCAGCGTTTCAACGCCCGCCTCCGGCGCAGCGGGTCGCGCGCGAACAGCCCCGGCCAGAGGCGTTCATCACCGGCGCCGGCGCGAAAATGCTGTTCGGCCTCGGCGTGCGCATACCGGCGGTGTTTGGCCAGCCATTCCGCCTCGCCGCCGGCCGACAGGTCGTGGAGATAATTGGATTGCATCCGGCCGAGTCGCATCGCCGGCGCCTCGCGTTGGCCGTGGCCGACTTCGACAAACACGAATTCCGGGGCGCGGACGAAGCGGGCCTGGTAGGCGGGAAAATCCGTGCAATGAGGAATCCAGCGGCCGTGCCAGAGCATCTTCGGGGCGACCAGGCAACCGTCGAGATCTGCCCCCGAATCGGCCGCGCGGTCGCGGCATTCGGCAGAGAGCTCAGGGGTGAATTGTTCGTCGGCGTCCAGGTGAAAAACCCAGGGGTGACGAAAGGCGATGGCGCGTTGCGCATGGTTGCGCTGCCCGGCGAAATTGTCGAACGGCCGCGCAAAGACCCGCGCGCCGGCGGCGCGGGCGATCGCCACGGTGCGGTCGGTCGAGCCGGAATCGAGCACCACGAGATCGTCGCAGCCGGCGATCGAGGCCAGACACCGGGGCAGGTTGCGCTCTTCGTTGAGCGTGAGGATCAGAACGGAAAACATGCGATGCTACCTTCCGCTCTGGGTGGGGCCCGAATCGAGGTCGACGTAGCGCACGGCGAGGAAGAAACACAACCACCAGGTGAGCACCACGGCGGGACTCCCAAACGGAAACTCGAACCAGGCGTAAAGGAGCAACAGCCCGCACCCGCCGAAGAGATACCCCGGCACCGGGCTGCCGAAACGCCGCCGGCGCAACGCGAGCAACGGGACCACGCCGTGCAACCCGAGCAGCATCGTCCCGATCAGACCGACCTCCGCGACGGACTGCAACCAGTCCGAATGCGCGTCGGCATAGGTGATGGGAAACCCCGCCAGTTTCACATCCTGGGTGTTGTAGGTGAAAAACACCGTGTGAAACGAGCCCATGCCCCAGCCGAACCACAACTGGTCGCGCGCCATGCGCCAGGTGTCACGGTACAGGATCCACCGGCTGCCGATACTGCCCTGGGCGCGCATTTGGGCGACTTGGTCCTTCGTCAGGGCGAGGCGCTGTTCGATGACGGGCCAGCCCAGCCAGAAAATCGCGGCGCCGGCGAGGGCCAACGCCAGGCAGGCTCCGGCGACCGGCAGGATGGCCGATTCGCGGTACGCCCGCCGTTTGCGGACGAGCCGCGCGGTCCAGTGGAGGAAGGTGCCCCCGAGCAGCATGATGGCCAGCAGGCTTGAGGAACGCGATGCGCTCAGCGGAATCGTGGCGACGAGGAAGAACACCAGCACCAGCCCGACAAATGCGGGCGAATGCCAGAAATTGCGATATTCCCGCCCGCTGCGCCGCGAGTAATGCCACACGAGTCCGAGACAAGCCGCAATCATCAGGAGGATAAACGCGCCCCAGTGATTATGGTAGATGAATGAGGCGAAAAATACCGGGTTCGGCGATTTCACGAGTCCGAAATAAAGGCCATCCGCCCGCGCGAGTTTCTGGAGCGTGCCAAAGATCGAGAGGGCGAGGGCGCTGGCGCCCAACACGAGCAGCAGGCCGCGCAAGGCGCGCCGTTGATGGATGACGAGCGCGAGGTTGAAACACGTGAGATAGAGGCCATCGAACAGCCAAAGGGCGCGCAGGGCCAGACCGGGACGGGCGCAGCTCGGCAGCCACGCAATCTCCTCGCTCCGCACCAGCATGGGGCCGTTGCTGGTGGCGAGCTCACGGAAGCTGGGGTTTAGGGCGCTGATAGCCACCAAGACGTTGAACAAGGCCAGCGGCCAGAGCCAGCGCAGCGGATGCAACATGATCCGGAGCGCCCCGGGCCGGCGATCGTGGCGGGATTCGATGGCCGCGAGGGCGATCAACGCGCTCAAACTGCCCCACCACGCGAGCAGCGTGCGGGACCACGCGGCATTGCCGCCGAACGCCCAGGCGGCGAAAACCGCCGCCACTCCCACATGCACGAGCGTGACCATCTCGATGGGCGCCAGCGGTGGGCCGGAACGCGGCGCGTGGTCGCCCTGATGGCGGGAGTAAAGGGCGGTGTCGTCGGTCGGCAGATCGTGGTCCGAAGCTTTGTCCGGGGCCGGATTCATCGGCGCAAGCTGGTATAGAAATCGGCCAGCCAACGGGCGGACTTCTCCCAACAATATTCGCGCACGACCCAGGCGCGGGCGGCCTCGCCGCGGGCGCGCAACCGGTCGGGACCCAGGGCGAGGGCCGCGAGCAACGCGTCCCGATAGTGCTCCCATGGGCCGCACCAGCCATAGTCGGAATCATTCAGCGCCTGCCACGGCGTGGTGTCGGTCACGAGCGCGGGCAGTCCATGGGCCAGCGCTTCCGCCACGACGAGGCCAAAATTCTCCGAGTGCGACGGCAGGAGAAACACCGACGCAGCGGCATAGGGCGGCGGCGCCTCGGCGCCATCGTGGACGAGCACGCGTCCGCCGCCGGAATTGCGGAGCACATAGGCCTGCAATTGATCGACGGTGTATTCCTGCGGGATGCCCACGAGCAGCAGCAGCCATTCGCTCGGGGCGTGGGCCAGCCAGAGATCGATCAACTCCAGCACCCGTTTTTTGCGGTGAAAGCGGGAATAGAAAAGCGCGGTGGGCTGGGCAAACGCCTCCGGACAACGCGCCTGCCAGTAGCGGCGGGCCGCGTCCTCCTCGGCGGGAAGAGGCACATCGACTCCGTTGGGGGCTACGCAAACCGGCTGCTTGAACCCGAGGGCGCGAATCTCCTCCGCCTCGCCCGGACTCGTGGCATGCCAGCCCGTGGCGTGAGGCAGTGCGCCCGGGTGGAGGATGACCTCGGCGAAAGCTTTCCGCCAGCGGTTGTGGTGCCAGGCCCACTGGTTCATCATGCCCCGGGGGGAGATGACGTGCGGCACACCGCGTTGGCGCGCCCGGCGGTGGGCGTAGTGCAACGTGCGCAGCCACAAGCCGTGGCTGTGGATCACGTCGCACTCCACGCTGCGCAAATGACGCGCCAGCCCGGCCGACGCGCCAATGCACTCCGGCCACGCCCGGGCAAAAATGCGCACCTGCAAAGCTCCTTCGCGGCGGGCCTCGCCGCCGTCGGGGGCGGTCGCGAGCAGTTCGACGTCGTGCTCGAGACCGGCGAGCGCGGTGGCCAACTTGGGCACCGAGACGCTCGGTCCGCCGTGGCGCGGCTCAAGACTGGCGACGATTTGGGTGATCTTCACAGGACAAAAGGTTGAAGCATGACAGCCGGCGAGACGCCGATTGGAATTTGGTCCCACGCATGGGGTCGGTGCAGTCGATCGGAGTTATCGGCGCAAATGCCGGGTCAGTCCCGGTCGGGTGCCGCCCGGGGATGGAGGGGCCGGCACGGCTGACCCGCGCACACGGTGCGCGGCGGCAGATCCTTGACCACGACGGAACGCGCGCCGACGACGCACAGTTCGCCGATGGTCACACCCGGGCCGACAAACACATCGGCGCCAAGCCAGGCGTTTTCGCCGAGCACGATGGGCCGGGTCACGAGCGGCATGCTCCAGCGGTTGTAGTCATGGGTCCCGGCACAGAGATGGCAGTGCTGGCTGACGTTGGCGCCCCGCCGGAGGGCGATGCGGGCGAGATTGTAGACGTTGACCTCCGGGCCGAGCATCGCGCGCGGGGCGAGGGCGAGTTTCCACGGAAACATCACGCGCACCGTCGGAAAAATTACGACCTGGCCCGGGGCCGGAATATCGGCGCCGAAAAGCCGGAGCAACCACGCCCGCCAGCGGTGAAGGGGCCGCGGGCTCCAGCGGAACAGCGATCCCTGCACAATTGCCCAGAGCCAGCGCAGCATCACTTCGCTCCGGGGATAGGGGGTCGTGCAACCTTGGCCGAGATAGGGAGCTTCGCTGGTCATCGCCCGATGATTACGTTGGCAAGCGTGTGGTCACAGCAACCTCGAAAAATCGGCCAGCAGCCGCTCCGCATACAACGGGAAATCGTATTGCTGCACCGAGGCGCGGGCGCGGGCGGCGAGCCGGGCCCGGCGTGAGGCCTCGGCGATGAGTTGGCCCAGCGTATTGGCCAGCCGGTCCGGGGCGTCGGTCGCCGTATGGTCGAAAACTTCGCCGTTGTCGCCGGCGTGGACCAGATCGCTGAAGCAGGCGAGCTGCGAAACCACGGGGACCGCGCCCGCGGCCATCGCCTCGGCGACGGCCACGCCGAACGTCTCGCCGCGCGCCGCGAGGCTGGGATAGCAGAATAGGTCGATTTCCCGATAAAGTCGGACCAGGCTTTCCGCCGCGAAAACGGGAGCGCGCAGCGCAAAGCGATCGCGCGGGAGGGCGGCGGCGAGTTGTCGTTCAAGGCTGGAGGCGTAGATTTCTCCCGAGCCTCCCTGCGCGACGTCCCGCGGTCCGCAAAGCAGCAGGCTCCACGGCGGCAGACCGCTCCGATTCGCGAGCAAAAGGGCCGATTTCACGAGCAGATCGAGACCTTTTTCCCGATGGATGCGTCCAATAAAGCCGATCTTGACCGGCGCGCCCGCCGCCGCGGTTCTCGGTGCCGCCAGGGCCGTCCAGTCGATCGGATAGCCATAAATCCTCGTGACCGATGCAAAGCGTGGATTCTCGGCCAGCAGCGAGGCCTGCACCGGCGCGCTCACGACGATCACGCGATCGACGCGACGATAGAACCGGAACTGCCCTTTCGGCATCCGACCCGGCATGAGGACCAGTTTGCCGGCGGGTCCGCGCTGCCAGCCCAGCCAGATCGGCAGGGTCACGCCATTGACCACGGTTACATCGGCGGGGGGCAGGACACGTTTGACGCGCAGGCTCCAGACAAAATCGCGCCAGAGATTGCGCGAGAGCCGGCTCGAGTGGTCGTAGCCGGGAAGGCGCACGTGCCGCACGCCGTCGCGCGTTTCCGTGTTCGGCCAGCCGGCCCAGCGGCGCGAGATGATCGTCACCTCGTGGCCCCGGCGCACAAACTCGAGCGCGAGACGGTGCCACGATTTTTCCGTGGCGCCGCCGGCATCGGGCGGCATGGGGAGGAAGAAGCCCATGGCGATCGTGATCTTCATCGGGCGGGCGCTGGCAGGTTTTCCAGGGTTTGCAGCAAGCCCTGCGTCGTGGCCGCATAGGTGTAGCCGGCGATGCGGGCGGCCACGCGGGGTTTGAACCGGGCGAGATCGGCGGCCAGCGCCTCGGCCAGCTTGGCCTGGAGATGCGCGCGGTCGTCGGCGCGAAAGACCCAGCCGGTTTCACCATCGGTGACCAGGTCTTGTTGACAGCCCACCCGGTCGCTCACGAGGCAGGGCACGCCCATGTGCATGGCTTCATTGACCGCGAGTCCCCAGGTTTCATAAAGGCCGCGCGAAGGCAGGGCGAAGATATCGGCGAGCAGGTACCGCGCGGGCATCTCGCTCTGATTGGCGAAGGGCAGGAAATGCACCGTGCCCGGTGGCGCCGGCCGCGCCCGCTCCTTGAGCAGCTCGCGTTCCTCGCCATCGCCGACAAAAACCAGCGCGGCGTGCGGCGGGCGCAGGGCGAGGAAGCTCTCCAGCAGGGCGAGCGGTTGCTTCTCCGCCTGGTATTTCCCGGCGTAGAGCACGACCCGCGTTTCCGGCGACAGGCCGAGCGACTGGCGCAGTTCCGCCGCCGCCGTGTGGTATTCGGGACGGGAGGCATCGAAATGCTCGTGGTTTACGGTGTGCGGCGCGAAGAACAGTTTGGCCGGCGGCACGCCGAGTTTCTCGAAATACGCCCGGTTCGCCTGGCCCACGTACGTAACGGCGGCGAATTGCCGGTACAGCAGGCGCAGCAGCCACGCGCGGTGCCAGGCGGGCGTAGGCCGGCCCAAAAAATGCGAGTCGCCGCGAAACACGAGAGGCACGCCATGCCGCCGCGCCCAGAGAATCGTCCGCAAGTGGGAGGCGTACGCGTAACCGAAGAGCAGGACGGCATTGGGTCGCCATCCGGCCAGACGGGCGGGCAGCTCCGGATTGCGCAGCCCCCAGAAGCGGTAGGCACTGGGCCGGCGGGCGACGTTGGGCACGAATTCCGATTCGTAGCCGGAAAGCAGATCCACGTCCCAGGCAAACGTGACGCCAAAACAGCGATCGCGCCGCGCCTCCACCCCGAAATTCCACAGGTAGAAGACGCGGAATTCGAGCGCAGTATGCGCCCGCAGCCAGCGAAACCAGGGGCTGTAATACTGGATCGGGTGGGAGAGTACGATCGCGAGGCGGGCAGTATTTGTCGCATTCATCCGCATCACGGGACCGGACGTTTTACCGTCATGCGTCGGGCAAACGGGGCACAGGCGGCGATAATCGGCACCATGGCCTGATACTGCGAGGTTATCAGGGTGCTGGCGACCATCTCGAACGAGGTGGTCATGCTCAAAAAGAAGGCGAACCCCACGAAGCCCTCGACTGAAAGAACGGCTTTCCGGGCTGTGAAGTTCTCGATCCAGGCAAAAAGAATTCCCAAAAAACTCCCGAGGATGATCGATCCGAAAAAGGGCCCGAAATTACCGTACGCTTCCGGCAACAGGCCCCAGGCAATATAGGTCACAAAGGTCGACTCCAGTTCCTGCCGGCCGAAATGCACGGCCAAAAGCACCTGTCCTTCATGGGTGCGCGGCTTGTCCGGCCAGAGAATGCGGGGCACCAAAAGCGGTGGAATCAACGCATAGGTCTCGCCATAGAGAGGAGGTATCTTGTTGTCGGCCATCGCATCGATGACAAACAGCAGGCTTCCGAGATTATTGACGCGATCCGACAGACTGTTGGAGGATTTCGCCTTCGGCTTGGACCAGGACACGTTTTCTTCGGCCGGGGCGAACAGAACATCGACGCTGTCTTGCGCCCATTCCGAATAGCGCGCTGGCATTTCCGCCAGGCTGGGGGTCTCGCGCAACTCGCCGTTCGCGCCCCAATAGCGTTCGCGCATGGGGTATTTCCCCAGATTCAAAAAGGCCAGCGTCAACACCATGATGGAGATGTAGGTCCACGGGATGCGACCGGAACCCCAGAAAAGTCCGATAACCACCGAGCCGGTGACAACGGCGGCGCCGGACAGCAGCAAGGAGATCGCGGAAATCAGAGAATTGGAGATCAGCAACAGGGCGAAGACCGCTTTTTGCCAGAGCGGCGTTTCGGTTTTGCCCATGCTGATCGAGGCCAGAAAAAAGCCGCAGGTGCTGATGGCGCTGACCAAGGCGGTGACGATGGAGCTGCTGCCGGCCGGCAGCAGCGTATAAACAAAATCCGCGAGGCCCACGCTTTGCAGCAGAACAAACCCGGTGGCGGCAACAATCAGATAGAAGCCGATCCGGCTCAAACCCTCCAGCCCCTTTTGGGAGAGCGCATGCAGCGCAAAGCAAATCGGTGGCGCGGGAGAAAACATCAGCATGCCGAGCCGCCAGGAGCCCGCGAGGCAGCAAAGAAAAACCCACACTTCGATTCCCGCCCGGGTGATGTATTCACCCGGATACTCGCGGATGATCTCATGCCCGGTAATCAGGGGCAGGCCGTAGGCGATCAGATGCTGGACAGCGAGCATCGGGAGCAAAGGGAGACCGATGCCACCCCGCCGCCAGACCGCGAGCGCGATATAACACCCGAGGGCGATGAACGCGAAACTCGGTGCGCCGTCCCAGTCGTTGTATGCGATCCACCCCACACCCAGAACCAGCATCGATGTCAGCGGCCAGATCCCGCGGTTAATGACGGCCCGCACACTCCCGGCAATCTCGCCCATCGTGGTGTAGCGATCAATCGTCAGTTCGGGAGTTTTCTCGATCGAGGGCACGGGGAATCGGGGCGTTTCAGTTGTTGAGCGGAGTCGCCCGGCGGTTTTTCAGGCGCAAAGCCGGTTTTTCGATCAGCCAATAGGACAGGCAGGCCGCGGCCACGGCGGCACCGCAGGCCGGCAGCACGCGACCTGCGGCCAGCCAACCGGTGGGAGAAAGGAACAACTGCTGCCATAGGTACAGGCTGTAGGAAATCGTGCCCAAAGCCGGCAGCAATCCCCGTCCCAGCAATTTCTCGATACCGAGCGGAAGGGCGTGGCGGGCCCAGAGAATGATCCACGCCGACGCCAGTGCATCCAGCGTGATTCCGGCAAAGATCGGAAAGCCCCGGATCATTTCGCCGGACAGCGGCGAAAGCACGCCCATCCAGCCCACGGCCACCCAGGCGCCAGCCGACGCCACCCGGGCGAATTTTTTTCGCACCGGGGCGAATTGCATCAACAGGGCGGCGGCGCAACCGACCATGATGCTGTCCGAGCCGGTGTGGAACATCATCACCACGTAACCGCGTTCGGCCGGGAAGAGAAAGTAGGTGCCCAGCCGGGCCAGCGGACACCAGATCACGAGCGCGACGGCAATGTACAACGCCCGCCGTATGCCCGCCAGGCGCAAGGTGAGGGGCCAGAGGAGATAGAACTGCTCTTCCAACGCCAGGGTCCAGAAGTGCCCCAGATTCCATGTGCCCTCGGGCGGAGGGTTCACCCAGGTATGCGCATAATTCCAGGTGAAGGTGGCGGAAGCGGTCCACGTGCTCGGCGTCAGCCCGGAGGGTATCCAGAGGCTCAAGACAGTCAGCGTGAGCAAAAAGGTATAGAAGGCCGGAAAGATCCGCAGCACCCGCCGCAGGTAAAAGGCCCGGAGCGAAATCGTGCCGCGTTTGGCGTGTTCCTGCAGCAACAGGCTGGTGATCAGATATCCGCTCAACACGAAGAACAACCGTACGCCCAGTCCGCTGTTGGAAAATGCGACCAGCCATCGTCGGAGCCCTTCATTCATCGGCTGGTAATTCAGCGCGGCGTGGCCGGCGACCACCATGAGGATGGCGACTCCGCGGATTCCGTCCAGGGCTGGGACTCGTTTCACGGTTGGGTCGATCGTTGGGCGCGCCGATCGAGTTGAGGTTGCAGGGCCGCGCACCAGAGGTCGGCGGAAGCTTCGAGACCGCGACCGTTGAAGTGAATGCCGTCCCGGCGATAGGCGGCATCCAGGGTATCGAGATCCGGCCCCGCGGCGGTTCCCGGCAGGGTGGCGGCTTCGACCTGGGCGAAACGGACCTGCGCATTCGAGGGGGCGTGGCCGCCATAGGTGGCCTGCGCCACCAAAAAAACGGCCCGGGGCGCGGCTTCGCGGCAGGCGGCGATCAGCGACCGCATGGTCGCCAGGTATTCGCGACCATCGGCCTGGGGGGACCAACCCTCGGTTTCTCCCTGCTGCCACAAAATGAAATCGGCGGGCAATCCGGTCGCCGCCAGTTCGCGCAACGTGGCAATGAGCTGGGAGTGCCACGGCCCTCCGGGCGACCAGTCCCGGGCGCTGGTCGATCCGCGCGCCACGATCGCCAGCACGAGCGCGTCGTAACGGCCGGTGGCCATCAGGCGCGCGCCCAGCCGGGTCCAGGGCGAGCCGCCGGTGCCGTCGCCCCCGGGCAGTGGATCGATGGCCGCGAACAGCCGTCCACCGGCAAACGCATAGACACCCGCGCCCGCGGCGCCCCGGGGTTCGCCATAGTTGGCGGCGTTCGATTGCCCGGTGGCCACGAGCACCAGGCGGCGGGCGGCGGGCAGACGCGCGATATCCGGGGGAGCGAGCGGTGCGGGCGTAGGACCGAATTCCCCAGGTTGCCGCCACCGCCCCAGTGGCCAGCGATGCTGTACGTACAGGCCGGTCGCGAGACCCGCTCCGAACAATGCGCAGCCGGCCACGATCATTTGCGCTCGACGCATGGGATGTCCGTTCGCTGATCCCCGTTCGCGGGGACGGTGCCTGCCACCGCGGCTTCGAACAGGGCGCATTGTTGTGCGGTGAGGTTTTCCGCCAGGAAATTCTGATTGAAAAACGCGTCGTTGCGCGGCGGCCAGGCTGCAGGCGGAAATCCGTCCAGAGCCGCCTGGAAAAAGCCGCCCAGCCGCGCATAAGCGTCGTCCTGCGATTCGCCCAACTCGAATGTCACGGTGAACGAGCAGCCCAGCTCCCGTAAGATCTTTTCCAGATAGCTGCCGCGGAAAACCACACTCAGGATCGGTTTCCCCGTAAGGTAGTAGGGATAAAGTTTGGAGGGAGAATAGGCCCGGTCATTGGAACCGAGGAGCATCAGCGCATCGGCTTGGGATTGCAGTCGCAGGCATTCGAGATGGCCGAGGCGGTAGGGAATCTCCGTTACCAGGTCGGCCACCTCTCTCTCCCGGGCGATCGGGAGCACCGAATCCTTGCCCGCGCCCTTGGCCACATAGCTCGTCCCCCAAAAATGCAACCGCAAGCGCGCGGCCGGCTCCGGGTGGCTGGCGCGGAAGCGGCGCAAGCCTTCCAACAGCACGTTGACCGCGTGCGGCATGATCGGGCCGGCCGCACCGGTATAGAGCAGATGGACCTCGCCCGGTTGGCGCGGCAACGTGTGCGCGGCATTCGTCAAACGCCGCGCGGCGGCAAAATCCTCCGGGGTGGTGCCGAAGCGGATGGTCGCCTGCGGCTTGGCGGCAAACCACGGGTAGCGCTGCGCGAGGTCCGTGAAATACTGCGGGGAGACGCTCACGAACCCCGCCGCCCGCCGGTAGACCGGTTTCTCGCCCAGCCGGGCGACCACGCGCGCCAAAAAATACTTCCATCCGCCCGGCGGGCGGGGCGCATCGGGGCGTTCGTAATAATCGGTGCGCCAGGGGTCCTGAAGATCGATCACGTAGGGCACGCCAAACCGCCAGCGCCAAATCGCGCCGAGGACAAAGGTGATGAATTGCGTGTTGGAAAAAAAGACCAGATCGAACCGCTCCCGCCGCAGCATCCGGGAGCCGGCCCGCAGGAAGGGCCACCAGGCGCGCCACCCCAGGTTGCCCACGCCGAACCAGCGGGTCCAGCGCAGCGACCACGCGCGACAGTACTCGACGCGAATCGTTTGGGGATACGTCTCGCACAGCTCATCCTCGCGAGTGACCGCCACATCGTCGGGGTGGATCGCCAGCACCACCGGCTCCCAGCCGAATCGGGCGTAGTAGGGCAGGCTCATGCGCACGCGCTGATGATCGGGCGCGTTGATGGGCGGGAAGTGCGGCGACACGATCAAGACGCGGCGGGGTGTGGCCGGCAGGACAGCGGGCGTCATGGATGGTCGGGCGGAATCTCGTCGGCGGGGACGTAATGCCGGCAATCGCGGCAGACATCGGGCGGATTCCCCGCCCGGAAGCGCTGGCGCAGCGCCTCCATCCGTCCGTCCTTCCACGCCGCGTCCAAAGATTGCGTGGCGATGGAACCGAGGGCGAGCTCGCTGGTGCCATCCAGATCGCGGCAGCCGCAGGCGGTCATCCGTCCGTCGGCCAGGACCGTGGTGGAGTTGTACAGAATCCAGCAGGGCTTCGTCTTCCGGCGTGCCGGGCGCACCATCATGCTGCCGGGCAGTGCGGCGGTGGAGATGCGTCCGGACCAGTTGTCGAGCAACGCGGTGTGGCCGAAGTTCGTATAGCCCAGCGCCTGCAGTCGGGCGAGATCGGGCGAGCGACGCCAGGCGCGCAGCGTGTCGGACCGGATGCCGAGGGCGAATTCCACCCGGCGGAAATGCGGCGAGCCGGCGACATCGACGAGATTGGCGATCACGGTGGGATAGGCCTTCACGCGGTAGATCCGTTCGTATTCTTCCTGATTGAGTCCGCTGATGCTGATCGCGATGTGCGTGACCCCCGCCTCGACGAGCGCCTCGAAGCGCGGGCGTTGGAGCAGAATGCCGTTGGTAATGAAAGAAATCTTTCCGATTTGCGGCTGCGATCGCGCGTAGCGGACTTTTTCCTCGAGACCTTTGTCGACCAGGGCATCGCCGACGACCGGCGTGAGCTCGATCATGCCGCCCCCCAGCGCCACGTAGTCATCGATCACCTGTTTGAACAGCGCGAACGGCATGACCCCTTTGCGACGCTCCTGGAATTGGTAGCCGCAAAACACGCAGTTGGCATTGCAGATGTTGGTCACCTCGATGGTCAGCTCCTTCGGACGCGCGGGGCGTGCGGCGAACCGCGGCAGCCGGCCCCGGTTCTTCCACCGCCAAAGCCGGTCGAAAACCCAGCCCACGGGTGCGCTTTCCAGCAGCCGGCCCAACCACCGCTTGGCGAATGCGGTGGGCGCGGGTGCGACGGAAGCGGTGGCGGCGGGCCGGTTCATGGCAAGACAGTCGGAGCAGTTTGCGGGCGCAGCAACTTGATATCCCGGGTAGTGCCCAGATCGTGGCGGACACCGGCTTCCCGAAAAGTTTTCGCCCCGCCTGCGATCCGGCGCCAGAGGGCCGTGGGTTCGCCGCCACTACGAGATGAAACCATGCCGCCGTTCATCGCTCGAAGAAAAATTCGCGGCCCGTGCAAAAGTACGACAGGAACTCGGGGGACAACATCGGTTTTTCCCAGGGTGCGGTCGGCTGGATTTGCGACACGTACTCGCCGATCGCCTGGCGCTTCAATCCCCGGTGACGGCGATAATCCACGCGCCAGACGGTGCGGCTGGTGCCCAGCGGCCGGAACAGCCGCAGCGGATTCCACGCGGACCAGACGGGAAATTCGAAGAGGCGCGGGCGCATTCCCGACCGGGCGAGGGCCTGTTGGACCAGGACAAAGGCGGCTTCGTGTTCCGAGCTGCCGTCGTCGCGCATCGGCAGGAAGATTTCGTCGGGCCGCACCTGCCGGAGCAGGTCGGCGACTTTTTCGACGACGTTCGCGGCGGTCGGCGGGTCGAGATGGGCCAGCGTGCCGTCGCCGGCGCCAAGAAAAAACAAGGCGTTCTCCTCCACGCCGAGGAGATGCGTCGCCCGGCGCGCCTCACCCTGGCGGAGCGCAGCGAGCGCCGCGGGCGTGAGCGTGGGGTGCCCGGGGTGCGAGGCGCCGCCATCGGTGATATACGCGATCCACACCGGCGCGCCCGCGAGCCGTTTTTGCAGGAGCAGGCCGCCGCAGCCGAGCGTCTCGTCGTCTTGATGGGGCGCGATCACGAGTGCGACCCGGTTCCGATCCACCGCGTAGGGCCGGCTGCGCATCCGCAGTGCGCAGCGCAGGCCAGCGCTCAACGCGCGGCGCAAACCGCGCTTGATCCATGGCACCAGCCGTTTCCACCAGCGATTTTGGCGGAGTGCGGCGATGGCTTCCGACCAATCGACCATGCTGGCGTTCAGGTCATGGTGGCCGCGCTGCGCCTCGGGGACGTCGCCCGCCTCGATGCGGCGGATCAGCTCCGGCAGCTTCGCGTAGAAATCGGCGCAGCGATACGGCGGGGGCAGCGACCACAGGCCCGGAGCCGTGCCCAGAAACTCGCGTCGCACGAGTCCGCGTTGGCGCATGGCGGCGGTGAAAAGATGCTCCGGGAAGTCCTGGGGCGGATTGCCGTCGAGGACGGCCTTGACGAGGTTGCGCCACGCGCGCGGATAACGGGGGCGCAGTGCGCCGAGCGTCGCCCGGAACCGGCGGCGATCCAGCAGAAAAAGCCGCGTGCTCATCGTGTCGAAGCGGAAGGCGCCGGTCGCGCCGGCCTCGGGCATGGCCACCTGGCTGAGCAGCCGGCCGTCGGCGCTGGGTGGGCCGGAGAGCGGGGCGGCGAACAGGACCTCGGGATGCGCCGCCATGTCGGCGACCGCCTCGGCCATCCACGTCTGGCTGCCCCCGCCGAAAAACATGTCGGAATCGACATGGAGCACATGGTCGTGCCGCGCTGCGGTCAGGCCGAAGAAATACGAGTAATAGGGCCCGCCGCGATAGTCTTTGGCCGGCACGCGCCGGCCGCCGAAGAACGCTTCCGACACGCGTCGCATGGCCGCGTCGCTGTAATCGACGAGTTCGACCCGCGCTCCGGCGATGGACTCGGCGAGCGGCACGATCTGCTCCTTGCCCTCTTCCCAGCGGGCGGAGAAGCGGCCGTGGCTGCGATGGAAATCCACGGTCAGCAGCACTTCGTCCACCTGGCCCTGCCAGGCACGCACCTGGTGCGGCAACAGCACGCGCGCATGCCGGTAGTCGGATGGCGCGAGGCTGATCTGCAACGTGACCGGAGAGGAATTCATGGATGGCCGGAAGCGGGGTTCGCGGGGACTTCCGTCAGGGGGCGGCGGTGGCGACCCAATCCGGATGCTCCTGCGGCAGGGTCAGCAACATGTGGGGGAGGAAGCCCAACGCCCGCAATTCGCCGAGATCGCGGACGGCGTGGGTGCGCAGCGAACGCAGCCACCGGCCTTCGTCCACCGCGGCGAACACCTCGAGGCGATCCACGGTCGTGGCGGCGTAGCGGTAGGTCTCCAGGAACCGGCCGGCGGCGTCGCGCGCGGCTTCGCCATGCAGCTCAAGCAGGATCGCCGGGCGCCGCTCCGCAAAGGTGCAGGGCCCGTTGTGCAGGGCGAATTCCTCCGCCGATTCGAGGTCGAACTTGATGAAATCCGGCGGAGGCACGCCGCGTTCGAACACCAGTTCATCCACCCCCCGGCAGGGCACGCGCTCGACTTCCAGGAACTCGTCCTTCGCGTATTGCTTGGAGAGACCGAACGGGCCGGACGCCCCGCCCAGGTTGGATACGAATTCGATTTCGCAATGGTCGCCGCCGACCGCCTCGCGCCGGATTTCAACGTTGCTCCACCGGTTGAGCGCGGGCAGAGCTGCCAGCGGCGGGTAGTTTTTCGACGAGGCTTCGAACACGATCACGCGGCCGGTGGCTCCGACGATTTTCCGGAAGACGGCCGCGTAATAGCCGACGAACGCGCCGCAGTCCCACGCCACCGCGCCCGCCCGGAGATAACGGCGGAACGGCAGGCGGGCGAAAGCGTACTCGTCGTAGTTGCCGATCCAGTAGGCGCCCTGGGAACGTACATCGAGGCTCAGGATCGCTCCCCGGGCCGGGCCGCGCAGCACGCGCAGCGGCACGATGTCCCGGCCGTGGATCAATTTGAGGACCCGCCAGGCGGCGTGCTTGGCCAACGTGCGATATTTGGGCGAAAGCATCGGGAGAGAAAACGGGAGTTGGAACGAACTAAGGCCCGGGCGGGAAGCTCAGCGCCACTGCTGCAGACGTTTGGCCAGACGCCAGCCGAGGAGGCGGCGGGCCCAGCGGTATTTCGGCCCGCCCGGCGGCCGCAAGTCGGAGCCGCCCAGGGTGGTCACCCGGGCGGCGGCGCGGCCGCGGCATTCCGCGGCGCGCGGATAGGCCTCGTAGATGTAGCGCTGAAAGATGGTCGCGCAGGCATGCCTGGTCCGGGGAGTGTCTTCCAGTGCCAGCAGACGCCCGCTCGAGAGTTCCAACGACCGGAAGGCGCTGGCCCAGGCTCGTTCCGATTTCGTGCCGCTCAGACTGCCCGGCAGATCGGAGCGGTAGTACGACACGGCCTCGCGGCAGAAGCGTACGCCGCGCGAGGCCAGCACGACCCGGGTGAAGTATTCGCCGTCGTCGTCGAGCGACAGGCTTTCGTCCCACGGTCCGGCGCGCGCGGCGAGCGCGCGCGGCGTGAGCCACGCGGCCGGATGCATCATCGCGTTTTGCTCGAACTTCGTCACCACCCAGTCGATCGGCGCGGCGTCGGTGCCCAGCGGCTGCGGGGTGAAATCCGCGTCGGCCGGAGTGCGCGTAAAGCGACTCCAGGTACCGCCCAGGACCACCTCGGAGCTCGCGGTCGCCGCGGCGAATTTCATTTGTTGCGCGAGCTTGTCGGGCGCGAGCAAATCGTCGGCATCGAGAAATTGAAAATAGTCGCCCCGCGCGGCGGCGGCGGCGGCATTCCGGGCGGCGCTGGCCCCGCGGTTGGGTTGTTCGATCAGCCGTACTCCGCGCGGGACGAAAGTACGGGCGAGACCGGCGCTGTCGTCGTGGGAGCCGTCGTCCACGACGATGATTTCCGTGGCGGGCCAGGTCTGCGCCAACGCCGACTCGATCGCTTCCGCCAGCCAGGGCCGGGCATTGTAACAGGGAATCAGGATGGAAACTAAGGGCGTGGCCATACCGGCGGATCAACTGGCGGATGCTGCAACCTTCCGGCCAGGCAGGGAGGGCACGCCGAAGGGCCGGGCGACAGTTCTCATGAGGGGCGGGGAAGGCGCAGAGCGTGATCAACCGCCTCGACCAGCGCAGTCGATTGGTGCTCCCAGTTGAAAACCGTCCCGGCCAGATCCCAGGCGCGGCGGCGCGTCGCGGCCAGCAGCCCGGCGTCGGCGAGCAACCGGTTGATTCCGGCCGCGAGCTGTTCGGGGGAGTTTTCGCCGAACAGAAACGCCCAGCCGGAATGTTCGGCCAGGAGGCGACGGTGCGCGATGGTGTCGGTCAACGCCCCGACGGCCCCGGCCATCATGCCGACAAACACCTTGTTGCCGATCGCCATCTGGTGAAACAACTGACGACTGGGCTGGGTGCCGAGGCAAAACGCGTGCTCGCCCGCGAGCGCCACCATCTCCGCCGGGGGAGCGGCGCCCTGGACCACGATCGCCTGGCCCAGCCCGAGACCGGCGGCGATTTCCTGCAACCGGTCAAGGTAGGCGTGGCGGCGATCGATGCCGCGCAAGACCAGGCGGCCGGGACGCCGGAGCAGGGGCAGCGCGCGCACGACGCTTTCCGCGGAGGAGTGCGGACCGATCATCTGGCCGAACCAGTAGAGACTGATGGTTTCCCCGGGGGGACGAAGCTCGGGTGGAGCGAGGGTGGATCGTTCGGCCAGCGACGGGCAGTTGTGCAACACGATTGGGCGTTGCGTCAGGCGATGCGTGTCGCGGAGGTAATCCGCGGCGGCGTCGGACATCGTGCAGAGAAAAGCCGCCGGGCCCAAAAACAACCGCTCCACGCGGCGGATCGACGCCACCGGATTTATCGCATATTCGGCCAGCAGATCTTCGATGTCGGCGGCATAGGTTCCGCCGCAGGTTTGGGCGGCGCGGGCCGCCGCCGCCAGCGCGGCCTGTTGTTGAGCGAGGTAAAACGTCGCCCGGGTTTTCGTGGCGGCGGCCGCCAGTTCCGGTCCAAAATATCCGTAGGCGCGCTCCAGCCAGAAGAGGCGACCCGAGCGGCGGACCAATGCCTCCGCCAACCGATGACGCCAGCGGACGCATTGCCAGCGCAGCCGCGCCGCCGGTTTCGTGCAGAAATCGAGCGCGACTGCCTGCCAGTGGGCCCGGGCGACGATACCCGCGTCGAATTGTCGGAATGCGGGCTGGAAATCGGGGTAAATGACCATGACATTGTGGCCGGCCGCGGTGAGACTGTCGGCATTGCGAATCAGGCGGGGATTTCTTCCCAGTTGGCCGGGGCAGAGGAAACAAATGCGTGCCATGTGGGATGCGGGCGAAACGGGCGGAGGGCCGACGATCAGGCCGCGAGGGCCGCTTCGACCGTGCGGACCAACGCCGGCGCTTCCTTCTCCCAACAATAGATTTCTTCCGCGGCGCGGCGCGCTGCCCGCCGGCAGCCGTCGAGCCGCGCGGGGTCGGCGAGCAGGGCATCGAGCCGGGCGGCCAGGGCGGCGGTGTCCTGGAGGGCGACGAGTTCACCGATGCCGGGCGCACGGGCGAAGACTTCGCTTTGCCCGGCGGTGTCGCTGGCGACCACAGCGAGGCCGGCATTGAGATACTGGAGGATTTTGTTGGTGATCGTGAGATCGCGGCTGGGCGGCTGGTTGTGTTCCAAGGCCAGGCCGATATCGTGCTCAGCGATGAGGGCGGGAAGGTCGGTCGGAGCGACCAGATTGTGAAACTGCAACTGGGTGCGCCGCGGAGGCGGCAGGGCGCCGATCAGGCTTTCGCGGTAGGATGCCTCGATGTTTCCCAACAGCACCACCCGGCTCGGTGTTTGCGTGGCCGCCCAAGCCGCCAGAAAAGATTCGATGCCTCTCCCGGGGCCGACGGTTTGAGAAAACCAAAAAAAGGCGGGCGGGCGCCCGCCGGCTCGCGGCGCCGGCAGCGGCTGGAGCGGAAAACTGTTGGTTACGACGATGGGGCGTTTCCCGCCATAGGTCCGATGAAGCGCATCGGCCATTGCCTGCGAGGTGGTGGAGACATACGCGGCCCGGTGCAGGAGATCGTGTTCCAACTGACGCAGCAGCCGCTCGGGGCGGGCGCGTCGATCCACGGGCAACAGATCCTCGGTGTACCAATCTTCGAAGTCGGCCGCGATGCGTCGGCCGGTCGCCAGCAGCCGGCGACCCGCCCACATGGGCGCGTCGTTATGCACGATCACCAGGTCGGCTGGCAGGGTGCGGATCCGGGCGAGCAACGCTCCGGTTGGTCCAAGGGCGGTCGGACTTTGCCAGCCGAAGTGCTGGGCCGCGTGACGGGCCAGCCAGACATGCAAACGATGCCCGTGCCGGCGGACACCGACGCCGCCGGGGCGCAGCCAGATTTGGCGTACGGGGCTATCGGCCAGCAGTGCGACATCCTGGCGGAGGCCCGCTTCGGTTTCGAAGACGCTCAACACGGTTACATCGAAACCGGCGGCGGAGAGCGCAACCGCCTCTTTCCACGGGCGGGGATTGCGGCAGAGGGGACCGGAGGCAACGACGAGGATCTTGGATCCGACAGACATGAGACGAGCGGGGAGTTTTTGACCACTAATGAACGCCAATAGGCGCTAATCTGGAAGTGTAGCCGCGACGGTTACGGCGCGGGGTCTTACAGGAGGAAACGGAGGGCGCGGAGGGGGAGACCTCTCATTCGTGCATTTTCTCTGTTCGCTCTATTACCTCCTGTAAAATGTCTTGGGTTTGGCTGCGGCTTCGCTGCGGTGTGAAATCTGCGATCAGTCGCCCGGTGCGATGACATCGCCCCAGCCGCATTCGCGACGGAGCGTGGCCAGCGATGCGGCCAGGCGGCGGCGGCGCCAGGCAAGGCAAAGGCGTTGCACCGCCCGAAATTCGAGAGTCCGCAATCGGCTCGCGAAGCCCGTCCGGTAGAGCTCGGGGTGCGCGAGGCCGTTGCGGCGCGCATCCTCCTCCCAGCGTTGGCGGACCTTGGGGTCGTGGGATTTGGCGTCAGGATGCTCGCGAAGAACACCCAGCGCCCGCGGGATATGGCGTTGCCGCAGCCCCGGCACCAGGCGGACCCACAGTTCGTAGTCGAGCGCGCAATGAATTTCTTCCCAGACGGGCTGGTGGCGCTTCGCGGCCCAGAAGGTGGCGTGGGAAAACAACAGGCCGGGAAACCTGACGTAACGGCCCAGCACCAGGCCCGCCGGCGTGGGCCGGTAGCGGCCGGTGGTCTGCTCCAGCGAGAGCGCATCGCCGTAAACAAACTCCGCCCGCGTGCGTCTCCAGGCTTCGGCGACGCCGCGCAATGCGCCCGGCAGATAGAAATCATCGCTGTTGAGCCAGCCGTGGATTTCGGCCGCCGCGAGGCTGAACCCAAGATTGATCGCATGGCCCTGGCCCCGGTCCGGCCCGCTGCGCGCGAAGCTGAGCCACGGGCGATAGCGCTCGAGCATGGCCGGCGAGGCGTCGGGCGAGCCGCCGTCCATGACGACAAACTCGAGGTTCGGATAATTCTGGAGCAACACCGAGCGCAGTGCTTCCTCGAGGTAGTCGGCCTGCTTGAACGACGGCAGCACAATCGCGATGCGCGGCCAGCCGTCGGTGTTTGCGGCGAAGGGCGCCGTCTGCACGTCCCACGGCCAGCCGTGGCGTCCGGCCGGCGGTGGTGGCAGCGCGGCCAAAAGGCCCTCCGCCCGCCAGGGGACGGTGGGCAGCGGCCACACCACACCGGCCGCGAGAAACTCCCGACGGTACTCCGCGAGATCGGGCAGGATTTGACAGAATGACACGAAAGTCGGACGGAGAATTTTTTAACCGCTAATGGACGCTAATGGGCGCTAATGCGGATCCCGGAAATATTTGCCCACGGGTTACACTGATGAACCTGGCGCGGTAGAGTCGCAACCAAACCAAGCCCCTGATTTTTACCACAGATGAACGCAGATGGACACAAATGAACGAGCTTAGGCGACCAACCGTGCGCACTTTTCGATGCCGACCCATTCATCCTGAACTCCGACCGTATCTGTGTGAATCCGTGTGCATCTGTGGTGTAAACGCGGTTTTCAGGTTTATCTGCGCTCTCTGCGTAATCTGCGGTTAAAAAGGGTTGGTTCGCTTGCTTTGGTTGTGGCTCCGCCACGCCCTGATCTCGGTGACGAGCTCGGTCTGCGAAATTTGCGATCATGCCCGCGGGACGAGCACGAAATTCTCGTTCACCCTCATCTGCAATGCGAGGTTGGCGGGCGAAGAGACCGGCGCGAGACCGTGCGCATTGAGCAGTTCGTAATCCAGGGCCGCAGCCAGTTCGAGCAGCGTTTCCGGAGGGCATCCGTAGGCGGCCAGGTTTTGGGCGTTCCACTCGAGCAGGACATAAGGCCGGGTGGCGCGCAGGCAGGAGAAGCCGCCGCGCAGGACGTCGGCCTCGCCGCCTTCGACGTCGATCTTGACGAGGCAAATGTCGGGCTGGCCAAACTCGCGCCAAAGCGCGTCGAGGGTCGTGAGGGGAACCCTGATTTCACTCGGGGCGCGCCCCCGCCCGGTGTTTTTGATGCCGTCGTACGCGCCCTGGGCCTCGGTCGAGGCAAAAAATACGGTTTCGCCCTCGGTGGCTCCCACGGCCTTGGCGACACACCGCCAGCGGTCGCGACGGGGGCTGGCGGCGACGGTGCGGGCGAGATAGCTGGCCGTGCCGGGGGACGCTTCGACCGAGACGACCTGAAGCGTGGGCTCGGCGTCGAGCAGCGGGGCGGACATGAGACCGATATTCGCGCCAATGTCGAAGGACCAGGCATGGGGCCGCAGTGCCGATTGCATGATCCGAAGGTTCTCGCATTCGTAGATGCCTTGGGCGCACGCGAGGTCGAAGACCATTGAATTCGGCGGAAAACAGAGGCGTTCGCCAAAATAGGGCAGCCGCCCCTTGTAGCCGGGGCATGTGCCATAGAGCCAACGTTTGAAACGGCGCTTGAGATTCATACAAAAAAACGCAGTTGGACACAGAAGTCCGAGCGCGGCGGAGTCGCAACCAAAGCAAACGAACAAAACATTTTTAACCGCAGATTACGCAGAGAGCGCAGATAAACCTGAAAACCGGATTTGAACCACAGATGCACACGGATTCACCCAGATACGGTCGGAGCTCAGGATGAATGGATCGGCATCGAAAGTGCGCACGGTTGGTCGCCTAAGCTCGTTCATCTGTGTCCATCTGCACTGCTATATCTGAAGATGATGTTTTCCTGCGTGCATCTTTCGTCGGTCGATTTGGAAACCGCTAATTCCCGCTAATTTTCGCTAATCCGAAGTTCGCGCCGCTTTGCGGTCAAACTTCGATTCCCCGTTTCGTGTGTTTTGTGGTAAACCATCCGC
>Ga0182021_10001338_pt1 | contig 28070 bp, 25 predicted proteins | sample 612E3MmetaG_FD_120493 | JGI IMG/M metagenome (GOLD analysis project Ga0182021, IMG submission 120493) | Permafrost microbial communities from Stordalen Mire, Sweden - 612E3M metaG (Illumina Assembly) | ecosystem: Environmental > Terrestrial > Soil > Wetlands > Permafrost | place: Sweden...
AGGCATCCGCTCGGGCGCGACCCCTCGCGGACGAATCCACTCTAAACCACACCCCTCGGCTTTACCGCGTAAACAGGACATTTCTACTTTGCTCGGAATAGGACATTTCTACTTTGCCTTGACCGGAAACCCGGTCGGATCTGACCGGATTGCTGCGTCCAAAGCCGTTGTTTTCAATTAATAGCTTTCGGGGCTCGGTCGGATCTGACCGAAACGGGCCGGTTTCGGCGGCCCCTACCCTTCGGCCACCACCGGATTCACCGTTCAGGCGAACCTGTTGGCTCAGCTTGGATTCGAGATGGCACTTCGTAATGAATACCCGTGAAGAGTATCATGGTGGTGGTGCATCCATGGCTGGCCTGAACCCACGCGTTACCGTCGAACCCGGCAAAATGGGCGGCAAGCCCTGCATCCGTGGCCTGCGTTTCACGGTCTACGATCTCGCATCGTACCTCGCATCTGGAATGACTGAGGAAGAGATTCTAAAGGACTTCCCCTATCTGGAGAAGGAAGACTTCCAGGCTGTGTACGAGTTCTTCGCCAGTTCCGCCCAAAGTGATCCTGCTGCAAACGGGCAATTGCTCAACTGGGAAAACCGGGCGCCTTCTCCGGTCTAACGCCATTCGCTTCACCGATTTCGAAAATGATGCCAGGCGCAGCCTACTCATTTTGAAATAGTGGCCGCCAGAACGTAGGCGAGACCAAAGGCTGCGCCGCCGGCCAGCCCGGCCCGGAACGCCTGCACCGGCTCAACCGTGCGTTCCTGTCGTTATCTGTCGGCACTCCTGTTGAGAAGTCGTCCGCAGGGCAGGTTCAGGCGGCAACGGCACCGCGCGCTGGCAAAGCTCAACTCTGGCGCCCGCTCAGGATCAACTTACGAATGACCGGAAACTCGCGCGGATCTGCGCGCGGCGGGCCGGTTATAGCCCTTACCCTTCCGCCACCACCGGGTTCACCAGTTCCCCGAGGCCTTCCACGCGCACCACCACTTCGTCGCCGGGCTTCAGCCAGCGGGGGGGCTTGCGCGCAAAGCCTACGCCAGCCGGCGTGCCGGTGGAAATGATGTCGCCCGGCTCCAGCGTGAAGACGCTCGACAGGAACGCGATCAGTTTGGGCACCCCGAAAATCAGGTGGCGCGTGTTCGAGTGCTGCATCGCTTCGCCACCGAGCGTTAGCGAGATGTCCAGATTGTGCGGGTCGGCGATCTCGTCGGCGGTCACGATGGCTGGGCCGATGGGCGCGAATGTGTCGAATGTCTTGCCCATCATCCATTGCGTGGTGGCCATCTGGTAGTCGCGCGCGCTTACGTCGTTGACCATGGTGTAGCCGAAGACGTGCTCGCGCCAGCGGTCCTCCGCAATGTGCCGGCCGCCTTTGCCGATCACCACCGCGAATTCCGCTTCGTAATCCGGCTTGGCGGAGTTCTTCGGAAGCACGATGGGACGGCGGTGCCCAATCACGGCGGTCGGGAACTTGGCGAAGACCGTGGGCGTTTCCGGAATCGGCAGGTTCGATTCCTCGGCGTGGTCGCGGTAGTTCAGGCCTATACAAACGATCTTGGGCGGCCGGGGAACCGGCGCCGCCAGTTGGGTCCTGGCGGGGTCGAAGGGCTGGCCGGGAGGCGGGTTTTTCAGCCAGCGCCCGACGCGGTCCAGGGCGTCCGCGCCGCCGGCGATCACCGAGAGCACACTGTCGAACCCGGCGCCGCCAATTCCAATCAGTTCGCCGCCCGAAAGCACTCCAGGCTCGGCGTAGCCGTCTCTCTCTAGTGTGACGAAGCGCATGTGGGATCTCCTCCGGAAGCACCCGTATTGTATCATCCGAAGCCGGCCCCCCTCCATTTGCTACCATGGGACCAACAGTCGCTCGGAGGGCCAATGAGTTTGTTGTGGATGCTGGTTGTCACGTTGGTAATTCTGCAAGTATCGATTTTCTGCACGTCGGTCTTTTTGCATCGCTGCAAGACGCACCGCGGGCTGGAACTGAACCCCATGGTGGGCGCGCTCATGCACCTGGAGCTGAGCCTTTTCACGGGCGTGATCCCGCGCCAGTGGGCCGCCGTGCATCGCAAACACCACCACTTCTCCGACGAGGTGGGCGATCCGCACAGCCCCTATATCTACGGCCTCTGGACGGTGCTGTTCGGAAACTACTTCTTCTATCGCAGAGAGGCCAACGACCGGGCCATGGTTCGCAAGTACACGCCCGACTGGAAGGACGACGCGCTCGACAAGCTTCCCCTCATGAACTACGCGGCGCTGGTGGGGATGGCGATCTTCATGCTGATGTTCGGCGTATGGTGGGGCCTGGCGGCCTGGACCGTTCACGTGGTGCTGTACATCTTTCTCAACTCCACGGTCAACAGCGTCTGCCACATGGTGGGCTACCGTAATTTCAACAACAAGGCCACCAACCTGCAATCCATCGCGCTGCTCACGGCCGGCGAGGGGCTGCACAACAACCACCACCAGTACCCCACATCGGCGCGATTCTCGCAGCGCAGGCGGGAGATCGACCCCGCATGGCCGGTCATTCGCCTGCTGGAAGCCTGCAAGCTCGCCAAGGTGCGGCAACTGCCCATGGCCAAAGCGGCGGCGTAGGGGCCGGGGAAAGAGCCAGCGGTACGGTTGGCAGGCGGCACCGCCCGCTCCACCCACGTGTAGACTGGGATCATGCGATGGGTCTTCGCTCTCGCCCTGCTCGCCCGCCTGCCGCTGATGGCTGGTTCCGCCGCCGACGTGGCGCGCGCCATCCGCGAAAATACCTTCGACCGCGACGAATGCTATCGCGTTCGCGACCTGACCCTCATCAAAGAAGATATCCGCGTCTACCTCACCGACGGATATCTGATCTTCAGCAAGCCGGTGGAGGGCCGTCCGATCGCCGCCGTTTTCCTGGCGGATACCGACGGGGGCGACGGCGAAGTGATGTTGCTGCCGCCGAATCGGGCGGAGCGCCGCTCGCTGGCCACCTTCACCGAATCTCCCAACCTGGATGAGCACTTCCGCGGCGCGGTATTCCTTTTCACCGGCGATGTCTACGAGGCGCTGAAGAAGCAGTTGCCGGAGAACCCGGCCAACAAGAAGCTCCCCGAGCTGGGCGCCTTGCTGGATGAGAAATGGACCTCGGCGCTGCGCAGTCTCGGCGCCGGATACCAGACGCGCCTCACTCTCGATCTGCTGGGCTGGCCGTCCAGCCGGCCAGGCATGCTGGCCGCCTTCTTTCAGGGGAACAAGCTCGGCAATTTCGATGTGGTGTTCGATCCCAGCGTTCAGGAGCAAATCCTGGTTGGCCAGCTCGCCACCCGCGACAACCGCCTGTACTTCGACACCTGGACCAGTTTCGAGGCGAGATCCTCGCGTTTGCACCCGGTTTCGCGCAAGCCGGAACTGTTGCTGCGCGACTACCGCATCCAGGCGGTGGTCAACGAGGATCTGTCGTTGAGCGTCGTGACGCGCGTGAAGGGGACGCCAGCGGCCGGGGGCACGCCCGTGGTGCCGTTCGAGATCGCTCCCGAAATGGCGGTCACCGGAGCTACGGTCGATGGCCGCCCCGCCGAAGTGCTGCAGAGCGATGCGCTGCGCATCAACCTGATGCGCGGCGGCAACAGTCTTTTTCTGGTGGTCCCTCCCGAGCCGCTGCGCGAGGGAGTGGAGTACGAGTTCGAGTTTCACCACTCCGGCAACGTCATCCACGACGCGGGCGACCGCATTTTCTATGTCAGCGCGCGCGGCTTCTGGTACCCCATGTTCGGCCAGCAGTTCGCCACGTACGACCTGCTCTTCCGCTATCCGCGCGGTCTGGATCTGGTCACCCCCGGAGGGGTGGTGGAAGACCGCACCGAAGGCGACTGGCGCACTACCCGCCGCCGCACCTCCGCCCCCATACGCCTGGCCGCGTTCAACCTTGGCAACTACGAGCATGCCAGGTTGGAGCGAGGCGGGTACACGGTGGACGTCTGCGCCAATCGCAAGGTGGAGCACGCGCTCCAACCACGGCCCCAGACCATCTACATCACGCCGCCCCCGGCCATGCAGCGGCGCCGCCAGCCGGATCTCGTGGAGACCCCCGCGTCCATGGAACCCAGCCCTCAATCGAGGCTTGAGGTTCTGGCGTCGGAAGTGGCTTCGGCGCTCGAGTATCTGGCCTCCAGACTCGGTCCGCCGGCACTGCCCCAGCTCACGGTTTCGCCAATCCCCGGCGCGTTTGGCCAGGGGTTCCCGGGCCTGATCTATCTTTCCACGCTGTCGTACCTCAAGAGCCTGCCATCCGCCCGCGGCACGGCCACCGTGCAGACCGAACTGTTCTTCGAGGATGTCTTGCAGGCCCACGAGGTGGCCCACCAGTGGTGGGGGAACCGCGTCACGTCGGCTACCTACCGCGATTCCTGGCTGATGGAAGCGCTGGCCAACTATTCGGCGCTGCTTTACCTGGAGAAGCGTAAGGGCGGGCATTCCGTCGAGATGATGCTGGATACCTACCGCTCCGAGCTGCTGGCCAAGAGCGCCGGCGGCCAGCCGGTGGATTCCACGGGACCCATCGTGCTGGGTCCGCGCCTGGAGAACTCGCAGGAGCCGCGCGCGTGGCGAAGCATCATTTACGGAAAAGGCTCCTGGATCATTCAGATGCTGCGGCGGCGCATGGGCGACGAACGTTTCTTCTCCCTGCTGCGCGAGATCACCACGCGCTACGCGGGCGAAGAGATGTCGACCGATGCTTTTCGCGAACTGGCGGCGAAGTATCTGCCGCCCAAGTCGGACGACCCCAAGCTGGAAGCGTTTTTTGAACAGTGGGTTTACGGAACCGGCATTCCCAGCCTGAAACTGGCCTGGTCCGTCAAGGGCAAGGCGCCCTCTCTCCGCCTGGTCGGAACGCTGACGCAATCCGACGCGGGTGAGGATTCGAGCGTCATCGCGCCCGTGGAAATTCAGGTGGCGCGCGGCCGCACCATCACGCAGTGGGTACGGTCCGCGTCCGATCCGGTCACCTTCACCGTGGCGCTCCAGCAGCCGCCGCTAAAGGTGACGCTCGACCCGCACTACGCGGTGCTGCGCCGGTAGGACAGACGATCGCATTTTGTGGGGCAGGCAATCTTGCCTGCGGACTCGCTTTCAGCGGGTCCAGCCGCCTGCAAGGCGGCCTGCTTTTTCGACTTTGTCAACCGGTTGACAGACCACACAAAACGATGGTCTGTCCTACCTCTCCGACAAATCGAAAACCTTGCCATCGACTTCTTCAATCCGCACCACCAGGCGTTTGCGGGCTTCCAGCCTGGCTTGCGGCACTTCAAACCGCGCGGCCACCATGCGGTCCCAGGAACTGCGCGGCGGGATGGAATCCCGCATCAGCAGAGTGTCGTTGAACTTCTGCCCCAGCAGCGGAATCGCCTGAAAGAGCTGGCGGGCGTCCAGCTCGGAAATGGTCTGGCCCTCGGACTCGTTGCCGGCGCTATCTTCCATCGCCACCGCGACCTTCCGAACCACGAACGGATAGTCGGCCGGATTGGAGACACGGAAATCGACCACCGCCACGGAGCTGGCTTCGTCGAGCGGCGCCGTGCGGACTTTGAGGAACTTTCCCGGCAGGTCGACATACGCGCCGCGATTGAGGTGGACCACCCACCAGACGGCAATCCCGACGCAAACCACTCCGATGCCAAATGCGATCAAGAAGTTCTTGCTCATATTCAGAGTTCACCCACGATGCGCATAATCTCGTCCATGGACTTGTGCGCGGCGGCAATGAGAGTGCCGTCGAAAATGTGTGTCTCCAGCGCGATTTTGCCCTGGTAGCCGTCCTTGTCGAGCGCCAGCATAATGGCCTTCCAGTCTTCCTTTTCGGGGCTGTCGGGCATGACGCCCTTGGCCTTCACCTGGACGTTGAGGAGGCGCTTCTTGGGCAGCAGCGCGTAACCGTCGGGGTAGGATTTCTCGCGGCCGTAGGCGTTGTGCGGGTCCCAGTTCATCCCCACCCACTTGGAAGGGACGAGCTTCACGATGGCGGCGAGCTCCGCGGAAGTGGCCACGTTCTGGGACGCTTCGTTTTCGATGAGAAGGTAGGTTTTCTGTCTTTCGGCCGCCAGCGCCATCTCGCCCAGCACGTCCACGATGCGCGGAAGCATGGTTGCCGGATCTTCCACGCGCGAGCCCGTGAAGACCCGCACCTTGTCCGCGCCCATGATCCGGGCGCAGCGGAGCGCCTTTTCGAGGTCCTCCATGCGGCGGTCCCAAAGCGCCTTTTCGGACGCCAGGCGCTTTTCGCGCGCGGCTGGTTCCTCCGGCTTTCGGCGCACCGGCTCGCTCCCCGGCCAGCCGAATTTCAGTAGGCTGGTGTTGACGAACGAGACCTTGAGTCCCTCGTTCCGAAACCTCACGGCATCCACTTTGATCTCCGGTTCGCTCAGCGAGAAATACTCTTTGCGGCTTCCCGGCGGGTTGCGGATTTCCACAAACCGGAGCCCGTAGCGATGCGCGAAGGCGATGGCTTCGTCGGTGGACAAGCCGATCTCGTCGGTAATGGCGCCGATGCGCGATTTATCCATGCGGCTTCGCGCCCACAGGGTGGACGCCGACGCCGCTCCGGCAGCCAGAAGCTCACGCCTGGTCATAAGACGATTGTAGAGCTTTCTGGCGACTGGGCAAGCTAAGCGTCTGTCAGGAAATAACCAGTCCAATCGTCGGCAGCCGCTCTCTAACGTTCGCGGCTCTGAAAGCGCATCGGAGCCGCGAACGTTAGAGAGCGGTTGGCACAGTTATTTCGCGACAGGCCCTAAGTACACGATTTCGCAAATACGGCTGCGTATCCTGCGGTGGGGCAGGCGGTGCCGCCTGCCCTCGCCGTCGTCCCGCGTAGCGGGACGCGGCGAGCTTCGCTCGGCCGCGGGCAGGCGGCACCGCCTGCCCCACCAGGTCTTCGGAATACGTCACGGTAATTCCGAATCGGGGGACTAAGTCATGCCCTGCCTGGTGGTCTTCACCAGCGCGGCCATGCCTTCGAACACCAGGCCGAGACCGTCTTCGAAGGCGGCGTCGCTGGCGGGCGGCCCGTCGAGCTCCCGTAGCATGCGCCCGATATTGGGGAGCGCACCGGTCGAGATCAGCCGGCTTACGTAGGGCGGCAAGGTCTTGCTTCTGCCGTGCCGCGCCCGCCGCAGCGCATCGGCCTCGGAAAGTTCCAGCATGACGAAACCCGTGGTGTAGACGTACAGCAAGGCGACCATCCGGTGCATGGCGGCGACATCGAGCCCCAGGCCGGCGACAGCCGCCAGCGAGAATTCGAATTGTGCGAGGCGCTTCGGCCCGATCGCCGGACGGCTGTGTAGCAGGCCCACCAGCCACGGGCGCCGCTTCAGGCAGGCGCGCGTCTCCGTCGCGACGGTATCGAGATCGGCCCGCCAGTCGCCCGATGGCCGCTCGGGCAGCGCTACGCCGCCCATGGCGGCGTCGAGCAGCAGGTCGAGCAGGTCGGCCTTGCTCGGCACGTAGTGGTAGAGGGACATTGCGCCGCAGCCGAGTTCCGAGGCGAGGCCGCGCATGGAGACCTTCTCCACCCCGTCGCGGTCCGCCAGCTTGATGGCGGCGTGGACGATGCGCCCGACCGCCGCGGAGGGCGACTCGCCGAGCCGATCCCAAATCAGCGGGCCGCAAGCGGGCACCTTGCGCGGGGCCATCCTGTTCCGTGTTGAACGCACAGTAATCGAATTATAGTACACTGTACGAGACAGCGTTTTCTCACGACGAATCATGACATACTCCAGACGAGCTCTCCCCTGTTTCATCCCAACCGTGGCGCTGCTGGCGCTGGCCGCCGGCGGCTGCCGCCAACCAGCCGCCCCCGCGGCCAGGGGCCCGATGGTTCCCGAGGTCAGCGTCGCTTCGGTGGCGCAGCGGGACGTGCCGGTGATGGGCGATTGGGTAGCCACGCTCGATGGCTACGTGAACGCGCAGATTCAGCCTCAAGTATCCGGGTATCTGGTCAAGCAGAACTACCAGGAGGGTTCGTTCGTGCGCCAGGGGGAGGTGCTGTTCGAGATCGATCCGCGTCCGTTCCAGGCGACGCTCGACCAGGCCAAGGGCGCTCTCGCGCAGGCGCGCGGCTCGCTGGCGCAGGCGCGCGGTTCGCTGGCACAGGCCACGGCGCAACTGGAGCTGACCCAGATCAACGTTCGCCGCGACACGCCGCTGGCCAAGGCCCGCGCTATCGCGCAGAGCCAGTTGGATAGCGAGATGCAGGCGCAGAAGACCGCGGAAGCGAACATTCTGACCGCCCAGGCGGGTACCGAGACCGCGCAGGCCGCCATCGAGACCGCGCAGGCCGCCATACGGAACGCCGAGCTCAACCTGGAATTCACCAAGGTACACGCGCTGGTGGACGGCATCGCGGGCATCGCGGCGGTCCAGATCGGCAATCTGGTGGGCCCCTCGACGGTGCTCACCACGGTTTCGAGAGTGGATCCGATCAAGGTGTACTTCCCCATCACGGAGCAGGAATACCTGCATGTGTCGGGGCTTTCGACATCGGGGCGCGGCGACGGCTGGCTGCGGCGCGCGGTGCCCACTCCGCTCAAGCTGACGCTCTCGGACGGCAGCGTGTATCCGCACACCGGGCACGTTGTGTTCACGGACCGGCAGGTGGATTCGCAGACCGGGACGATCCGCATCGTGGCGGCGTTTCCGAACCCCGGGAACATCCTGCGTCCGGGCCAGTTCGGGCGCGTGAGCGCGGTGAAGGAATCGATGCGCGGCGCGCTGGTGGTTCCGCAGCGGGCGGTTTCGAATTTCCAGGGGCAGTATCAAGTGGCCGTGGTGGGGGCGGATAACCGGGTCTCGGTGCGCAACGTGACGGTGGGCCCGCGGGTGGGATCGTCGTGGGTGATCGAGAGCGGCGTGGCGGCGGGGGACCGGGTAATTACGGAAGGAACGGCGAAAGCGCCCGACGGCGCGCTAGTGAGCCCCAAGACGGCGGCAGCGGCCGAAACCGCCGGTCGGGCGAAGGCGAACTGACATGGCGAAGTTCTTCATCAACCGCCCCATCGTCGCGATGGTGATCGCCATCATGACGGTGATCGTCGGCGCCGTCTGCCTGATCCAGTTGCCGACGGCGCAGTTTCCCGAAATCGTTCCGCCGGAAGTGGTGGTTCGCGCGACGTTCCCGGGCGCCGACGCGCGCACGCTCGAGCAATCGGTCGCCACGCCGCTCGAACAGCAGCTCATCGGCGTGGACAACATGAACTACATGTATTCGGTCAACTCCAACGCCGGTTTGACCACCATCACGGTGAACTTCGACGTCAAGACCGATCCGAACACCGACCAGGTGCTGACGCAGTTGCGGACCTCGCAGGCGCAGTCGCAGTTGCCGGCGGAAGTGACGGCATCGGGGCTGGTGGTGCAGAAATCGCTGTCCTCGCCGCTGCTCATGATTGCGTTGTACTCGCCGCACGGGACCTACAACAGCTCGTTCATGTCGAACTACGCCTACATCAACCTGGCGGACGAGCTGGCGCGGGTGCCGGGCATCGCGCGCGTCCAGATTTTCGGCGCCGGCCAGTACGCCATGCGCGTCTGGGTGAAGCCCGACAAGCTGGCCAAGCTGGGCGTGACGGTCCCACAGATCGTTAGCGCCATCCACACGCAGAGCACGGTGAATCCGGCCGGACAGATCGGCGGCGAGCCGGTTCCGCCCGGGCAGGAGTTCACCTACACGGTGCGCACCAAGGGGCGGCTGACCAGTCCCGAGGAGTTTGGCGACATCGTTCTGCGCGTGGAGGCGAACGGTTCGAGCCTGCGCCTGAAGGATGTCGCGCGCATCGAGATGGGAGCGCAGTCCTACGGCATTTCGAGCCGCTTCAACCGGGAGCCCGCGGCCAACATCGCGGTCTACCAGTTGCCGGGTTCGAACGCGGTGGCGGGAGCCGAGGCCGTGCGCGAGCGGCTGAACGAGCTGAAAAAGCGGTTTCCCAAGGACCTCGACTTCAGGGTCGCCATCGACACCACCCGCGCGGTGCGCTCCGGCATTTCGGAAATCGAGTGGACGCTGGTCATAGCGCTGCTGCTGGTCGTGTTGGTGGTGTACATCTTCCTGCAAAGCTGGCGCGCGACCCTGATCCCGATGCTGGCCGTGCCGGTGTCGCTCATCGGGACCTTCGCGCTGTTTCCGCTTCTCGGTTTCTCGATCAACACGCTGTCGCTGTTCGGGCTGGTGCTGGCCATCGGGCTGGTGGTGGACGACGCCATCGTGGTGGTGGAGGCCGTCGAGCATCACATGGCCGAAGGCATGACGCCGCACGACGCCGCCTTGCAGGCCATGCGCGAGGTCTCGGGGCCGGTAGTGGCGATCGCCATCATTCTGGCCGCGGTCTTCGTTCCCACCGTGTTCATCCCGGGCATCACCGGCAGGTTGTACCAGCAATTCGCGGTGACCATCGCCATCTCGGTGATCATCTCGGCGTTCAACGCGCTATCGCTCAGCCCGGCGCTGGCGGCCCTGCTGCTCAGGCCGCAGACCAGGCGCCGCGGCCCGTTGGGATGGTTTTTCGATAAGTTCAACCGCATGTTCGCGCGTGTTTCCAAGGGCTACATCGGCTTCTCTTCGGTGCTGATCCGCAAGGCGGCCATCAGCCTGGTGTTCCTGGCTCTCGTCGCCGCGGCGGCGGTCGTAACCGGACGCCACCTGCCGGCCTCGTTCCTGCCGGAAGAGGACCAGGGCTACATTCTGGCCGCCCTGCAACTGCCCGACGGCGCTTCGATCCAGCGCACCAGCGAGGCGGCCAAGAGCATGGAGAATGTGATGCTGGGCACCCCGGGAGTGGAAGGCTGCCTGGCCGTGGTTGGCTTCAACCTGCTCAGCGGCGTGTCGAATACCTACAGCGCGTTCTTCTTCGTGCCGCTCAAACCGTGGGACGAGCGGACCACACCCGAAGAGAAATACGACGCCATCCGCCGGCACATCGCCGTGGGGCTTTCGAAAATCCGCGAGGGCATAGCGTTCTCCTTCCCGCCGGCCGCGATTCCCGGCATCGGGACCTTTGGCGGCGTCTCGTTCGTGCTCGAAGACCGTTCCGGGGCGGACCAGGAGTTCCTGACCGCCAACCTGGGCAAGTTCCTGGCGGCGGTGAGAAAGCGGCCGGAAATCGGCTCCGCCACCACCACCTATCTGCCCACCGTCCCGCAGATCTACGCCGACGTGGACCGTGAGAAGGCGATGCGCCAGGGCGTCGACATTGGCGACGTCTACACCACCATGCAGACGTTCATGGGCGGATACCTGGTGAACTACTTCAACCTGTTCGGCCGGCAGTGGCAGGTGTATGTCGCCGCCGAAGGCGAGTACCGGACGCGGCCGGAAGACATCGGCCAATTCTACGTCACCGGCAACCGCGGGAGCATGGTGCCGCTGGGTTCGGTGATCGACACCCGGACGATTCTGGCGCCCGAGTTCTCGCTGCGCTACAACGAGTACCAGGCGGCGCAGATCAACGCATCGGCCAATCCCGGATACAGTTCCGGCCAGGCCCGCAAGGCGCTCGAAGAAGTCTTCGACCAGACCATGCCGCGCGAGATGGGCTACGACTACCAGGGCATGTCGTTCCAGGAGCAGAAGGCCGAGCGCGGGGTATCCTCCACGGCGGTATTCACTCTGTCGCTGCTGTTCGTGTTCCTGATTCTGGCGGCGCTCTACGAGAGCTGGTCGCTGCCGCTGAGCGTGCTGCTGGGCGTGCCGATCGCCGTCTTCGGCGCTTACATGACGCTGTATCTGCGCAACTTCGAAAACGACGTGTACACGCAGATCGGACTCATCATGCTGATCGGGCTCTCGGCCAAGAACGCCATCCTGATTGTGGAGTTCGCCAAGGCGGAATACGAAAAGGGCGGCAAGACGGTGGCCGAGGCGGCGCTCACGGGAGCGCGCATACGCCTGCGCCCCATCCTGATGACCGCTTTCGCGTTCATCTTCGGCTGCATTCCGCTGTGGACCGCTTCGGGCGCGGGCGCCAATTCGCGCCGCATCCTGGGGACGGTGGTGATCGGCGGCATGCTGGCCGCTACCCTGATCGCCATTTTCCTGATCCCGGTGACGTTCGACGTGATCGAGACGCTGTCGCTGAAACTGCGCAAGAAGCATCCGGTGACGCTGCCGGATGCCGGCCTTCCCGAGGAGAGAGCATGATGGCGCGCACTTCGTTGTTCCTCGCAATGGCCGGCGCGCTGGTTTTGTGCGGGTGCATCAAGGGTCCCAACTACAGCCGCCCGAAAGTGGATGTGCCGGATGCCTACCACGGCCCGGACAACGCGGCGCCCGCGGCCGCGGCGGAGTCGCTCGGCAACGCCAAGTGGTGGACGGTTTTCGAGGACCGGGAGCTGCAGAAGCTGATCCGCGTCGCGCTCGAGCAGAACTTCGATGTGCGGATAGCGGCGACGCGCGTACTCCAGGCGCGGGAATCGGTCGCGATCGCGCGCTCCAATCAGTACCCCACGCTGGCGGGCGGCGTACTGGTCACCGGCCAGCGCACACCCGGCAGCGGCGGCGCGGCCACCTACAACATTCCGGAGCTGGGCGTCTCGGGCTCCTGGGATATCGATTTCTGGGGCAAGTACCGCCGGCTCACCGAAGCCGCGCGCGCGGAGCTGATGGCCACCGAGTGGGGACGCCGCGCCGTGGTCGAGAGCCTGGTATCGGGCGTGGCATCGGCCTATTTCGACCTGCGCGAGCTGGACCTGGAGCTGGAGATCTCGCGGCGCACGCTGGCTTCCCGCGAGGATTCGCTGCAACTCACCCGCACGCTGGTGGATGGCGGCGCCGCGCCGCTCTCCGACCAGCGGCAGGCCGAGCAGCTTGTGGAGACGGCCGCGGCGGCCATCCCGGACCTGGAGCGCGCCATCGCGCAACAGGAGAACGCCATCAATATCCTGCTGGGCCGCAATCCCGGCGTCGCCATCGCGCGCGGGCTGTCGCTGAGCGATCAACCGATTCCGCAGGTTCCGCCCGCGGGGATTCCCTCCGCTCTGCTGGCCCGGCGGCCCGATATCGGCCAGGCGGAACAGAACCTCATCGCAGCCAACGCACGCATCGGCGTGGCCCGCGCCGCGTTCTTTCCCGACATCTCACTGACCGGCATCGGGGGCATCGCCAGCGGATCCCTGACGACGCTGTTCCAGGGCGCGTCCCGCGCGTGGAATTACACTGCCTCGGCGATGGAACCGATTTTCACAAAGGGCCGGCTGGATGCGAACCTCCGGCTGGTGGAGGCGCAGCACGAAGAGGCGCTGCTCCAATACCAGCAGGCGATTCAACAGTCGTTCCGCGACGTCTCCGACGCGTTGATCGCGTACCAGAAGCTGCACGAGTTCCGCGCGCACAGGGAGAAACTGCTGGACGCGGCGCGGGATGCGTCGCAGTTATCCCGCGTACGCTACCAGGGTGGCGCCACCAGCTATCTGGAGGTTCTGACCAACGAGACGAACTACTTTTCGGCGGAACTGGGCGCGGCGGGGGCCATTCTGAGGGAGCGGCTCTCGCTGGTGCAGTTGTACAGCGCCCTCGGCGGCGGCTGGGATCAGTAGGCGCGCGCGGTATCGCCGGGTTCGCCAAGCCCGGGGATCGCCGGGTTCGCCAAGCCCAGGAATGGCCGGGCCCAGGGGGCGCGCCGGTTGGCCGCCAGTGGGGTTGTCCCGACACGGAGCGACACCGGCGACAGAGTCGAAAAAGCAGCTCGCCTTACAGGCGGCTGGACCCGCTGAAAGCGAGTCCGCAGGCAAGATTGCCTGCCCCACAAACCACGCGTTTTCATGAAGTCTTGCGGGCCGAAGGCCCATCCCAACAGGATCGCCGGCGCTACGGGCGCGCCACGCCGCCGGTCGAATGCGGGATAAATAGGTATGGGCTGGATGAGCGGTACGGGCCGGAAGATCGTCCTCGAAGAAGGCGACATCACACGCGCGGCGGCGGACGCCATTGTGAACGCGGCTAACTCGGCGCTGGCGGGCGGCGGCGGCGTGGATGGCGCCATTCATCGCGCCGGCGGCCCGGAGATCATGCGCGAGCTGGACGGAATCCGGCGGCAAATCGGCCACTGTCCCACCGGCGGCGCCGTGGCCACCACCGCGGGCAGGCTGCCGGCCCAGTGCGTGTTCCACGCCGTCGGCCCGGTGTATCGCGACGGGCGGCACGGCGAGCCGGAGCTGCTGGCGTCGTGCTATCGCAAGTGCCTTGAAATGGCGGAAGAGCGCGGGGTCCGCAGCATCGCCTTTCCGGCCATCGGCACGGGGGTCTACGGGTATCCGTTGGAGGAAGCCGCCGCCGTCGCGCTCCGCGAAGTGAAAGCGCACCTGGAAAAGGACGACACAAAACTCGAGCACGTCACTTTCGTGTTGTTTGGCAAGGCGGCGTTCGAGGTGTACGCGAGGCTGCTTTAGGGCAGTGGCTTCTCGCGCTGAACGAGGTGGACCAGATTGCCGTCGCAGTCCGCGAAAAAGACGAGACGATTGCCTTTGACATTCACCGGCTGCGTAAGGAACCGCACGCCCGCTTTCACGAGCCGGTCATATGCCGCGTCGAAATCGTCCACCGAAATGGCAAGATGGCGAAGGCCGGGGGCTTTCATGGCCTGCTCGGACCGCTCGCCTTCCGACGGAATGATTTCGAGCATCGTTCCGTCGGCCGCCTTGACGAAGTAGTTCCCGTCGTACTCGAAATTGACGACGAAATCGAGATGATCGACGTACCACTGAGCGAGGCTCCGGGGGTTGGGTGACGCGATACCAGTGTGTTCCAGTCCTTTGAACATGATGAGGATTGTAGCAGAAGTGTCTGTCCCGACGATTCACCGGTGTGAATGCCGGCACCGCTTGCGTCTTGTCGTCCCCGCCGCGCGGCGCTTGACTCGTTGTAGCCGCTAGGCTACAATCAATTATTGAATGCCGGCGGACGAATACTCGCTACGGCACTACGTGGCGGCTGATGGAAAGCGTCCATTCGCGGAGTGGCTGTGCTCCTTGCCGGATCGAAATGCCGCGGCGCGAGTGCAGATTCGCCTGGAGCGGTTGCGCTTGGGCAACTTCGGAGATGTTCGACCCCTGGGAAAGGGACTATCTGAACTACGCATCGACGTTGGTCCAGGTTCGTCCGCGCCAGGGAATATCTCGCGGATTACCGAAGGAGGCCAGATGCCTAGAAGCGCACCGTATGACGATCTTCTGATGGAAATGCTGAAAGACGTGGAACGGGCGCTTGCCTATCTCGATGCTGCGCTTGACGAGCGGGACCCGAGAGTTTTCCTGATCGCGCTACGCAACGTCACTCAGGCGCAGGGAGGCATAGCCAAGGTCGCCGCACATTCCGGCTTGAATCGCGAGAGCCTGTACCGGGCGCTCTCCGACAAAGGCAACCCGAGCGTGCAAACCTTGGCCGCGGTCCTGGGGGCGCTCGGAGCCCGGTTGAGCGTTGCAAGAGCGACCCGCCCCGCCCCTACACCATCTCGAACGCCAGCAGCGCCGACGCCGAAACCTCGACCGGGTGCAAGGCGCGCGCGTGCCGGTTCCCGCGCGAGAACTCCAGCGCGAAAAGCGCGACGGGAATGATCTCCGCCGCGGCGAACGAATTCACCGCGACAGTCGAGCAAGACGGCCCATGGTATGTGGGGTACTGCGCTGAAGTGTCCGGCGCCAATGGGCAGGGCAAGACGTGCGAGGAATGTCGGTTGCGGCTCGGATCGCAGACATACGGCAGCGAGCGGTATTTCTATACGGTAGTGAACCTCAATTCCGCAACCTCAGAGCGAACCACACCATCCCGAACAGCAGCAGCGCCGACGCGGATACCTGCACGGGGTGAAGCGCGCGCGCGAGCCGGGTCACGCGCGAAAGCACCAGTGCCAAGATTGCGATGGCGACGATCTCCGCCGCCGCCGCGCCGGCCAGCACGAAGCTCGGGCGGTAACCGGTGGTTTGCAGGAACAGGTGGAAGTAGAGGCCGTGGAAGCCGCCTAGCACGGCGGCTATCAGCCATCGCGCGCCGGCGTTCGGTAAAAGCAGAATCTCCACGGCCAGGTAGGCGATGGCGAGGGCGGCGGCGGCTTCCACGAAACGCGGCGCGGGGGTCCAGCCGGTATGGGGCATCGCCAGCACCGATGCGATTTGCCCGGCCAGGAACATGGCGGTAAGGGCCAGCAGCTCCCGGCGGCCGCGGGCGGCCAATACCAGCGCGGCCAGGAACAGGAGCTGCACCATCCCGCCCAGCGCACGGATGAAACCGGCGCCGGATTCCGCGGCCGCTGTCTCAATAGGGGTGGGCGGGCGGAAGCGCAGGATGGCGTGGGTGAACGATAGGTCGAAGACGGCCTGGTCCCGCTTGGCTCCCATCTCCGCGCGCAAAAGGTGGACGTGGTTTGGAACGGTCACGGCGGTCAGGGTGCACTCCATGTCCACGCGGTCCACCGGAGCGCCGAAGTCGTAGTCGGCGGTACACACGTAGACGGCGCCGGCTTGGTCCGTGCGGCAACTCTGGGCCACGCGTTTGGCTTCACGGCCTCCGGTCGAGAAATGGACGCGATCGAGCAAACTGCGCGCGGGGTCGGCGACGTGCGCTATCTCGTAGAGCGGCATGCGCAGTTGGTAGTGGGCGCGCGCGCCATCCAGGGTGAGGTCGCCCGAACTCATGCTCATCATGTGGGCCCAGCCGGGCGACGCGGCGAGCGCCAGCCAGATGAAAACTCTCATGCCGCCGTAACGCGCGTGCTCAGCCGCGCTATGCGAATCCGCCGGTAGAGGATGCGCACCAGCGCCAGCACGGGCACGGACAGGAAGGCCCCCGCTACGCCGGCCGCTTCCGCGCCCGCGAACACGCCAAACAGCAGCAGCAAGGGATGCAGTTCCACTCCCTGCCCCATCACGTGCGGCGAAGCAAAGTAGTCCATGAACATGCGGTAACACACCAGGAAGATTAGAATCGCCAGGAAGTGGCCGCCGGACACCACGGTAACCAGCAGAATCGCGAGCACCGCCACCACCGGGCCGATAGTGGGGATAAACTCCAGCATGCCCCCCAGCAGGCCCAGCAGGATGGCGTAGGGAACCCCCATGATCGATAGGAAGATGCTGTAAGCCGTGAATGTGCCCACCGAGAGCACCACCATGGCGCGCATATAGTGGGCCAGCAGCAGGTGGGTATCGGCCAGCACGTCGTCGAGCAGCGCGCGGCGCGGGCCTTCATCCACCAGGTCGAGAATGTGCTGGCGGATCATGCCGCCGTCCTTGAGGAAGAAGAACCCCAGGATGGGGATGATCACCACGTACACCAGATTCCTGGCCACCGCCAGGAATCTCACGCCGAGTTGTGGAAGCTCGGAAACCAGGTCGTTGGACCGCTTGGCCAGCTCCACGCGCACCTTGTCCGCCACCTGCGCCTGGAGCGATCCCGCGGGCGGCTGCCAACCGGCCACCGCGGCGGGAAATGTCTTCTCCAGAGAGGTGGCCTGCTCCACCACGCGCGAGCCGATCTGAGTACCGATCAGAACGAGAGCCGCCACGAAGATCAAATAGGCGAGGCCCATGGCGATGGTGCGCGACCGGCTGCCCGGCAAGAACCGGACGATCAAGTCGACCAGCGGGGAAAGCAGGTAGGCGAACAGCAGCGCCAGGATGAAAATGAACAAGGTCCCGCGGACCAGGTAGACCAGCCAGAGCAGCAGCACCACCAGTGCCGCCGTCCAGGTGCAGCGCGCGGCCGAACGGTCGATCCCAAGCATGTCGGTCCAATTCTACCCCGGCGGAGGGGCGGGCGGCTCGGGTAATTTCTCGATATGCACGCGGGCGATGCGGTTGCGGTCCATTTCCAGCACCGTGTAGCGCCTGCCCTGGTAGTCGACGGACTCCCCCGCGCCGGGGATCTTGCCCAGGCGAAAGAGCAGAAAGCCCGCCAGCGTTTCGAAGCCGGCGTCGGCGGGAATTTCGATGCCGAACCCGGTTTCCAGATCGCGAATTCGGGTGGCGCCGTCCAGCTCCATTTCCTCGGCTTGGGGAGCGCGGCGCACGCTCTTCTCGTCGTGCTCGTCCTCGATCTTTCCGACCACGTCCTCGAGCACGTCCTTCACGGTCAGCATCCCGACGATGGTTCCGAACTCGTCCACCACCATGGCGACATGCGTACTGCCGCGTTGGAACTCATCGAGCATCTGCGAAAGCGGTTTGGTCTCGGGAACCACCAGGTGCGGGCGGACGAGCCTCGAGATGTGGAAGGCGCGGCTGGGCCGGCCCGCGCGAATGGCCCGGCGGCGCTCCTCCCAAACCGGCAGGAGATCCTTATAGTGCAGGATGCCGACGATCTTCTGGGGCGCGCCGTCATACACGGGGAGGCGCGAGTGGCGCTTCCGGAGCATGGTCTCCAACACCTGGTCGAGGGTGGCGTCCACGGGAATGGAGACAATGTCGTTGCGCGGCACCATGATCTCGCGCACCGCCACGTTGCCCAGGTCGAGCACGCGGTGGATCATGTCCTCCTGGGCCTCCGGCAAGTAGCCGAGGCCGCGGCTGGAACTGACGATGAGCTTCAATTCCTCGGACGAATGGCCGCCCTGGTGCGCTCCGCCTTTCAGCTTGAGCCCGCGCGTGAAGGCGCCCGCCGAGCGTTCGATGACCACCACGAACGGGCTCGAGATGCGGTAGAACACCAGCAGCGCGGGAGCCACCAGCACCGCCAAGCGGTCGGCTTTGGCGATGGCGAGGTTCTTGGGCACCACTTCCCCCAGCACCACGTGGAAGTAGCCGATGACCAGAAACGCAACTGCCAGGCTGGCGCCGTGGAGTAACTTCGTGGTGAGCGGATTGGCGACGGGATGGACCAGAGCGACGAGAATCCCGTAGAGCGTATCCTCTCCGGCCCAACCCAGCCCCAGGCTGGCCAGGGTGACGCCGATCTGGGTCACCGAGAGCAGGCGCCCGGGGTTGGAGAGGAGGCTGAGGGCCGCTTGCGCGCCCGCCTGCCCCTCTTCCGCCATCTGCCTGAGCCGCGAGTGCCGCACGGAAAGCAAGGCCACTTCGGCGCCCGCGAAGAAACCGTTGACGGCGATCAGCAGAACTACGAGCAGAATACGAAATGTGGAGTAAGGCACGTGATCCGAGACAATTTTAGCGAAGTTGACAGGCGAAAGCGCCTGCCCCACAGAAAGAACTTGCGCGCGCCCTCCGGCTGTTGTCTACTTCTAATGTGAGCTTGAGAGTCTTGGCTGTGTTCTTTTGCGCCGGCGTTAGCCTGGCACAGCAGTACGAGCTCGGAGGCGCCTTCGGGTACGGCGTGTATCGCGACGTCCGGGTGATTTCGCCGGGTGGAACGGCCACCGCTGGAATCACCAACCGCTTCGCCACGGGGGTGGTGTTTTGCGAAAACCTCTTCGAGCACGTCTCGGGAGAGATGCGCTATCTCTACCACGATGGCGACCCTTTTCTTTCCACCAGCGCCGCCAAAGGCAGCATCCAGGGCCAGTCCCACGCCTTCCACTACGATGTGTTGTTTCACGCGCGGGGCCGGCAGTCGCGCGTCCGCCCCTACATCGCGGTGGGGGTGGGTGCCAAGTACTACGCGACTACCGGTCCGGCGCCGGTGCCGCAACCCATGCCCAAGATCGCGGGCCTGGCGGGTACGAATCAATTCAGAGCCTTGTTCACCGGCGGCGCCGGCGTGAAGTACCGCTTGACCGACCACATCCTGGTGCGCGCCGATGTTCGCGATTACGTCACGGCGTTTCCGACGCATTTGATCGTGCCGGCGGCCAACGGCACCGACCACGGCATCTTTCACCAGTTCACGCCCCTGTTTGGGGTGAGCTACGTGTTCTGATGGCGCCGCCGCGGCGTATAATCTAGAGAACCGGGGAGGCGTTGATGAACTACGAAATCGGTTCCCGCGCTGGCGACTACGAGGTCCTGGAAGTTCTCGGGGCCGGCGGAATGGGGCGCGTCTACAAGGTTCGGAATGTCATTTCCGACCGCGTCGAGGCCATGAAGGTCCTGCTACCCGACCTCGAAGGCGATACCGAGCTGGCGGACCGCTTCATGCGCGAGATCAAGGTCCAGGCCAGCCTCGATCATCCCAACATCGCCGCCTTGCACACGGCCTTGCGCCTGGACAACCAGTTGCTCATGTTGATGGAGTACGTGGAAGGCGTCACCATCGACGCGATTCTGCGCGCCGGCCGCATCCCCATCGACAAGGCCATCGACTACACCGCCCAGGTGCTCTCGGCGCTGTCGTACGCGCACTCGCACGGCGTGGTGCACCGCGACCTCAAACCCGCCAACATGATCGTTACTCCCGGCGGCGTGGTCAAGCTGATGGATTTCGGTATCGCCAAAATGGCGGCGGACCGGAAACTCACGCAGACCGGGCGCACCGTCGGGTCCCTGTATTACATGTCTCCGGAGCAGATCAAGGGAGCGGTCGATCTGGACCCGCGCTCCGATCTCTACTCGCTGGGCATCTCGCTCTATGAGATGGTCACGGGGGCCCGTCCCTTCCAGGGCGACAGCGAGTATTCCATCATGGCGGCGCACTTGCAGACCAATCCGCCGCCGCCCATTCAGCTCGATCCCAGCCTGCCGCCCGCGCTCAGCGAGATCATTCTCATGTCCCTGGAGAAAGATCCGGCGCAACGCTTCCAGACCGCCGACGCGTTTCGCTCGGCTCTCCTGAGCGTGCGGGGTTCCGGGCAGACGGTTGCCCAGCCGGCCGTTCCCATGGCCACATTCGCCGCCGCGCCGGTGGCGGTTGCGCCGCCGCCCCCTCCTCCGGTGGCGCGCAGCCATCGCGGGCTGTACATCGCCCTGGGCTCGCTGGCCACCATCGCGGTGATAGTCGCCGCCATCACGCAGATTCCCAAGTTCCGCCGTACGGCCGCCGAAAGCGCGCCGGCTGCCGCCATAACGCAGCCGGCCCAACCGCCGGCTGAGACGCTACCACCCATCCAGCAGCCGCCGATGTCGCCGCCGCCAGCGGCCAAAACTGCGACACAACCGGTTCGACGCGGGCCGGCCGCTGCCGCCGCGGTCCCGGTGCAGGGGAATCAGCCCCCTACGCCGGTGCCCGTCCAGCAGCCCGCGGCTCAGCCGGTTTCGCCGCCGCCACAAGCGCCTCCGCAAAAGGCGGCTCCGCCGGCCGCGCCTTCCGCCGCGGATGCCGCCAAGGCGGAGCAGTTAGAGAAGATCCGCGGAGAGGGATCGATGCTCAGCATCCGGGTTGCCACGGTCAAGGCCAGCCTGGACGGTCTGCGCAGCGCCCAGGCCCGCTCGGGGCTGGGGCTTCGCGCCGATATGGCCGCCTCCGCGCAACGCATGGACTACCTCATGAACGAAGCCGACGCCGCCTTGCAGCGGGGCGACGCCGCGGCGGCCCAAAGAAACCTCGACTTGGCGGAGAAGGAAGTTTCGAAACTGGAAAACTTCCTGGGTCATTAGCATCGCCAGGTTCTTTGTGGGCGGGCGCTTCCTAGGAACTTGCAAAATAAACCGTCCGGAGATCTTGGCGGGCTCCGGACGGGTTCGGGGCGCGGGTTTCCGCCTCGATTCCGTTACTTAATCTACGCGGATATGCCGACTGCACGCTTTTCCACGGCCTGCGGGCACACTTCCACCCGGCGGTCGCCTTTCGTATCGAGTTTTCTACTTTCTCGCCCCACCTCAGGCGAGTGCCGGCGTATCCTGCGGTGGCCTTGTAGCCAACCAACGTTGGATCTGGTCGGCGGTCAGCGCTAGGATGCCGAACATCGGATGCGTCATCACCTTCGCCCAGCCCCTCACTCGCACACTACGACTTCCGAACTCATCTTTCAGGCGCGAGTACACACCCTCGGCCGTGGTGCGTTCCCGGTAGCGGGCCTTTTCATGCGGCGCGAATTCCCGCTCCACCGTACCGTGTTTCTGGCGGGGAATAATGGGCCCGTGACCCAGCCCCCGACTGTGGCTGCGGATGGCTTCGCTGTCGTAGCCGGCGTCCATCAGATCGCCAAGTGACAAACAGAAAGCTTGCCTCGGTGATATCGGGATGCCAGTGCGGAAGCTTTCTGCGGTAGAACATACCAAGTCGGCAGGCGAAAGCGCCTGCCCCACATATAGTGTGCCGAGGGGCGGAAAAATCGCGGAAGAATGTAGAAACTCCCGGGACGAGGCATGCCTCGCCCCTACGTCTTCTCCTTCGCGTAGCACACCGTATCCAGCCCGCACTCGCCGCACTTCGGCTTCCGCGCCTGACACTGCGCCCGCCCGTGCAGGATGATCTGGTGCGCGAACAGAATCCACTTCTCCTGCGGAATGGCCTGCATCAGGTCCCGCTCGATCTTCACCGGCTCGCTGTTCTTGCTCAGATCGAGCCGCTGGGCGATGCGCTGCACGTGCGTATCCACCACCACGCCCGAGGCGATTCCGTAGGCCGTGCCCAGCACCACGTTGGCGGTCTTGCGGGCCGCGCCCGGGATGCTCAGCATCTCTTCCATGGTCCGCGGCACCTGGCCGCCGAACTCCGAAACCACCTTCTTCGCCGCGCCCACCACGGATTTGGCTTTGTTGTTGAAGAAACCGGTGCTGCGGATGTCGTCGGCCAGCACCTCCGGGCGCACCGCCGCGAAGTCCGCCGGCGTGGGGTATTTGGCGAACAGCCCGGGCGTCACTTCGTTCACACGCTTGTCGGTGCACTGGGCCGAAAGAATAGTCGCCACCAGCAGTTCCCACGGGCTGCTGTGGTGAAGCGCGCAGGTGGCCGCCGGGTACATCCGGTCCAGACGGCGCAGGATTTCGGCCACGCGCTCCCGCCGCTCGGCTGCGGTCTTCGGGCGTTTCGCGTAAGCTCGTAGTGAGTCATGCGAGCTCGCCTTCTTCTGCTCGCCGGGGCGTTGGCCGCTTTTGGAGCTTCGCTCGGTTCGGGCTTTCATTTCGACGATTATGCCATTTTTTCGGACCCGGCCCTGGCCTCCCCCTGGGGGTGGCTGCAGGTTTGGGACTGGCGCCACACCCGCCCGCTCTCTTATCTCACCTTCTGGCTGAACTATTGGACCGGCGGGCAGGACCCCATCGGCTACCACGCTCTCAACCTGCTGCTGCATCTGGCCGCGGTGCTGCTCGCCTACGAGTGTTTGCGCCGCCTGCTGCCGGAGCGCGCGGCGTTGGTGGCGGCCGCACTATTCGCGGTGCACCCGCTGCAAGCCGAAGCCGTGAACTACGTGTGGGGCCGCAGTATCGTGCTGGCCGCGCTGTTCTGCCTGGCCGCGCTGCTGTGCTGGATCACGGGCCGCCCGTGGACCGCCGTGGCCTGCTTCGCCGCCGCGCTGCTCGCCAAAGAGGAGTGCGCCGCATTCCCGCTCGTGCTGGCCCTGCTGCCGGAGAAGCCGCGCACCCGGCCGCCCATCGCCGTGATGCTCGGCCTCTCCGTCGCGGCGGGGGCGCGCGTGATCTATGCCGCCGCGGTCACGGGGACGCCGGCCGGGCTTCACGCCGGTATCTCGCCATGGAACTACCTGCTGGCACAGGGGCCCGTGATCCTCCGCTATTTGCGTCTGCTGATCGTGCCCTACGGATTCACCGTGGACGCCGATATCCGCGTGCCCGCCGTATGGGTGGGAATCCTCGCCTGGGCCGCCATCGCCGCGCTGGCGGTGTTCTTGTGGCGTTACCGCAGCCGCCCGGCCGCCATGTGGCTGCTGGCGGCGTTGCTTCTCCTCATTCCCAGTTCCTCCTTCTTCCCCGCCGCCGATCTCTCAGCGGACCGCCGCATGTACCTTCCCATGCTCGGCTTCGCGGCGGCCGCCGGCTGGCTGCTCACTCGCGTGCGGGGCGCGGCGCTCGCGCTGGTCGTGGTGCTGGCGCTGGCGGCCGTCGGCATGGGCCGAACCCACGTGTGGATGACCGAGGAGCGCCTGTGGCGCGAGGCCGTCCGGCGCGCCCCCGAAAAAATCCGGCCGAAAGTTCAATTGGCCCGCGCGGTCCCCGCCGCCGAGGCTCTGGACCTGCTCGCCGACGCGCGCCGGCTGGCTCCCAACGATCCCGAGGTGGCCGCGGAAACCGGCAAGATCCTGCTTTCGGAGGGCCAGCCGGTCGGGGCCCTCGAAGAGTTCGGCCGCGCCCTGGCGCTCGATCCGCGCGATGCCCGCAACTTCAACAACCGCGGCGTGGCCCTCGACGCCCTCGGCCAAACCGACGCCGCCCGTCAGGATTTCGAGCGCGCCCTGCGCATCGAGCCCGGCCTTACCGAGGCCCGCCAGAACCTGGAGAAGCTTCTACCGCCGGGGCGGTGATTTGCAGGTCTATTGTCACGTTCTGCCAGTCCGGCATCTCGTAGATCTGCAGCTTGCTGTTCACCGGCGCGGAGAGGTCCTTGGACTCCAGCGGCCCCAGGTTGGTGGTGAATGAGAAGGTGCCTTCGGCGTCCTCTTCCGATTTCTGCGTCCGGCCCCAGATGGTCACGTTGCCGGCCAGTCCCGTGAAGTCGGCCTCCGAGTGGTTGATCACCAGAAACTTCGCGAGCGTCTTCTTCTTGGCGTCCTGGACAAAGCGCAGCCCCGCCACCTCGATGTACCGCTGCAACGGGTTGGTCTTGGCGCCGGCCTTGGCCGCCGGGCTCTCCACGCTGGCCGTCGGCTTGCTCGGCTGGCCGTTCCCGCGGGCGATCTGGATGACCCAATAGGTGCCGCCCACCAGCCCCACAAAGGCCAGGGCGAATACTACCGTCAACAGCCAGACCGGCAGGAAGAAGCGCCTGGGCGCGGCAACTGGCCGCTGCCGTGGTTGCTGTTGTGCCGGGGCCGGCGCGGGTGGCGCCTGCGGAGGCTGACCCGCCGCGGCGGCAGCGCTCTGCGCGGGCGGTCCCGCTTCGGCCGGCGGTGGCGGCGCGGCAGCCGCCCTGGCGGCACAGTCGGGACAGTCCGTATAGGCTGGGGGAACTTCGCGCCCGCACTGCGGGCAGATCCACGTGAACATTATGCTGGCCTCAGTCTCTTAATGTACCGCTTGGAGAATTCCGGCGAATGAATACATACGCCCGGCTGCTTCTTGGTAGCGCCGGAACGAGTGAAACTCCTCGGACCGGCACATGGTGCACAGTTTCGACGCGTAGATCCGCCCGGGCGTTACACCCGCATCCATCAGCCGCCGCCGGTTCTCCCCGGCCAGATCCACCTGTCCCCTGCCCTGCTGGCCGAACTGCGCCGCCACCTCCGGTCCCACCTCGTAGCAGCACTTGCCGATGCCCGGGCCGATGGCCGCGTGCAGGTCCCCCGGCAGCGAGCCGAACTGCGCGCGCATGGCTTCCACCGCGCGCGCTGCGATGCCCTCCACCGTTCCCCTCCAGCCGGCGTGCACCGCGGCCACCGCCCGCTGGCGCTCGTCCACCAGCAAAATCGGAAGGCAGTCCGCGGTCTTCACCGCCACCACCGCGCCGGGCGTATTCTCCAGCAGCGCGTCGCCTTCTCCCAGCACCCCGCCGCGCCCCTCCGCCGCCACGCACGTGGTCGAATGAATCTGCCGCAGGGTGGTCAAATGGCCGAACAGGCCGGCGACGTTCGCCAGCCGGGTGCCGAATCCATGCTCCAGCCAGGGGAGCGAATCCAGCTCCGTTACGCGGTAGATCTGGCGCGAGTCTTTGTAGAACACGGTTACGCGGGGTTTTGGATCTGCGCGATGCGCACCTGCTGTTTGAAGTCCGCGAGCATCGTCTCGTCCAGCCGCACCTCGGTGGGCCGCTTCACCAGCGTGGTCATCTTGTCGATCTTGTCCTGCAGCATCAGCAGCGCGTAGAACAGGTTCTCGGGACGCGGCGGACAGCCCGTCACGTACACGTCCACCGGCACGATCTTGTCGACGCCCTGTAAGACGGCGTAAGTGTTGAACGGACCGCCCACGCTCGAACAGGCGCCCATCGAGATGCACCACTTGGGGTCGGGCATCTGGTCCCATATGCGCTTGAGGACCGGGGCCATTTTGAGCGTGACCGTGCCGGCCACAATCATGAGGTCCGACTGCCGCGGGCTGGGCCGAAAAACCTCCGCGCCGAAGCGCGCGATATCGAACCGCGCGGTGCTGGCGGCGATCATTTCGATGGCGCAGCAAGCCAGCCCGAAGGTCAGCGGCCACACCGACGATTTGCGCGCCCAGTTGAACACATAATCCACCGACGTGGTGACAAAGTTCTGCTCAAACTGATTCTGAATGAATGACGCCACTTCGCGCTTCTCCCCCTTGCGTGCCTAAAACCGATTGTAGCAATTGTACTACCACACCTTCAAATCTGCGCAGCTCGCTGTGGGGCAGGCAATCTTGCCTGCGGACTCGCTTTCAGCGGGTCCAGCCGCCTGTAAGGCGGCCTGCTTTCTTCCCACCTCGAACAACTTCAGCGGTGCCCTACCGCCGAGCTTCCCCACCCCAGCAGCCTATCCAGATAGACCGACCTCATCTGCCGGCTCGCCATAATCTGCTTGACCGGCGGCAGCCTTAGTATCGCGCCCAGGATGGCCGCCATGGCCCGGTAGTTCCAGTGGGCCTGGTTATCGAAGATCAGGTTCTGCAGCTTGCCCCGTTCGATGGCCATCAGCACCGTTCGATGTGCAGTTGTTACCGGTGTGATCACGCGTTTCCCGCGAGAGCGTAGCGACAGGACGCTCCGCGTACAGACACGCACGCACACACCGCAGCCCAGGCACAGCTCTTCCTGCAGCTTCGCCTTCTTGCGTTTAGGCTGGAGGAAATCTCCGGCGGAGACCAGCCCCATGGCCTCCACCGGGCAGCTCTCCACGCACTTTCCGCAGCCGTTGCAGTTCTCGGCATTCACCTCGGGCAGGAAGTTGGTGGTGGCGATGGGGCTGAGCACCGCGAAACGCCGGGCGGCCAGCAGGGCTTCGCAACAGCAGCCGCAGCAATTGCAGATGAAGGCCACCTGCTCCCGGACGTTCTCGCCGAACTGCACCAGGTTGCGGCCGTTAGCCTGCTCCAGCAGGTCCATGCCCTCCTCCACGTCCACCTGCCGCGCAATGCCGTGCCGGATCAGGGAGGAAGCCGTGCCGTTGAAGGTCAGGCAGATGTCCAAGGGGCTGTCGCAGGCCTTCTTCAGGTGTTTCATCTTGTGCCGGCAGTAGCACGTCCCTACGCCGATGTGGGAGGCCGTGCGGATCGCTTCACTGGCCCGCTCGTAATCCATCACCTCGAGGGCCGTCCCGCCGCCCACGGCACCCTCGTTCACGAACACCCGCCCGAGTCGCGTCTCGCCGGCGCAGAAGACCTCTTTCACGAAATCTTCCTCGACGTTCAGGTACTGATAGAACAGCTCCGCCAGCAGCTTCTGGTCGTACCCGTTGCCCACGCGCATCATGGAGAACTCGAAGAACCCGGCCATGGGCGGCGGAAGCACAAAAAAGCGCTCCTCCCCGACCTCGACGTCCAGCAGCATTCCCCGGGAAGCCAGCTTCTCCAGCGTCGCCAGTGCCTGGCCCTCCGCCTGCTTCCAGTTCCGGGCCGCCACGCTCGCCGTGAATGGCCGCAACGGAAGCCGCGCCACCAGGGCCGCCTCCTCCTTCGTGAACAGCACCTCAAGAATACGGAAGAGCAGCTCCGTGGGCGGCGCCCCCTGCGGAAACAGATTGAGCCGGTCGGAGAGGCTCTGGTAGCTCTGTCTGAGGGTGATGTGGGACATGGCTGGGAATCGTCAGGCGGCCTTGCGCACCATCCACCTTACCGTAAGTCCTGCCGCGTACACCACCGCCTGACCTGAGGACCAACGGCCGCCGAAAAACCCGTTCACCAGTTCCCGCACAGAGTTTTCTCAACCATTTCGATCACCAGGGAGTTCAGGCCTCTTTAGCCCGCTTTTCGCCTGCTATACCAGGATTGGGAGGTACCGTTCGATGATCCCTTCGCTCCCCTCATCCCCGTCGCCCCGCCTCGTCGCGCCGGGGTGCCAGCCCAAGCTGATCCTGTTCCCGGCCCCCAGCCCCTGGCCCCTGGCCACCGGCCCCTGGCCCCTGGCCCCAGGCCCCCAGCCCCCGGCCCCCGGCCCCCGGCCCCCGGCCCCCGGCCCCCGGCCCCCGGCCCCTGGCCCCTGGCCCC
>Ga0182021_10001339_pt1 | contig 28054 bp, 21 predicted proteins | sample 612E3MmetaG_FD_120493 | JGI IMG/M metagenome (GOLD analysis project Ga0182021, IMG submission 120493) | Permafrost microbial communities from Stordalen Mire, Sweden - 612E3M metaG (Illumina Assembly) | ecosystem: Environmental > Terrestrial > Soil > Wetlands > Permafrost | place: Sweden...
AACAAAAAAGCCGTTCAGCAGCACGATAGCAAGGATGCCGCCGAATTTCGCCAGTATAAGGAAGATTTCCATTCGAGTATACCAAGTTACATGAAACCTCAGGGGAAAGCAAACCCCGCGTTTCCCCCTTCGGGGGTCTGCCCCATGGTGGCTTTTCCCCATGGGGGGGTATCCCGCGGGGTTGCTACCCCCCACCTGGGTGCTACTCCACGGGGGTGCTGCCCTGGAAACAAACAGACTTCTTCCCCGGTGAGCAGAATAGACCCGCCTCTGGCGTTGAAATTGCATTTGCCCGGCCCCCTCCGTATTATTAAAAGATGCCCCAATTTTTCAACAGCGCGGGAGAAGAGCATGCGGGAGTACCTTGACCTTGCCGACCGGGTCCTTCGCGCCGGCATCCGAAAGAAAAACCGCACGGGAATCGATACCCTGTCCAGTTTCGCCGAACATTACTCCGTAGATCTGTCCGCCGGGTTCCCTCTTCTGACGACCAAAAAGGTCAACTTCGCAGCAATGCTTCACGAGCTGCTCTGGTACATTTCGGGAGAGGACCACATCAGAAACCTTCGGAAGCACACGAAGATCTGGGATGCCTGGGCGGACGAGGAAGGAAATCTCCAGACAGCCTATGGCCGCTACTGGCGCCGATTCCCCAGCGCACAAATGAATCCTTCGACCGGCGCGTACGAGGTGATCGAGATCGATCAGCTCGCGCGAGTCCGCGACATGCTGAAGAGCGATCCGAACTCCCGCCGGATGGTCATCACAGCATGGGAGCCCGGGAATGCGCTCGACAGCAAACTTCCCCCCTGCCATTTCACGTTTGTCTTCAACGTCCAGGAAAACCGGCTCAACTGTCATCTCACACAGCGTTCCGGCGACATCGCGATCGGCATCCCGTTCAACCTGGCCGGTTATTCGCTCCTCACGATGGTGCTGGCGCAGGAAGCCGCACTCGAACCCGGCCTGTTCAGCCACACCGTTGTCGATGCGCACATCTACGTCAATCATGTCGATGGGTTGAAGGAGCAGCTGGGCCGGACGCCGCGGCCCCTGCCCCGTATCGCCATCGCGCGCAAGCCCATGGATCAGCTCTGTTTCGAGGACTTCGAGCTGACCGGCTACAATCCCTGGCCGGCAATTAAATTCGAGGTGGCGGTGTGAAGCTTGCCATCATTGCCGCAGTAGCACGTAACCGTGTCATCGGCCGAGACGGGGCGTTGCCGTGGCATATCAGCGAAGACCTGAAGCGATTCAAGAGACTGACCGGCACCCACACGGTGCTCATGGGGCGGCGGACCTTCGAATCCATCGGGCATCCCCTCCCCAACCGCCGCAACGTGGTGCTGAGCTCCGCGGCGGTTCCGGGCATCGAGACCTATTCAACCCTCGAGAGGGCCCTCGAGGCTGTGGCGTCCGAAGAGAAGGTCTTCGTTATTGGAGGAAGCAGACTGTTCGCCAGCCTGCTTGAGCGCGCGGATGAGCTCTTTCTGACGCTGGTTGACCAGGAACCCTCCGGAGACGCCCTGTTCCCGAGGTATGAGCACCTTCTCGGCAGGAGGTTCAAGCTGGTCCGGCAGGAAGACCACGACGGCTACCGGTTTATGGACTATGCGACCTGGAACGAGTCCTCACTCTGAGAAGAGAAGGGCTGGCCTCGGCGAGAGAACGGCCAATCATCGCTCACAGGCGCCATGGGAGAGCCGGTCCCGGGTAGAGGCAAACGGACGCGGGGAAGAGGGTGCCCGAGCGAAAGCCCGGGTCGGATGCTGTGAGAACCGGAATGCCCGTACAGCGGGGGACCTGCTCCTTAGCACGCCCCTCGGGCTCATGAGTGAATTTGGAGCAGAGGATCACCCCCGCGGCTGCTGACGGATGCCGCGCGGCGGAATCGGATCGTTACCATCATGCGCATCACACAGCAACGCATCTCCCGGATTGCCGGACCCGAGATCTTCCGGCGGGGGGAGCGCTACTTCCGCCAGGGGGCGGTGCATCTCGATGAAGTACGGCCGGATCTCGTCACCGCGACGGTGACGGACCGGCGGCGGTATTTCGTCACCCTCGAAGAGACCGGCCGCGAGCTCATGACCTCGTGCACCTGTCCCTTCTCCTGGGGAGGCGAATGCAAGCATGTCGTGGCCGTCCTTTTCGCGTTGCTCGAGAAGCAGGAGCGGGAAGGCGAGCCGGGCGAAGTGGACCTTGTTCACCGGCTCTCGCAGGGTTCGGGGAGTGCATCACACGGGAGGCGCCGCTCACCCGCGTGGGCCAAGAGCATTGCACGAATTCTCGAACAGCCCTCTCCTCCGGCATCCGGAGTGTCGGCCGGTCCCCCTGCCTGGCGCCTGGCATTCTCCCTCGCCGTCGACGGCAATCTCCGGCGCCTCTACCCCGTCCGGATCCGGATCCGCAAGGACGGGACCGACGGACAGGCGTCCATGCTCCAGAGCTTCCTCGTCGAAGACCTCGAGCGGCTCGGCCGCGACGAGCGTATTCTCCTGTCGAAGGCGATGCCGCGCGCCGAGCTTGCGCTCGATGAGGACGACCAGGGACACCTGCGCACCTGGCGCGACGTATCCACCCGTGAAGCCGAGGGGAACGCGGGGCTTGACGATTATGACTGGAACGACATGCTCCTTCTCCTTGAAGGGAAGGAGCTCTATCTGCGGCAGGAGGGCATCTACACGGCTGTCCCTCTCGCCATCGAAACAAACCCGGGCCGGCCGTGCTTCAGTCTTTCCGAAGCCGCAGGCGAGCTGACGTTGTTTCCCGAGATCGATTGGGGCGGCTCCTCCATGCCGGTCTCCGACGACATGACCATTCTCACCGTGCGCCCCCTGTGGATCCTGGTCGGGCGCCGCATCCTGAGGGTGGACAGCATCGACGGTGACGATCTCCGAAGGCTGCAGCGGATGACCACACCGCTGGTGGTCCCGGCACGCGACCGCGAGGCTTTCCTGAACAATGCCCTTCCGGCACTGCTCACCCGTTACCACCTCCGTTCTTCCGCGGTGGGTCTCAAGACGATGGAAGGCCCCCCCGTCCCGCGCCTCTACCTGAAAGAGGCCCTGGGGACCCTGGCGCTTGAGCTTCGCTTCCGGTACGGCGACACCGAGATTACCGCAGATCCCCCTCCTTCCGATACCCCCGATGTCCGACCTGCCAACGGGATGATTGTCACCATTCGCCGCGACGCAGCAGCCGAGGATGCGGCGGCGGCCCTGCTGGGACAGACGGACCTCGATGCAGTAGGGATCCCGGGATCGCGGGGACGCTACACCCCGGCCGTCGATCCGCTGACCTGGCTGGTTGAGCGGCTGCCGCTCATCCGGAGCGCCGGCTTCGAGATCTTCGGCCAGGAACAGCTCACGCGATACCGTGTGCGGAGCGGACCTTCGCGCATCGCCATGAACGTTTCCTCCGGTATCGACTGGTTCGATCTCACCGTCCGGGTCAGCTTCGAGGGAACCCCGGCATCCCTCGACGAATTCATCGCGGCGGTGCAGGAAGGGAAGCGATTCGTGCGACTGACCGACGGCAGTTACGGCATGCTTCCGGAGGAGTGGCTCCGGAGGTTCCAGCTGACCGCCGCGCTTGCCAACAAACAGGGGAACGGTCTCCGCCTCGGACGCACCCAGGCGATACTACTCGAAGACCTTGCAGAGGCGGGGGATCTGACCACCGACAGCACGTTTGAGGAGTTGCGCACCCGGCTCCGCTCTTTTTCAGGCATCCAGGAGCGCCCCCTTCCCGAAGGGTTCGTCGGCTCCCTCAGGCCCTACCAGCAAACCGGCTACCACTGGCTCCGTTTCCTTCAGGAGTTCAGATTCGGAGGCCTCCTGGCCGACGACATGGGTCTCGGAAAGACTATCCAGACACTCACCCTGCTGCAGCACGTCCACGCGGACGGCACGGCGCCCCCTTCGCTGATCGTGGTCCCGACTTCCCTGGTCTACAACTGGCAGCGGGAGGCTTCCAGGTTCACCCCGCAGCTCCGGGTGCTGCTCTACCACGGCCTGGACCGTAAGCGGCATCAATCGAAATTCGAATCATATGACCTCATCGTCACCAGCTACGGCATCCTGAGGCGCGACATCGAGTTTCTGAGGTCCCTCACGTTTACCACGGTTGTGCTCGATGAATCGCAGAACATAAAGAACTTCGCCTCCGTCAATTCCCGGGCCGCGCGCCACCTTCAGACCGCGCACCGCCTCGCCCTCACCGGGACGCCCGTGGAAAACAGCTTGACCGAGCTCTGGTCGCAGTTCCAGTTTCTGAACCCCGGAATGCTGGGGGGCCTCAAGACGTTCACCGAGACCTTCATCCGGCCCATTGAGCGTCACAAGGATGAAGAGGCGGCCGCCTCCCTCAGGCGGATCATCCGTCCGTTCCTCCTCCGCAGGACGAAGGAGCTCGTTGCGTCCGACCTTCCGCCGAAGCTGGAGTCGGTTGTGTACTGCGATATGGAGGAGGCGCAGCGGTCGGCGTATCAGCACTGGAGGGAATACTACCGCCAGGCGATCTTCCGGAGCATCGAGACGGTGGGAATACGGAAGAGCACGGTCAAGGTCCTCGAAGGCCTTACCAAGCTGCGGCTGGTCTGCTGCCATCCCTCTCTTGCCGACGAGCGCTACCGCGGCTCATCGGGAAAATTCGAGGCGTTCAGCGAGATGCTCGAGGACATCATCGCCGAGGGGCACCGTGCGCTGGTGTTCTCGCAGTTCGTCCGCATGCTGAGCATCCTGCGCCGCCATCTGGACAGGCAGGGTGTCGTCTACGAATACCTTGACGGAAGGACCATCCACCGGAAGGAGCACGTCGACAGGTTCCAGACCGACGAAAGTGTCAGGGCGTTCCTGATCAGTCTCCGGGCCGGGGGGACCGGGCTGAACCTGACCGGAGCGGACTATGTCATTCATTATGATCCCTGGTGGAATCCCGCGGTGGAAGCACAGGCCACAGACCGCACACACCGCATAGGCCAGACACGCCAGGTGTTTTCGTACAAGCTCATCACCCGCGACACGGTGGAAGAGAAGATCCTCTCCCTGCAGGAAAAAAAGAAGGCGCTCGTGAGCAGCATCATCAGTACCGAGCAAGGCTTCCTGAAGTCTCTCACACGCGAGGACATTGAAGAATTGTTCGCCTGAACATCGGAAAAGCGCCCGCCTCTCCCTATTACCGTAGGGAGGCGGCCATGCACCGCCAGAACAAATTCGGGAGGTGTCATGAGCCACAACGAAACCGAGAGCATCCAGCGGGCGCTGAACGATGCAAAGAAGCGCGAGCTCGAAGAGAAGTACGGGGGCACATTTCACTCCTCAGACCCCAACCTCCCTCCCGACATTGAAGCCGACTGGCTCCGAAGCATAGAAGAATTTGAACGGCAGTTTTCGGCCGCGAGCGAGACCACCGTCCGGCGATTCATCGGGAATCCTGTCATTCTCCCACTCTCCGAGCTTTCCCCTGAGCAACTCCGGCCGGCTCTGGACGGCCTCCTGACCCTGCTCGAGTCGAACAATGTCATCGTCCATTTCGACCGGATCATTTCGGACCGTGAGGCCTACCGGTTTCTGACCGAGGAGCTCCTGGACCACGAGATGGACGACATCCGGATCGAGGGGATGACCCAGAACTTCCTGTACGAGGAGTTCCATCCCGATGACCGGCATGATGCGGCGATGTTTGCCGAGGTCTTCCTTCGCGGGCTGTTCGCCGGAAGCGCCGTCGAGCTGCGTGAGGACATTGCCCCGGACGGGACCCCCGGACCCTCCGGCCGGCCGGTGGAGCGGGAGGCGCTGGTCATGGAGGCCCGGGATTTCAGGAAAGGGATCGCGGCGTTCATTGATTTCTCGGTCAATGCGATCGACTGCTCTCTCGAAGCCGGAGTGGCAACGGTGAGGGCCCGGCTGGCCTGGGAGGGACTCAGCCCCGAAACTCTCGAGAAGCGTGCGGGGGAGGCTGCAGCGGCGGTCACATTACGGAAGGATGAGTGCGGCGCGTGGCCTGTGGTCGGCTTCCAGTGGCTGGGAGAGGGGCAGACTTTGTGATTGAGGCATTCTTTTTCTATTTTTACAGGAGAAGGCTGTATGACCTGACGGAATGCTAAGGGGCCCATGCGCGAAGTTGCGGTCGGAGTGTTAACGAGAGGGGGGGCTGTGCTTGCGTGCCAGCGGCGGAAGTCCGCGCTCTACGGCCTGAAATGGGAGTTCCCCGGAGGAAAACTCGAGCCGGGGGAAGAACCGCGCGAAGCGCTGGACCGGGAACTGAAGGAAGAGCTCGGCATCCACGTGCTGGCCGCGGAGGAATTCCACAGACAGGAATGGATCTATCCGGATGGTGTTCAAGACCCGGAACGTGATGGCGCGTTCCGGGTTTTCTATTTTACCGTGGGCGACTTCTCCGGCGAAGTGCGAAACCGGACATTCGAGGAGATCCGCTGGGTCTCGCTTCCCGAGCTTCAACAGCTTGACATTCTGGAAGGGAACAGGGAAGCCGTGGCGCTCCTTACGGAACGGGGAGGGGATGCCACAGCTCGACTCAGGTAATCTGGAGCGGTTACGGACGGCGGTGCTCGGATGGTACCGGCGGCACGGCAGGACGCTCCCATGGCGGGGGGACAACGACCCTTACACTGTCCTGATTTCGGAGATCATGCTCCAGCAGACGCAGGTGAACCGGGTCCTTGTGAAGCTCCCCCTCTTTCTCGCGGCTTTCCCCAGCATGAAGGATCTCTCGAAGGCTCCTCAGCGGGCCGTAGTGAGCGCCTGGCGCGGGATGGGGTACAACAATCGCGCAGTCCGCCTTCACCGGCTGTCAAGATTAGTCATGGAGCGCCATCGGGGACGCCTCCCCGTCAACGCGGAGGAACTCCGGACGCTTCCTGGAGTCGGCAGGTACACATCTCACGCCATCCTCGCCTTTGCTTTCCGGAAGCCGGTGCCGGTCGTCGATGTCAATGTCAGGAGGCTCCTCTCCAGGCTCTTCTGGCGGCTCCCTGACACGGGGAGCGTCCGCCCGGAAAACGAGATCTGGAGCCTGGCCGGGCTCATTCTTCCTGACCGCCGCCAGTACGATTGGAACCAGGCACTGATGGACCTCGGCGCCACCGTGTGCACGGCACGGTCGCCGCGCTGCACGGACTGCCCGGTCGTCAGGCTTTGCCGCTCAGCCGGGAAGATGAAACCGCGAAGTGCATCAAGCAGCCGGACCGAATCCCTGCGGCACGGCCTGCCGAACAGGATCCACCGCGGACGCATCATCGATGCGTTGCGGGGCAGGAAGCGTCCGCTCCCCCTCACGCTCCTCGGCCCGATGCTGACCCCCCGCTTCTCGCCTGCCGACGTGAGCTGGCTGCGGGAACTGGTGCAGGCGCTGGAGAAGGACGGACTGGTGACCGTGAAGCCGGGACAGCCGGGGGTTCTGAGGGTTTCGCTGGCATGAAGCAGAACGGCGAGGTGACGGGGACGCTGATGCTGTTGCGGCGGGAATTCGAGGAGCGGAAGACTGCCATCAGGTGCCGGCTCGCCGAATTCGCCGCTGTGCCGCGCGAGGAGTATTTCTACGAGCTCGTCTACTGCCTGATGACCCCGCAATCCAGCGCCGTCAACGCCGGGAAAGCCGCCGCAATGCTGCAGCAGGCCGATGCACTGCACAGGGAGCTTCCGCTTGCCGACATGCTCTTCAGGAAGGAACACTACATACGGTTCCACAACACAAAGGCGGCGCACATCAGGGCCGCCCGCGAACAGCTGCCGCGCATTCTGGAAGCGCTCGCGGCCAGTCGGGATTCCCGGGAGCTCCGGGCCTGGCTGGTGGATAATGTACGGGGACTCGGCTGGAAGGAAGCGTCGCATTTCCTCAGGAACATCGGCCACCGTGATCTCGCTATTCTCGACCGGCATATCCTGAAAAACCTCCGGACGTACCGGGTGCTGCGCGCGCTCCCGGCCAGCCTGACCCCGAAACGCTATCTGGCCATCGAGCTCAAGTTTGCCCGGTTTGCGCGCCAGGCGGGCATCAGCATGGATGAGCTGGACCTCCTGTTCTGGAGCCGGGAGACCGGGGTCGTCCTGAAATAAGAGAAGCAGCAGCCCGCATTGCGCTTTCGCGCATCAGTTCATAGATTAGAGCGTACCGTCATCACTGAGTCCCCGGCCATGCACCCTCTTTCCATACAGATCATCACCCGCGACAACACCACGGAGCGCGAAGTCCGGCAACAGTATGTCGTTCAGGCCCGGCACCCCCGATGGGAGATGATCAAGATCTTCATCCATGCATTCTTCCACGTGAAGTTCCGCTAGCCCAACCCCCACTCCGATGGCTGACACCTATTCTTTCGACATCGTCTCCGAGGTCGACCTTCAGGAGGTCGACAATGCGATCAATCAGGCGCGAAAGGAGATCGCCCAGCGGTATGATTTCAAAGGCTCGAAGAGCACCATTGAATTGAACCTGAAGGAAAAGACGCTGACCATTTCCTCCGAAGACGATTTCAAGCTGAAGAGCGTTGTCGATGTCCTGCAGGGTAAACTGGTCAAGCGCGGTGTTCCGCTGAAGGCGATGAAGTACGGCAACGTGGAACCCGCCGCGGGCGGAACCGTGCGCCAGGTGGTCACCATGCTGGTCGGCATCGACAAGGAGAGCGCGAGAAGGATCGTCAAGATGATCAAGGATATGAAGTCAAAGGTCCAGGCGCAGATCATGGAAGACCAGGTACGGGTGAGCGGGAAGAACAAGGACGATCTTCAGACGGTCCTCGCGCTGGTACGCGGCGCCGATCTTCCCTTCGCGGTTCAATTCACCAATTACCGGTAGCCCTGATGCGTTTTCGAGGGAACCGCGCAGGTCTTGCTGTTATGCTGGTGGTCTGCACTCTGTTCGCTGCCACGGCACAGCAAACCTCCCTGCGGGTTGATTTCCGCGGCCATCGCGAGAAGCCGGCCGCCGTGGGAGTTATCAGCCGCAAGGGTATCGTCTTCGCGTCCGCGGACGATCTCGCGGCGGTGCTCGGCCTCTCGGGTCACAAATCGCATCAGACACTGGAGCTCTCGGCCTCGAAATCGAGGCTCAAGCTCACCGCCCTCAATCCCTTCATCATCGCCAGCGACGCGGCGCACAGACAGACCATTCTTCAGCTCTCCACGGAGGTCCTGTACAGTGCGGGTGTGTTCTTCGTGCCCCTCAGAAGCTTTCTGGAGGCGGCTTCCCACTGGCTCCCATCAAGCGTGGAATACGACGACCAGGCCGGTGTGCTTCTCGTCGGGCCTGAAGGAACCGCGAAGGCCTACGACATCTCCACGGTGGAGATGGAGACGAAAACGAACGGCATGGCAATCCGGATCCCGCTTTCCGCCGAGATACGGAATGTGGAACACTGGCTCCGTCCGGACGGCTGGTTGTACCTGACGATCGCCGATGCCCGGGCCGACGTGGCCTCATTGAACGCCACGAGCCCCGAAGGGCTGGTGAAAAAAGTCGTTGCCATCCAATCCCCGGGATCCGTCCAGCTGTCATTCAAGCTCCGCTCGGCGCCGGAATCGGAGGAGCTGACCAGGGACCCGAGCACCGGGGATGTCATCGTCACCCTCCGGATGCCCGGGAGCGTGAAGCCCCCCCCGCCCCTTGATGACCCGGTGCGCAACGCTCTGGAGCAGAAGCGGGACCGCTGGGCAATGGACGTCATCGTGATTGACCCGGGACACGGAGGAAAAGACTGGGGCGCCCTCGGGGTCTCGGGTGTCAGGGAAAAGGACGTGACACTGGGCATCGCCCTCAAGCTCGGAAAGCTCGTAAAGAGAAACCTGTCAGACGTCAGGGTGGTGTACACGCGGAGCGACGACCGGTTCATCGAGCTGGACCGCCGCGGGAAGATTGCCAACGAAGCCGACGGCAAGCTGTTCATCAGCATTCACTGCAACTCCCTGCCTCGCAAGCCCAGCCCGACCCGCGGCTTCGAAGTGTATCTTCTGAGGCCCGGAAGGACGAATGAAGCCGTAGCGATCGCCGAGCGCGAGAACGCGGTCATCCAGCTCGAGGAGGGGTACGAGGAACGCTACAAGCATCTCACCGACGAGAACTTCATTCTGGTGACCATGGCGCAGAGCGCGTATGTCAGGTCGAGCGAAGTGTTTGCCGATGTCCTGCAGCAGGAGATGGAATCCCACGCCGGGGTTCCCAACCGGGGGGTGAAGCAGGCCGGGTTCTACGTGCTGGTCGGTGCCTCGATGCCGAATGTGCTGGTCGAGACGGCCTATCTGTCCAATCGACAGGACGAGAGGTTTCTGAAAAGCGAGAGCGGGCAGCAGAAGATCGCCGAGTCGATCTATGCGGCGGTGAAAATGTACAAGCAGCGCTACGAGAAGCTTCTGGAAGAGGGAAAACCGATCGGAGAGGGAACAGGATCGCCCTCGGACGGCCGCTGAGCGGGCGTCCGGCGATGGGACCGCATCTCACATATCAGGCATGCTTCCGCGCCTGGAGGGATTCGGAGGCCCGGGGACGGACGAACATGTTATACAGGAACATCAACAGCGTTGCAAGAAGGCCGATGCCGATGAGGGCGAACCAGACAAGCTCCGGTCTGCCGCGGGCCTTCGACGTCTGATAGAGCCAGCCCCCGAACGGATCGCCCGCAAAACGGGCGATGGCGATGGGGAGAAACGCGTAGCCCTGGAACAGACCCTGCTGGCCCGGAGGGGCGATCTCGGAAATGTACTCGTAGTACCGGGGAGCCTGGATCATCTCCCCGATGGCAAAGGCCACGATGCCCGCTGCGATCGTCGGGATGCCGGGATGCAGGCCGATGATCACCCAGATGAGCGAGGAGATGGCGAACCCGGTAAGGATGGCCTGGTGCGTGGGGAGCTTCCTGGTCAGGCGGTTGATGGGGATCTGGAGGAGAATGATGGCGCCGGCCCCGGCCCAGGACTGGATGATCTCGTACGGGGTCTCCCTGCCGATGTAATCCGTGATATAGTACGGAACGATGATGAATTCCTGCCAGAAGATGATCCAGTAGAGCGAGTAGATGAGCAGGAAGATCATGAAGCGGAAATTGGCAAGCACCCGGAAGAGGTTCCCGATCTTACGGCCGAGCGATTCGGCCGCCGGGGGAGACGCGCCATGCACCTCCCTGTACAGGGAGAGGTTGACCACCAGCATGGCCACGCAGCTCAGAGCCGACACGAGGTAGACGAACTCGTTACCGAACCGGTCACGCACGAAGTAGGCGATCGTCGGGCCTATCATCGCCCCGGCATTGACGAGCCAGTAGTAGATGGCGAACCCGAGCGAGCGGCCCTTCTCCGATGAGGTGACGGCCACGGTGCCGAGCACCGACGGCTTGATGAACGACCCCCCGAAGGCGGTGAACACCAGGAAGATGAGCAGCAGCCAGTAGTGGGACATGGAGCCGTAGACGCCCGCGAAGGCGCTCATCCCCAGCGAGCCGATGAGGAAATATCCCAGGGCCAGGATCGAGAAGGCGATGGTGAACGCCCGGCGGAAACCCCACTTGTCGGCAAGCGTCCCGGCCAGAATGGGAAACAGGTAGATGATCCCCCCGAAGATGCCCGAGAGGGTGCCCGCCTCCGACTCCGAGAAGCCGAGTCTGTTGCGCACGTAGATCATGAAGACGATCTGCTGTCCGTAGTATGCGAGACGCTCGAACAGCTCCATGCCGTTCGCGACCCAGAACGACGGCTGGAAATCCTCACGCAGTTCCCTGAAACGGCCTGACAAACCCACGGCGCCTCCCTGTCAGTCGATCAGCACGAGATCACGCTGCACTTCGCCGGTCACTTCGGCGACCCCGTCGTGGCGGATGAACATGTTGATCTCGGTGCGCACCGCCATTGCGCCCTCAAGGTAGATCCCCGGTTCGATGGAAAAGCAGCATCCCGGGAGCAAGCGCCGCTCGTCCTTCGTCTCCAGGTTGTCGATATTCACGCCATTGCCGTGCGTTTCCTCGGTAATCGAGTGGCCCGTGCGGTGCACGAACTGTTTACCGAACCCGGCTTTAGTGACGACCCCGCGGCACACGTCGTCCACCTCCCATCCGTAGCACGCCTTCCCTTTCGCGAAGCGGTCCTGCACGAACGTCACCGCGGCATCGCGCGCATCGCGGACGACCGTCCAGATTTTCCGGTAGCGCGGCGGTGGGACGGCGCCGACGAAGCCGACCCAGGTGATGTCGTAATAGACCGCGCCGGGGATGTTCAGCTTGGCCCACATATCGATCAGGAGCGTGTCACCCTTCTTGATCGGCCGGCTGAGCTCCGCGGTGAGATCGAAGTGGGGATCGGCCGGGTGCTCGTTGGTGCCCACCATGGGGGGATCGTATGTCGTGAGGTTCTCCTCGTTGAAGCGGCGCATGATGAGCTGCTGGATGCCGTACTCGGTCACCTCGGTTCCGGAGAGGATCGCCGTCCGGACGGCCTCAAAAGCTTCGGCGCGAATGCGGTCCATAATAGCGGCAGCCTGCTTGTGCGTGCGATACCCTTCTTCCGGGATGACCGACACGAACGTCTGCAGGAGGTCGGCCGAGGAGACGACCTTGTGCCCGAGCCCCTTGATGAGCTCGATGGTGCCGGCATCCACGATGGAGATATACGGCACGTTGTTCTTCGGCGAGTATTGCATGGCAAGGGTTTTGCGGGAGCCGAGCGCTTTGCGCAGGGCGGCATGAAGCTGTTCCCAGGAAAGGTAGACCACCGTGGTGCCGGGCAGCGCGTCGAGCTTGTGCTTCTCCACGGCCGAAACCAGTTTCTTCGGGTTGCCGCGGGCGGGGACATAATAGAACCAGCGCCGGGTGTTCATCTTGTCGAAGTTCAGACCGAGAACTTTGTAGCCGAGGAAGTCCCGGTTGCGGAAGTCGCAGAACAGCCACCCGTCGATGCGTTCCTCGCGCAGAAGGGCCTGGATCGCGTTGAGGTCCATGGCGGAGATCCTACCAAGAGAATGAGAGAAGGGAATTGGAAGCCGCGTGACTGCAAAGATAGCACTTGGGGGGACGAGATTCCATCAACTCAGGACATCTTTTCGGGCCGGGGAATGCAAAACAGGGAAACTCCGGGCGAACGGCAGGGGAGCTTTGCGTGTTGACTATTGCACCCTGAAAATCCTTACCTTGGGGGACCGTTCATTGAGGCAGCCTCCCGGCTGAACCATCGGGGCCTTAGGCCTGCCGGTCACACCTGAGAGGACACTATCACATCGGCCAGCCAGCATGCCCTGCTGGGCTTCGAGGAAGGAACAAGAGATGAGGACACACCCGCTGGGGTCCGCAGGACCCGCAACATCCGAGGTAGGACTCGGGTGCATGGGGATGTCGGACCTGTATGGGCCCGCCGAAGAGGATGAGAGCATTGCGACCATCCATGCCGCCCTCGACGCCGGGATTTCTCTGATCGACACGGGGGATTTCTACGGCATGGGGCACAATGAGCTCCTGATCCGGGAGGCCCTTCGCGGCCGCGATCGGGAAAAGGTGGTATTGAGCGTCAAGTTTGGGGCGCTCCGTGATCCAAGAGGAGCCTGGGTGGGCGTCGACGGCCGTCCCGCCGCCGTCAGGAATTTCCTCTCGTATACACTCCGCCGGCTCGGGACGAGCTACATCGACATTTACCGGCTCACGCGGCTCGATCCGCACGTGCCGATTGAAGAAACCGTAGGAGCCATTGCGGACATGGTGAAGGCGGGGCACGTACGGCATGTCGGCCTTTCGGAAGCAGGAGCCGAGACGATCCGCCGGGCTGCGAAGGTCACACCTGTCTCCGACCTGCAGATCGAATACTCATTGTTCTCTCGTGGAATCGAGGCGGAGATCCTTCCGGCCTGCCGTGAGCTCGGCATCGGAATTACCGCCTACGGAGTGCTTTCACGCGGCTTGCTGAGCGGGCATTGGGCGAAGGAGCGATCCGTGACACCCCGCGATTTCCGCGGCTACTCCCCCCGGTTCCAGGGGGAGAATCTGGCCAAGAACCTGTCGCTCGTCGAGGCGCTCCGAGCCGTGGGGCGGAAGAAGGGGGCGACCGTGGCGCAACTGGCAATCGGGTGGGTGCTTTCACGCGGACAGGACATCGTGCCGCTGATCGGTGCGCGAAGGCGTGACCGGCTGGAGGAAGCGCTGGGAGCGCTCGGTTTGAATCTGACGCAAGAAGACCTCGCGGAAATCGAGCTTGCGGTACCCCGGGGCGCCGCCTCAGGTGATCGCTACAACGAGCTTGGAATGGCCCAGCTCGACAGCGAGCGCAAGCGAGTGCAGGACAGAAGTTGAGATTCAGGGGGCCTGCGGGGGTGATAACCACAGACCTGGAAACAGGCCTGCAAGCCAGCCGGGAGAGGAGCCCGGATTCGTGTGACCGCGAGCACACGAGCAGGCCGTTTCGGGGTGTTTCCTTGCTCCTTCTTTTAAAATTCTGTATCTTTTCGTACTGTTTCTTACCGGGCAGGTGCCTCCCTGGAAGTCCGGCAGTCCTTTGGCTGGACTGTGCCTCCGGAAGGCCGGCAGAGGGGCGGACGGGTAGGAGGATGCCGCTGCTTCGCTCCGTAGGGGCATATGGCGAAATTGGTAGACGCGCTAGGCTTAGGACCTAGTGGAGCGATCCGTGGGGGTTCGAGTCCCTCTATGCCCACTGAGGTTTTTTCAATCACCATGACAGGAAGAATACATTGCAGGTGACCATCAAGACAATCTCCGATGTCGAGCAGGAGGCGGACATCGAAGTGGTGCAGGACGAACTCCAGCCGCATTTTGAAAGGGCCTACGAAGACTACCGGCCGAAGGCGGAGATCAAAGGATTCCGCAAGGGGCGCGTTCCGATCTTGATGGTCAAGAAGTTGTACGGCCAGGCCATTGAACATGAAGCGCTGGACGACATCGCCGGGCTGCTGTTCAAGCAGGTGATGGAGGAGCGCCGTATCGATCCGATGGGGCGTCCTTCGATCACGGGCATGGACTTCAAGCGGGGCGAACGCCTGACGTTCACGGTGAAGTATGAAATACGGCCGGAGGTCCAGCTGAAACGGTACAAGGGGCTGGACATCGTCAAATACGTTCACCCCGTTCATGAGCAGGAAGCGGCGGAAGAAATCGACCGTCTACGCCGGATCAACAGCACTGCGGAGCCCGCCGAAAAGGTTCTGGACGATGGGTATGCCGTGACGGCTGATGTCCAGGAGCTCGACCAGACCGGTGCTCCGCTCATAGGCAGGAAGACGCCGAACGTGCGGTTTCATTTGATCGATCCCGATATCGCACAGGAGATCAAGGACGCCCTGAAGGACGCCGAGACGGGCAACGCCTATCGCGCGCGGCTCACATCGCAGCACGGGGATCATGCGCACTCATCGGATGTTTCCATCGCGGTCACGAAGATCGAGAAGGTGACCCTTCCCCCCTTCGACGATGCACTGGCCCAGAAAGTGACCAAGGGAAAGGTCTCCACGGCGGAGGAGCTGCAGCAGAATATCAGGCGCGACCTTGAACAGTACTGGAATGACCTGTCATCGCGCCGGCTGAACGACGACCTTGCCTCGGAGGTCGTGAAGGAGCATGAGTTCTCCGTACCCGGGTCGCTTGTCACAGGGTTCCTGGACGCGATGGTCGACGATGTCAGGGACCGGTCGCGGGACCGGAAGCTGCCCCAGGGCTTCGACGAAGAGAAATTCCGCTCGGAGAACCGCGCCTCCGCCATCTGGCAGGCAAAGTGGATGCTGCTGAAGGACAAGATCGCGGAAGCCGAAGGACTGACCGTGACGGCCGAGGACATGGAGAAGGCCGCCGAGCGCGATGCGGCAACGCTCCCGATCGACAAGGAGCGCCTGGTGGCGCACTACAAAACGTCGGAATCCGCCCGCGACCGGCTGCTGACGGAGAAAGTGATGGCGTTCCTGCAGGACAAGGCCCGGATCACACAAAAGACCGACGCGACGCTGAAGGACCAATCCGCAAAGGAGATCACCGCACCATGACGTCACGCATTTTCGACCAGCTGGTACCGATGGTAGTGGAGCAGACGGGGCGCGGGGAGCGCGCCTACGATATTTTTTCCCGGCTCCTCAAGGAGCGTATCGTCTTTATCGGCACGGCGATCGATGACACGGTAGCGAGCCTTGTTGTTGCCCAGCTCCTGTTTCTCGAGTCCGAAGACCCCGATAAGGACATCTATGTGTACATTAACTCCCCGGGCGGATCGGTGTCGTCCGGTCTCGCCATCTATGACACCATGCAGTACATCCGTCCGGACGTCGCCACGATCTGCGTCGGGATGGCGGCAAGTATGGGAGCGGTGCTTCTGGCAGGCGGCACGAAGGGAAAACGCGCGGGGCTGCCGAACTCCCGCATCCTGATTCACCAGCCCTGGGGGGGAACCCAGGGCACGGCGTCCGATATCAGCATCCAGGCCGAGGAGATCCTCAGGACAAAACGCCGCCTGAACGAAATCCTCGCGCACCACACGGGGCAGACGCTTGCACAGATAGAAAAGGATACGGACCGCGACCGGTACATGTCGACGGAGGAAGCGAAGGCCTACGGCCTCATCGACAATGTCTACGTGAAGAAGGAATCCAAAAAGTAACCGGAGCACGGGCGAGCCATGGCAGCTAAGGCAAAAGGCGGCGAAAAAATCCAGTGCTCCTTCTGCGGACGCTCTCCAGAAGAGGTGCAGAGCATCATCGCGGGTCCGGATGTCTATATCTGTGACATCTGTGTGTCCAGCTCCGTCGACATCATCCGCAATACGCTCGCATCGTTCAACACTCGCAAGGGACAGCGGACGGGGTTGACCCCGGTGCAGATCAAGAAAGCGCTGGACGACTATGTCATCGGCCAGGACCAGGCGAAGAAGAGCCTTGCCGTGGCGGTGTACAACCATTACAAGCGGATCGACGCAAAGGACCATCTGTTCGAGCTGGACGATGTCGATCTGGAGAAGACCAATATCCTCCTGATCGGTCCCACCGGCACCGGGAAGACTCTGCTGGCCCAGACGCTTGCGCGGATCCTGGACCTCCCCTTTGCCATCGCCGACGCCACCACGCTGACGGAGGCGGGGTACGTGGGCGACGACGTGGAGACGATCCTCGTCCACCTGCTCCAGAGCGCAGAATACAACGTGGAGAAGGCGGAGCGGGGCATCGTCTATATCGATGAGATCGACAAGATCGCCCGGAAGAGCGACAGTGCTTCCATCACCCGTGATGTCTCGGGTGAAGGCGTGCAGCAGGCGCTGCTGAAGATTCTTGAAGGGACCGTGGCCGGAGTACCCCCGAAGGGGGGGCGCAAGCACCCCGAACAGAGCCTGATCAACATCAACACCCGCAATATCCTGTTCATTTGCGGGGGAGCCTTTGACGGCCTGGAGAAGATCGTGGCCCGGCGGGTGAACCAGAACCCGATGGGCTTCGGCGCCGAGATCAAGAGCAAGCGCGATGCAAATTCCGATCTCCTGCTCGAGCTGGTGCAGCCGGAGGACCTGGTGAAGTTCGGCATGATCCCCGAGTTCGTCGGGCGGCTGCCGCTGATCGCACCGCTCCATTCGCTGAGCGAAGAGGCCCTGCTGAACATCCTCACCGAGCCGAAGAATGCGATCGTGAAGCAGTACAAGAAGCTCTTCCGGATGGAGGGGGTCGATTTGATCTTCGAAGAGAATGCCCTGAAGGCGGTGGTGCAGAGGGCGATCGATCGCGGGACCGGAGCCCGGGCGCTCCGCTCCATCATCGAAGAGGTGATGCTCGATATCATGTACGGCCTCCCCGAAAAGCGCAACCTCTATTCGGTCACGATCACACGTGACGTGATCACCAAAAAGAAGGAACCCGTCTACCGGTACGAAGAACAGAAGCAGAGCGCGTGAGAACAGTGTGCGCCTCGCCTTGAGGCGGCGAACCGTACAGTCGCAGGTCCCGGGAAAGGGGGAAGGGCCTGCTGGGGGACCGGGGGATGCGGCAATACGTGCGTTCCGGAGATCATGATGCCGGAAGGGTTTTTTCCTTTCGGCATTGTTGTTTCCGGGCCTCAGGGGGCTGCACTGACCTTGCACAGTGATGTGCGGGAGAACGAATGCCATGAAGCAGAGTAACGATACGCCTTGTTCCGTTCGGGACTTTCTTCCATCGGTTGATCTTGACACCTTCTTCAGTTCGGTGAGTTGTTGATTACATTTTCTTTTGACTATTTCCTTCCAAAATGTTTTTGGGCTTTCTTCAGAACGACATAGGCATAACTGGTAAAAAGCGGACTGGGCTTTCTCAGGAGATAATCTGTTTTGAGTTCGTGGATTCTCTTCAAGAATGGCAGTCTATTGTAGTATCCATGGTGACCGAAAAACCCCTTATACTCGATAACTTCATATCCCAATTCTTCATACTTTTTCAATTGACTGCGAACGGGCCCTCGACACCAACTATAGTATGCAGGGAACTTCGCGTGTTGATACTTATCTCTCGGGGTAAACAAGTCTGCTATTTTATCAGCAAGCACTTCGGGTGCCAACCTATTCACGAGAAACGGCAGTGCATAGAGCGTTGGAAAGAAATGGACTGCCAATCCATTCTCAGCTAACATCTGTAATACGTTTCTATGAAACTGTTCTCCACTCTTGACGTGCTCGGCCATCATCTTGGAAAACACCAAGTCGAACTTGGTTGAATTCAGAGAGAACTCCTGGGAAGCGATATCCTTCACTATTCTCTTGTACGTCTTGGGTGCTTTGTCGAGTTCTTCCTGCGAGATATCAAGAATATAATAGGATATTCCTTTCCTCTGGATGTAGTCCTCTGCTAGTAATGGATTGGCCCCTCCTCCGATATCGCAAACCCTTCCTGCATTGTTCTTCTCGATTAAGTCAATGACAAGGCTCTCGAATTCGTTCGAAGCTTCCCCTGAATTTCCGTATGAAATTGTAGTAGTAATGGGGTCTCCCAGCTAGAATGGGACGTACAATCGTCTATTCAACGTCAGCGTCGTTCCGGACGATTGGTGGTGGAAAGGTAGTCATTGAATTGAGTACATCCAACTCATCACAGAGGTGGGCAGGTCAAGGTGGGCAAGTCAAGTTGATAGAACGAGATCGTTGACAAGTGCTAACCCATTGGGAGATCCCCAACCTGTGCAGAGATCGTAACCTGCCGTGGCATAGAAATAGTTACTGCTATTTGCCCATGTATTACCATAAACCCCTAATGTAACATCGTGAAAATCGGCGGCATACTGAGATTGTGGCCCCTTCCCTATTGAATAAATAGACGGGTTGAGAAAGCCAACATAACCTCCACCAATTGCTAGGGATTTCTGGTTTACGAGGGCAATGAAGCCCGCCCATAGAGGTGCTGCGCAACTGGTTCCGCCCACATAATTGGGCTGCCCACCCGCTCTCACGTAAACATTCTCCGCGGTCAAAGCAACATCTGGAGTATTCCGCATCGTCGCTGAACCATGATTGCTGGTCATGTCAATTCCCTGTTGCCAAAGGGGGATCGGATATTGGATGCTAATCCCCCCAGTACTGCCTATGCCATAAATTGGGTCGTGCCGATTCCAGACAGTTTCGGAATTGTACGAACCACCAGGGCCATTGGTCGTCAGAGTTGTTCCCCCGACCTGAGTGATGTAAGGACTATCGCCAGGAAAAGGATTCAAGAACCCTCCCGGAATTGCATCTGTATCGCCAGATGCATCAAGGAAAGATTGACCCTGAAATGCCATCTGCAGAAAGATCACATCAGCAGTTGGATTCGCACCTGCCTCAGGGTCCATACCCCAAGAACAACTCAGCTGTTTGGCCGAATTGTCATCGTACATCCTATCAAGTACGTCCTCCCATGTCGCAGGATCATCCCAATTGTCCGAGGGTGCTTCATACACAATTACTGTACACTGCGGCGCCATTGCGATCGCCATTTCAATGTCAAGACAGACCTCCAATTGAAGCCCATGCTGAAGGCCATCACAATTGGGCAATAGCACGGTCGTGACCGTAGCATGTGGAATTTGCATCAAATCTTCATAATCCGTGATATCATGAATATCAAATCCGTCAAATGCTACTATTCCAACTGCTTGACCCTGGCCTTCTTGAGTGACATTCGGAGCATAGGCTGCTCGAAAGTCTCTTCCGAAGAAATATCCATTTTGTGAACCTGAACCTTTGATCGATGCAGCTCCTGGATTTGCCGCAGATGAAATCGCTTTGGAACGTGGACGTGGCAGTGAGTAATTGGTGAAGCCGCTTATGTGAATCACCGGGACTGACAAATCCAGTACCGGTTCGACATCTGGAGCGTAGAACGTGCGTGATTCCCTCGGATGATTGTAGACACGGAACTCAACGTGAAATGCGCGCTCAATACCTGCAACTGCTCCGCTCACATCCAAGAGCACACGGTCTGGATGCATGCCTATCACCTTCATCCCCTTTGCCTCAGCGAAGGCAATGACCTTCTGATAATCCTGGTCAGTCGGACCGAATCGCGCAGTAAACTCATCCGGTGTTAGGTAATGATGATATTCAGGACTTGCTGGATCGTATATCTGTTCGAGAAGACTGGTACAGGCTTCTTGGTTTCGCAGCGGCAAACCAATGGCCAGATGCAACTGACGAGTGCTGTCTAAGCGACTGATCGGTTTCAGTCCCATTCTCTCGATATCCGCCGGAATAGTTCCGTACAGTTGCTGCTGCCCTTCGGCTTGGATAGCGATGACGATCTGGAGCAAGAACACCGTCACAGTGAAAAACCAATAACAATGCTTCATCCTATTCATGATCCTTTCCTTTCCGGTTGGAATAGCCTCACTATGGTTGCGTCAATAAATCATGTGGACTTGAATCATCGAAACACAACAGCCGGAATCTCCCGTGAAGAGATATTCCGGCTGTGAATGAACGTGCTGGAACTAAGCCCTCTTGCAAGCTGGTCTATGCATGGGATAGCGCCACATGCATGATCATTTCCTTTTTGTGCGAAACTCACTTCTACGGCAGGTTTGCTGATTTTGATTGCGATTCTAGATACCAGCCCTATTTCGTCAACATCAGTTTCTTCGTCTCAATGAATCTTCCGGCCGTAAGTCTGTAGAAATAAACTCCACTTGACAAATTGCTGGCGTTGAACGTCACCGCGTGAGCGCCTGGAGACTGATGTTGACTTACCAGTGTTCCTATTTTCCTCCCTAACAAATCATAAACCTCCAGACTCACATAACTGTTTGTTGGTATCTGATACCTTATAACGGTTGTTGGGTTAAAAGGATTGGGATAATTCTGCGCGAGTTCAAAACCGTCAGGAGAAGGGACACTTGAACCGGCTATACCGGTAGTTGTGGATTTCCAGGTTGTACCATTGTTCGTAGACAAAAACACGCCTTCAGTCGTACCTGCAAAAAGATCTGAACCGGCTGCGGCGACTGAAATGACCTGACTGGGACTGGTCGGCAACCCCTTGTTAGCAGCCACCCAGTTGTTACCATTGTCGGTGGACAAAAATACGCTGGCTGTGGTTCCTACAAATGTGTACGCGCCATTGACCGTGATCGAGAAAATGCTCGGTTTGGCACCTGGCCCATCTGGCGCTAGTCCATGATTGTCGGCTTCCCAGGACGTGTCGCCGTCTGTAGACCTAAGCATGCCGTTCGGCGTTCCCACAAATATCGTAGAACCATTTGTGGCGACGCAATTTGTAAATTGCAATGGAGATATACCCGTGCCTGCAACCGTAGACCAACTACTGCCACTATCTGTGGATCGACATAGACCAGAAGCCGTGCCTGCATAAAGTTTGGTTCCACTCGCTACCAGGGCAGTGACAAGATATTGAAAATCTACTAGTCCATTGTCCACAGCAGTCCAGCTCAATCCATTGTCCGTGGATCGAAACAAACCGTTTTGATATGTCCCCGCGAAAATATCCGTATCGATCACCGCAAGAGCCGTCACGTAGTAAGTCAGATCCGAACCCACGGCGTTCCAGGTATTCCCGTGGTCGTTCGATACTATCACGCCAGAACCTGTCCCTCCAAAGATGTATGAACCGCTTTTCGCAAAGCATAGGGTAAAGTTCCCATTAACCTTTGTCCAACTTGCGCCGCTGTCAGTCGATCGATATGAGCCGCCATTGGTCCCTGCGAAAACATCCGAATCAATCACCGCAACGACATTTATTCTGCCGAACGGGCCGGCATTCACTTGCCCACCCTTTGCTTGAAGCTCAATAGCAGGGAAGGTCAACAAGGCTAAGAGGCAAAACAATGAAATGGATTTGTTCATGGCAATTCGTTAGTGTCCAGAGAACAATGTGTACAAGTACTATGCAACAACTGTAAATCATTCAGTCTCATCATTGACACCTCGGGATGCTTGGAACACAGAGTAGAACAAAACCGATAACGATGAATGATCCCCCAACTCTATATCTATTTCACTGCTTCCCCGAATCACACGATCTCTCGACTGGATTCCCTTCAAGAGCATTCAGAGAAGAAGATCTCCCTCCAAAAGAACATTTGCCTCTTCATCCCGGTTCAGCGGACAAATTGGCGGTTTTCACCTCACGCAACGGGACAAGATTACCATGGGTGTAATAGCCGTCGCACCTCGCATTGTCAAGAAACAAGCTGCGATAGACCACTTCTGCCCGTAAGTGATCGTGAGGAATGTCATGTCCGTCAAGTCAAGAAATCATTGGCCAACTCGGGCGATGCAAGAAGCCATTGTCCCCTCAATGAAGCAGCCCCAACACAAAGCAGTGCGACAAAAGCAAGTGCTTTCATGGGATCCTCAAAGTAAATTGTGTGATAGGAAGAACGAGGTGTGAGTGGAGCTAACGCGGTGCTAACGCAGAAGGATAATTCTTGTTGTGCGGGTAACACCTGCTGAGCTACTCAGGCGAGCGAGGTAGACCCCGCTGGCCAGGTGATCGGCCTGGAAGCGAATCAGGTGGGCGCCGGATTCTTGCACATTATCGACGAGCGTACTGACCATGCGGCCGAGGAGGTCGTATATCTTGAATGTGACGTAAGTCCTTGATGCAACATTGTAGATGAACGTGGTCTGCCCGTTGAAGGGATTAGGATAGTTCTGGTAAAGGGCGAATTCGTCAGGATGCAACTTGGGAGCTTGTTCAGATATAGCATCAGCCAAGCGTTTGTAGGCGAGGATCTGTCCGTCATAGGCTACCGCCCAACCATGGGTCCGGTCAATCATGAGACCGTCATGGAGGATATTTCCTGTGAGGCCTTCTGATTCTTTCTTCCAAGTGTAGCCCCCATCACTTGTATGATAGATCCCTTCGCTAATCCCTCCACGGTAAAACTCACCGCCGATAGCCCACCCATAAAGCGAATCAGGAAAGGAGAGCACACTACTACTGAAGTCGTCAAATGGAGGATTTCCGAGCGAGTCACGGAGATCGGCTGTCACTGCCCAGTGTGCTCCTCCATCCCATGTGCGCATGAACTCGGGCGGACGGTGGAGAATTCCACGGTTGCGGTCAAGGAACGTCAAAGCAGATCCGGCTCCGGGGACGTTTAACTCTTGCCAGCTTGCTCCCGCATCGGTCGTTCTAAGGAGGAGCTGTAAAGGAAGAAACGAAGTGATGGCTGTGACAGAATCGACCTTTTGAACAGGACCCATCCACTGAGTGGAGGGGATATAAGTTCTCTTCCAGCTTGCACCGCCATTTGAAGAACAGAGGATCAACCCGGTATCAGGCGAATTTGGCGCGCGCCAGACCCCTGAGGCGATTATCGTTTGGGACGAAAGGACAGCTCCGCCAATAAGCAAATCACCGAAGCCCTCATACTTTTTGCGCCAAATCTTGCCCCCATCAGTTGAAGAGATGATGTAGCCTATCTGATTGTCATTGCCAAAGCCCCAGATCGTAAGCGTGTCGAGCATGGCAAGGGCATTGATCTTGAAGAGGAAGGTATTCGAAACGAGCGCCCAAGAACTGCCCCCATCGGAAGTCCTGTAAAGACTATCGGCGAAATAGGCCGTCCAGCCGTGCAGGCTGTCACAGAAGACGATCGAGTTCAGCCCGTAGCTGGCCTGAAACCGCCCGATGACTTCCCAATGATTGCTCTGGGCGCTTGCTGCACTGGGAACACGAAGCATAGTGAGTATCACTATTGTTGCCAGTACCCATCTCTTCATAGACTAGCCTTTTGCAGAATAGGGGCTTCAATCGGTCAACAAAATATCACGTGAAAACGATTCTCCCCTCTGCTTCTAAAGCCTTCTTGATTACGTTCGCAACTATACAGACGCAAGCTTCCCGACAAGTGGAGAAGATTTCCCAACTATATTTTCAACCCTCTTGGGATACGAAACGGTCTCGTCAGTATAACAAGCCTTATCCGTGTTGATTCGAAATCGGACAAAGCCTGATGAAGAAGCCACCCCATTTCTGAAGTGGCTCATTTCCCTTCCAATGCAGGATTCTGCAGTTCTTGGGAATTCTGCCGATAATACTTTTGGGCAGGCGAGGAATCCCATTGAGCCTGTCTTGTGTGCCAAAAAAAGGCGGGGAGGAGAGAGAATGTCAATCAATGCAGTTGGACCGGGAACCAGTTCGACACAGGCCGCAAAGCAGGTCCTGGAATCTTCGACGGCCGCTCCCGGTGTGCAGAAGAAAGGCCACAAACACCATCACGGCGGACACCACAAAGTCGTCCCGGAACAATCCGGCCAAAACGTAGACACGGCGCAGATTTCGGACAAAGCAAAGGAGCTTGCATCATTGTCAACAGCACAATCTGGCGCCAACAACTCGAAACCCACGGCCTGATCCCCCAGAAGAACTGAAAGGCCGCGACACGAGGCCCGGTCCAAGGATCGGGCTTCATTGTTTTATGTCCATCTCAGGAAGTCACCCTTAGCGGTTCTCTTTTCACGCCATACATGAAGTTTGTATGCCAATGAAGACAGGCAAGAAATGATGTCCTGCCGTTCACTTTTCGAGCAAAAGCTTCTTCGTCTCCACGTAACTCCCAGCCTTGATTCTGTAGAAGTACACTCCGCTTGCCAGTTTGCTCGCGTTGAATTGGACGTCGTGGTAGCCGGCGTCGATGTCTCCGTTGATGAGCTATGTGATTTGTTGGCCGAGGGTGTTGAAGACGGAGAGCGTTACATGCGATCGATGAGGCAGAGCATACTGAATCGTTGTCGTCGGGTTGAAGGGATTCGGATAGTTCTGCACCAACCGGAATTCGCCCACCACATGCCCCCCATCGTTATTGACAGAACTGAGATCGCTCAAATCGGCGCGCAGCAAAGTGTACGGAGGTTGATTGTGATCATCACCAAAAGCGTACGCAACTTTGTCCTTCTTGAGAACTATCAGGGTTCTCAAGTATGACGGAAAATCCTGGGTTTCCCAGGTTTCTCCTCCATCTGTTGTTCGGCGGATTTGACCTAAACCTGTAATCCATCCGTTTGCTCGATCAAGAAATCCGACATCCCAAAATGGACCTGAGCCGATGAAGTATTTGTGTGTCCAGGAATTGCCACCGTCGCTAGTTAAATACACAAAGCCTGTACTATTGCTCCAATTCGTTCCTACTGCAAGTCCGTGAAGAGAGTCAATGAAGTCGACACCGAATAATGGTACTGTCAAGGAATCTTGATAAGTCCATGTCTTTCCGCGATCATTACTAGAAGCTATATAACCCATATCAGAACCGTAAGGAGTCCTCGCACTGACCATCCAACCTAACCGACTATTGGCGAAACAAACATCCGACGGCGTTGGAAATGACCTGAGCGTGTCACCTCCCTTCGACCAGGTTTGTCCACCATCGGTAGTGAACCACCGGTAGCGGTTGATCGCGATGCCTGACTGAGAATCCCAAAAAAACAAAGAGAATCGATAGGGTCCACCTTCAACCACCATGTTTGACTGGCTCCATACAGTACCGCCGTCATCTGTGGACAATGTGACGCCAGTGTCAGCGGGTCCACCAATTGCGCAGCAGTGTAACGAATCGATCGCAAAAACTGAGGATATCCATATATGGGGGTTGAACGCTTTCTGAAGGAACCAATGATGACCCCCATCCAGCGTTTTCAAAATCCTTGTCTCTGGTTGTGACGGGTCTATGCCATGAGTGATATACCCATCTGATACGATCCACCCAATATTCTTGGTGGCGAATGAGATTGCTGCATTGTCGAGAAGAGTATCCCCTTGAGGGAAGTGCATGTCAATTGTTTCCCATGTCTGCGCTTGCATTGAGGCACATGAGAAGACCATGACCAGCAGGACGCTGACGATCATCGTCGCAGATGATTCTGTAATCATGAGTCTAGATTTCATATGAAACGCCCCTCCGTCGAATTGACAATGCCTGTAGCAGGATGGCCATGAGAAGACCAAGATCTTAGAGCCGGTCGTGACCAGGGCACTCCCGACAAATCTCCCGGGCGATTCCAGTCCGCCTGACCGTTTCCAGGCCAGGCGAACTAAACCGGCAGATATGCCGAACAGATCAGCCACATCATTAATCGTATTGGCTTCACCTTCACATCCTTGTGCCGCAATCATGATCTGAAAGTGGTTGATCAACCCCTCAAAGAAAGAGGGTCTCTTCATCCCGGTTCAGCGGACAAATAGGCGGTTTTCAACTGGCGCAGCGTGACAAGATTACTTTGGGTGAAATAGCAGTCGCACCTCGCATTGTCAAGTGACAATTCGCGATAGACCACTTGCCCACAAGTGATTGGGAGGAATGTCGTGTCCGTCAGCCTGAGAAATCATTGCCCACCTTGGGCGATGCAAGAAGCTTCCATTTGACAGGTGTGTCCACTGGGCTGAATCATCAAGTCTTTGGGCCTGTAATTTGTATCCACCCGATCTTCAAATTGGACTTGTGCCTGGGGAAAAAAGTTGATGGAGATTCTTGAGACAGACGCATTGAGTGGGTGAAGAGAACAGGACTATGGCGGGAGAATCATCGGCAGGATTCAAATATGGAGGGCTCTCGAGCCAATTATGAGCTTTCCGAGGACATCAGAAGCCCCACACCTTGCGAGCATGGAGCCTTGGGAAGAAACTAACATGGGCCAAATCACTTTTATAAGGCAAATCGACCGGGTCCCTAGTAGACGTCCCGTGCGCTCCCCTGCTTCGTCACCTTCACATCCTGGAGCTGCGGGGCCTTGAGGCGGATCTCCAGCCGGAAGTTGCGGTAGTACCCGGTGGGCACCCACGAGAAATTCATCTCCCAGCAGTGGAGGTCGCGATAGACCGTGACCTGGGGAGCGGCAAGCTCCCGGTTGATCAGGTCGTAGTTCGCGCTTGCCGAGATCTTCCAGAACTCCGTGAGATTGAAACCGAGCGAGGCCGAGACCGAGGAGCTGATAAACTTCACCCTCGGATCGGACTGGTTCTGGCTGAAGTTCCAGTTCAGGTCCAGGTTCCAGGGAATGCTGAAATCGGGTGTCTCCTGGTCATAGATTCCGACGTACATTTTCCTGGATGCTGCGGACGCCGAATCCGCCGGCGTGCGGACCGGACCCGCTGTCGTCGCCTTCTTCTCTCCGCTCAGCCTGGTTCCCACGCTGACGAAGAAGCTGGTCAGGTCGGCGATCTTCCCTTCACTGAGCAGGAACCTGTTCACGCGGCGCCCGAAGCCCGAGGAAGGGTCCACCTGGAAGCGGTACAGGTTAAAGCTCCCTCCCCCTCCGAGGCTCAGCCACTGCCCGATGGCCGTGCGGAATGAGAGGGCGATTTCGTCGAACTTCAGGCTGTCGCGCGCAAAGTTGTAGGATGTGGAAAGGTCCAGATTCAGCAGCTGGTACTTGTTCTCCTGACCGGCACTGTCCCCTTGGGTCTTCATCTCGAAGACGTTCCCGAGTCTGAAAGCGATCGCCTGCCGCTCCTCCGTGGGGGCCCCTCCGAACACGCTTCCTTCAAACCGGTTGTACTTCTGCTCCACACCGGAGGAATCGGTGTAGGTGCCAAAGTAGCTCCACCGGCGACTGGAGAAATCGGGCTGGTAGACATAGCTGATCGACGGGGAGATCTGGTGGCGAATCCCGGTGATCCCGAGGAT
>Ga0182021_10001340_pt1 | contig 28052 bp, 26 predicted proteins | sample 612E3MmetaG_FD_120493 | JGI IMG/M metagenome (GOLD analysis project Ga0182021, IMG submission 120493) | Permafrost microbial communities from Stordalen Mire, Sweden - 612E3M metaG (Illumina Assembly) | ecosystem: Environmental > Terrestrial > Soil > Wetlands > Permafrost | place: Sweden...
CCCTGTTGTGGTGCCAATGCAAAGTTAGTTAATTTGTTCTGCCATAGGCAAGCCCAGGGGATATCGGACCTGTGGTGCCGGTGGACGATACCCCAAAGAGCTGTGTGGTCTTACTGTATTGTACGTTTTCCTCCAGCGTTCGGTTATCACTTTTGCTTCCAAGATCGTGTCGAAGATCTCTCCGTTCAGAAGCTCATCTCTCATCTTACCGTTGAATGATTCGATGTAGCCATTCTCCCAAGGACTGCCCGGTTCGATGAAGAGGGTCTTCACCCCGAGAGGCTGTAACCATTCACGAACTGATTCTGCTGTAAACTCCGACCCGTTGTCTGAACGCAGGAAGTCGGGTGCGCCGCGTTCAACAAACAGCTCTGATAACTCATAGATCACATCTGCTGCTTTGACCTGTCGACCGATGCAGATCTTCAAACACTCCCGGGTATACTCATCGACGATGTTCAGCATCCGAATCGGTCTTCCATCGGTGGTCCGCTCAGCAACAAAATCATAACTCCAGACGTGGTTGCGATACATCGGACGAAGACGGATGCACGAACCATCGTTGAGCCACAACCGTCGTCGCTTGGGCTGCTTCTTCGGCACTTTCAGGCCTTCCTGACGCCATAACCGTTCTACCCGTTTGTGGTTCACGTTCCATCCTTCGTCCCTCAACAGTGCCGTCACCCTCCGATACCCATACCGGCCATATTCACAAGCTATGGCTATCATCTGTTCTCTCAGCGCCGCTTCATCCGTCCTGACCACTGCCGGACGTCGTTGCGTTGATCGTGGCTGTCCCAATACACGGCATACTCGTCGTTCCGAAGCCTGCATCGCTTCTGTGAGGTCTTTCACCGCCCGGCGCCGTTTGACCGGGCTTACCAGTTTCCCCGGGATGCCTCCTTCAAAATCGCATTGTCGATCGATAAGTCTGATACAACCTTCCGCAATCGGCTGTTCTCTTGTTCCAACTCCTTCAACCGTTTTGCCTGATCAACTCTCAGGCCGCCATACTCTTTCCGCCACTTGTAGTATGTTGCATCGCTGATGCCCAGCTGGCGCATCGCTTCTTCTATCGACATCCCCTTTGCCTGCAATACCTCCGCTTCTCGCAACTTGCCGATAATCTGTTCTGCTGTGTGTCTCTGCCTGCCCATTGTTGCCTCCTTTTGACCCAAGATAAATAAATCTCTAACTTATTCTTGGATCATTTTTCGGGGGGCAGGTCAATTTACGGCTGCCAATATTGCAGACACGGTGCCCAACTTCGATGATCACTCGTTTGCCTGTACCACGGCTTCAGGCTACACGAAAATCCCCGAGTCTAACCCGTCAGCGAGAAGCGATGTTGCCCGGCGATATGTTGGATTTCACCATGGCAGGATCAGTGATACCTCCGGAAAAAAAGCATCCTTGGACGAGTATGTTTCATGGCTACAGGGCTTATGCTCCGTACTTAACAGCAGCAGCAAACCAGTAGACGCTCTCAGACGGTACGCAGCCGAGTCCAATGTTCCGCTACTGCCGAATCCGGAGCATATTCTGCTCGATGTGTTTGATGTGCAAGACAAATTCGCCACCACCGGCAGCGGAGGAATACCCTCAAGAAGACCGATGATCCTGAAGGATCAAAGCTGCGAGGTGAAGAACGAGATGTTTGTTGTGAATGCGAACGGGATTGATTGCGAATGCCATGTCCACTTCGATGCGGAAAGAAAGCGATACGATATCGAATGCCCACAACTGGAAAAGATGTATTACTGCTCCGATCGGGACATTGGCCCGAGCATTGTAGATTATTTGAATCGATATCAGTCGTTTCGAATTTTGCCGGAAGAGAGGGATTTCTTCTACACGCTAAAACAGTTCTATCGGCCCGGTTTGAAATTCGGAGACGAATATGACGACAAGAAGACAAACCTCCTGGCGGTATTGCATGAAAGCAGGGTTCTTGGAACAACAAAGGAAGAAAAAGGGAAGAAGACATTGCGCCGAAGCTCCGGCTGGGACCCCCGGACATTGTTCGGAATAATTGATTCGTACGGACGCGGAACCGACCTCGCCGGGCTCTTTGGTGGCAAACCCGACATTCTGGTGTGCGATGATATGACCACTGAAAGCGCGGATTTTATTATGGTTCATCGAGGATCAAATTCCAAACCTCCACGAGTAGTCTTTATCCATGCAAAGGCCAATCATCCTGCAAGTCTATTTTCGGCAACGCACTTGCAGGATGTGTGTGCTCAAGCACAAAAAAACGTTCGCTTTCTATCGCGATTCGATGATGCGATGCCGTCGAAGGCGGCCAGGTGGCATAAGGATCCTTGGAAAAGCAATAATCTCATGGTGAAGCACAGAATTAGAATTGGGTCGCAGGAACAAACCGGCACTGAAATTTGGAAAGACATAAAGAATGCAATTGTACATCCGCATGCAGATCGCGAAGTATGGCTTTTTCTTGGGCAGGTGCTGTCGAAAGGCGAATTTGAAAAAGCACTAACGTCGCATAATCCGAAACAGGAAGCCGTCCAGGCAGCATACCTATTGCTTACGACCATCACAGAAGTTGCAATGGCTAATGGAAAGTTGAGAGTGCTGTGCTCACCGTAGGGAAAGGCGAAGGTATTCTCCACGTCCGCCGCGCAACCATGAGTAGAAAACAGTCTTCCAAGAGCTCAAAGTCGACGCGTGATCTTCTTTGCTGACATTCGAACCACTCGTTCCACAACTCTTGTCGCGCGGAGCAGTTATGCTACTCGGTGGATATGGTTCCTACACTCCCATGGGGAGAGCAACCAAGCTGGCAGATCTGAGAGGCTACAAGATTTCTGTACACCTTGCAGTATCTGCTTGCACAGTGGCGAGTTCACTGATCATCTTTCGTAGAGCAAAAGTCGTCGGCAGTGTTGGCTCTTTTGCAGTTATCCAACAGGATCATCCGATAGTTCTTGGGATCGTGCGGGGCGTATCTCTGGCTGCCATACTTGACTGCGCTGAGAACAATCCGATTCTTCACACGATAAGAGTCTGGGGGCCACGCAATATAGTGGCGTTACTGGAAATTCCAGACCCGAAACAGCATTTGCCTAACTCAAACCTTGCAGATAGTCCATGTGGCATTTGCCAAAGTTCATTCTCACTTCCTCGGATCTGCGAGACCCTGCGTCAATTGCGGGATGATGAAACGTTCATACAAAGAACCCAGCATGCTCGCGTGTATTACCTTGATGAAGTGGCACCTGATCTTTTGGGGAGAGATGAATCTTAGATCAAGTGGTGACGAGAGCTGCCCGCCCGATTTTGTGAAGTTCCCGAAATATTGAGCAGAACAGAATCATCAATAAATACAAGTGTCTTCTGGGTTTTTCTCACAAATGACATTTTTCAAATATACCGTGTTCTAGGTATTGCGCTTTCATCTGCAAAGATGCACAATCTACTGTAGTTTATTCCTCCGAAGAAAGCTGTCGGTACTCTCGCTGAGTACACAATGTGATCGTGGCGGTGAGGACAAGGATCTTCGTGAGGGAGTTGGAGCTGTTGGTGAGCGGCGTTCGTCGGCCTGTCTAGACTAGACCTGTTTATCGAGACCGCCTACGTCGTGTCTTGCTACGCACCGTTGAATCTCATCTATCTTTTATTCGAATAGTCACGCGAGTTATCACTTCTTACCAAAGGCCATGGTATGCATTTCACACTCTCAACGAAACCCCTCCTGGGGAGCGCTGTCGCAGTTATTCTCTTGGCGGTATTCATTTGGTACGCTCTTGTCCCCTCCTCCAAATCGAAAGAGGGTCTCGAGCATTCTGACTCGACCAATGTCACGAGGGTTTCGGGGTCAAGTCCAAGCGATGTAGTGTTTCCAGTTGAAGTCGCTGTTGCGCGCCGCGGTGATTTGGTCAAGAGGCTTAGCACAACAGGCATCATCCGTGCAAATCGGGAGGTGGAAATCGTGTCTCGAACTGCTGGGGAGATTATCTTCGTTGGTGCTCAAAACGGAGACTATGTAAAGCTAGGCGATGTGCTCGTGAAGCTGGATGATCGGGAGTACAAGCTTGCGTATGCAAGGGCTTCTGCTGGACTACTCTCCGCACAAATCGAATACAGAACTCTCAGCACGTCGCCCTTTCTTGCAAGCCCAGACTCGATTGACATGAAGCAGAAGAAGGAAGAAGTTCAACGAAAACTGCGAGATGCTGACCAACGTTTCATAGAAGGCGCGATCAGCGAGGAGAACTTTGCGCGATTGAAAAGGGACTATGAAACAGAGCTCGCAGTCTACAATGCACAACGAAGTGATGTAGTTGCGACAAAAAGCGGTCTGAGCCAAGCAATCGAGGCATACGAACGATCAAAGTTGGACCTCGAGTCGACTCAGATCAAAGCTCCGTTTGCCGGCCATGTTGCTGATTGCGATCTCTCGACCGGAAAACGCGTGGCCCAGCAACAAGTATTACTTAAGATCGTAGATGTATCGCGATTATTGGTGGATGTTGAAGTGCTCGAAAGCGAGATTGGCAAAGTTCAAATCGGACGAAAAGCAGAAGTAAATGTCAACGCGTATCCAAATGATAAATTCGTGGGAACCGTATTTCTCATCAATCCGGTTGTTGATGCAAAATCAAAGACAGTTAAGGTGACTGTGCAATTGAGCGTCACTCGCCGCCGCAGCAGTCACGATTCACCACGCCTGAGACCGGGCATGTTTGCGACCGTCAAGATAGAGACTGAGATACTGAAAGACTGTTTGCTGGTGCCAAAGGAGGCTCTGCTTGTTCGGGATCAGCGCGCATTAGTGTTTGTTGCTCAATCCGGATTGGCGAAGTGGCAGTATGTGGAAATGGGGGAGGAAAATGAACGCTACGTCGAGCTGAAGTCTGCAGTCTTACCCGGAGACTCAGTGATAATCAGTGGGCATTACACATTGGCACACGATGCGAAGGTGAGCATCCTGAGATAGCTATCTGGTGTAGCCCGTTGTCAGAGTGGAGTTATTCGACAAAATGGTTACAGGATTGAAACGATGGATATCTCAGAAATAGTGGACTTGATAGAACGGGATCCAGCCAGATTTGGAACGACAGGCGAGGTGGCAGATTATTTTGGGATCTCATCAGAAACGCTGCGAAGAGAATTCTTCCGACGAATGCGGTTTCACCTTCATGAGTTTATTGCGAAGAAGAGGATTGAGAAGATGAAGCACTTGCTGTTGAAGACAGATAAGCGATGCTTCGAAATCTGTTTTGAAGTGGGATTCAAACGCGAAGATACGGCTGCAAAAGTGTTCAAGCGATTGGCTGGACAAACAATGGAAGAATATCGGAAGACGTGTTCTAGTGTTCTTGCGACAAAGCAAAAATCGCATTAGTTCATTTGAAATGGGCCGTGCACAAAGTAACGACGAAGTGTATAATCATGCATTTTCTAAGCGTGAATTCGGAAATCGATTTATGGAAGTCAAGACCATGTCCTGAAGAAGATTCTATGCGAATCGATGATGGAGGTTCAACGCGGATGGTGAACAAAAACCCAAACAAGTTCATAACGGCAGAGAAGTGGGAGAAAAATAGTTGAAACATTCGCCTGAACCTGTGCGCAAGGAATTCTTGCAAAGGACGTGAATCCATCTCTCCAACTTCATAGTAAAAAATTAGAAGAGCCGCTCTTGAACTCAGAACGGCGATAATTTGCATTCCGCTATGACGCTGGATTCCCGAGTGAAAACACTGGGGCAAAAGTGTTCAAATGTGTGTACTTGTGAATATGGCGGAATTGCGGAGGCGGAATTGTGGTACCATGCAACATCAGCTGAAGTGGCAACCGCGAAAGGCAACCGTAACGAACAACCGCTGAAGGCAATGTTTCTCTGTTGAATTAAAGTCGATTCGAAACTAAAATGTGTTGTCCAACGGCTGAAAGATAGAGTTGTTTTTGGCGACCATTTATGCGAGATGCGGGCAATTAATGACTAAGGTTAGATCTACTGGGGGTATGGCGAAGGGTGATCAGAGGCAAGAAGTTGACGGCGGTACAAACTCTGGGTGACGCGGATGAGATCAGGAGCAAAATCGTAATACTGGTTTTTACAGTACGACCAGCGCCAATGATGCACGACTTTACAAGGATCAATTGATGAAGACGCAACTCGTCGGTACAAGGCGGACTCCTGGGAAACTGAGCTCAAGTTTCGTTGTAAAGCTTCTCGCAATAGTTAACGTCATGCTATTCATTACGATCGCTACCCTGGCCTATGATCGATATAGACAGGGCCAACATACGGACAGGCATAGTTTTGTCCAAGCCGGCGTGATCTTCCCTCGTACTGCAATAAGAGACGATCGCTACTGGAGCATGGCAGAAGCAAATCCTTACGACCTCCTGGTGAATGTTTTTTTGAGCGATTCCAGCTTCGCAGGCTTTGAGAACCACGTTGATGAGTTTAAGGATGCGTTCAAAGAGCTTGAGGGGGGACAACTACTTCTCGTCATAGGTGAGAGAGCCCTCGACTTGCCATCTGCACGCAGTGGTATTGGTCGAAATACCGATCTCTTCGTGCTCTCCCATTGTGATGAATCCACTTGGAGGACGCTGGGGTTAAGGAGTGAGGGCGTGGTCATTGTGAATGGGCGGACCGGAAGAGTCTTGGAGTCATTCCCCTATATCTTGAATTCATTTGTCCTTCGGGATGAATTGAAACGACTACTTCGGATAAATCATAGCTAGAGGCGATGATGCCACCTTATCGAATAGCGATCTTGATTATCGCAATGCTGCTTGCTTGTGGGTGTAGAAAAGCTTCTTCTTCGAAACTCGAGGCTTATCATTTGTCAAGCCTCATTGGCGCAGCATCGAAGAGTGTCGTCGACATGGAAAGCGTGAGAATCGAACCATGTTCAGTCAAAGTTATGGCAGGCGGAGATTCGCTTTCGCCGACAAAAAGCAAGACGGAAATGTTCTTGGCGTCCGCCTCCAGTTCTTGTGTCAGAGGAACTCAGTTATTGATTTGTGACCGGTTGAATGACTGTATCTTTGTAGCAGACTCAGAAGGAACGATCCTACGGAAGATTGGTCGTCACGGCAAAGGCCCCGGTGAATTCATCGGGCCGGTTCACATTGCATGCAATACGAACTTTTGCTTTGTGTATGATCTCGGCAACGGACGAATCCAGATTCTCGACCGAGAATTCGATTACGTGAGTTCAATACCAGCGGTCTACAATTTTCTTTCGGGATGTCTTGCCGCAAGCCGAGATCAAGTGTACATACATGGAAGTTACGCTGATACATTACTATTAAAGAGGTATTCGTCGATAAGTCCATTCGATCTTGTATCTGTCAGCATTCCACTGCTTGTGCCGAGAACTGAGAGATCACAGGCGTACAACAGCGTGAAGTTCTCAGCGAACGAAGACGGCTGGCTTTGCATTGGTTACACCGGGTTGCCCTATCTCTTTGTATTTGATCCTCAAGGAATTCAGAGGTCGACGATTGAACTACAAGGTAAGGGAGTAGAACAACTAAAGGAACATCCAAACGGCCTCAAGGCGTCTGGAGCAATGATGAAGATCTTCATCGCTGGGATTTCTGTCTTCCAAGATGGTAGCGTAGTTTTCTCGGACGGCCATCGGATATTTGTCCTGGAAAACAGTAACGGAACCTATCGACTCAAGCGAGTGTTGCGGCCCGGCATCGGCGAAAACGTTATACGTCACATCTGTCTAGACGAGCGCCGGGGACGCGTTTTCCTTACAACGGATGTCTCGGTATCAGAACTGGATCTGAAGTAGCCAGCTTGCGTATTCTCACACACTTAAATGAAGGGAACGATTCGTATGAAAAGAAAACATGGAATTGTCACGGCATGTGCTTTGTTGCTTGCCCAGACGTGTGTTCTTGTGATTCTTTTGACCCAGCCCGCGTTTGCAGATAGTGCATTTTGTGCGGCGAGGTGCCCCGGTGGCTGCTCGGTTCTCGGATGCAGTGAGTCGGGACATGGTTGCTATGTTACTGGTGGGTGCCATTGCTGGTGTTTCTGTGGCGACTATCTATCGGATGACTATTGCCCCGTTGAGTAATCTCATCTTGTGGGAATGACCGACCCAGTCTGCAGGGATGTGAAGGCGCTGAGACGTTTGCGAAAGTCAAGAGGGAACCCGCCGTTCCAACGGTATGCTGATGATGTCGGATATTGAGGACATCGCTAAATGTGCAGTTGGGGGGCTATGGTAATGAACTGATCATGCGGGCTAAATCGTCGGCGGTGAGGAACTCTATGTACCTTTGAGGCGGACCCGTCAGTCCAAAAAGCACAAAGAGTTAAATTGTGAGATTATGCCATGTGATGCCACTTCTGCATCGTAGGTTCGGAAGTCAGAAAGCGGTACGGAATGTTGTCTGTTCTCCTCGGCTTTGTCGATGAAAAGCAATGAAAAGTAAGAATCTAGCAGACGGGGGATGAAGTTGGAAGCCAACACAAGCTCGTTCACACGGAGCCAGAAGCGAGTTTTGACCGTGCGCCTTTTGGTGGGGGGCGTTATGCTCTTTTCCGGCTTGTCAAAAGCGTTGTCTCCCGCCGCGGGGTCGGTCTTCCTTTCGCAACTTGGCATTCCAGCAACTTTGAACGTGAGCCTTATTTATTTCGTCATTTTTTTGGAGTTGTTTTTGGGTGCATGCTGCATGTTGGGAATTTTTCTTCGAATTGCTAGCATTGCCATCGCGGGAACGCTGATTGTTTTCGCATGTGCAATCCTGCTCGCCTTGTTGATGGGAATCACCGGTTCCTGTGGTTGCTTTGGGAATGTGATCACGAGTGAGGTAGGCGTTCTGGCAATACTTAGAAATCTGGTCGTTGCCGCATTCGCGTTGTACCTTGCCGGCAGCAACAATAATAGACTCTGTTTGCAAGCTGCCATAGATAGATTGTAGCTTACTTCGTGACACCCCGCTCCCTGATCGAGGAGTCTTGGCTCATTCACCTTTCTGCAATATTCATTCTCTCTTCGTGTGAAAAATATCTCGTTGATTGTTTCCCATTCGATTATGGTGCTAGCATTGGTTTTTGGGGCGCTTCACTATGCGGACGAGAGGGCGCAAAACTCAAAAATGAAAGAAGCGATGATGTTTGTTGTCGAAAAAGCCGATCGCATGGATCTAGATCTCAAGGTGAAGTCAATGACAATGGGAAAAAGGATCCTCCCCTTGAGAAAAGAAGCTGGGACATTCTCGCCGAATACGTATAGCAAATCTTTTGTGGTTTTTTCGGCGCCTTTGGCTGAACTTCTTGCCAGAAACATCCGCGCAATTGACTACTACTCCATGCTGGTATCGAGAGATAGCACAGTAGGCGCACAAAAGATGCTGATCATAATTCGGACGACTGATCGGCTATATGCTAAAAAGATATCCAAAGACGTATTGCATGGCCAAAGTTATCTTTGCGAGCGAGACGTCTCGAGTATGTTCTTGAAGACTTGTCCAGATTCATTAATGATTTGCATGGTAATATCAAATCGCGGAGAGTGTGTGTTCTCTTATGTTGTAGATGCTGATGATTTTTCAAAAGACTTGTTGTGTGCGCGTATTGTCATGAGCATCCTTGGCGCAGAGAAGAGGTTCTAGTGGAACGCGCTGCCAAAGATGAGCACGAAACCAACTACGAGCGTGAAAAGAAAGGAAGTTTCATTTGGTGGGCTTCGCGTAGGTTGCAGCTAATTGTAATAACAATGGGAATTCTTTTGGCGGCGGGAATTGCTTTTGCGCTTGTATTCAAAGCAGAACATCCGTCGGATGAAACAATTTGTCGCCTGTTCGTGGAGAAGGCTGATACAATCGACAGCGTTTGTGTGTCACTAGGAATCAAATCGCGCTTATATGTGAGTGTAGTTTACGGCGAGCTAGCAGCCAATTATGACTTCCTAGATTCGTTCGACGAAGTGCGAGCACGGTTGGGATTAGATCCTTCCGTTGGATTCGCCCAGATCAAGGTCTCGACTGCTATGTGGTTAGAAGCGAGACTAGGCAACGTCAGAGAATTGAGTGTTAGTGGCTCACGTAGAGAGTTAGTCGCCAGATTATTGAATGAAAACTACAACATACTCTATTCCGCGTTCTATGTAAAGCTAATTCGGGAGCGCCTGCAAACAGATGGCACCGAAGAACCATCGGTTGAATTGATAGGTTCCTATTATGCTAGAGGAATAGACGGGCGCCCCCAACGGTTGTCGACTAAGTACTCTAATCCTGTGGGCAGATTTGCCGGACGTTTTTTTTCATCTGGTCAATTGCTAAAGATCTTTCCTCGCAACGCGCCATGATCGCGAAGAATGGTCATGGGCGTAAGATTTGACAAGGCAAGGTGTAAAGACGCAACGAAGTGAACCACTCCGTGTTTTTCAATTGCGAAAGAACAAGAAGACTCTGCTTATCCTATTACTCCCAATTCTGTTTTGGGGGTGTAAAGGCGGACCGAGTATAGACTCGCCTAAAGAGCTCAAAGACAATGCGATGTTTAAGGCCACTATGGAGAGGTACTCGCATTTCTTGGATTCGCGAAGCATCTTTATTGATCCGGGTCATGGAGGAGAACTAGATGGGGCAAGGTTTGAAGCAATATTAAATCTCAAAGTGGCCCGGTATCTTCGAAGCTACTTTGAGATAGCAGGAGCGCGAACGACCATGTCAAGAGAGGGTGATTGGCAAGTGGCACTAAGTCAGCGCGTAGCTGAATCTGCCAGATCAGGAGCTGAATTGTTTATCTCAATTCACCACAATGCATCATCAGACAAGGAACAACTATATTGCTCAACTTGGTATCATTCTAGGGAAGGCCAAGAAGGTTATGATCCGCGAAGCCACGATATCGCCAGATATATTCAAAGGGATCTTGCGAGTTCCCTTCGGTTGCCTGGAAGCTTGGTGTCATTTGATGGTACGTTATCCGACTATGAGATATATGAAGGAGTTGGATTCTCAGTCCTCAGGGACCAATCTATTCCTTCTGTTTTGGTTGAGTGCACATTCGTAACAAATGAGAAAGCGGCTGCAAGTTTGGGAAAGGAAGAATTCAACAGAATTGAGGCTTGGGGAATCTTCACGGGTGTGGCAAGGTATTTTGAGGATGGGGAGCCAAGCATGATTCTTGATGTAGACACAACTTGCATGAACACGAAAGGGTATATAACAATAAGACTTTCGGGGCTAGTGGACGTTGACGAGTCGACGGTACAGTTCATGATCGATTCGCAACCAGTGATGCCGAGGGATGTCCATTACTTAGCATCCAAGAGAGACAATCTACGCGCGATGCTGAGCCTGAAGAAAGGTTTGCGGTGGGGGCGACACGATCTAGAGATATGGGCGCGAAATGTAAACGGAAATCATTGCACTCCACTGAAAAAACCCTTCTGGATCAAACCCTAGTTTAGCTTGAGGGGCAGCGGTTTGAGCGTACAACCTCAATCTGGCTTTTGCAGTATCGGGGCACGAGGAGCGGGATTGAGTTGAGCGCGTTGCCGAAGGGAACAAAAGGACAGCAATCAAGGTGTTCTGCTATCCTTTTAATCAGCTATGCTGTAAATTGTCATTCGAAATAATCGGTCGGTCTCCACACTCTTATATATGGAGTACGAATGAGAAGACTAGTAATAATACCCGTGTTAATCCTGGCTCTCCCAATTGGAATTGCAATAACCGGTTTTCATCATTTGCTTTTGAGGGATTTGAGCAATCAACAAATGCACATTGATATCGATTGCGTCCGGTTGACGTCCACTCTTGGTTCACGCGACAAGGTGTCTGAGACAGACAGTTACCTCTTCGGAAATGTCGATATCGCATATGTCCCGCCAGGAAGGCTGTACCTCCTGGATCATGTTTACAACTGTGTGCGCGTTCTCTCCGCGGCAACTGGCAAGGAGTTGTTTCAATTTGGACGCAAGGGAAATGGCCCAGGTGAGTTCAATACAGTTAATCGCATTCGGTACGAGGAGGGAAAAGGGCTGTTGGTCCGTGACCCCGTTCTTAAACGGATCACGATATTCAACGAGAATGGAACCTTCAAAAGAACAATCACTACTAGAAACATGATCGACGACGCAGTGCTGGTGAACGACTCCTCGTTCGTGGCAAGTTGCTTTCTTTTGAATCGTGGATTCAAACCATTGCGAGTGATTTCTTTGAGTACCGGCATGGAGCTGACTCAATTTGGAACAATCGAAGAGCCTCGCGAAGGATTGATTTCACAAATTGAGCGAATTCATGGACATCTGGTGAATGATTCGTTCGCGGGTGGCTCAATGACGAGAATCGTCCTAGATGCCACCCACCGCCATGTGTTTATGGTTCAAAGCAATCCATATAAACTCACCCGATATCGCATCAACGATGGTGAAGGGACAACGCTGTCTGTTCCGGTGCCGTTTTCAACCGAAGCCAACTTCACTATCGAAATGATCAAGGAGGGGCAAGGAATAAGAAAAACTTATGGACCGTCGGGACATGCATTGGCACCAATAGTTCGGGATAACGAATTGATCGTGCCGATCTTCAGTAAAGAGGGAGACGTGAACTACTTAGATGTTTATCAGCCAGACGGGAAACTCATACATAGGCTGGCTCTTCCAGCTCTTCCAAAAAAAAGTATCGCTATTGCAGCGTCGTTCAATGGAATCCGCGAGATGTTTCTTCTGGTGAGCGATTTCAGGGACTTGAATTGGATTGAGAAGTATACTATCGATCTTCACAAGGTGCAAAGGTGAGAGTGGTGAATCTGTCAGCTAATGTTGATTCCAAAAACCAAGGTGGGCGATGTTCGAGAAAATTGTCGTCTCTACGCGCTATTTAGCTGCCTCTAACCAAGATTTGGGTCTGTCAATCTGTGAGACGTATTAGGATTGGCAGACAAACACGATGACGAGATTTAGAACACATGAGAACACCCCCATCTAATCACCCGCGACCGGATTTCACTAATTGTCCGCGATTGAAAACCGACGACGTCGACTGCGAAGGTACGGGGTCGGTTCTATTTTTTTCTCGCTCTTCTACGCAAGATGCGAGAAAGACGGCTAAGAAGGATAATGACCTAACTCGCACAGTCACAGGCAAACGGCCAGCTTGGGTGGCCTCGCCACCTTCTTTACTGAGTTGGACAGGTGTCTAGGACAATACAAAACTGGAAGTGGAGAATCGATTGTTGTTTCGCGAGTCTATCAGCTGAGAGGCCGAGTCGTTCCATCGAGACGATTGCATAGGTACCCAAAGGAAAAAACTGTGAAACAAGTCAGTGCATTTTCCTCTATGTACACATAGGAGCTAGCCTTGCATCTTTTGCTAGCTTTGTATATTCTGCACTTGTCCCTCGAGCACTAGAGCTTCCTAATCCGGATCGCAAACTGAGAGTGCGGATCTGCTCATGTCTCTTCCCTCCGTCTCCATTCGTCGTCCCGTCACCACGCTGATGTTCTTCATCGGGGTGGTGTTTCTTGGCACAATTGGGTTCAGCAATCTCGCGGTTGATTTCCTACCAACCATCAAGATTCCCAAGCTTACCGTTCAAACGTCTCATCCCAACGTCTCGCCGGAAGAGATCGAAAACACCGTCACGCAGCCGATCGAAGCGGCGTTGAGCACTGTCACCGGCTCAAAGAAAGTGTCATCGGTCTCGCGCGAGGGTCTGTCGATTATTACGGCAGAGTTCTTCTGGGGAACAAATATGGACTTTGCGATGCTTGAAGTGAGGGAGAAGCTTGACCAGCTTAGAGCAACGCTTCCAAAGGAATCAGGCCGGCCGACGATACTGCGGGTTGACCCTGCAGTTGAGCCGATTATGACGATTGCGCTGTCGCAAAAGAGGGAGGCTCCGTCTGGGCAAACTGAACGTAAGGTTGACCTCACCCCATCCCCTCGCCAGCAATCAGCTGTTTCCTTAGGCGGGCAGGTCTCCTACAGGGAGTCTGGGGGCGAGGCGACCCTTACACCGACTGCAGGCCTTGTGGAGTTGAAAGAGACGGCCCGGGCTCTGATCAAGAGACGTATTGAGCAAGTCGCCGGCGTGGCTCAGGTTTCTGTATTGGGTGGCGTTGAACGAGAGATTCAAGTGGAAATCGACACTAGGAAGGCCACGGCGGTTGGTGTGACGCTTGACCAAGTGTCTCAAGCTCTCGCGAGCGCAAATCTGAACTTGCCTGGCGGAACGATCAAACGAGGCCTTTTCAGGTATTCACTTCGCACCCTTGGAGAGTTCAGCGGCCCAGATCAGATCAAGTCGGTCGTTGTCACTCGGTTATCGAGCGGCCGCGCTGTTACGATTGGCGATATTGGCATCGTGCTCGATACATTCAAAGAGCGAACAGGCATCACACGCTACAACGGTGAAGAGATCATCGCCCTCCAAGTCAGGAAGGAGGCGGGATCAAACACAGTTGAAGTCTCAAATCGCGTCAATAACACACTGGGCCAACTTCGGAGTGAGTATCCGAACCTCCGGCTTGATGTGATCAACGACCAAGCGGAGTTCATTTCTCAGTCGATCGGAGATGTGGAGCAGGCGATTGTCATTGGCGCAATACTGGCATTTCTCGTACTCTTTTTCTTCCTCCGGAACGCGAAGTATCCCGTAATCATTGGCATTGTGACACCAATCTCCATTCTAGCCACATTCTTAGCGATGTACTTCCTGAAGATAAACCTAAACATCATATCGCTGTCGGGGCTTGCGTTGGGGATCGGAATGTTGGGAGACAACGCGATTGTAGTCGTCGAAAACGTCACGAGACTTCGTGAGAGCGGCTTGAGTATTCGGGATGCGGCGCTTCAGGGGGCAGAGGAGATAAACCTCGCTGTGACAGCGTCTACGTTGACGAATGTCGCAATATTTCTTCCAATCATATTTGTCGAAGGGGTTGCGTCACAGCTGTTTATCGATATGGGCGTGACGATGACGATATCGCTCCTAGTGTCGCTTCTCGTCGCTGCCACGCTTGTGCCGATGCTCGTCTCCCGCGAAATTCGAAGCGATGGATCGAGATCTTCGACAAAGAAGATCAGTGATGATGGACGTACGTCGTCGGACAAATTCTCTCAGAAATTGAAATATTGGATCAGCTATCCACTCCGAATTCTGGTGGCCGCCGTGCTGGGTCTCTTCGATTCACTTTCTTCATTGCTGCGAAAGGCTCTCAGGCTGTTGGCGCCGTCATTCCTTCGGACGGTTGATAAGGTTAGTACTGTAAGCAACGAATGGCTCGAAGCTTTTCTGGAGTGGGGCTTGGGTCACCGGTTTGCTGTTGTTGGTGGAACATTGGCAGTTTTTGCTGCATCGGTCTGTGTAGCTCTTTTCATCCCATCAGAGCCTGCGCCAGACATCGATCAGAGCAGGTTCACCGTGCAAGTCGATATGCCCAAGGGGACGACTTTAGAGGGTACGTCATCATTCATAAGTCGAATGGAGGGGGACATTGTAAGTCTTCCCGGAGTGAAAGGTGTTTACTCATCGATCGGAATGCCAGATGAACAGACGGTGCAGACCATCACGGAAGCATCAATGGAGATGGCAACGCTCGAGATTAGAGCGAGAGTGGGCACGGAATCGCTTATCCATTCCGTTCGGAGCTATCTGGAATCGCAGCGTTCTGCCGCCGCGGGAGTCGAGTTTGCTCTAAAGAAGAGGGGAACGACATTCGAGCAAATTTTGCGTCCTGAACAAAACGACATCAAGATCTGGGTATCCGGGCGTGACCCGCAGGTTGCGACTCGAATTGCGGATCAGCTGGCAGATCAAATTCGAAAAGTCAAAGGCCTTGTCGACCTGCGCACCTCGATGCAAAAAGGAAGTCCCGAGTTTCAGATCGTGGTGGATCGCGAGCGCGCAAGCCGGTATGGACTTTCGGTGCAGACTGTCGCTCAACACCTGGCCCAGTTTGTTCGTGGAAAGGAGGCAACATATCTGAGCGACTTCGATCGAAAGATTGCCATTCGCGTCCAAGCGACGGCGGATCAGAGGTCAAATATCGACGACATACTCTCTGCATCCATTCAGGTTGGAGAAAACTCGGTTCCGGTTCGAGAGCTTGTTCATTGGCAGAGGACGGAAGGTTATGCGGAGGTTTGGCGTGAGAATCGTCAGCGTGCTGTCCTGATGACTGCGAATGTGTCCGGGAGCGCTGTCGGTACGGTGGTGGATGATATCCAGGAACAGATCAAGAGACTGAATATTCCTGCGGGGTACACGATTTCAGTAGGGGGAGAAAATGAGGAGATCAGGGAGTCATTCCGAAGCCTCTTTCTTATTATCCTCCTTTCACTATTCCTGGTGTACATGATTTTGGCCGCGGAGTATGAGTCAACGCTGTATCCGTTGGTGATCATTTTGACGAGTCCACTGGCATTCATAGGGGCGATCTTTGCGATGGTGGTGGCCGGTCAGGCATATAATGTGATGTCACTCATAGGGATCGTTATCATGATTGGAGCTGTGGACAATGACGCAGTGATCGCCGTCGACATCATCACTGAACTCAGACGCAAGGGAGTCAGATTGAATGAGGCAGTCATACAGGGAATGAAGTTGCGCCTCAGGCCCATTTTGATGACGACTGCCACCACTGTGCTCGGCGTGATACCGCTCGTGTTCGAGTTTGGAACCGGTTCGGAGCTTGTAAGAGCTTTGACCATACCGCTTGTTGGCGGTCTCTTTGCGTCCACAGTCTTCACGATCGTTGCAATCCCCATCGTGTATACGTACATCGATCGCTGGGCGATAGGGAAGAAACACATCGATCTGTAACTAGGAGAATACCATCGTGTACAGTCACATCATCGTATTATCCGCAATGCTGGCCGTGGCAGGATCCTTCTTCTCCCATAGTTCCTCAAGAGACGCACGTGCCATTCGGCGTCCGGTTGACGGGTACGAGCCGGTAAAGAAAGAGGTACGAGTGCAGATAAGGGAAATCCTGTCGATTGGTGTGGAGGACGGGGATCCAAATTACTTGTTCGCGAAGCCCACGAATGTCGTAGTTGATGGAAAAGGGAACATCTATGTCATTGAGATGTTTGCCAAGCAGGTGCGAAAATACGACAAGTCAGGCAAGTATCTTGTGACAATCGGGCGGACGGGGAAAGGTCCAGGGGAGTACATGATGCCTTCGTTTGGAGCAGTCGACAGAGCAGACAACTTCTATCTGTTTGACTACACAACCATGCGGCTAAGCACGTTCCAACCGGATGGGACTTTTGAGGGGTCTTTCGTACCCGGTTTTCTCGCAGGAGGAATATGCGTCAGTCCCAAGGGTGAGATTGTCGTCTGCGGCATTCAGGATGGTAAGATGTTGCACCAGTTTGATTCGAAAGGGAAGTTGATTTCATCTTTTGGAGAGCCATGGAAAGCTTCCACGGACCCACGCATGGGAGGATTCAATTTTGCTTTTGCATGCCTCGGGCCCGATACGTGTGTCTACTGTTGTCCCGTGACCGATCCAAACGAAATTCTGAAGTGCGACCTTCGTGCAAAGACCGTCTCAAGTGTCGCGCACGATGGACCTGACTATCGGCCCTTGACAATGTCAGGAAAGGAACCATCGGGATCGATGACCCGCGGGATGGTAGTGTTGAGAGATGGAACAATTGTGGTCTGTGTCTCATTTGCCAAAGACAACAAGTCTGTAGAGCGTCTCGATTTCTATTCAAAAGAAGGGAGATATCTCGTTTCTTCGAGTGAGATCCATGGCACGCCTCGGTGTGTCGATCGGGAATGTGGAATGTATGTTGTAACGAGCGAGCCATTCCCGCGAGTGGTGAAGTACTCAGTGAATCTGCAAGGATCTTGACGAGTCGTTTCAGGGACATTCGAGCTGCGTTATCTCCAGGCCATCACCCCGATGTCAGATGTGATAATCGGGGCAGGGAGCAGTGTACGCGGCGGATAAAAGTCAACTTTTTCCTTCTGAGAGCATCTACCAGTACAACTGCGTTCTCGCGTGGTTGAAAAAAAGAGCATCTCTTCAAACTGTCAGAGGGAGGAATCTATGACCAAGAGAAGGATCTTCTGCGCACTGGTAGCGTCTGCGCTTGTCATTGCATGCTTCTCGCCCGCAAGCGGGCGTCAGAAACAACTGAAATGGGAGATCGTCATCGGAACAGACTCCAGCGATGATCAGCCATCGGCGTTGTATCTTCCAAAGGAAGTGATGGCCGACAAGAGGGGAGATATCTATGTGCTTCAGAAAGAGTCGATCGAGAAGTTTAACAGTCATGGTGGCCACGTTCTCTCTGTTGCTTCAAAAAAAAATGAAAGGGGCCCGGTGAGTTTGCCGGCCCGACATCTCTCGCACAGGACGGAGACGGCTCTTTGTATGTGTGGGACGAATTCCAAACGAGAGTTTCGAGGCTCGATCCGTCCGGGAAATTCATCAGCTCCTTCAAGGTGGGCTCGCTCTACAAACAAATGGCAATGTGGGGAAAGGGGGAGTTCATCTTCCTCGGATTGTCACAGGATCACATACTGCATGTCTACTCAGGGAAGGGCAAGGAACTTAGGAGTTTCGGGGATCCGTTTGAACCCGTGCCCGACGTACCTGCGTTTGCGACAAGCCCCATGGAATGGTTTGTCCAAGGCGACACCGTATGGGTAGCTAATCCCTTGCAGTATGAGATCAGGCAGTATGTAGGAGAGAAGCTCGTTTCGACGATAAAGGGACCAGACAAATTTCCCCGACCGATGGTTCGCGAAAGAAACGGCAGTGTCGGGGTGGGGATTTCAAAAGGTATCTTCGGTCTCGCTGCTTGTGGCGGGCGACTCATTGCATTGGTGGCATTGAATGCCGCAACTTTGGATGTCTATGAAACGAAGAGTTGTCAGCTTCTATCACGTATCGAGTGCCGCCCGAGATTGAGGTCCTCTGACAACTCCGGCAGGCTGTACTTTGTCGATGAGGGCAAAGTCAGGATCGGACGGCTCGAATGAGCTCGAATGAAGACGAATAGGGCCTGGGGTGGTTTTGCTGCTCTGTTCTGGATTCTTGATCAAAAAATTCGGGAATGACAGCGAAGGGCGAAGTCGTGACATTCTTGCCTGCCTGAACGAATAAGCACTGGTCCTCCCTGATCTGAGGCGAAAGCATCACAAATGGAATCTCGTGCACAATGAACGCCTCATTTTTCCAACGATTCCTTCATCGTCCCGTCGCCGTGAGCATGTTTTATGGTGCTCTGGTCGTCGGCGGCGTCTTTGCGTTTTTGCGACTTCCACTTGAGCTTGCCCCAACGAAGGAGTTTCCACGCCTTTCCGTCAATACCACCTGGGGGAGCACCTCACCTGAAACTGTCGAGATGTTTATTACCTCGCCCATAGAAGAGATTGCCAATACCGTCAGCGGTGTGCGAAAAGTCAGCTCCACCTCAATTGAAGGCGCGTCAACCGTTGATATCGAATTCGAGCAAAAGATCGACATGAACTTCGCGAGGCTGGAGCTGAGCGAAAAACTGGCTGCATTCGCGGAAACGCTGCCACCGGGTGCAAATGCGCCTTCCATCCAGCGCTATGTGCCAAAGGACTTGAGAGACCTGCAAGGGTTTCTATCGTTTTCGTTGTCCGGAAATCGACCGCCCCATGAGTTGAGGAAGTACGCTGAGGAGAAAATCCTTCCGTTTCTGCTTTCGGTCAGGGGGATTGCGAATGTCCAGGTCTTAGGCGGTCAAAATCGTGAGCTGCAGATTGAGCTTGACCCTGACAAAGTTCTGGCGCGTGGATTGCAGCCTGATGAACTAAGCAGCAAGTTGAGAGAACTTCAGTTTCACGCTCCTGTTGGAGTCCTCGAGAAGAACCAGGGGAGAATCTACATTGCAGTTCGCAACGATGCTGTAACCGTGCAAGAACTTGAGCAATTCGTTGTAGCGAGCACGTCGGGAGGTGTGCCCATACGTATCCGTGATCTTGGGAAAATCCAAGATGGGCTTTCTGAGGCCCGAAGTTTCTACCGCATCAATGGAAAGCCGACCGTCACGATTCTCATCGACAAAGAGCCTAACACCAACACTCTGAGCCTTGCCGATGCCGTATTCGAACGATTGGAGGCCCTGCGCAAGGATTTCCCGGTCGGGTACTCGCTCATCAAGGAATCTGACAAGAGCCTGCAAATGCGAAAGGAGTTGGGAAAGCTCTACCAGGAGATACTGATTTCGCTCCTTTGCATTTTTGTCATTCTCCTGTTCTTCCTGCGAAACCTGAGAGCACCTCTCGTCATTCTCTCATCGATACTTTTTTCCGTGGCAGGAACATTTGTGCTATTCTGGTTGTTCGGGGTTGGACTGAATCTGCTGACGCTTGCAGGATTGGTTCTGGGATTCGGCCGGTTAGTGGATGATTCGATCGTCGTGCTTGAAAACGTGAATCGTCATGTCAATGCAGGTTCTGGTGATCGTTTCTCACGTGTCGCTCGGTCGGTTTCCGAAATAGCGCTTCCTGTGGTCGCTTCGACTCTGACGACCGTCGGAGCGCTGTTGCCTTTGAGCTTTCTCCCGCAGGATCTCAAACCGTACTTTCTTGACTTTGGAATTGCGGTTGGTGTCTCGCTCATGATGTCCCTTCTTGTTTCGTTCACGCTTATCCCGACGGTTGCAGCGCACAGGGACGTCGTTTCGGTGAGTTTTCGATTTCTTGACCGTATGGGTTCCAGAGTGTTGAATCTCTATCAGTCACTCTTGCACCACGCCTTACGCCACAAGAAACTGGTCATCGTCGTGACGCTTTGGTTGTTTGGCTTGCCTGTTTGGCTGCTTCCGGACAAAATTGATTCTGAGAGCCGTTCAGCATCTTTCTATAACGCCACATTTGGGAGCGAGTCGTATAAGCTCATTAAGCCATATGTGGACTATTTGTTCGGTGGGACATCGCACCTCTTCTTTGCTAAAGTGACAAAAGGGGAGGTGTGGGATTTTGACAATCAGACATACCTGATGGTATATGTCGGATTTCAGCAGGGAACAGAAATTGAACGGTACAACCAGATTGTGGGTGAAGTTGAAAAGCTCGTCCTTGTGGAAAAGAATGGAATCGCGAAAGTCACTGCGAGAGTGCAGCCCGATTACGCGATGGTGAAGGTTGATATCGCCGATTCGGCGGCGAACACTGCGCTTCCGTTCGAATTGAAGAACCAATTGATTGTGTATGCCGCGCAGACAGGAGGAGCGACGATCAGTGTCTCAGGATTTGGACCTGGATTCTATAGTGGCGGGGAATCGGCACCGAGCTTCTATGTCAAGGTGTTTGGATACAACTACAACAAGGTGAAGGATATCGCAGAGGAATTCCGTCAGCGTATCGAGCGGAACCCACGGGTTGCAGAGGTCGACATCGATCGATCTTTCGGACGGTGGAACAAGACTTTTGAGCTTGTCGTGACGGTGGATCGGGGGGCAATTGCACATCACGGCCTATCGGTGATAGAGGTCATACGTGCCGTAAGGTCTTTCACGAGGGGGGCAATTGAACAAAGCCAGCTTGATATTGCCGGCGAGCGTGTTCCTTACACCATCAAGTTTTCCGGCTACAAAGATTTTTCGACGAGCGACTTGCGCCAGGCGACAATTGCGAACCAACAAGGAGATAAGGTCCGACTCGGCGACATTATTGGCATTGAGGAGCGAAGGGTTCCGTCTCAGATCGAGCGGGAGGATCAGCAGTATCTGCGCCTGATTTCGTTTGAATACAAGGGGCCGTACCGATTCGGTGATAGGTATGTCGATGCGACTATTAAGGCTATGCCACTGCCGAGCGGATATTTGTTTGACCGCTCTTCCAGTTTCTTCTGGTTGTCTGAATCGAGTCAGATGTCACTTCTATGGATCGCTGTGTTTGCACTGGTCATCGTCTTCATGATCACGGCTTCTCTTTATGAATCGTTTCTCAAGCCTTTTGTGATTATCCTTTCTGTCCCTTTTTCGCTCATCGGATTGTTTCTCGCCTTCTACCTCGCCGATACGCCGTTTGGCAGGGGGGGATATGCAGCAATCGTCCTCCTGGTTGGTATTGTCGTCACGAATTCTATAGTGCTTGTGGATTACATCTCAAAGAAGGTCACGGGTGATGACAAGACGACGGATGTGCTTGTGGATGCTGCCTCAGTACGAATTCGACCTGTCATGATGACCACGTTGGCGACGGTAGGCGGTTTGGTTCCGCTTCTGCTCATGGGGGAACGGACAAGCATTTGGTATTCGTTGTCTCTCGGAACCATCGGCGGTTTGGTATCCTCGACGTTGCTGACGCTCGTGGTGGTCCCCGTTGTGTATGCGAGCATCTTGAGGGTCAAAATGGACTGAGAGGATCCCCGTCTCATTGAATCCTGTCGCTCGCACCTCTCTGAGATTCCCGCTTTCGGCAGTTACAAGATGTTCTCGTTGAGGGTCTTCGCAACCACTGCGCCGCGAGTGTGAACGCCGAGTTTTGAATAGATGTGCTTGAAGTGGGTTGTGAGCGTGTTGTAGCGGAGGGAGACCTTTTCGGCAATGTCCTGCATTTTCAGTCCTTGAACAACATATCCGAGTATTTCCTTTTCCTTTTGCGTGAGCCTGTAGTCCGTCTTTACGCCGACGTGAATGTGACGCGAACTTTTCGATCCCGTCAAATTCTGCTCGAGGGTTTCATTGAGGATTTTTGTAACCTGGGGGGAGAGGTATATCCGATTTGAGTTCACGGCTTCGATGGCCAGTGAAATCTGAGCAGGCGAACAGCCTTTCAGAATATATCCTCTCGCGCCAAGGCGAATGAACTCCCGTATCAATTCCCGATCATCGTGCATCGTATGAATCAAAATTCTCACGGTTGGAAGTGCCGACTGCAGCATCTTGATAGCGTCGGTAGCGTTCACATCGGGCAGTCCGATGTCCAAAAGGATAATATCAGGATGGAGCCGCTTGGCACGTCGGACAGCCTCTTTTGCGTTCATCGCCTGTCCGACCACACTAATCCGCTTGTTGTCTCTCAAACAGGACCGTATGCCCGTAAGCACAACGGGATGGTCATCCACAAGCAGGACTTTGACTATGTTTGCAGGCATAGGTTACTTTGCCTCGACTTCTCTGAGCCTTTCGATGGGAATCTCGACGATAATTTCTGTTCCCCGATGGCGGTTTGACAGGATGATAAGTTCTCCACCGATGTAACTTGCACGTTCTATCATGCCAATGAGGCCGAGGTGTGCTTCCCGAGTATTGACAGGGAAACGCGCACGGTTGAATCCTTTGCCATTGTCTTTGACCGAAACCCGAAAGATCCGACCTTCAACTTCAAAGTGAATGGATGCGCGATCGGCCTTTGAATGTTTTTCCACGTTGGCCAGGCTCTCCTGAATGATTCGAAACAGTGCAAGAGTGACATCGGCGGGTATGTGCTCTGGCAGCCCTTTTTGATCGAGCTCAAGGTCAATACCAGTCCTAGTCCTAAATTCCTCAGACACCGCCCGGACTGCAGGATACAGCCCAAGCTTGTCCAGTGTCACTGGTCGGAGATTGCCCAGCATTCTCCGGACTTCACGTATAGTTTTGCCGAGAATTCTTGATGCTTCCTTCAAACCGGGCTTGACGGACCGCCGGCTGTGAGTGAGATTGTCCTGAGAAGAGTCGACGAGGATTTTTGCAGAATGGAGCATTTGTGCGATGCTGTCATGCAGTTCTCCGGCCACGCGCTTGCTCTCAGATTCCTGGACTTCGATGACCCTCCTGGCAAGACGCTTGAGGTCTTCTTCGGCCTGCATGCGTTCAGTAAGATCCCTGCAGTTGACGGCGATGGCCCGGACAGAAGGTTCATCGAGCAGGTTGGTCGCAATGAGCTCGATAGGTTTCCATGAATCATGGTGATCCTGAATTCTACATTGCGTTGTGAAGGTACTATGGGCGGATTTCAGAACATCACTTGCGAGATCTGTCACCTGTTGGCGATCGCCAGGGTGGACAAGGTCCAATGGGCTTTGGATTCTCGGATTCAGAACCGAGTAACCGATTACCTGTTCAGTGTTGGGACTCGCGTAGAAAACCTGGCCAGCCGAACTGAAGAGAATGAGTGCATCCGTGCTCCGCTCTACGAGAAGGCGGAATCGTTCTTCCCGCTCGCGAAGTTCTTGCGTTTGCTGAGAGAGCATTCTCACATATCTTCGGTGGCTTAAGACGACGGCGGAGACAAAGGCGATGCAGAGTACGACAAGCCCGGCTGTTGCCGTCAGGAACGTCCACCAGATATCTGGCGAGTTGATCGACATAGGAACGCAACTCCATAGAGAACACTTGCAGCAATACTGATTATTGAATGTGACACCCAGGCAGCTCGAAGGGTCTCGACGGATCGGCTGAGAAGAAAGTTGCTCAAGGCATAGAGGACGAGAAGTCCTGCGAAGTAGACGAGCGTTGCCGTAGAGATCCAGAACCGGGGTTGACGAGCAAGCGATGCGTTTGATTCTTTGTCGAGCTCATAGAGCGAACGCCCGGCGAGACACACCAATAGAAGTCCCTCGATGGTCCTTGCGTAGTTGTTGAACGTCCGGAGATTCTCGAAAAATAGCACTCCTCCCAAGCAAATCAAGGCGAAGGCAACTGTCGATGCTTGTACCACGAGCTTTTCGCCTTTGTTCATCTGCCAGATTGAAAACATCCAAGCGAACAAGGCGTATTGAACTGGCGTGAATATGCGGCTGAACCACAGATTATTGATGCTACGTTGGGCCAGATAGTACTCGAAAACAGATGACAATGCGGATATGAAAAAATACGCTGAGAGAATCCTGAGTTCTGTATTCGAGTGCCTATATCGAGCCAGCGCAATGACACATACTGCGAGATCCACAATGAATGCGACCTGAGAGTGGAGCGGGATCATTTAAGCACTCAACTGTTCAGTGGATTTGGCGCTGAACAGAACGGGGGGCATGGAAAATGATCATCGCTCATCACTCCTGCGGAGAGGTCATCGCCATTCTGGTTCACCCCAACCAACACCAGCGCAATAGATCCGTCGGTGTTTTTGCCGAAATACATCCGAAGGGCAACGCATCCAGGCTGGTCGAGTATCTGCTGGACACTCTCGTTCCAAAAACCGGCAGCTTTAATTGCTGAAGGCGGGTTGGACGTTCTGTAATTGGCTGTCAGCGTACTAGCCTTATCGAGCGTGATTGTCTGATCTTTCTTTTCGGGCAGTGACATGTGGGGCTCCCTGTTTTTTTATGAATGTGTATGTTGCGCTGAAAATCAGCGGATTTGCAATACTATGCCCAAATGAAGATGGATGCAATACCAAGTTCTTGGTATGCGCGTTTAAGGGACGGCGATCGGTTGAGCCCATTCCAGCCTGGGTCTACTAACGAACCTTCTGGAAGTCACAAACAAGGTCGATAGGACTTCAAAGACCCCGCAAATGTATGAGCTTCGAGACGGACTGTCAATACCTAAATCGCGGTATATTTGGGTGTTCGCAGCTCGGAGAGTGAATGCTCTGCTCGTGGGCTTCAGAATGGCACGAGAAGAGGCTTTGGGCGATAAGCACGTGAATAGCATGAAGATGAGTGGGGGGCGTGCAATTTTTGGGAATCGGGGTGGCCATCCTTCGCCACCCCGACTCATGATGTGCGCGTCAGGCAGCCTTGGTATGTGATGCAGGCTGCAATTGGCTTCGCCTCAAGTCGATGGCGTCGGTTAGGCGTTTTGCTTGATTCTCATTGAGCTTCTTGGTGTCGATCCCTTTCAGTCGACTTTGGTCGATGGAGTTAAGTCGCTCAGTAGAAGCAGCCTTCTGAATTGCCTCCAGCATCGCTATTGTTTCCTTCTCACCGGCTTGAAACCCTGACTCATTGAACAACGGTGCCTTCACTGGTCCAGGGGCCTTCGCTTCCGGTGCCGGTTGTTGGCCCCGGTCGAGCCATTCGAGGATCTGCTTGCCGATCTTTTCGTCCGGTTTAGAAACCAACCTGCCGTCGAAAAGACTTGAGCGGTCCTTCGTGGATTGGGCGTTGTGGTTCAGGTCGAGATCGAGCACGATGTCGAACTCGTAGTCCATACCCTCGCGTTGAACTGGAGCCAGACCGACCTTCTTCGGAACTGACTTCCCCTTATCGTTTGTCTCGACGACGTAGTCCATTTTGGAGCGCATCGTTGCGATCAGGTGAAGCTTTGAGCGGATCATCGCTTCGATGAATGAGTTGTGCTGAGGCGTGAGCTTGCGCCAAGCTGTGAAGCTGTTCATGCCGCCATCTGCGAGCTTGCCCTGAGTATCGAGCAAGCCGCCTTCGCCGGCCCAAGCGTGAGAGATGCTGTCGAGGATAAGCACATCGTAGCCGGCGGCCTCTGCCTGGTGGATGGCTTTGATGTACTTGTCGATTTCAAATGGAGGTTCGATGTTGAGCACATCGAAGTCGATGCGATCAGCGTAGAGCACACTGGAATTGTTCTCGGTGTCGACCAAAGCGATCCTCGAGCCTCCGCCAGAGGCGGATGCGCCTCGGGCGCAAAGGCCACAGGCAATCTTCAGTGCTGAGAGGGTTTTACCGGACCCAGCTGCACCACAAAGACCGATGCGAGCTTTTTTGATTATGCGTTGGGCTTTTTGGAATGATGGGGTGGATGAAGATAGGGTATTCATGGTATACCTCGAAAGAGTTAATTGGTTAAATGGTTAATTAGTGAGTCGTTGATTAGAACGTGACCTGAAGCGTCGAGCCTCCGGACACAAATCGGGCAGGGTGGATGATCTCGCCGGTGCCTGTATCAGCGACCTCTGCCGGGAGGTTTTCCAAAAACCTCTTGCGGGCTTTGAGTTTTTCCTCGATGGCTTTCTTCTGGGATTCGAGATCGTCGACGACAGAGTCCTGGTATTCGTACTTCTTTGGGAGGGATTTGAGCAGGACCTTTGCGCCAGAGACGTCTGCGCCGGTGCCTTGCAGGGAGATGATCGCACGTTCTTTGATCTGGCCCAGTGCCTGGTCAAGGATATCGGAGACATTCCGGATGCGGACATAGGCTTCGATAGCTGACTGCTCCTCGAGAAGGGCAGCGGTCAAGGCTCCGGCGTAGGTTGCGAATTCAGTCTTTGGAACGACTCGATGGAGCACAGTCAGATGCTCAGACTGGACCGGTCCCGCCTCCGTGACCTCTGGGAAGAATTCATCTTTTTGTTGAGTTGTTGGATTCATGATTTTTGTCTCCTTTGTGCGTTTCCGTCTCCGTCGGAGGCGGATGAGCGCACCGTGTTAGTGAATGTTTTGTTATGCTTTTTCTGAACCCATATTCTCGGGGGGATAACCACGTAAGCCAGCTTCGCGCTGCTGTTGTTTGGTAGCTTCCAGTTCAGCCAGGGTTGCAGGTTCGACCAGTTCTGCTTCAATGGCATCCACGGAGGAACGGAACGATACATACTGAAGGATTCCATCTTCGCGGAGCCTGTAGAAGTACCCGATGACCCGACCAGTGGATTTGATCTTGAGTGGTTGGAAGGATTTCATCGTTGTACCTCCGAGATTGGCCGAAAAAACTACCGCCCCGAAAAAAAGAAAGGGAAAAGAAAAAAAGCGGATGAGGTATCTAAAACGGCAAACCAAAAAGGCAAGGGCCCCGAAAACGCTACGACTTCAATTCTTCGCGTTTGAGGGGTTTATATACCCTTGCCTTTTTGGCCAAAGACTATCGTACGCCGTTTGCCGTTTTTAACTTGGTCCGCTTTTTTTGCTTCTTTTCCCCTTTCTGAGGGAGGGGCGGTGTTGCGTTGTTGTAGCCTGGAGATTTTCGATCGTCGATTTCTGATTGATGATTGAGGAAAGGCGGCTGGCACAGAGGGAGAATTGCCTGAGCGGTTTTTGCATCGATTGGCTTGACGCGGCTGCAAAAACTGTGACAGCCGCCGTTGTTCACAACAAGCTGCAATTACGCCGAAACGAAAGAGCGGAGCGGAACGAAGAGGAGGCGAGCGAAAACCAACCTCCTATCAATAGTTAAGCGAGACGCAACGGAGTGAAGCGGAGCGACTGAGTGAGGCGTTATTGCTCAGGTGAGGCTTTTGGCGAGGCGGCATGAAGCGA
>Ga0182021_10001342_pt1 | contig 28045 bp, 21 predicted proteins | sample 612E3MmetaG_FD_120493 | JGI IMG/M metagenome (GOLD analysis project Ga0182021, IMG submission 120493) | Permafrost microbial communities from Stordalen Mire, Sweden - 612E3M metaG (Illumina Assembly) | ecosystem: Environmental > Terrestrial > Soil > Wetlands > Permafrost | place: Sweden...
GACAAATCCTTCATCTTAAGGAACCATTGCAGGGAAAGCCTTGGTTCTATTACTGCATTTGTACGTTCTGACCTGCCGATCTTGTTATTATAATCTACAACTTTTACCAGATTACCGCTTTTCTTAAGTTCCTTTTCAGCAAGTTCCTTTGCTTTAAATCTCTCAGTGCCCGAGAATAATCCTGCCCTTTCGCTGATAGTGCCATCTTCATTAAATACATCAATTGACGGCAGGTTATGGCGCAGACCGATCTCATAGTCATTAATATCATGAGCGGGTGTAATCTTAAGACATCCTGTCCCAAACTCCGGATCAACATAACTGTCATATATGAAAGGGACTTCACGATTAGCCATCGGGACAATGACTTTCTTTCCTTTCAGGTGTTTGTACCTTTCGTCATCGGGGTTTGCACACACGGCAGTATCACCGAGGATTGTTTCGGGACGGGTCGTTGCCACAGTCACATATTCATCCTCGCCGACTACTTTATACCGGACATAATACAGTTTTGATTTTTCGTCAGTATAATTAACCTCTTCGTCAGAAACGGCGGTCATAGCCTGAGGATCCCAGTTAACCATTCTTACACCCCTGTAGATAAGCCCTTTATTATATAGATCAACAAATACCTTTATAACAGATTCATATCTTTTCTCATCCATTGTAAAAAGTGTACGATCCCAGTCGCACGATGCTCCCAGTCTTTTAAGCTGTTCCAGGATAATTCCACCATGTTTATGGGTCCATTCCCAGGCATGGCTGAGGAACTCATCCCTTGTAAGATTGCGTTTTTCAATACCTTCCTCCTTCAGCTTTGCAACAACTTTCGCTTCTGTGGCAATAGATGCATGATCTGTCCCCGGAACCCAGCAGGCATTTTTTCCCTGCATCCTGGCCCTGCGCACAAGCACATCCTGTATTGTATTATTAAGCATGTGACCCATATGCAGCACTCCCGTTACATTGGGAGGAGGAATTACTATCGTATAGGGCTCTCTCCCGTCAGGAACGCTTTTGAAAAATCCATGCTCCATCCAGTATGCATACCATTTGCTTTCAGCTTTCCCAGGCTCGTATTTTGAAGGAATGTCCATAATGTTCTATTGATTTTCTTCTGAATAAATGAAATGCAAATTTATAAAAATTCATTACATTAGCTGAATGTAATTGAAAAGGACTGTTACTTCCACTGAACATTACAAATCCGCGCCAGCTTGGAAATTTTGAATTAGCTTAAACTATCCGTAACCAAGTGACGCAACAGTCAAAATGCTTACTTTTGCATTTCTAAATTTAAAACAGTTAACAAATGCCGTCAATATCCGATAAAGGCAAAGAAATGCCTGCATCTCCAATAAGAAAGCTTGCTCCATATTCCGAAGCGGCAAAACGCAAAGGAAGAAAAGTCTATCATCTCAATATCGGACAACCTGATATTCCTACGCCGGAGATAGCGCTGAATGCGCTTCGGAACCTTAATATTAAAGTGATAGAATACAGCCATTCAGCAGGAAACGAATCCTATCGACGTAAACTTGCCGGATACTATCAAAAAATAGGGATTAATATCGATCATACACAAATGCTCATAACGACAGGAGGATCTGAAGCGATTCTGTTTGCCCTCATGTCTTGCGTAAATCCCGGTGAAGAAATAATCATACCAGAACCATTCTATGCCAATTATAACGGTTTTGCGACAACGGCAGGCATCAAAATTGTTCCGGTAACATCCTACATCACGGATGATTTTGCACTTCCCCCGATTGAAAAGATAGAAAAAAAGATCACCCCGAGAACAAAAGGAATTATTATCTGCAACCCAAATAATCCTACCGGTTACCTTTATTCCAGGGCAGAACTTCTTCATCTTAAAGAAATTGTAAAGAAACATGATCTGTTTCTTTTTTCTGATGAAGCATACCGGGAGTTCTGCTATGATGGAGCAGAGCATTTCTCTGCAATGAACCTTGAAGGAATTGAAAATAATGTCATAATGCTCGATTCGGTTTCAAAACGATATAGCGAGTGTGGCGTCAGGATCGGTGCACTGATCACAAGAAACAACGATGTCATCTGTACTGCTCTTAAATTCGCTCAGGCACGTCTCTCACCTCCAGGACTCGGGCAGATTGTCGGAGAGGCTTCAATCGATACACCGGATGAATACTTTGAGGAGGTAAACAGGGAATATACAGCTCGCAGAAACTATATGGTTGAAGCTCTGAATAAAATACCCGGCGTCTACTGCCCCAAACCAAAAGGAGCATTTTATGCAGTTGTAAGACTTCCTGTAGATGATGCTGACAGGTTTGCCCAATGGCTGCTAGAAGAGTTTGAATATAATGACCAGACGGTTATGGTGGCACCTGCATCCGGGTTCTATTCAACTCCAGGCTCCGGGAAGAATGAGGTTCGAATTGCATACGTCCTTAAAATTGAGGACCTGAAGAATGCAATTATGATTCTTTCTAAGGCGCTGAAAGTCTATCCCGGAAGGTTGTAAAGATGCTGCTTTACTTATAGAGCAGATACTTTATCCTTATTTTACCAAACTTTTTTAAGCCTTCATTCCATGTCTTCCGGATCTGCCTGGCACTCATTCCTTTTTGGATCTGTTCCCGTAATAATGTCCCTCCTGCAAGTACATCAAAATAGGGAGTGAAGAATTTATTTTTTTCAGGGAAATCGTTATAAGCGCTGATAATCCAGTTCAAATTAAGTTTAGTTGCAGGTAATAATCCCTTTTCAGTTGCATCTCTCAGATCTGTCCCAAAGCATTTAATTCCACATAGCGGAGGATTTTTTGCCCCGGGAATACTTTCCGGAGTAAAACTGAATCCCCTATCCGGAAGATCAGGTGAACCGTAAACCTGAAAAGGAAAAGATGTCCCCCTTCCAAGAGAAATATTTGTCCCTTCAAAAAAACAAATTGAGGGATAGAGATATACTGAATTCTGATTAGGAAGGTTTGGGGAAGGTTTTACAGGAAGTTCATACAAGGTTTTATGGGTATAATCCTTGCACTTAATCACTGACAGATCACATTTAATGCCTCCTTTAAGCCATCCTTCGCCGTTTATCATTTGCGCATATTCTCCTACAGTCATACCATGCACAATTGGAACAGGATCCATTCCGACAAATGACCGATAAGCCGTATCGAGGATATTTCCGTCAAAGTAAAAACCGTTTGGATTCGGTCTGTCAAGGACAAGGCATTTTATATTATTTTCTGCACATGCTTCAAGGATATAATGCAGCGTAGAGATATAGGTGTAGAATCGCACACCCACATCCTGAATATCAAAAATTACAATATCAATCCCGTCCAGATCCCCGGGAGTGGGTTTAAAATGAGTACCAAAGAGGCTTATCAATGAAATCCCTGTAACCTGATCTTTACTGTTTCCAATCTTTTCGCCTGCGTCCGCCATATTTCTAAATCCATGCTCCGGCGCGAAAATTACCCTGATATCTATTCCAATAGACAGGAGGTTATCAATAAGATGGGTCTGTCCAGCCATAGAGGTCTGGTTTGCAACCACTGCAACTCTTTTTCCCTCAATCATGCTTCTGTACAGTTCGATCCGGCAGGAACCCGGAACAGGAACCTTACCGCCACCAAAGCATACTGATGGCGTAATGATCATCATGAATAACAATAGAGAAATGAACTTTCTCATCCTAACATTTTTTTGGGATTGTAAATCTAAGATTTTTTTCACAACCCTTCTAATCAGTTATGCTGAAAACAAAAATGATTATATGCGGCTCGCTGTATGCCACAGGAATTATAAAAAATGAAGCGACTGATTCTTCCCCAATCTTTTAATTTCTTAAATTTGGGGCTCAGAAAAAATGAATTTACCCTATTTCATAGCACACAGGCTGATTAAAGGAAGACGTGAAGAAACATCTTTTTCACGTCCCATAAATGTCATTGCCATAATCGGAATCGCTATGGGACTAGCAGTTATGATACTTGCAGTAGCAATACTTACCGGTTTCAAACAGCAGATAAGGGAAAAAGTAGTCGGGTTCGGAGCAAATATCCAGGTCACGAACTTTGATTCGAACATTTCATTTGAAACCAAACCTGTTAGTGAGAAACAGGAATTTGTTCAAAGGATCAAACAGATTCCCGGGATCAGGCATATGCAGGTATTTGCTACCAAAGCGGGGATTATTAAAACAGACGAGGAGATCCAGGGAGTGGTGCTCAAAGGCATTGGAAGCGATTTCGACTGAAGCTATTTCAAAAGCAACATGGTTGACGGATCTGTTTTCACTGTTACCGATACCGGGCGCACCAATAAAGTTATCATTTCCAAAAAAATATCTGATATGCTCAGACTCAAAACAGGAGATTCCTTTGCCATGCATTTTATCCAGGACCCTCCGCGTATGAGAAAATTCACTGTCAGTGGTATTTATGAAACAAGCCTTGAAGAATTTGACAAGATTTATGTTTTCTGCGATATTGGTCATATCAAAAAGCTTAACGGGTGGAATGATGATCAGGTGAGCGGGTTTGAAATATTCATTGACAATTTTGATGATCTTGATGTTATGACCGAGAATGTAAGGGATGCAATAGGTTACAAAATTGCCGAAGATGAGACAAAATTCAAAGTTACCAATATCAGGATGAAATATCCCCAGATATTTGACTGGCTCAACTTTCAGGATATCAATGTTATTATAATTATCCTGCTGATGCTGATAGTAGCAGGGTTTAATATGATATCGGGGTTGCTTATTCTGATCCTGGAGAAAACAAATATGATCGGGATCCTTAAAGCACTTGGTTCAGAAGATATGACTATACGCAGGGTATTTATTATTCAGGCTGCATATCTGATAGCCAAAGGTTTGTTCTGGGGCAATCTGGTAGGTATAGGTCTCGCTTTTATTCAGCTTAAAACCGGTATAATCACACTCGACGCAAGCTCATACTATATCAAAACCGTACCTGTAAATCTTGAACTGGCTCATATCCTGCTGCTCAATGCAGGTACGATGGCCTCGATTATTATCATGCTTCTTGTCCCGTCACAATTAATCAGCAGAATCACTCCTGTAAAAGCAATCAGATACGATTAATTGATTAATCAATACATAAGTCTGCCAGGCCGGAGGGTTTCGGTCAGGAATCCTGTTGAAGCATCACGATATGAATGAATTTGCATCCAGATTAAAAACCGAAATCCTGAAAGGTCTGCCAGGAACTGAAGTACAATGGGAGATGGCTTCATCAGACAGAAGGATTAAAATGTTCCCCAGGTCTCCGGGAAAAGATGCCAGAGTTGCCGCTGTTCTGATACTTCTTTATCCGCATAAGGGTTCAGTATGCACAGTACTTATGCAAAGACCTGATTACGATGGCGTTCATAGCGGACAAATCAGTTTCCCGGGAGGCAAACAGGAATCATCTGATGAAAATATTATCATGACTGCGATCCGTGAGGCACATGAAGAAACCGCCGTTGAGCCGGAAATAATAAGCGTTATTGGCACTCTTACTCCTCTTTTCATTCCCGTAAGTAATATGATAGTAACACCTGTCGTAGGATGGAGCGACAGAAAACCTGCTTTTACACATAAGACTGATGAGGTTGCTTTCCTTTTTGATGCAGATCTTAAGATACTGCTTGATCCATCTATTATAAAAACAAAGCCTTTGGAAATAAGAGGTGAGTTAATCGAGGTAAAGTACTTTGATTATGAGGGAAATATGATATGGGGTGCAACTGCCATGATCCTGCACGAATTATTAATCATTCTTAAAAGGGGCAGCATTCTTTGATGGAATGATGTTTTTATATTGTTCAAACCTGTCACGCACCTTACTTACAAATTTTACCGATTCGACTCCCCTGAAGTAACCATTTTTAACTACTTTATCTTTATAATATAGCGGATCAGCCATTTTCAGTAACCAGAACGCAACATTTCCATCCCATTTATGAGAATCCATCCCGTTTTTTTCAGCGAGCTTCATCGCATCAAGGACATGCCCGGGTCCTGCATTGTATGCGGCCAGAATAAAATTAAGCCTTTCATCTTCGTTGTAGATCTTTGAATCAAAATATGAATTAAGCCATTTTATAAGCAGGATTCCAACCTTCAAATTATTTTCAGCAGAAGTAGTCACATCTATTCCAAAGTGTCTTCCGGTTACAGGCATAATCTGCATCAGGCCATATGCTCCTGCCTTTGATATGACATCCGATTCAAATCTAGATTCCTGGTATATGAGAGAAGCCAATAACCTCCAATCCCATTTAATACTCTCACTGAACCTCACGATCATATCATCATACTGAGATATTTTTCCTGCATTTGAGGCATAATAATCGCTTCTGATTATAATACTGGAACGTGAATTCTTAAAATATTTTGAATAGAGCAATGAATATGATTCTGTTTTCCTGAACGCTGTGATCCAGTGGTTCAGTTCATATAACAAAGAATCTGACTTATTCTTCCTTACTCCCCATACAAGTCCCCTGGGTAAACTTAAAGGTGTACTTACATCAATTTCCGGATAATATGTAGAATTCACCGATGCAATATTTTCATTGCAAACAGCGTATTCGATCTCTCCATTCGCCACATTTTTAATTAACTGTTCCGGTTCAAAAGGCACCTCAATAATCATTGATGAATCTCCGATCATCTGCTCCATGGCTTCAATCTGTCCGAAATTTAATGACCCTTCCTGAATATATATTGTTTTATTTCCGAGCCCCATCGGATTCCTGATAAGTTGCCGGTCAGGATTCATACCGCTAAAAATTTTCCAATTCCCTGGTTTTCTCTTCACCAGAACAAGTCTTGTCTCATCGACAGGTTCTGTAAATCTGATATTCCCACTCCCGAATGAAGTGGAATCAAGCCCCATTGCAATAAGATCCGCTTTCCCGGTATTTAACATATCAGATGCATGTTTCGGGTTGTTATCAGTTATGATCTCAATATCGACTCCAATATGATCCGAGAATGACTTAAGGAGTTCATAATGAAATCCCATCGGTTCACCCTTGTAAATAAAATAGTTCGTTGAATTGTTGTCAGTTATTGCAATGAGCTTTCCCCTCTTCCTGATATAATCAAGATCCGATGACACATAATTATTACTGACGTTTTTAGAGTAAGTGTGATTCTTAAAAACGTAAATTAATACTGTTGAAAGAATCACTGATAGAAAAATCAACCTCTTTATCAATGGAATGTTATTAGTTAAACATCGGATTATAAAGTTATTCAAAGTTAAGATTTTTTTCCTAATTGTAAAATGTCCATGCCAGGCCATAGCGTAACATCCTGATACTCATAGGATAATTGGGCGCCATTTCATAATTGGTACCCATTAATCCCGAATTAACATGATCAAACATGAAAAAGAATCTTGTCCTTTTTAGTTTAAAGTTCAGGAAAACATTTACATAAGGATAATCACCTGCAGTTACCTTTTCCTGACGGTAAAACCGTCCGGTAGCCGGCATATAGGAATAGGGATGATAAAGAGTATTATAAGTTAAATCGACACCCAGTTGCACGTTCAATTTCCCGCCCGTTTGCTTAAACCTGAAAAGATTTTCAAAAAAACCTGCTGAACGCACTGTAGCCAAAGGCAGATCAAGTACTTCTAAATTGCTGCTTTTTTGGATTATTAAGTCTGTAGAAAGATGAAATTTCCATGCTCTTAATTCTTTCCTTATGGAGAAAGCAGCAACCGATAGTCCTCCGCTGTATTGAGAGGGAATTGCTGTAGTATCGAAATCAGTATAATTGTTTATTATTGCGTAATTGAATTTAATTTCAGTGTTTCTGGCGGGATAAGAGAATACCGTACTCAGGTCTACCCTGAGCTCCTTATTCAAATTTTTATTCCATTCAAAATTATTACTCCCCCACTGCTGAAACCAGAATGATGGCTGCCTGTTGGCTATTCCTCCCTTTATCAACCATAAAGCGTTTCCTTTTTTCCAACCAAAAGTTTTCGAAATTTCACCATTAAGATTAAAATCACCTACTCTGTAACCCGTAAGATACAATTCACCTGTTGCTATCCATCGAAACTTGTCTCCTATATTGTTAAACAATTTCCCTGTCAGAATGATATTGCTTCTGTTCCATACAGCTGTGTCTGCGTGGGTTGTATCATGAGTAGGTATAATCTGACTATACTTGAATATTTCACTTCGTAATCCTGCTCCCCCGCCAAGACGGAACTTCCTGGTTTCATTCGTAGCAAAATCAAATCTCAGTGTGTTTTTGATACTTTTTGAATAGGTGGAATCAAATGTTGCAGTTTTACTTATGAAGGTGGTATCATAAAATCCCGATGTAGGAAAAGCGTCTGAATAGGTTCTCCTGTTATTCTCGAGAACAAAGATATGTGAAAATGTTCCGCTAAGTCCGAGGAAACCATGTCGCTTTTGCTGAATGCTATCCTTTTTTTCTTTGAGAATACTGCCAAAAGTGTAACGTTGTATCAATAAAAAACTATGATTCTTCAGCGTACTTTGAGACTTATTAAGTCCGCCAAGATATGTAGAAACATCCCGTGGAACTACATGTCCGAGTTGAGTTATATCGGTTATACCTCCGTTTTCATTCGCTAACAAATTATTGATATCAAAAGCAAAGTAAAGTTTATATCTTGTACCTGTATATGATGAATAAAGCGTAAATGTTTTATCAGCGGACCGCTGGTAACTATATTGCCCGAGACTATAAATTATATCATATATAAAGCCGAAGTTCAGAAATCTGTTAACGTTCTGTGAATGTCTGACTCTCAAGGTTTGCTCAGAGGTCTCCCTGGCACCACCATAGGTCCAGACAAGCTCGGTAAAAGGTATCTGTGTATTCATGAATACTGCATTATCGGCTAAATGCATAACAGGATAATAATAACTATAAAGAAATTTATCAGGGTCTGTAATCCTGTCAAAAAAGCTGAGCTGATAAGATGGTAGACCATAATTTCCCAGGCTTGCATTCACGGGTGAATACCTGTCAGTAAATTTGAAGCGGTTGAATAATGAGAACGCAGTGTCGAAAGGTATGCTGACCTCTTCCGAAAAATCGGAAGAAAGATTCCACTCTTTTAAAATTGTTACTTTTTTTAAAGAATCAGGTTTCCGGGCAGCTGAGGCTGCGGATAATACAACTTGTTTCTGGCCATATAAACCCGACGGAATTGCAAAAAACAATATTGCTAAAATATGTCTGATCATCAACGGCAAATATAGAAAATATGAAAGGGGGTTTCCCTGAAAACAGCGGAAAAAATCAAACTCTAGTCAACATTATCGTTCAGATAAGCATTGTTCTTGCTTAAAACGGGTTCGTTATTATCTCCTGAAGTTAACGTATATTTTGACAGTTTGCTCTCTTTGGGGATACCGGGAGTATCGAGGGACAGGTTTTTCCTGACATATGCCGGCACATCTTCAAATGTATCTATATTCTCTTTCATAGTATTATTTGAGAGTCCCTCCTTTTTCACGATATGATGCAATTGCTTTACCTTTCTAAGTTGAGCCTCAGACTTTTTCACTGATTCATCCTCTTCAATGGACCTTCTGTTTCTAATATCGTTGAGTTCCGCATTATTATCAAGATTGAAATCAATCACTCCCTGTGATTCAGCTTCAAAATCAGTAATAATAGACTTTTTACCTTTGTCATGCACTGAAAATATATCGTTGCCCGATTCGGGAATGATACGACTGGGAATAGCATTTGTGTTAGCAAGTAATTCGACTTTGCTTGGTTTTTTAGGCTTGTAAGGCTGAAAAATACTGTTGGCTTCAAAACCTGTTGCAACTACAGTTACACAAATTTCATCGTTAAGGTTTTCATCTTTAGATAATCCCCTTATTATCAACGCATCTTCAGATGCTGCATCATATGTATAATCCATAATTTCTCCGAGTTCGTCCATGGTGATTTCATGCTCACCCTTCCCGGAGGAGATATTAATAAGAATACTCTTAGCGCCGGTTATGTCATTTGAATTAAGAAGAGGAGAGGCAAGAGCATCTTCTATTGCCTTAACAGCCCTGTTTTCGCCTGATGCCTTTCCCATGCCCATTATTGCAACTCCGGAATTCTTCATAACAGTTTTCACATCCTCAAAATCAACATTTATATATCCTGTAAATGTTATAATTTCAGCTATTCCCTTCACGGCTGTGGTCAGGATATCATCAGCTTTAGCAAACGCGATAGAGACAGGTTGATTACCATAAATCTCCCTGAGCTTTTCATTGTTTATAACCAGCAATGAATCAACATGATCCTTTAATTCAGCAACACCATCTATCGCCTGCTTAATGCGCACTTTCCCTTCCGACTTAAAAGGAATTGTTACAACTGCAATCGTAAGAAGGCCCGCATCTTTGCACGCCTTGGCTATTACAGGTGTAGCTCCGGTACCTGTACCGCCTCCCATGCCAGTAGTTATGAATACCATTCTTGTATTTCCCGATATTGCATCCATAACATCATCGATATTCTCTATAGCAGCCTGTCTTCCTACTTCTGGTCTGCTTCCGGCCCCCCATCCTCCGGTAAGTGATTCACCAATCTGAACCTTTAATTTGACAGGGCTGTTTATCAGAGCCTGGTGGTCAGTATTGCAAATCACAAAGTTTACATTACTAATACCCTTTTCAAACATGTGATTAACTGCATTATTGCCACCTCCTCCTATTCCGAGGACTTTGATTATCGATGACTTCTCTACAGGAAGATCAAAGTTCATTATATCGTCTGACATAGTGTTTTTTTTAAATTTTTTATGAACAGATTTCTTTAATTGAAAGATCAATATTTATTTAGCCCTTTTCTGATCATCCGCTACAGTAATGGACTGATCTTCGGCATCCAACATTTTTGAAAACATTATTTTAATTTTCTCCATCAGAGGCAATTTTTCCTCATGCTGCACAGGAGGAGCCGGTGCATCCTCATTTTCAATATTCTCTACAGGTTTATCAATAACTGGGTTTTTTCTGTAACTAACCTCATCAGCCGGACAGATATCAAATTCTGCCTTGTAGGTCTCCAGATATTCGAATCCACGCATTATCAATCCTACACTTGTAGCGTACATAGGCTGGTTAATTTCATTTTTAGCCGACCCTGCAAGGTGCTCATTCGGCAGACCTATTCGTACATCCATTGCAGTTTTGAACTTCATGAGCTGAGGTAAATGTTTCAGCATTGCACCGCCTCCGGTAATTACAACACCAGCAGCAAGTTTATCCGCATAACCTGAATTCTGTATTTCAAAGTTCACTGCATCAATAATCTCTTCCATCCTTGACTGGATTATATAAGCAAGGCTCTTAAAGGAAATCTCTTTAGGTTCTCTCCCACTTATGCCCGGGATAGATACTACTTTATCTTCAGGCGCCAGATCTCCCAAAGCTGACCCATACTGAATTTTAAGCTGTTCGGCATACCTCTGAAGAATCGCACAGCCTTCCTTGATGTCTCTTGTCACAACATTTCCTCCAAACGGGATCACGGCTGTATGACGAATTATGTTATCGTAAAATACAGCCACATCAGTTGTACCTCCACCAATATCTACCAGTACGACACCTGCCTCTTTTTCATCTTCAGTCAGAACGGCATCGGACGAAGCAAGCGGTTCAAGGATCATATCCTTCACCTTAAGATTTGCCATACGGATGCATTTTTCAATATTCTTTGCAGCGGCAACCTGGCCAATTACAATATGAAAATTAGCTTCCAGCCGCCGTCCGCAAATACCGATAGGACTCTTTATGCCAGTCTCGTTATCGACAATAAAATTCTGGGGGATGACATGAATAATTTCCTCCCCGATATCAATATGGATTTTATGCATGTCCTCAATCAGTTTGAAGACCTCTTCTTTTTTGATAACATCATCGTATGCCTCACGAATGATATATCCGCGGTTCTTCATACTCTTAATGTGTTGACCTGCAATTCCAACAAAGACTTCGGAAAACCACATTCCCGATCTTTTCTGCACATCTTCAACGGTTGTCTGAATAGCAGTAACCGTTTCTTCAATATTAAGAACCACACCCCTTTTCACTCCTTTGGAAAGAGCTTTGCTGAGTCCGAGAATCTCAATCTTGCCATTCTCGTTTTTCTTACCGACAATCGCCACAATCTTTGTGGTTCCTATGTCGATAGCTGCTACGTACTGTGCCATTTTATTCATAATTTTACTATTGTTTCCGGTTTATCTCTTTTTACAAACTATCTGATCTTTATATTCAAGATTAATTAAAGAATATTTATTCCATCCTACTTCAGGTAACACTTTATCATAGAATGCTTCAAGATTTCTTAGTTTTCCTTCATAATTTTCAGTAGTCCCAAGGTGCACCAGCTGGTTGCCAACCCTGGGTATCAGATCGATCTCATCATTTCCGTCGACATATATCTGATCAATCTGTGCAGACCAGAATTTGTCGTCATTTATATAATTTACCAATTGATATATATCCTTAAGAATTGAGTTTTTAATACTTGTATCCAGAACACTTACTCCGTCGAGCATTTTTGAACTGATATTCACGTTTCCGCTTATAATGTGTAACCTGGGGTTGTAGAGGTTCCTTCTTCTGATTACAATGCCCTCTTTATCAATAAAATAATCGCCACCATTATCCGGAATTACTCTCATGATAGGGTCACGCTGATCGGCATAGACATGAATAGTTCCATCAATTGTCAGATACACCTCAGCAGTCTTTAACTCCCTGAGTACTTTTATTCTGTTTTCAATTCCGGAGACAGGAACCTCCCTGACCGGCTTTCCAAGAAGATTTCCTGAATTGCCATATACAAGATTGATCAGCTGCCTTTTGGTTACAAAATGATATTGGCTTGAATCCCTGATATCAATTTCCACACCGCTGCAAAACCTTGAATTTGTGTATACGGTAAGATAAACAGGTATTATAACCAGGTACAAAACAGGAATAATCAATATAATATTTAAAACCTTCTTCATCTCCCTCTCTCCTTTTTAAGTTTCTCCTCAATAGGAGCGACAAGGGTGTCAATATCGCCGGCACCGATAGTGAGAAGCACATCGAGGTCAGGCACATCAAGCTTTCCGGGGATATCAGATTTGTTTAAAAGCCTTTTTCTTCCGGACTTCATTTTATTAAAAATCAATTCCGATGTAACTCCTTCGATCGGCATCTCACGGGCAGGATAAACCGGCAGAATTATCGTTTCATCAAGTTCATCCAGAATTTCAGCAAACCCGTCCGAATGATCCCTGGTCCGGGAAAATAGATGTGGCTGGAAAATCCCTGTAATCTTTCTTCCCGTGAAATACTCCTTAATTGATCTTATACAGGCTCTTATCTCTTCAGGATGGTGTGCATAATCATCCACATAGGCAAGATCAGGCCAGTTTATCCTGATATCAAACCTGCGCCTGACACCCTGAAACAGAATGACTGCTTTCCTGATCTCCGGTTCGGTTACTCCGCAAAAATCTGCTATAGCAATTGCGGCAGTAAAGTTTTCAATATTTATTATTCCGGGAAAGGCAAAATGAAGATCTCTAAGAACAGATGCTGGTGTTTTAAGGTCGAACCTGTAATAATCTTTACAATTTTCAATGTTGAATGCGTAATAATCTGCTTTTGCGTCAAGTCCATATGTGAAACATTCAACATTTCGGGGAACAATAATCCTGTCCGATATTTTACTGTTTATCACGAGCCTGCCACCCGGCCTTATTTTTCTGCAGAATTCATTATAAGCATCTATCATTGTTGCCTGATCGCCATAAATATCCAGATGGTCCGCATCCACTGAAGTTACAACTGCCATAAGTGGCTTAAGATGGAGGAAGGAACGATCGAATTCATCAGCTTCTATTACAGTATATCTGCTTTCTCCCAAGAGAAGATTTGAATCGTAGTTTTTTGAGATCCCGCCAAGGAAGGCAGAACAATCTACTACCGATTGCTTCAGCAGATGGGCAATCATTGTAGAAACGGTTGTCTTACCATGAGTGCCGGCAACCGCGATTGTATCAGTATTTGCAGATATTTCACCAAGAACTTCAGATCGTTTATAAATCCTGTAACCATTTTTTTTAAAGAAGGAAAGAACGTTGTTTCCGGAAGGTATTGCAGGAGTGTAAATTACTATTACCCTGTTCCTGTTTGAAATATCTCCGAATATAGAAGGTAAAGCATTAACGTCATCTTCATAAGTGACCAGACAGCCATTTCCGGTAAGGGCTTGTGTTATCCTGCTTTCTGACCTGTCATATCCCGCAATTTTATAACCCCCCTTTGAAAAATAGAGTGCCAGGGCGCTCATTCCTATGCCGCCAATCCCTACAAAATACATCCCTTCTATTTCCCTGAAATCAATCATTTAACTGCAAGCTTTAGTATCTCTTCTGCTATTCTTATGTCAGCATCCCTGTCAGCCATTTTTAATATGTTCGCAGAGAGCTTTTCCCGTTTAGACACGTCTGAAACTAACCTGACTGCTTCACATACAAGCGATTTTATAATCTGGCTATCAGGAACTAAGACTGCTGCTTCTTTCACTGACAATGCTTTTGCATTTTTGGTCTGATGATCTTCCGCAACATTCGGTGAAGGAACCAGGATTACCGGTTTTCCTACCAGGCAAAGTTCAGAGATTGTACCCGCTCCGGCCCTTGAAACTATTATATCTGCAGCTGCGTAAGCATAATCCATGCGGTTTATAAAGGAATGAACGGAAATATTTTCACTGAATGAAAGTGATACAAGCGCTTTAATATTTTCATAATAGTGTTTTCCAGTCTGCCATAACCACTGGCAGTCTGAATCTCTGAGTAAATTGATGTTCTCTGAAAGGCCTTTATTTATACTCCCCGCGCCCAGTGATCCTCCCAGCACAAGAATGACAGGGAAACTCCTTTTCAGGTTAAAAAATGAAAGCGCCTCTGTGTTCAGAGATTTAAGATTATCAAAGTTTTGTCTTACCGGGTTTCCTGTTTTTATTATTTTTTCAGCCGGAAAGTACTTTTCCATTCCATCATACGCCACACAAATCCTTGTGGCTCTTTTTGCAAGAAGTCTGTTAGTAAGTCCGGCATAACTGTTCTGTTCCTGAATAAGAGTGGGAATTCTCATTTTCCCGGCTTTTCTTAACACAGGTCCGCTTGCATAACCTCCAACGCCAACAACAACATCCGGTCTAAATTCCTTTATAACTTTTTTAGCCATATTAAGGCTCTTAAGAAGTTTCATCAGTACTTTTATATTCTTAAGAGTAAATCTTCTCTGTATTCCGGTAACGGGTAAACCTATGATCTTATAACCGGCAGCGGGAATTTTTTCCATCTCCATTCTGCCTTCAGCTCCCACAAAGAGTATTTCAATACCAGGATCAATTTTCCTGAGTGCATTCGCGATAGAGATAGCAGGAAAGATATGTCCTCCTGTGCCACCACCGCTGATAATCACTCTCCTGTTACTTTGCAGGCTCATATATTTTCTCCCCTTCATCTGTAATTTCACCATCGGGAAGCTCCTCTTTTTTTATCCTTGCATTTACCACTCTGCTCACACTGAGCAATGCACCGATTGAAAAACTCATAACAAACATAGACGTTCTTCCCCAGCTCACCATTGGAAGGGTCTGTCCGGTTACAGGGATCAATCCGACGGCAACAAGCATATTAATCATTGCCTGAACCACAATCATTATTATTAAACCCATGACCAGAAAGGCAGGAAATGCCGTTTCGCATTTCTTAGCTATTGCAATTCCCCTGAAAAGCAGTATCATGTAAGCAAGTACAAGAGGTATTGCACCGAATAATAATCCGTATTCTTCAATTATTATTGCAAAAATAAAGTCAGAGTTAGACTGCGGGAGCATATTCCTCTGCGTGCTTTGCCCGGGAGCTTTCCCGAACAAGCCACCAGTCGAGATTGCTATCTTAGCCTGGTTGGCCTGGTAATCACCATCCTCATCCTCCGCACCTGATACGAAATTTTCGATCCTGTTTTTCCAGACCTGGACCCTGTTATTTTTTGCAACCATGGTAAGCACAAGAGCAAATAACACCACTCCTATTACCGCTATGCCGACATAAGCCAGAAGGTACCTGAAAGGGACCCTGCCTATATACATAATGATCATACTTATAACAAAAACCATTACCGCAGTGGATAGGTTTTCCGGTAAGATCAAACCGCAGATAATAACAACCGGGAAAAAAATAAACTTACTGACCAGCAGGAAATTATCCAGTTTATTCTGGTATTTGGCTAATGTTCTGGCGAGATAAAGAACCAGCGCCACCTTTGCAATATCAGATGTCTGTATTCTTAATGATGTTCCGGGGATTACCAGTGCCCGGGTTGCCTCGTTAACCCTTGCCCCAAAAGCAAAGGTAAGTATCAGTAATCCTGCAGCGGCTATTAGGATTACCCCTGCAACTGAAAAATATATCCTGTAGGGCAGATAATGTACAACCACTATTATCACCAGACTTAACACCAGCGTAAAAAACTGACTTCTGAGAAAGTATGTTGTGTTGCCACCATACTTCATAAACGCAATGCCGGCAGAAGAGCTGTAAACTGCCAGCAGTGAATAGAACATAAACAGAGCCACAAGACTCCATATTATCCTGTCTCCCTTAAAAGTTTTTCTCAGCCAGCCTTGTTGCATCTAATTCTTTTATTATAGATTTCTTACTGCTTCTTTAAACTGCCGGCCCCGGTCCTCATAATTCTTAAAAAGATCAAAACTAGCACAGGCAGGAGACAATAAAACCGTTTCTCCCTTTTTTGCCAGGTAGTAAGCAGATCGAACTGCCTCTTCCATAGATGTTGTCTCCACGATTGTAACAATCTTATCTTTGAAAGCTTCCACTATTTTACGGTTATCCTTACCCAGGCAAACAATTGCTTTGACCTTTTTTATGACAACAGGAAAAAGTTCCGAATAATCATTCCCTTTATCAATTCCACCGACAATCCATACAATATTGTTTTCCATACACTCAATAGCATACCAGGTTGAGTTTACATTGGTTGCTTTTGAATCGTTAATAAAATTAATCCCACTAACGGTGATTACCGGTTCCAACCGGTGTTCAACCCCCTGAAAATCAGCAAGGCTTTCTCTGATAACCTCCTTCCGGATGTTAAGAACTTTACCTGCAATAGCTGCTGCCATTGAGTTGTAGGTGTTATGACGGCCTTTTAACGCCAATTCATGAATGGTCATAATGTTGCTTTTATTAGGGTAATCAATAATCAATTCATCATTTTTAATGTAAGCGGCCATACCTTCCGATATTTCATCAGAAAAGGGAAGCAAAGTCATTCCATACTTCTTTTTAGACAGTTCAGCTTTAATTATCGGATCACCATCCCAGAAAATAAGGAAATCAGCCCTCCTCTGGTTTTGTGTTATCCGGAATTTAGAATCAATATAATTCTGAAGTTTGTACCCGTACCTGTCGAGATGATCAGGTGTAATATTCATCAGGACAGCAATATCGGACCTGAATTCATACATCCCGTCAAGTTGAAAACTACTTAGTTCTATAACATAATAATCATATGAACCCTCTGCAACAGCCATAGCAAAACTATTGCCTACATTACCTGTCATAGCAACATTTTTCCCTGCTTTTTTCAGAATATGGTATATCAGATTTGTAACTGTTGTTTTACCATTACTTCCTGTAATGCAAATTTTAACTCCCCCGGCGTATCTTCCGGCGAATTCGATTTCGGATATCACAGGAATTCCTTTTTCACGGATTTTGGCAATTAACGGAGCATTTTCGGCTATACCCGGACTTTTTATGACCTCATCTGCCGCCAGGATGATATCTTCGTTGTGATTCCCTTCCTCGTATTTAATTTTATATTTATGAAGAATTTCCCTGTATTCTTCTTTAATCTGACCCTTATCTGATACAAATACTTCAAAATCATGTTTTTGTGCCAGAACAGCTGATCCTGTTCCACTTTCTCCTGCACCCAGAATAACAATCTTCTTTTTCATCTTATTACCTGATCTTGAGAGTAACAATACTTAAAACAGCCAATATTATAGCCACAATCCAGAACCGGATGACAATTTTGGGCTCCGGGTAACCTTTCACCTGATAATGGTGATGAAGGGGAGCCATAAGAAAAATCCTTCTCCCCACCCCATATTTCTTCCTGGTTCTCTTAAACCATGCAACCTGCAGGACAACAGACAGGTTTTCAACAAGAAATATCCCGCAAAGTACCGGAATCAAAAGTTCTTTCCTGACTATAAAGGCAAACACTGCTATTATTCCTCCGAGCGCAAGACTTCCGGTATCACCCATAAAAACCTGTGCCGGATATGAGTTGTACCAGAGGAAGCCTATTGTGGCACCTATAAAGGCACTGCCGTATATCACCAGTTCCTGTGAATTTGGGATATACATTATATTGAGATAGTTAGCATAGATAACATTACTCGACACATAAGCCAGTATTACAAGTGCGCTTCCTATAATTGCCGATGTGCCGGTAGCCAGACCGTCAAGACCATCGGTCAGGTTTGCCCCGTTAGAGACTGCCGTAAGAATGAATATTACCACTAACACAAAAGCCAGCCAGGTCCAGAATTGCCGTCTATCTTCGTTAATAAACGATACGAGCCATGCGTAGTCAAATTCATTGTTCTTGATAAAAGGTATGGTGGTTTTGGTTGATTTTCTTTCCATGGCAATTTCTCCCTGAGCAGAATATGTGATGGAAGGATCAAGAAGTTCTGTTTTCTCTCTTGAGGTAAGATCTGCAATATTGACCTTTTCTCCAATGATTACATCATCACTGTAAAACAGGGTTAAGCCTACAACAATTCCAAGGATAATCTGACCTGATATCTTGAATCTGCCGGCAAGTCCTTCCTTATTCTTTTTAAATATTTTGATATAATCATCCAGAAAACCAATAAGCCCCAGCCAGACGGTGGTTATCAGCATAAGAATGATATAGATATTTTCAAGTTTTGCGAATAAAAGAGTCGGAATAATTATTGACGAAAGAATAATTATACCACCCATTGACGGAGTTCCCTTTTTCTTATACTGACCTTCCAGACCAAGATCCCTGACAACTTCACCTACCTGTTTTCTCTGCAGAAATAATATGATTCTTTTCCCTATAAGGAGTGAAATAAAAAGCGATGTTATGATAGCCATCGCCGACCTGAAAGAGATATAATTAAAAACTCCCGCTCCGGGGAAATTCAATTTATCGAGATATGTAAACAGATAGTAGAGCATTTATTATTCCCTTAATTTCAGGAGCAAAGCATTTTCCAGCTCCTCTTTATCGTCAAAGTGATGTTTCACCCCCATTATTTCCTGGTATGTTTCATGACCTTTTCCAGCAACCAGTATCACATCACCAGGACTGGCAAGCATTACAGCAGTTCTTATAGCTTCGTGTCTGTCGGAAATCCTGAGTGTTTTCTGTTTTAAATCCGGAGTTATTCCCTTTTCCATGTCATCCAGGATCTTTTCCGGATCTTCAGTTCTCGGGTTATCGGAAGTAAGAATTAATTTATTGCTTCCTTCAGCTGATATTTCAGCCATTTTGGGACGCTTGGTCCGGTCCCTGTCTCCACCTGCTCCGACAACAGTTATAAGCTGAGTCCTGGTATTTCTGATTTTATTAATTGTGCCAATAACATTAAGAAGAGCATCAGGAGTATGGGCATAGTCGACAATACCCGATATCCCACCGGGAGACTTAACTGCTTCAAGCCGGCCTGCAACAGGAAATAAGTCACTCAGAATAGTTAATATCTCTTTTTTTGCTGCTCCGAGAAGTTCTGAAGCAGCATATACAGCAAGAAGGTTAGAAGCATTAAAATCTCCGATAAATCTTGTCCAGATCTCTTCGCCCTGAATTCTTAACTGCATCCCTTCAAAACCCTGTTCCATAATTGTGCACCGGTAGTCAGCCATCCCCCTTACAGAAAAAGTATATTGGCGCGCTTTGCAATTCTGGAGCATAACCCGTCCATTCCTGTCATCAATATTTACAAGGGCGAATGACCCGTCCGGTAATAAGTCAAAGAAACTTTTCTTGGCAGCAAGATAATTATCGAAGGTTTTATGATAATCGAGGTGATCGTGAGTCAGGTTTGTGAAAATACCTCCTTCAAAATTCAATCCTGCAATTCTTTGCTGATCAGCAGAATGAGAGCTGACTTCCATGAACGCGAAGTCGCATCCGGCTTTGACCATATCGGACAATAAATGGTTTAGCTGAACCGGATCAGGCGTTGTATGAGTGGCAGGAAGTTCAATTTCGTTAATGTAATTGCAGACTGTTGAAAACAGACCGCACTTATATCCTAACCGAAGGAACATCCTGTACAGAAGGGTAGCGATTGTCGTTTTACCATTTGTGCCTGTAACCCCGATAAGTCTGAGGGAGGAAGATGGATTTCCGTAAAAAATCGAAGCGGCAAATCCCAGGGCTCTTGCAGAATCACCGGTTTTTATCCAGCAGATATTGGTATCGGGGGACTCAGGAAGGATTTCGCAAATTACAGCAGCAGCACCAGAAACAACAGCTGAATCTATAAATGTATGACCATCTGTCAGATAACCCTTTACGGCAACAAACAAAGATCCTTTAACAACTTTCCGGGAGTCAAATTCAATACCCGAAATAACCCTGCTTTTTTCGCCTGTAACAGATATTACATCAATCCCCTTTAATATCTTTTCTAACTGCATCATATCACATGTTCATATCTAATGAAACTACTGTATTTTCATTGTAACGTGCACCATGCTCGGGTGATTGTCTGAGCACCCTTCCTTTGCCGCTGTATCTAACTCTGAGTCCTGAGTTCTCAAGAATATAGATTGCATCCCTGAGGCTCATTCCTCTTACATCAGGTACCAGTCCTTTCTCTATTTTTACCCCGGCAAGTCTTATTGTATCTCCGCTTTCGCGTGTTGCTACCCAGTCATCGTCAGCAGTTCGCCAGTATCTGACATTCAGGTTTCTGAGTACTTCATTGATATCTGCCCTGTAACCATTGCCGGCATCGGGAGCAAGAACCTTAATATCTTCCTTCGTTTCCGGTTTATAATCACGGAAAAAGCTTGTTGCATAAACCTTGTCTGAAATTTCTTTAAAAACTGAACCTGCAACAATGTTTCCGTAATAGACACCGTTTGAAGGGGCATTAACAACCACAATGCAGGAGTACAGAGGATTTTCAGCAGGAAAGTATCCTACAAAAGAGGCCTGATAAGAAACTGTCGCTCCTTTCCCATAACCATTTTTATCCCTGGCAATCTGTGCAGTGCCCGTTTTTCCTGCAATTTTATAATCGGCATTTTTCAGGTTGGTTGCTGTTCCGTGTTCAACCACACCTTCCATCATTTTCTTCACTTTTTTAATTGTAGAACGGGAGGCGATGGAATTAATAATAACGTCCGGTTCAAAACTTTTGATAACACTTCCATTTCTCTCTATTGCCTTTACAAACCGAGGACGCATCATTCTTCCGTCGTTTGCCACGGCGTTATAGAATGTAAGTATCTGCAACGGAGTCATTTGCACTCCATATCCATGAGACATCATTGGAAGTGAAAGTCCCGACCAGAGTTTATCTCCCGGATAACGTATAACAGGTTCTCCTTCACCCTTGATCTGAAGATCAAGTTTCTGATTCAGCCTCATTGCATAAAGACGGTTCACAAAATCTTTTGGATTGTCCTTATAGTGCTCATATATAAGTTTGGAAGCTCCCACATTGGAAGATTTCTCAAAGACCTCCTTGACAGTAAGTTTACCATACCCATCCTCTTTTGTATCCCTGATAATATGATCATAAAACTTCACGCTTCCGTTACCCGTATCAACGATATCGCCGGTGTCAATCACTCCGTCTTCGATAGCAGCCAGAAGAACCGGAAGCTTAAATGTAGATCCGGGTTCAGTACTTTCCCCGATAGCATAATTGTATGATTCATAATATTCACCATCGCTTCTGAGTTCCAGATTAACTATGGCCTTAATATCACCTGTTGTTACCTCCATAAGCACAGCACAGCCATGATGAGCATTGTGTTTCTGAAGCTGTTTAAGAAGAGCATCAGATGCAACATCCTGCAGATCAATATCCAGCGTTGTAACAACATCATTTCCGTCTTTCGACTCAACACTGTTTTCATTTTCAACAGTTATCCAATCACCTCCGGTTAACCGCTGTTTTACCGAAACACCATTTTTGCCAGCCAGCTCTTTGTCAAATGCCCCTTCCACTCCGACTTCATTGCCTTCACTTCCAAGATTCAAATAACCGATGGTACGCGAAGCCAGATCATTGTTAGGAAGAATCCTGCGGTTCTCTGACTGGGCTACCATGCCCCCCTTATATTGTCCTTCCCTGAAAATGGGTAACTCTTTTAATTGTTTAAGAGTCTCGTAATCCACCTTACGTTTAATAAGAAAATACCGGTCACTCCTTTTTCTTGCGTCAGTAATTACACTCTTCCATCCCGAAGCAGATCTCTCACCCACTAACCTGGCCAGCCCTGCAGATAATCCGTTTATCCCGTCTGACCAGGTACTTGCTGTCATCCCGGAACTTCTGGTATCCATATAAATAGTATAGTAAGGTACCGAACTCGCAAGAAGGCGGCCGTCAACAGCCAGGATGTCCCCCCTGTTTGCCGGCTGTTCGGCTGTTTTATACACATATTTTTCGCTCATATTTGCCCATTTGTTATGCTGGACATATTGAAGTATCAGAATACGGACCAGTAAAATTACTGCCAGCGCTGCAATAAGAAAATAAACAATGCCGCTTCGCCATACTATCTGATCTCTTACTGCCATAGTTGTTACTTTTTATCTACCAGCAGTTTATAAGGAGGTGTATCAAGCTCTTCGAGGTTAAGTCCTTTTTCCTTTACCAGTCTGAATACTTCCGATTGCTTGCTGATATCCATCAGATCAGCTGATGTCGAAAGCGATTCAGCTCTCAGGTCTTTAACTTCCCTGAGAATTTTTGTTGTTTCCCTTGTTATCTTTTCGGCATGAAACCTGTTTCCTATATAAATTGCTGTCAGCAGGGTTATCAGTGAAATATATCCAAGATTCTTAAGTATGATCCTTTCGGAAAACATGATCCCGCTCAGAAGCTCTGTCAAAAAACCTCCCGGGGTTGACTGTTTTTTGTTATTTTCGGTAGTTTCAGCCATTTTTCAGATCTTTTCAGCTATTCTCAGTCTTGCACTTCGGGCTCTGTTGTTGAGAGCAATCTCTTCATCACCCGGAGTAGTCCCTTTTCTGTTAATTATCCTGAAAGGAGTTTCCACGTTCCCGTAAAAATCTTTTTGTTCCTCCCCTTCAAAATTGCCTGTTTTCATGAAGTTCTTCACTACTCTGTCCTCCAGGGAATGATATGTTATGACAACCAGTCTTCCACCCTGATTGAGAAGAGATAATGATTGTCCCAGCATCTCTTTCAAATAATCAATTTCGTGATTGACAGCTATCCGCAGAGCTTGAAAAACTTTTGCATAGAATTTATGTTCCAGCCTGTTAGGAGCGAGGTTACCGATAGCATCAATTATGTCGCTTACGGAACTAAATGGTTTTATCACTCGTGCTGCAATAATTTCTTTAGCTATTCTCCGTGAGTTTACAAGTTCCCCGAATTTGTAAAAAACATCAGCCAGGGAAGTCTCATTCAGGCTGTTAAGAAGATGAGCTGCAGTTACTGAACCGTTTTTATTCATCCTCATATCCAGGGGTGCATCCTGTCTGAATGTAAATCCTCTCTCAGCTTCATCGAACTGGTGGAATGATACCCCCAGATCGGCTATCAGTCCATCTATGGAACTTATGCCGTTAAAAAGTAGGTTGTTTTTAAGAAAACGGAAATTCTGATCAAGAAAAAGAAAATTCTCATTGACAGGGATATTCATTCCGGCATCATCGTCCTGATCAAAAGCTATCAGTCTGCCTGTTGTAAGTCGCTTCAGAATTTCCATCGAGTGACCTCCTCCTCCGAAAGTTACATCAACATAAATTCCCTCAGGCTGAATATTCAGTCCTTCGATACTCTCATTGAGCAGTGCGGGAATATGATAAACCATTATACTTCAGGCTCATTTAAACTTCCACCATATAGTTTTTCAGACAAATCGGCAAAATCTCCAGGAGCCATGCCAATCTTTCCATAGACTTCTGCATCCCAAATTTCAATCCGCCCATCCTGACCTGCAAGGACGACATCTCTTCCTGCTGTGATAAGATCCATTAATCTTTTTGGCACCAGGAAACGATTGTTATTATCAAGGGGGAGCTCAGCAGTATCTCTGAAATAATTCCTTAGGAACAAATTATGCTCACGATTAAAGGAATTAAATCTTTTACGTATCTTGTGAAGCTGTCTGTTCCAGTCATCAGCAGTATAGAGTGTAAGGCAATTTTCGAAAATATCTTTTCTTACCACAAAATGATCCTGTGCATCAGCAGGAAGCTGTTTTTTAAAAGCCATCGGCAGAATTATCCTACCTTTGACATCCACTTTGCACATATACTCACCTATAAATGTGGCCATCTTAGCTAATTCGACTTAAAAGACAAAATTAAAGAATATTTATCCACTTTGCTCCACTTTGCTCCACTTTTTTCTATTTTTGTTCATAACTTTTACCCGCGATCTTATTATTCTGCTTCCTGTTTTTGACTGCGGACATTAGCACTGGTAAAAAAACCCTGGGTTTCCGATGTTACCCGTCAAATTCAAAACACCTGTTCACTGCAGGATTTTTTTAATAAATTTGAAACTGCTTTTTATTCAAAACCGATAAAGAGATGAATAACTTACCAGGTAATACCGATACTCAGAAGATTGATGTGGAAAAAGTCCTCTATTCGAAAAATCCTGCGCTTAAAAGAGCTGTTCCGAAATTCGTTATAAACTATCTGAAAAGAATAGTTCATCAGGATGAGTTAAATGATTTTCTGGAGAAGTGCGGTCATCTGAAAAATACCGCATTAATAGAAGCCGGGTTAAGGACTTTCGGAATTAAATATAAGGTTAGCGGTGAAGAAAATATTCCCAATGCCGGCAGATATATTTTTGTATCAAATCATCCTCTCGGAGGACTGGATGGACTTGTTTTCATTTACGAAATATCGAAACGTTTCCCTGATATAAAATTTCCAGTAAATGATATTCTTACAAGTATTGAAAATCTTTCGGGTATTTTTCTACCTGTAAATAAGCATGGTGGGCAGGCGAAAGATGCAGCCAGGATGATAGAAGAGGCATATTCTTCCGAAAGCCAGATACTTTATTTCCCGGCAGGACTATGTTCAAGAAAAAAAAGAGGAATAATTAAAGATCTGAAATGGCATAAAAGCTTTATATCTAAAGCTATACAACACAAGAGGGATATTCTTCCGGCGTTTTTTTCGGGCCGGAATTCAAATTTTTTCTACAACCTATCCAATATCAGAAAATTCTTTGGCATAAAAGCAAATATAGAAATGCTCTACCTGGCTGATGAGATGTTCAAACAAAAGGATAAAGAGATACAGCTTGTTTTTGGCAAACCAATTCCATGGCAAACTTTTGATAAAACCAGATCAGCTCCGGAATGGGCAGAATGGGTAATGTCAAAAACATACGAACTCAAATCAAATATTTCCGGATAATTGCTGTTTAAAAAAAAAGATTAAATTGCGTTTTATTTCCTTAGATAATTTTACAGAAAAATCATTAAATTTTATTCGTCTTCCATGAAACCTGTCGTTGAGCAATTGCCAAAGGATCAGATTATTGCCGAATTAACAAAGGAAAAACTACTTCGGAAAACAAATAACGGCAATAATGAGGTATATATCTTTGACAATAATAATTCACCATCGCTGATGCATGAGGTAGGCAGGGTAAGGGAATTAACCTTTCGTCATGCCGGAGGAGGAACCGGAAAAGAGATAGATATCGACGAGTTTGACACGGCAAAGAATGATCCACAAAAGCAGTTGATTGTATGGGATCCGGAAAACATGGAAATTATCGGAGGATATCGTTTTTATTTCCCTGAAAAGGGCTGTACAAACTGTGACATAACCAAGCTTGCATCTTCTTCTTATTTCCATTTTTCGGATAAATTCCTTTCAAAGTATTACCCTCATATGATGGAACTTGGCAGATCTTTTGTCCATCCCGATTATCAATCGCGTTCAATGGGAAGGAAAAGTCTGTTTGCCCTTGATAATCTCTGGGATGGCCTGGGAGCTGTAATTATTGATAATCACCATCTGAAATACCTGTTCGGAAAAGTGACTATGTATCCTCACTTTAACCCGAAAGCCAGAAATATGATCCTGTATTTTCTGAGAAGACATTTCAATGATCCGGATAATCTGGTCATCCCGATTGACCCTGCCAAAATTGATATCCATATGGATGAAATGAAAAAGATCTTCAGGGGGTGGCGATATAAAGAAAATTACAAAATTCTGTCCAGGGAGGTAAGGAACTTAAACGAGAACATTCCTCCGCTTATCAATGCTTATATGAATCTTTCACCGACCATGCGTACTTTCGGCACTTTTATAAATCATAAATTCGGTGATGTTGAGGAGACAGGAATTATGATTACTTTAAGAGATATCTATGTAGAAAAGATCAACAGACATCTCTCTTCATATAAAAAGGATTTCGAAATTACGTGGTTTTCTCACGAAAATCAGTAAGCTCTTATATTCCTGCCTTCAACGAAGTTTATAAATGATTGATTTACAACTTTATTTCCGCCGGGAGTGGGATAATTTCCGGTAAAATACCAGTCTCCGGAATGTCCGGGACAAGCCTCATGCAGACCTTCAATTGACTGAAATACAATTTCAATCTCTGCGCTTATTTCATCCGATTTAAGCATTGACGATATTTTTCTGGATATCTCCAATGTACTGAATGGTTTATAAATTCCCCTGACAACATTCCTCATCTCCTCAACAGGTTTCGCAAGCTCAGAAACTGCCAGATTATAAATTTCCTGTATCAAAGATTCTCTGCCGGTATCTTTCAGAAGTCCGATTGCTGCCTTAAATGCAATAAAATCCCCTAGTTTGGCCATATCAATCCCATAGCAATCGGGGTATCTTAGCTGAGGGGAAGAAGAGACCACTACTATTTTTTTTGGATCCAGTTTATCCAGGATCCGTATAATACTCTTTTTCAAGGTTGTACCTCTGACAATTGAGTCATCGATAACAACAAGATTGTCTATACCTCTTCTTATCACACCATATGTAACATCGTATATGTGACCGACAAGATCGTCCCTGCTTTTATCTTCAGTGATAAATGTTCTCAGCTTGGCATCTTTAACAGCAATTTTCTCAACTCTTGGCCGCTGTTGAATTATCTTTTCCAGCTCTGCTCTGGAAAGGTATTTACCCCTGCTGATAATATGATCAATTTTCACCTGGTTGAGATAATCCTCAATACCCTTTACAAGTCCAAAAAATGCGCTTTCCGCGGTATTGGGAATATAAGAAAATACGGTATTGTCGAGATCATAATCAACTGCCTTAAGCACCGGATTTGTAAGAAGTTCACCGAGTTTCTTCCTTTCCCTGTAAATGGCTTTATCCGTTCCTCTTGAAAAATATATCCGTTCAAATGAACATTTTCTCTGTTCCGTCGCCTCCCTGATTTTTTCAATTGTTGCTTCTCCTGTAGCCTTAATTATTATAGCGCTGGCAGAAGGAAGTTCAATTACATTATCTGTACGGACATTAAAGATAGTCTGAATGACAGGTCTTTCAGATGCAACGACAACTACCTCATCATCAATATAATAATATGCCGGTCTTATTCCTGCCGGGTCTCTCATAACAAACGCATCCCCATGTCCCACCATTCCGGCCATTGCATATCCGCCGTCCCAGTTGCGGCTTGCTTTTCTAAGGATTGTAGTTAA
>Ga0182021_10001343_pt1 | contig 28043 bp, 17 predicted proteins | sample 612E3MmetaG_FD_120493 | JGI IMG/M metagenome (GOLD analysis project Ga0182021, IMG submission 120493) | Permafrost microbial communities from Stordalen Mire, Sweden - 612E3M metaG (Illumina Assembly) | ecosystem: Environmental > Terrestrial > Soil > Wetlands > Permafrost | place: Sweden...
ATCCAGAACTTGATCGCGGGGGCTTTGTCGATGGAAGCGCCGACGACAATCCTCTTTAATAACATAAATATCGGAACGGCCATCAACTCTCTGGCCATGATGACCCAGGTCAATGCCCGCGATCTTCGTGGATCGGGCGTCGCCTGGTCGGTCTCCGGAACGATGAACAATCTGACGGCCACTAATGCCGGTCTCAATAACATCTCGAACGCCGTCATCGCCTGGGCGCCGGGCGCCTACTGGTCCGACAACGGCAGCAACACCGGAGTGGCGCTTGGAGTAGCCGGATATTTCAGCGGGGCCAGAACTCTCTTCAACACTTCGGCCAACAACGGTATGGGAAACTACAAGATCGTCAACACGGTCCTTAATGTGGTCTATAATGGAGCGACGGATTTCCAGGCCGGTACCTATCAGAACACGCTGACGATGATCATCCAGTAATAGGCCGATCGGCAGTTTAATTGCAATCTTTCGAAGAGCGGTATGAATCCGCTCTTTTTGTATTTCCAAAAATATTCTATGTAACTTCGCGGACGATCATCCGCCACAGGATTTTTTTTGGAAGATCGACATTGAGAGGGGAGGCAGAGCGAGCTTCAAAAAATATTTGACTTTTACGTTAAAAGGGTGTATAATTAGTGTAATAGATAAGAAAACCTATATATTTTGTGGCTTATTGTCCTTAGAAAATTTCATTCCGAAAAGTCTAAAAACAAAAATGAAAATTAAAAAACAGCAAACAAAACAGAGAATCGTTGCCACCCTGATCGCGCTTTTTATGTTCGTCATGATCTTCGGTTCGGTCAGTGTTGATTTCACCAGCGCCATTGGAACCAACACCACGTTGATCCAGAACCTTATTCCGGGAGCGCTGTCGATGGAAGCCCCAACCACTCTAGGATTCAATAACATAAATATAGGAACGGCTGTCAATTCGTTGGCCAATATGACCCAGGTCAATGCCCGCGATCTTCGTGGATCTGGTGTTCCTTGGTCTGTTTCTGGAACAATGAACAATCTTACTGTTGCCGCCGCCGGCGTCAACAATATCAGTAACGGCGTCATCGCCTGGGCGCCGGGCGGCTATTTTTCCGACAACGGAACCAATTCCGGAGTGGCCTTGGGAGTAGCCGGATATTTTTCTTCAGCTAGAACTCTCTTCAACACCTCGGCCAACGCCGGTATGGGAAACTACAAGATCACCAACACCGTCTTCAACGTGGTCTATAGCGGAGCGTCGGATTTCCAGGCCGGCACTTATCAAAATACGCTGACGATGATCATCCAATAAAGTTGTTTAGAGACAGCATAAATAAAATATGATCAACTCCCTTTTAGGGAGTTTTTTTCTTCCTAAAAGTTAACCTCAGCATAAGTGACTTTTTATTTTTTAATGGTATACTGATATAAGCGAAAAAAACTATGAAGAAAGCATTGATAACCGGAGTGACCGGACAGGACGGAGCCTATCTCTCTAAGCTTCTCTTGGACAAAGGATATGAAGTGTACGGAGCTTATCGAAGGATAAGCACTCCTAATTTTTGGCGCCTGGAATATCTTGGTATCAGGGATAAGGTAAAATTGATACCGTTCGATCTGACCGACAGTCCCTCCATCTTGGCGGCGATAAAAAATTTCGAACCAGACGAGATGTACAATCTGGCGGCTCAAAGCTTTGTGGAAGCCTCCTTTGATCAACCCGTCGCGACGGGAGACATCACCGGGCTGAGCGTCACCAGATTTCTGGATATCATCAGGCAGATAAAGCCAGACGCGAAATTTTATCAAGCTTCCACGAGCGAGATGTTCGGGAATGCCAAGCAATTTCCGCAGGATGAAAATACTCCCTTCTGTCCGGAAAGTCCGTATGCGGTAGCCAAACTCTATGCCCATTGGATCACAAAAAATTATAGCCAAAGTTATGGAATTTTTGCCTCGTCCGGGATCTTGTTCAATCATGAATCTCCGATCAGAGGCGAAGAGTTCGTCACTCGGAAGATCACGAGCGGAGTGGCCAAGATCAAAGCGGGCAAAGTCTCTTGTCTTGAACTGGGAAATTTGGACACGAGGCGAGACTGGGGATTTGCCCAGGATTTCGTCGAGTGCATGTGGCTAATGCTCCAGCACAGAACTCCTGACATCTTTGTGGTGGCCACGGGAGAAAATCATACGGTCAGAGAATTTGTTGAGAAGGCTTTTGCCATTGCGGGTCTCGAGCTCGGCTGGGAAGGCGAGGGTAAAGATGAGGTCGGCAAAGAGAAACGAACAGGGAAAGTGCTGGTCAAGGTCAATCCAAAATTTTTCCGGCCGAGGGACGTCGACAATCTTCTGGGAAACCCTGCCAAAGCGGTCGAGCATTTGAAATGGAATCCGAAAAAAACTTCTTTCGAAGATTTGGTGAGGATCATGGTGGAAGCCGACCTCAAAAGAGAGCAGGGATAAATATTTTATAGCCCGCGTATGATCAAATATCCGATGGCATTTCCTATTTTCGGCAAAGAAGAAAAAAAGAATCTCTTGGATTGCGTGGAATCAGGCTGGGTCTCGTCAAGAGGAAAATATATAGAAAAATTCGAGAAACTTTTCGCCGATCATTGTGGAACCAAATATGCCGTCGCCGTTTCCAACGGCACGGCAGCCTTGCAGTTGGCTCTTATGGCCACAGGCGTCCAGGCGGGGGATGAAGTGATCATTCCTAATCTGACCTTCGGGGCCACGGCCAATGTCCCCATGCTAATGGGGATCAAACCGGTCTTGGTGGATGTGGATAAGAATACCTGGAACATCGATGTCGCAGAGATAGAAAAAAACATCTCCAAAAAAACCAGAGCCGTCATACCGGTGCATCTTTATGGACTTCCTTGCGAGATGGATAAGATAAGGAAGATCGCCAAAAAATATAATTTAAAAGTGATCGAAGATGCTGCCGAAGCTCATGGCGCAGTGTACAAAAAGAGGAAAGCTGGAAATTGGAGCGACATCGGCTGCTTCAGTTTTTTTGGAAACAAGATCATTACTACCGGAGAGGGGGGAATGTGCACGACCAACAGCAAAGCTTTATTCGAAAAAATGATCACGGTCAGAAATAACGGCATGGGAATCGGCCGCAAATATTGGCATGACATTGTGGGATGCAATTTCAGGATGACAAATATGCAAGCAGCTTTGGGAGTTGGCCAAATGACAAGAGTGGATAAATTCATAGAAAAGAAAAAACTGATCGCCGGTTGGTATATGGAGGAAATAAAAAAGCAACAAGTAGAAGGTTACTATCAGCAGGAAGAAAAAGGAGCAACGAGCAGCTGGTGGATGTTCACCCTGATCCTGCCGAAAATTAACGACCTGAGCGAATTGATAAAATATCTGGGCGAGAGAGGCATCGAAAGCCGCCCTATTTTTTTTCCTCTCAGTATCATGCCCGCCTTTGCGAAATTAAGAAAATCAAAGACCCTAAAAAACTCGTTATCCCTTGCCGGAAAAGGGATAAGTTTACCGATGAATCTGAAACTGGAACGGAATGATATCAAGGAGATAGTTGGCGCGCTAAAACTTTATCTAAGCAAATGACGAACAAGGGAATTTCGATAATTCTGCCGAGCTTCAATGAAGCAGAGGCCTTGCCACAATTAGTAGGAAGCATATTGGAAATTTTTCATGACCGACTTCCCGGATATGAGCTCGAGGTGATCATCGTTGATGACGACAGCACGGACGGAACGGCAACGGCGATCAGAGCACGATTCGGCGCGGAAGAAAAAGTGCGTCTCATTGTGAGAAAAGATGAGAGGGGCTTGGCGAGCGCCGTGCTACGGGGGATCCAGGAAGCGAAAATGGAATACGTGCTCGTAATGGACGCTGATTTCAACCATCCGCCGGGAAAGATCGTTGATCTCGTGAAAAAGATTCCCGATCATGATCTCGTTTGCTATTCCCGATATGTGAAAGGCGGAGGAATGAACACGGACAACTGGTTCTTCCGGTATTGGGGAAGCCGGATCTATAATAAATTCTTACAACTATATCTGGGTCTTCCGACCAATGATAATCTCAGCGGTTTTTTTATTGCTCGAAAAAAGGATATCCTGGAGCTGCCGACGGGAACGATCTTCAGCGGTTACGGAGAATTTTATTTCGGCATCCTTTTTTTTATGAAAAAAAGCCGCCATCCTTTCCGGCTTCTTCAGCTGCCGGTCGTATATGAAAGAAGGAAAGGTGGAGAGAGCAAAACAAAATTTTCCCGGTTGATGATCAAGTATTTGAAAAGGGCCCGGGAGTTCAAGAAGCATAAAGTGCCAAGACAGAAAGTTTTGATCACTTATGCCAGAAACCGCATTGCCTATGTTTCGGCCAAGTCGCTTTCATATGCAGGCTACGAAATTCATGCGGGGGACTGCGTCCGATTTGCGATGACATTCTTTTCCCGATACACAGAGAAAAAATTTATCTACTCTTCGCCTTTCCGCAGCGAGGAGTCGTTTATCGCGGACCTCCTCCGCTATATAAAAAATAATAAGATCGATATTCTTTTGCCGTCGCACGAAGAGGGATTCATTATCGCGAAGCACGAGCAGCGGTTTCAAAGAATAGTGAAACTGCTTGTACCGTCGCAGGAACAGGTGGAATTGGCGAACAACAAATTGAGAGCCATGGAGCAGGCTGACAGGCTGGGAATACCATTTCCTCGTTCTTTTAGCTTTCGATCTTCGGGAGAGTTCGAGAGCTTTCTGGAAGGTGAAATTTCTTTTCCGGTCGTTATCAAGCTGCAAAAAAGCCGGGGATCGGCGGGACTGTGTTACGCAAAAAATAAGCCAGAATTAAAAGAGAAATTTGATGCCGTCGTGGAAGAATTTGGCATCAAAGAAGATTTTCCGATCGTTCAGGAATATATCGAAGGGTACGGACTCGGTGTTTCGATGCTCTATAAAAATGGACGATCTCTGGCTAGTTTCACTCACAAACGATTGATCGAGCTGCCGCTCAGCGGCGGAACGAGCGTGGAAAGGATCAGCGTTCATCATCCCAAAGCCGAGCAATATGCCAAAAAAATGCTCGACAGTCTCAATTGGAACGGCGTGGCAATGGTCGAGTTCAAGGTTGATGGAAAAACCGACGAGCCTTATTTTCTGGAGATCAATCCCAGATTTTGGGGGAGCCTCAATCAAGCCGTGGTTTCCGGGGTTGATTTTCCATTGCTGGTTTGCCAGGCACTGGCGGGGAAAAATTTTCCGTTTCCTGAATATAGGACGGGCATAAAAACCAGATGGTTCTGGGGAGGCGTATTTGTTCTGCCTGCATATATTCTTCATGGAAGATGGAAAGATGTTAGGATGCTGCTCGATGTCTTCAGAAAAGATCTTTTCTTCGATGATCTTTCCTGGAGCGATCCGCTGCCGTTTTTCATCAATCCGATAATTCCTTTCATCAATCTCCTGGTCCGCGGGAAGATCACTTTTGAAAAAAAAGAGGAAGAAGTCAAAAATTTTAACGCCTGATCAATGGAATTCGAAAAAATTTGCAATTTGGACAATATTGATCTGCATGTCCATACGAGATATTCGGCGGACAGCTTCATGAGTCCGGAAAAGATCGTCCGCTTTGCTGAAAAATATAAAAAGATCATCGCCATAACGGACCACAATGAAATTGCGGGCGCGCTCGAGGCGAAAAAATGCGACAGAGAGAACCGCATCATCATCGGAGAGGAAATTTTGGCGCTCGACATAGGCGCGGAAATTCTGGCTTATGATATCCGGAAAAAAATTGAAGCGGGAAAGGCGGCTGAGATCATCAAGGAGATCCACGATCAGGGAGGTATGGCAGTTTTGGCGCATCCCTTTCGCAGCGGTTATCTTTGGCGGAAAAAAATTCCGGCTTATCCCGATGATATCATTCAAGCGATTGACGGCGTGGAAGTGTGGAACACTAGAAATAGCCGAAAGGAAAATGCGAAGGCTCTGCTCTTTGCGGAAAACTATAAAAAAATAAAAGCCAGGGGAAGCGATGCGCACATGATGTGGGAGCTGTATTTTGGGAACTATAATTGTATCCTGCTGAACTTATTGAAAAACTTTCTTACCGTATTGATCAAGCAAATCAAAAAAATTCGATTCTAATGCTAATAGAGCATTAAGTTTGATGGATTGGAGAAGCCTGGGAATGGAACGGAGGTTCCATCCCTTTTTTATTTTTCTGTATAGTTAGATACGAAAAAAAATGCTACAATGGACTAGTTATTCATACGAAAATATTATGGGGAAATGCATAATCTGTCAGAAGGAAATCTTCAAAAAATCCCATATTCGTCCCGTATCCGTGTACGATAAAAGGTCTTATGATCTGATAAAATGTGAAAACTGCAAGACGCTTTTTACCTATCCCGTACCCTCACAAGATGAAATAGACCAGATCTATAAAGAGCAGTATTTTTATGGCGCCCATAAAATAACTGTTGGAGAAAAAAGATACCGGGCCAAAAAGATGGCCAGCTACGTGAGTCGTTTCAGTAGCATTAAAACGGCTCTCGATGTCGGTTCGATGTATGGATTTCTGATAGATGAATTAAATAGAAGGAACATTCGCTGCGCTGGAATAGATATCGATCCTGAAGCAGTCGCTTACTGCAAGAAAAATAACATTCCGGTTGAGAGCATATCGCTTGAGGGCTATTTGGAAAAACCAGGCGGGTCCCATGACCTCATCATTCTAAGCCACGTCTTAGAGCATCTATTTGATCCCAAGGAAAAACTCATAGCGATCAGGGAAAAATTGAATGATGGTGGAAAATTGCTCATCGCCGTTCCCAATATTGAGGCTTGGACCCGGAAGATATTTGGAAACTATTGGGGTTACTGGGACGTGCCGATACACCTGACCCATTTCAATAAGAGCACACTTCGGAATCTGCTTGAATCTTCGGGCTTTGAAATTGTTGATGTGAGAACGGTCGGCGGAAGCTCACTGCTTTTTTTCTCAACATTGGCAAAGATGCTCAGAAAAAGTGGCGGTTCATTTGAAATTACGCATGCAAAAAAATGGCTGATCGGCTCTATTTCTTCGATACTGAAATACTGGTATAATTTGGGAGATGATGAGATTTTGGTGGTGGCAAAGATTAAGAGCAAAAAATGATAAAAAGATATATTGTTTTTATGATCGGCGGGGGGATCGGAACATTGCTGTATTTGTCCGTAGTCTATTTTTTGGTTCAAGTGGCGGGACTCTGGTATCTTTGGGCATACTGTATCGGATCGGCCTTCAGCATTACCTTTAATTTCATATATCACCGCCGCATTACATTCAATGTCAGGGAGAAGGCGAGAGATAAATTCATTAAATTTGTTTTCAGCAGTGTTCTCATCGGTTTCATGACGATTGGTTTTGTGTATGTCCTGACGGATAAATTGGGAATAATGTATCTGCTATCGGGAATAATAGCCGTTGGTCTCATGAGCGTGGCAAATTTTTTAATCAACAGCTTTTGGATCTTCCAAAAAGAAACCGCCGACCAATATGGAGAGCAATAAAGCGAAATGCCTGGTCTGCCGGAACGAGTCGGCCGCTTTCTTTGTCCGAAAGAACGGATGGGATCTTTATAAATGTCAGAAATGCGGACTAATTTTTGTGTTTCCGGTTCCAATAGAACACGAGGAGCTTTGTCGGAAGGAATGTCCTCCGGAGATGAAAGATGAGATAAACGGCCAAAGTGAAAATGCGGTCTGGGAAGCAACGGAAGAAACATTTTCGCGGTATCTGGAAATTTTGGAATCGTTCAAGCCAAAAAAAGGGAGTTTATTCGATGTTGGAGCGGCGACGGGAGTTTTTATCGAAATGGCAAAGAAAAGAGGGTGGGACGCCAGCGGGATAGAACTCTTGTCACATAATGAGGCCGTTGGGGAAAAGCAGCGCCAGGCGCGTATTGCCCAAGGGAATTTTGAAGAATACCGGGAAGGGGAAGAAAGTTTCGATGCGATCGCTTTCTGGGACGTGCTCGAGCATTTTGTTCATCCGGAGCTGGCGGTGAAAAACGCAGGGCGGATGTTGAAGTCGGGAGGAATTCTTGCCATCAATACTCCGGATGCGTCGAGCTTTCCGGCAAAATTGATGGGCAAGCGCTGGCATCTTCTCGTGCCCCCGTCGCACCTTCATTGTTTCAATAAGAAAAACGCAAAAATATTTTTGGAGCGGTATGGCTTCGAACTTATATATGTCGGTCGCGTCGGAAAAAAATTTAGCCTGAGAAACATCTTCAAGGTTTTGGCGATCTGGCAGAAACTGAGATTATGGGAAAAGATATATAGTTATTTATTGCGGAGCCGCCTGGGTGGCGTCAAAATATCGATCAATACCCGGGATAACCAATTTATTATTGCGAGAAAACGTAGCTAAAAAAAATGAAAAAATTATTCAATAATTTAAAGACAACCGACTATATCGCCTATGGCGCTATCCTTCTGTTCGTATTCATTTTCATTTGGCTTTCCTTCGGGCGGCACGACGCGCTGAAATCATATCTGAATGATATTTCCGCCTATGATCAGGCGATTTGGAACACCCTCCATGGCCGGTTCATGCAAATTTCGATCAGCGCTTTCGACGAGCCCAACATGTTTGCCTCTCGTTTCAGCCCCAGTCTTCTTTTTTTCGTGCCTTTTTATCTGATCTATAGTTCGCCCAAATGGCTTCTCTTGTTCCAGGTCATATCAGTCGGAGCGAGCGCTGTTCCTGTCTACCTTCTGGCAAAAGAAAAACTAAAAAACGCTAACGTGGCTCTGGTTTTTTTGATAAGTTATCTCCTTTATCCCGTCCTGCATAATGGCCTCTTATATGATTTTCACGAAATAGTTTTTGCGGTCGGGTTTGCCGCCTGGGCTTTTTATTTTATCGAAAAAAGAAATGACAGGTTATTCATACTTTTTTCGGTCTTGCTTGCCCTGACCCAGGAATATCTGGCCTTGCTGGTTTTTGGGATGGCCCTTTACCAGATGTTCATAAAGAAGAGATGGCGGCTTGGAGCGGCAGTCGCCCTAAGCGCTTTAGCTTACTACGCTGTCATACTGCTCATCGTGATGCCGCATCTGTCTCTCTCGGGAAAGCCCGGATTTTTGGCCAACACCGGAGCGTATGCGTCGCGGTACACGTGGCTCGGTTCAAGTCCTTCGGCCATGCTGAAGAATGTGATCGCCCATCCGATCCGACTATTGGCAATCGTTCTTTCGCCGGATAGGCTCAAGTATATTTTTTTGCTGGTAGCGCCCGTGTTTTCCCTGGCTCTTTTTTCATGGCCGTTGGCGATCATCATTCCGGTGCTTCCTTTGTATCTTCTCAGCTCAAACTCGATGACCTATAATATATTTTTCTATCATTCGGCAATTTTCGCCCCTTTTGTTTTTTATGCGGCGATCTTCTCCTACAAAAGGTGGTTTTTGGAGGGCGTCTTTTTAAGGCGTTTATTTGCCGGCCTGATCCTTCTCTTTAGTTTTGGAACGAGCGTAGTTTTCGGAGTTTCTCCTTTGTCCCTCAGGTACAAAGTCAGCGATTTTATTCCTGATGCTCACGCGAGAATGATCCGAGAATTAACAAGAATGGTGCCGGCCAATGTGTCGATCAGTGTCCAGCATAACTTGGGGCCGCATTTTTCGGAGCGCCAGGAGATATATCGTTTTCCCATGAAAGAAGATGAAGCGCAGTATGTGGCCCTGGACGAGACCGATCCTTATCGGGCTAATCCCCTCCAGATGTTTCAGTTTGATTATGCGCTCCAGATGGATCATGACGAATGGAAAAGCAGCATCGAAAAGCTCAAACACTCCGCTGACTTTGATTTGATCTATAATAATGACGGGTATCTGCTCTTTAGGCGCAAATAAAAATATAAAATTTTTTTCGTGATGATCAATCTCCAAAATATCAAAAAATATATTACCGCCCGAAATATTTTTGTGGCGCTCGGCCTTTCTCTCATTTTCTTTATCGCCATCCGCTCTCCGACCGATCCGGATATGGGCTGGCATCTTCAGGACGGAAAATATCTCATTGAGCATGATTTCAAAGTGGCCAAAAAAGACATATTTTCCTATACGATGCCTGATTTTCCGCTCATCATGCACGAATGGACGACGGATATTTTTATGGAAAAATTTTTGGAGCATACCAATTTTTTCTTCCTTTCCGTTTTTTTTGCCATGGTCACGACTCTCGCGTTTCTTTTGGTTGGGCTGGGAGCGTCCGCGAAGATCGAGTATAAGATCATCGCCGCAATTTTAGGGACGATCGCGAGCGTTCCGGTTCTGGGAGTGAGGCCCCAGATGCTTAGCCTCTTGGGATTGGCTTCGGTTGTTTATATCATTTTCAAGTTCCGTAGAAACCCGAGATCGAACATAATTTATTGGCTGCCGCTTATATTTCTGGTCTGGGTCAACGTCCACGGAGGTTTCGCGGTGGGACTTTTTTTTCTCGGCCTCTTTAGCGCGGTCGAGATGCTGAAGCTCTCGGCAGCATATTTATCCAAAAAAATAGGAAGAATAAAATTTTTTTCTCTGCACCGAGGAACACCCAGCGGCGAAAGCTCGGGGATGAAAGCTCAAAAAATCGCGGGGCGATCATTCCTCAGGCGACCGTTATCAGCCTGTGGAGCTGGATTTTCTGCGCTTTCCGGAAAACTGGAACAAAGCGCCATTCCCTTTAGAAGCGTTTTGAAAGTGGTTATTGTTTCTTTTGTTTCTTTTACGGCTACCTTGCTGAACCCTTACGGTTGGAGGGTGTATATCGAAGTGTTCACGACTGCCACGGACAGTTATGCCAAAGCCAATATCAATGAATGGTTTCCGGTGACGGTGGCCAATCCGATGAGCTATCAGTTCATCATTTATCTTTCCCTTTTGGCCATTCTCCTGCTTTTCAGCTATAGAAAGACCGATTATACCTATCTCACCATTGCGCTCGTTTTTCTTTATTTGGGTTTCAGCAGTTGGCGGCATATGCCCCTTTTTCTTATTGTCAGCACGCCGCTCTGGATCTCGATCACGGAAGGAATTGCCGGGAGCGAACTCTTGCGGGTAGTCAGAAGAAAATGGTTTTTGGCGTTTATGGCGCTATCGGTCTTTTTGATCGCCCAGCAGAAAATGACCAAAGTTATACCATATAATTTTTCGCTTGGTAGGCTGGCCGGAGACGGAAATTATCCTCTCTCCGCCGTGGACTATCTCAAGAAAAACCCGATCGAAGGGCGGATGTTCAATGAATATAACTGGGGAGGATATCTCATCTGGCAGTATCCGGAAAAGAAGGTCTTTATTGATGGCCGGATGCCTAGCTGGAAAATGGGCGACCAGAAGATCTTTGAAGAATTTAACGGACTTTTTAAATACGAGAAAAATTGGCAGGACGTGCTCAAGAAGTATGACGTTAGTTTTGCCCTGATCTACAATAACCTCCCCAACAGGACCATGTTTTCCAACTCGGGATGGAAAGAGGTTTACCAGGACGACTTGTCTATAGTTTTTGTCCGGCCGTAAGCCCCCGGGCATTAAACATTTGTGCGGTTGACGGGAAATGTTATATAATGACCCAGAGAGAAAATATAGTCGATTAAAATATAACAATATTCTTAATATCAAAAAGATCTTTATGGAACGCATGAATAGAAAAATAATATTTTTTCTGGCTCTTTTGGTTTTTTCTTTGCCTCAACTGGTGAAAGCGGTCAACACGGGTACGGTGGGAATTTTACCGGGGAATCCCGATCCCAATGTCAGATTTTCCGATTCCTGGTTTATGTATGATCTCGATCTGGGCCAGGAGAAAAGCGATTCCATCAGAGTGATCAACAACAAAGATGAAACCGTCGTGGTCAGGCTCTATACGTCCGACGCGACCACGACTGTTGACGGATCATTCACTCTCTTGAGCGAAGACAATGTCAATAAATTCCTGGGAAGCTGGGTGAAGCTGGCGGTCAACGAGATCGAAATTCCACCCAAGTCGGAAAAAAGGGTTCCTTTTACCATCAATATTCCCAAAAATGCCGACGTGGGCGACCATATGGGTGGAATTGTGATGCGAGAAATGGAAACCGACGAGAACGCCAACCTAGCGGGGACGGGAGTGAGAATAATAACCTGCGTAGGGGTCAGAATCTATGAAACAGTGCCGGGGGAGGTGAAAAAAAGTTTTGACTTGACCCGATTCGATTGGCGCTTTGAGCCTTCCGGAAAAAACAGCTGGATCAAAGATCTGTTGGATATAAACAAGAGGACAATTTTTTTCGTAGGAATGAAGAACGAGGGGAATGTTCGGATATCCCCCAAGATCACCGTTGACATAAAAGACATTTTCGGCCGAACCGTGGCGCACTTGCCCGATCAGGATATCGGGATCATATTTCCCGGCGATGAGATCAAGGAAGGGACGGTTATCTGGGAAAATATGCCGATATTCGGAAGATACAAGGTTACAATGACAGCCAATTTTTTTGAAGATGGTGTCGGCCAGGGGACAAGGGAACTCATAATTTGGGCCATACCTTACCGGATCATTTTTTTGCTCGTTCTTTTGGCGGTCTTCTTCATTTTGTCCAGGCTGACAAAAATATATTTCCAAGAAGCCTCAAAAGAGAAAATGCCGATCTACACCGTAAAGCTGGGAGACCATCTGGTGGATCTCGAGAAGAAATTCGCTGTTTCCTGGAAAAAGATCGCCAAGATGAATTTGATCAAGAAACCTTTCGAGATACGGGCGGGAGAAAAATTGTTCATTCCGCTCACGAGGAAAAACAAGAAAATCATCAGTGAGATGAAAACCCGGGGAGAATTCGAACCTTCCATTTCAGAACGCGAGGGAGTATCCGGCTTCAAGAGAAAAAGAATATTCATAATTGGAATCGTTTTGGTCATCATAGGCTCGGGTGCGGTGTGGGCGCTCAAAGCAAGACAGGCCAAGATCATCCATCAAGAGATCAAGGTGCCCCAAATCGCCCAGCCGCCAAAAGAAGAAACGGCGGAAAAGACAGCCTCAGGCGTTTTCAAAAAGTCAAGCGTCAATGTGTCTGTGGTTACTCCGGCGGGCGCCGATCAAAGATCAAGCGATAAATTGCTCAAAAAATTTGAGCTCATTGGGTATAATGTACATCTCGCCGGAGCGTCTGAAGAGAAAGGCTATAAGATCACCACCATAGAATACAAAACCGGGAAGCTCGAACAAGCCCAAATGGTGAAATATGATCTGGGCCTTGAGGGCGACGTTGATCTCAAGGAAATACCAAATCTGCAAAGCGACGTTGTCATAAATAACCTAGCCCCGGCGGACGCGTTCTTCACCTTGAATTAAGAGAGGGGGAAAAGGGCGTATAAAAGCTGAAAATAGAAGAAAATCGATCCTAATTTTGTGAGGGTCGATTTTTGTTTTTTTATCTGTCGCAAGCTCTCTTTTTATGGTAAAATATAGGTGAGAATGAAATGGATATTCGACTCTCGAAAGGCTAGCTATTTTGCCCGATCAGGTAAGGGCTGTTTTGGCTATAAACAAATATAAAAAGGATATTGTATGCGGTCACCGTTTCTAAGAAAAAAGGACATCGCGGAGCTGGAAAGAAAAATTCCTGGATTTAGAAGCGACGGACAAATGCCCGTCAGAAAACCGATCATAAGGGTCGATGATCTGGACGTTGTTTATTTCGCGGGAAAAAACAACGAAGCGAGAGCCCTGGACGGAATTAATCTTGAGATATTTCCGGAGGAGTATGTTATTTTTTTCGGACCGTCCGGGAGCGGGAAATCAACGCTTCTTAACATCATCGCCGGCCTCGAGATCCCTTCTAGGGGAAGAGTGATCGTTGATGGCCAAGATCTGTCAGAACTCGTGTCGAACGATCTTGCCAGATTCCATCGGAAAAAAACGGGGATGATCTTTCAGACATATAATCTCATTCCCACTCTCAATGTTTTGTATAATGTGATCGTTCCCCTGATATTTGAAAGAATCAGATCGAATGAAAGAAAAGATAAGGGCCGGTATTTGCTGAAAAAACTTGGAATTGATCCGTTCGAAACGAGGTTGCCTCAAGAGCTTTCCGGAGGGCAACAGCAAAGAGTCGGAATTGCCCGAGCGCTCATCAACAATCCTCCCATTTTGCTCGCGGATGAAGCGACAGGAAATCTGGATAGTGAAGCGGCGCGCAACGTTCTCGAAATTTTCAACATACTAAACCTCAATGACAAAAAAACGATTGTTTCTGTCACCCACAATCCCGAGCATCTTTCATACGCGGACAGGATATTTTTTATGAAGGACGGGAAGATCATAAAAGTTGAAGTTAACCACGAAAGAAAAAAAATAAGGGGAGAAAACGATGAAGGAGGAATAAAGAAGGAAAGGACCGAGCTCGATCTTCTTTTGCAGGCTTATCCCGATCTTTCGTCAATGCAGATGCAGGTCATGCTTGCTCCCTTCAAAGCAAAAATGCTTGTGGCGTATCTTTTGAGCAATTTTGAATATGAAGAGATCCAGAAAATGGAAGAAGTGATCACTAATCGATTGCTGGGCAGGATAAGCGAAGAGGATCTGATAAACCAGTTGGATTTTCCGATCGAGGAGGGAGGAGTGGGGCTGAACAAAAATACGGCCCTGAAATTTTCCCGGATCATTGAGGAAGTCGTGGCAAAAGCCGATTTCATCCAGCAAGAAACGCCTCTCATCAAAGAAAACCAGACTGATCCCGTGAGAGCGACTGTTTCCGGCATAAGAATCATGCTGCTCGAGGCATTCAAGGGAGAACTGTCTCTTGATCAAGTGGAGGCGCTCGACAAGGGGATCGAATACAGAATATATTCAAAGATCAGCAAAAAGGAATTCAGGGAATTTTTGGATCGTCCGCTTGAAAAGGGCGGAGCGGGGCTCAACAAAAAGAGCGCCAGGAATCTGGCCCGAAAGTTGGAACTGATAATGCTGGTCAAGTTCGGAACCTAATTTTTTCGAAATTAAACAAAATATGTTTGTCCTGGATAATATCAAACTGGCCGCGAGAAATTTCAAAACAAGGGGACTCAGAACCTTTCTTACGGTGCTGGGGATCAGCGTTGGTATCGGCACCACCTTGTTTCTGGTGTCGCTCGGTTACGGTCTCCAGAAAATACTGCTTGAGAAGATCGCAAAATCGGACGCCCTTCTTACGCTGGATGTCGCTCCCACAAATTCCTCCGTTCTGAGCATAGATGAAAAAACAATCGATGGATTTTCCAAGATAAAAAACGTCACTGAGGTCAGTCCGCAAAAAACAATATCTTCACAGTTTAAAATGGATGACATATCGAGCAACATCAGCTTGTCTTCGGTCAGCGGAAATTTTTTCCGCTTGGGCGGGATCGAGCTTCTCGCAGGAGAAAGGTTTGAACAGGACAACGACGCGAAAGTGATCCTTTCAACCGGAGCCTTGACATCATTGAATATCACCGATTTTTCCCAGGCCTTGGGAAAAGAAGTGAATGTGACACTGATCGTCCCCAAGGGAAATCAAGATGGCGATCAGGCGCTGCTAACGGACAAAGAAATGGTGCCTTTGGATGGAAAATTTGTGATCTGCGGGATCATCGACGATTCCTCCGAAAGTTCCGGGTTTCTCCCCATCGGTTGGACAAAGGGTGTTACTCCGGACAGCTTTGATGAAGTCAAGGTAAGAGTGGCCGATCGAACCAGTCTCGATTCTATCAGAAATGAAATAGTGGATAAAGGGTTTTCGGTTATGGCGCTTACGGACACGGTGGATGAAGCAAACAAGATATTTTCCATAATCCAAATTATATTGGCTCTGTTTGGTGTTGTTGCCTTGGTTGTTTCCGCTATAGGAATGTTCAACACTATGACCATCGCTCTTCTTGAGAGAACGCAAGAAATCGGAATTTTACGGGCGGTCGGAGCCACGAGGAGAGAAATTTTATTTTTGTTCCTCACGGAATCCGTTGCCATTGGTTTCTTGGGGGGATTGGGAGGCATAATAATGAGCTTTCTGGGGGCTCGCGCAGCCGGTTTCGGATTCAATATCTTGGCCAAGGCCTTAGGTGGAAAACCGGTTGAAATGTTTTTTACGCCCGTTTGGTTTGTTGTTTTTATTTTTATTTTTTCCACGCTCATCGGACTTATCACCGGGATCTATCCGGCCGTTCGCGCGTCTAGGCTCAATCCGCTTGTTGCCCTGAGATATAAATAAAAAGAAATATTTTTTTCGGAATGACATTTCATTCGATCCAATTCAAAAAACAAAAAAATAAAGTCGTGAATTTCGTCTTGTTTTTTGCGATGCTCGCGTATGTCTTTTTTCCAATGAGATCCGAAGCGGCCTTTCCCGCTATATCCAATGTCGCGAGTTCGGCCATCACGACAGTCAGTGCGACCATTACCTGGACGACGGACATAAACTCTAATTCATTCGTTGATTATGGTCTTACGACCAGTTACGACAACTCTCGAGGAAACGGCAGTTCCTATGTCACCGATCACAGCGTGACAATTGACAGTTTGAGTCCCAATACCCCTTATAAGTTCAGAGTCCGTTCGGCGGATGCGCTCGGCGATCAGACCACTGATAATAACGGAGGAGTGGGATTTTCTTTTACCACGAGCGCCGCGCCGACAATAAGCAATGTTCGTTTGGCGGAAGTGACCAATAGTTATGTAACAATAACCTGGGATACCGATATTAACGCCTATCCTTATGTGGCTTACGGATCAACTTCGAGTTACGGCCAATTGATCGGGGACGAAGAGACGCTAGGCACCAGCCATAGTCTTACCATTGCCGGTCTGTCGGCGGGATCGATCAAGCATTATCGGCCGAGAGTGAAAGATGTTTATGGAAATATTACTTCTTACGGAAGCGATTCGACCTTTACGGCGGGAGCGCCATATCTCACCTCTTTTTCCTCCTCGACTCCGAGCGGTTATTACGGACCGGGGGACGACATTAATATAACCGCGAACTATACCGATGCGAACGGGAATAATTTAGGCGCCGAGTCTACGGCTACGGTTCTTCTTGATACAGGTGTAGAAGTGACTCTTGATACGGTCGGGACAAATACGCTATCCGGAACATACACGGTGGGAGCCACGGGATCGGGCCAAAACTCAGTGGACTTGAGAGTGTCATCTTTCGTTTCCCAGAATGTCTGTGATTCAAATGGTTATTGCCATACGGGCCTTACTATGCCGGCTACGAACATTTATAACGTTTCCGACATATATGTGGACACGGTGGCGCCGGTTTTTTCGAACGTTCAGCCCGCGTCCTCGTCTTTTATAAACAGCGTCACTTCGAATTCTGACATTTCCTATACGCTCTCAGAGGGGTTGGGATCCGGAATAATTCATATATCGAGAACCTCCGGCGCTTTAGATCCGTCGTCGCCGCACACCTGCACTTTGACCGGGACGTCCTTGGATAGTGGGCTGCACAATAATTTCAATACCACGAATTGTTCCGGGGGCGCTGTCACGCTTATCGACGGGGCCGTGTATGATTTTGATTTCGACGGACAGGATCTTTCCGGAAATAACGCCAGCCAGATAGCGAGATCTGGCGTTACCTTTGACACTTCGCAACCTCAGCTGGCTTCCTTTACCTCGACTACCGCGGATAACACCTACGGGCCGGCGAGTAACATAAACATGACCGCCACTTATGGCGCCGGAGAAAACTTGGCCAATGGGTCGAGCATCACGGTGACCTTGAACACGGGCGCGCAGGTCGCGCTTTCAAATGTCGTAGCGGGGAATAAATTGATCGGCACCTATACCGTCGGCGCCACCGGATCGGGCCAGAACACGACTGATCTTACTGTGTCAACGATCGACAGCCAAAATGCGATCGATCAAGCCGGCAACGCGCAAACCGGAACGAGCCTGCCGGCAACAAACATCGCTGACGGATCCAACATCCAGATCGACACTACTGCTCCAGGCACGCCGAGCCTTGTCCAATTCATGACCGACCCTATTAATAATGCAAACAAAAGCAACGCAACGCTCCGGGTTGATGGAGAGCCCGCCGCAACTATTTTATATTCGATCGACGATTATAATAATTCTTTCACTGATCCAGCGACTGGCAGCGTCATCATGGAACCGGACGGATCGACCGACATTACCGGAATAGATCTTTCCGGTCTGACTGATGGCACTTTGACGGCAACGGTAACCTTGCGGGATCCGGCCCAAAATGTCAGCGGAAGCGCCACTGACACGGTCACCAAAGACACAACCGGACCGACTTTCAGCGTCCAATATTATTCCGACGCGGGACTGACAAATTCTTTGGGAAACAATCCCGAGCTGAGAGCGGGGACGTATTATTTAAAAATAACTTCCAACGAATCTCTTAGCGGAACTCCGACGATCAGCATTGCCGCAGAAGGCTTGAGCAACGATGTATCCTCAGCGGCTACCTCTTTGGTCAGCGGAAATGATTATATATATACCAGAACCATCAGCGCGGATGCGGCAGCGGTTGGTTCGGTCTTGGAAAATATCAGTCTTACGGGTACGGACACGCTCAACAACACTTCGACCGATATTGACCCGACAAATGAGTCTTCGAAAGCCGCCTACACAGATACGAAAAAACCGGTCATAAACACCGGTTCGGTTTCCCCTGATTTTGCCAAAGCCGGTACAGCCAATATTTCCCTGGTCTTTGACGATCCGATGGATGAGACAACGGCGCCCACTGCCGTCATAACGAAATCTGACAGTAGCGATTTGGCCGTATCAGGCAGCTATATCAGCCCGACTGCCTGGTCGGGAACAGCGACGATTTCTTCCGGCGATGCCAACGGATCGGCCACACTCAAAGTAAGCGGCGCCAAAGATCTGGCCGGGAACACAATGGATGCAAATAACGGTGTTGACACTTTTATCATCGACACGGCGGCTCCCACATTCACGGTGAATGACGGAGTTTCAGGCGTTCCGGTCACGACCGACACGATAAACATCTCCGTGGACGACACGGGAGGGAGTGGAGTCATATCCCAATTTTATGGATTTAGTTCAGACAATATCTGCAATGCCGGAGACACGATCAGCAACGCATTCTCAAGCGGAGCGAACTTTGATATAACGGGGGACCATTCTGATTATCTTTGCGTAAAAGCGACTGACAACGCAAGCAACATCGCTTATCAAAGCTTAGGCCAGCTTCATGTCGACAACACTAATCCTACAATTTCGAATGTTTCCTCAAACCATGCTGACGGCCACTTCAAGGCCGGAGAGGTGATCGACATCGATGTGACATTCTCCGAAAACGTCACATCGACCGGAGACGTGACCGTAAACCTTGATACCGGAGGAAGCTGCACTTTCCCCATAACAAATTCCAGCAGCGGAACTTGCGACTATACCGTCCAAGCGGGAGAAAACAGTCCCGATCTCAACGTCCAGACCGTTGCCGGCACGATCAAAGACCAGGCGCAAAATGTTTTGACCAACCATGTCCCGATATCCAATCTGGCTGGCAATAAGGCGATCGTGGTGGATACGAAGGCGCCGACGATGAACATTATTTCTCCGCTTTCCGGAACGAGAGTGAAAGATGATGCGAAAATTTCTTTTTCCGATGACGAAATTGGCAACCCCCAATGCTCGATCGATATTACAAATTGGGTCAGCTGCGTGAGTGGCAGCACGGCTCTTAGCTCGCTGGCCGGATGGGGATCTTTAGGCGAGGGAAGTTTTAACCTTTATATCAAAGACACAGACGCGGCGGGGAACACTGGAGCGGACACGGAAGTGAATGTGATAAAGGACAACACTAATCCCACGATTTCAAACGTCTCCTCCGACCACGCCGACGGCCACTTCAAAGCCGGAGAGGTGATCGACATCGACGTGACATTCTCCGAAAACGTCACATCGACCGGAGACGTAACTGTTACGCTCGACACCGGAGGCAGCTGCACTTTCCCTATAACCAACTCCAGCAGCGGAACTTGTGACTATACTGTCCAAGCCGGAGAAAACTCAACTGATCTCAACGTTCAGACCGTTGCCGGCACGATCAAAGACCAAGCCGGAAACAGCATGACCAATTTCACTCCGGTCACTAATCTGGCCGCAAACAAAAACATCGTGGTAGATACGACGGCGCCAACGATCAGCAATGTGACGTCGGGCCATCCTGATGGGACTTTTTATGACCGTGAAGTGATCGATATTGACGTGGCGTTTTCCGAGCCGGTTACTTCAACCGGTCCGGTGACCGTTACTTTGGACAGCGGAGGAAGCTGTACTTTCCCCATAACCAATTCCAGCAGCGGAACTTGCGACTATATTGTGCAGACCGGAGAAAACAGTCCCGATCTCAATGCCTTCAGTATTTCCGGTACCATTAAGGACCAGGCGCAAAACGCTCTTACTAATTTCACCCCGGCCACCAATCTGGCGGACAATAAAAATATTATTATCGATACGACGCCTACGGGAAGACCGACGATCTTAAATATCTCATCCGACCATGCGGACGGCAGCTTCAAGTCCGGAGAAATAATTGACGTCGATCTGACCTTCTCCGAGACAGTCAATTCCACAGGCTATGTAGCGATCACTTTCGACAGCGGGGGGAGCTGTACGTTCACCGTCGCCAACTCCACCACAACCAGCTGCAACTACACTATCCAAGCCGGAGAAAACAGTCCCGATCTCAATGTTTCCAATATTTCCGGAACCATCCGAGATCTGGCTCAGAACAATATGAACAATTTCACTCCGGCCACCAATCTGGCGGACAACAAGAATATCATAGTGGATACGATGGCGCCGGACGCTCCGGCCATAACCCTGCTTGATCCGATAACCAACGCCAATAAAAACGCGGTGACGATCACCGGAACGGGAGAAGCCAATACTTCCGTAAGCTATTCCATAAACGATACCAATCCTGCCACAAATCCTATTACCGGGACCGGAAGTGTTGGGGGAAACGGGAGCATTAACATTTCCGGAATAGATCTCGGATCATTGGACGGAGGAACCATCACGGCCACCGTGACTTTGACCGATGCGGCCGCAAATATCAGTGCGCCAGGCCAGGATACGGCTACCAGCCAAGTGGTGAAACCTATTATCTCAAACGTCTCCTCGAGCCATGCCGATGGAACATTTAAAGCCAGGGAGGTGATCGGCATCAATGTGACCTTTTCCGAAAACGTCACCTCGACCGGAGATGTGACCGTCACGCTTGACACCGGCGGCAGCTGTACATTCTCTGTCACAAATTCCAACAGCGGAACTTGCGACTATACCGTGCAGACCGGAGAAAACAGTCCCGATCTCAATGCTTCCAATATTTCCGGCACGATCAAGGACCAATTTCAGAACGCTATGATCAATTTCGTGCCGACAACAAATTTGGCCGACAACAAAAATATCATTATTGACACAACGGGAGTTGTCTTGAATAGCTTCACTTCGACGACGAGCAACAATATCTACGGGCCCGGAACGGCGATTAATATTACGGCGAGCTATAGCGAGGATTTGGCAGTCAATTCAACTGTGACAGTCGTTCTTGATACGGGAGCCCAAATAACTCTTTCAAATATAACCGACGGCAATAAACTTGTTGGAAATTATACGGTCGGAGCCACCGGAGGCGGCGAAAATTCGATCGATCTGGCCGTAACATCGATAACTTCGCAAAATGTTTGCGACATTCATGGAAAATGCGCTACGGACACATTGTTGCCTGACACGAATATTTCCACCGGTTCCAATATTGTCGTTGATACGACGGCGCCGCAATTCTCGGATATCCTTCCGGCCGCCTCGACAAATATCCATAGCATTACGTCCAATTCGGATATTTCCTTCACCCTTTCGGAGGATCTCGGCAGCGGGTCCGTTGTCATCACGAGGACCGCCTGGACGGCCGATCCAGATTCGCCGCATGTCTGCATATTGGCCGGCAACAGCCTTCAAAAAAAAGGAAAGCACAATAAATTCGACACCACCAACTGCCAGGGCGGAGCCGTCCAATTGGTTTCCGGCGCCGTGTACACATTCGCTTTTGAGGGACAAGATCTGGCGGGAAATATTGCCGAAGAGCAAACAAAGACCGGAGTTTCCTATGGGATCGATGACAACGCCCCCATCGTTAGCGATGTTGAGATCAAAAACATTACTTCCACCTCGGCGACCGTCACCTGGACGACAGACGAAGCTTCGAGCTCGCTGGTTGATTTTGGCGCGGATCTGAATTTCGGAACCACTTCCGGAAAATCGGACGACCGGGTAACGAGCCACAGCGTGGCGATCGCTAATCTGAGTCCGGCGACCAATTATAAGCTGCGAGTCAGGTCATCAGATCCGGAAAGAAATGAAACCATTGACGACAATAATGGCCAGGGTTATAGCCTGGCTACGCTGGCTCTGGCCGTCAATTCAGATGTCAAAGTGACCGAGATCACCTCGTCCGGCGCAAAAATTTCCTGGACTTCGGATGTAAAGGCCTATTCGTACGTATATTTTGGAACCACGGACAGTTATGGAAGAGTGGTGGGGGATGAAGAATCGCTGACACAGGATCACAGCATAACCCTGGCCGGTCTCGACCCCAGCACCACATACTATTTCAGAGCCAGGACAAAAGACGTGAGCGGCAATTTCAGCTTGGGATCAGGCGGAAACTTTACGACGCTCAAGGGCGATACGGTGCAATCGGACAAAACTTTGCCGAGCATTTCGGGAGTTTCGGCAAAACTTGGATTGAATTCCTCCTTCATAATCAGCTGGAAAACCAACAAGGATTGCAATGGGATGGTGCGATTCGGGCTCGACAAGAAGTACGGACAATCCGCGGCGGAAGACGCCACTATAAACTCTGTAGATAACTTTGCCACCAAGCATGAGGTCACGCTCAACAATCTTCTTTCCAATACGGCCTATCATTTCAGTGCCGTGTCCTATGACGCGCTGGGAAATATTGCCATATCGAAGGACGACACTTTCACCACGCCGTCTTTGTCCTCCATTTCTGCCGTGAAAGTCACGGATGTGACGCTTAACTCGGCAACCATTGTTTGGGAAACGGGCGATCCCACGACGTCCGTTGTGGAATATGGCCTAACCACCGCCTACGGAAAAAATCAAACGGACACCACGAGCGTCAATTTGCACAAAGTACTGCTTACCGGGCTTGAGACCGGCAAGACCTATCATTTCAGAGTAAAGGGTGTCGATAAGAATAAGAATTCCCTATTCTCCGACGATTATGTTTTTGCCACCAATGCCATGCCGGCTCTCAAGGGTTATACATTGGGAGAAATTACGGATTCGACGATCGCCCTGGGCTGGGGAACAAACGTCGAGACGGATACACATGTGGAATATCAAAACAAGAATAATCCGGATGACAAAGGAGACCAGGGCGTGGACGAACTGGTTGTTGACCATAAACTGATCGTGACCGGGCTCGAGCAGGGCGTTGATTATGAATTGAAGATAAAAGGAACTGATGTGAACAAGAATTCTTTCGAATCGGATCCATTCATCGTGACAACCCAGATGGACCGGCAGCCTCCCGCCATATCCCAGATCAGCACCCAATCATCTCTGATCAACGGGAAAGACAACCAGGTGCAGTCGATAATAACCTGGAAAACGGATGAAGGGGCCACTTCGCAGGCAGTTTTCGATTCAAAAAGGACTGCGGAAGGAGAGCAGCCCGCTCAGCAATCGAAAATCGATCCCAATCTCACGACCAATCATGTGGTGGTGCTGACCAGCCTCAAGCCCGGGTCCGTGTATTATTTCCGGGTGATCTCCGCGGACAAGAACGAAAATAGGGCCGAGTCGGATGAATTCTCGCTGCTCGCTCCCCAGAAACAAAAATCAGTGATCCAGCTGATCATTGCCAACTTCGAACAGACATTTGGATGGCTGAATAAAATGAAAATAGGCGGATAATAAATAATTCATTTCAACTTTATGTTTAAAAGAAATATCGATCTGAGAAGAAAAGCCTATGGCGACAAGCCGCATCACAAGGCTTCTCCGGCGAAAGAAATAAAAATAAATCTGAAAATAAATCTGGGGAAAAGGCCGTGGCGGATCTATATCGCGATAACCCTTGCAATTCTTGCGGCTCTTCTGGTTGCTTATCTTGCATACTTTCGCGGCAAGATCAAAGAGATGGATTATCAGAAAGGAATTGAAAATCTCTCCAAGGGAAATTTTGACGAGGCGTCCAAGAATTTTGAGAGCGCTTCGGCGGGAAAAAATGAGACGGACGCGTTGTACAAACTGGCGGTGTCGAAATATAACCAGAAAGATTTCCAAGGGGCGATCATTGCTTACCAGAAGGCGCTTGAGAAAAAACCCGATAACGCCGCGGTCTATAATGGACTGGCGAATTTGTATCGCGACCAGAAAAATTTTCCTCTGGCGACAGAAAACTACCAAAAAGCGGTCGGCGCGGACAGCGCCTATGTCGTCTCATATTCGAACTGGGCGATCATGCTTTTCGACGAAGGGAAACTGGACGAGGCAAAAAAGATCGTTGACGCGGGGCTTGAAAAAAATACCGGAAATTCAGAACTTGAGAACCTGAAAAAAATGCTGGAACAATGACTTGTGAATTTATAATTTTCAAACAACTTCCAATATTCGAATGAATCAATGTTTCTGATTTACGATTTATGATTTATGAAATATGAATAAGGTAAAAATAAAAACTTTCACCGATCTCAATACCTGGAAAGAGAGCCACAAACTTTTGCTTTTGATTTACCGCGAAACAAAAAAATTTCCCAAAGAAGAAATGTTTTGCCTCACAAGTCAAATGAGAAGAGCAGCTTTGTCTGTCACTTCAAACATTGCCGAAGGTTTTGGAAGACAGGGGGTCAAAGAAAAAATACAATTTTATTATATCGCCCAAGGATCGCTTACGGAACTCAAAAACCAAATTCTGGCTGCGAAGGACATTGGGTACATTGACAAAGGAGTACTGAATGAGTTAGCCCTCCAAGCGAATACAAGTCATCAGTTGCTCCAGGGTCTTATCACGAAAACCAAATCTTTCGTAAATCATAAATCATAGTTCATAAATCAAAATACTGTTTTGCAAAAAAATTAAGTTGAAAAAAAACCGAGACAAGGCATTTTTTCTCAAAAAGTTATCCACAGGTTGGAGAATAAAATATTTTTCGAAAGAGCCTCTTGCGGGTTGATGAAGGGGAGATTGATCATCTATTCGGATAAAAACTTGACAAAATAAGTTGAAAAATAGGGAAGCGAATAGGCGTATTCTTTTCTTCAAAGGAGCAAAAATATCGAGGATCGGTTAGGGAAGGGGGGATAGCTATATATCCCTATATATGTAGGACATATCGGATATCAATGCAACGTTTCGTATAGATCGGTCTAAAAACCGATTTTTCTTTATTATAAAATATAAATTCCTTGATTTGCTAAGATCGCCTTGGCTCATCAAGGCGTCCACAAAATCAAGGAGATCCTTGGTAGCAACGAACGCGCGCGAGAATGGGCGAGACAACGAAAATTTGCCCCTGATCGGACATAAAATTTACCCTTCCAAAGACCCAAAATAGGCGATCAAAAAAGGGGCCAAAATGCCATTGTTTGACAGGCCTAATTTTGGTATACTAAATTTGCTCGATACACTATCCGATACACTATCGATTAATAATATATAAGCCTAAAATGAAAAACATCAGACCGGACCTCATCGACTTGAAAGAGGCCAGCAAATTGACCCCCTATAGCGCTGAATATCTCGGCCTTTTGATCAGGAAAGAAAAGCTGGATGGATACAAGAAAAACGGCAAGTGGTTTACGACGGAAAGCGAGGTAAAAAAATACCTTCAGCGGGCGGCGGAATACAGTTATGAGCATCAGCAGAACATCAACGTGAAGATCCCGGCGGCCGAGATCAAGCAGGCAAAGAGCAGATTCAGATGGATCATGATCCTCGCAGTAGTGATCTTGTTTTTCGTCCTTTTCATCTGGAAAATGGCGGATGACAGGAAGAACGAAAATGTCCGGAACAAATATCGGCTCTCGGAAGACAAGAACGGCAACATCACGATATACGCCGACGACCCGAATCAGGTGAAGTCCGTGAATGTGATGAAAAAAGATTAAAACGGTTGTGATTTATGAAAAAAGATGTTTTTCGGAATTCATAAATCATAAATCGTAAATCAAGAAAGTATAAAATTACAAAATTAAAAATTGGAGTGATGGCCTTCCTGATACAAATATTAAAAAAAATATCAAAAATAATCATAGCGGCATCAGTCGTTCTATTTTTGTTTTCAAATCAATCCTCCGCTGCCATCTCAAAAACCATGAATTATCAGGGGCGGCTTTCTGACACTTCGGATGTCAACAAAGCCGACGGTCCGTACGATATGGTTTTCAAGATATATACCGTGGCCGGTGGTGGGACGGCCGCCTGGACCGAATCCTGGACCAACGCCGCGCTCTGGACGGAAACGGCAGCGACGACGGTCACCAATGGAACCGGAGGCAACGGATGTTCGACCGACGCCAAAAAAATTGTTTACACAACTCAAACCAACGAGAGTTCGCTCAAGGCCGGGCAATATCTCTGGAACACGACCATCAAGGAAAGCGCCGTCATCGAAGCGGTTTCCGCCGGTTCCGATTATGTTTGCGTCTTCAATCCAATTTCCACTTGGAACAACGGCGACGATCTCACGAACCGCGCTTATGTCAAAAACGGAATTTTCAGCCTTCCTCTCGGAACCGTCACGCCGCAAACGGTTGATTTTTCCGCCGGGGATTATTATCTCGGTCTCACGGTCGCGGGTGATAGCGAAATGGTTCCGCGAAAAAGGCTGACCGCGGTTCCGCAAGCGATCAACGCTAATAATCTGGTCGGAGACGGTTTTATCGGCATCGCCAACACTTCACCGGCGCAGGACGCGGCGAACATAAATTATAATCCGGCGAGTGGAACGAACAATGCCTTGAGCGTGACATATGGTTCCGGCGGGGGCACCGGAACGGCGCTCAAGGTGACACAGGCGGGGACGGGCTTCGCGGCCACTCTCATGGGCGGCAACGTCGGCATCGGGACGACGAATCCTGGAGAAACGCTTGATGTCGCGGGGGCAATAAAGTTTGGTGCTAATGGTGTCGCAAGTTCAGCGGCCACTGTTTCAGGACGATTGGGAACTTATACCGGTGGAAGCGGAAATTATACCCAGTATAATTTTATTCAGCCTGCAACTGGAAAAGCGTTGGCCATATGGAATGCTAACAGCAGTTTGGTCGCTGCTTTTGGGATCAATGGAAGCGACACCGACATGCGTTCCGTTTTCAACGGCAACGTCGGCATCGGGACGACGAATCCAGGGGCTCTTCTGGATGTGAGAGGATCTACTAGTGGAAATGCCAACATATCGGGATTTGTGTATGGATCTACAAATACTAGTGCCTTTACCGATCCAGCCGGTCTAACGCGAACAAAAGCTACACTTGTTGTCGGGAGCAACTATACAACAAACAGCGGCAGTATATTAAATGTCTATAATAATACTTCTGATGGGTTGCTGTTTGTGAGTGGCAGCGGCAACGTCGGCATCGGGACGACCGCTCCGGGGTACAAGCTTGAAGTGAACGGCTCCGTAAACGCCACCTCATATTATGTCGGCGGGTCGCTGATGGGCTCGCTCGCGGCCGGATCGATCACCGGACAAACTGTCTATTGGAACGGATCGGCCTGGACCGCTAACGTGAATCTCTTCAACAACAACACCAACGTCGGCATCGGCACGACGGCTCCGGGGAACAAACTTTCTATTTCCGGCGGAGTGGGTATCGGCACCACCGCTCCTGGCTCGCTCTATCTTTCCACTAAAGCTCCGGACGGGGGAATGATTGTCGAGGGCAACGTCGGCATCGGGACGACCGCTCCGGGGTACAAGCTCTCCATCGCCACCTCCACCGCCTCCGACCGCGGGGTAAGCATCGTCCACACCGCAGCCACCGGCACCAACTACGGCGTCAAC